>Ga0210389_10000210_pt1 | contig 61427 bp, 54 predicted proteins | sample IncBWH28OmetaG_FD_160127 | JGI IMG/M metagenome (GOLD analysis project Ga0210389, IMG submission 160127) | Forest soil microbial communities from Barre Woods Harvard Forest LTER site, Petersham, Massachusetts, United States - Inc-BW-H-28-O ... | reverse complement strand
CAGCGCCGCCATGGTCGTCATCATGATGGGCCGGAAACGCAGAATACAGGCTTCATAAATCGCGTCCGCAGGCTTCTTTCCCTGGTTCCGCTCAACGTCAAGGGCTACGTCAATCATCATGATGGCGTTTTTCTTCACCAGCCCAATCAGCAGGATGATTCCAATCGTGCCAATCACGTTCAGTTCATTGTGCGTCAAAAGCAGCGCTAGAAGGGCTCCTACGCCCGCCGACGGAAGAGTCGACAAAATCGTAATGGGATGAATGTAGCTTTCGTAGAGCATGCCCAGCACGATGTAGACCGTGACCAGGGCGGTCAGAATCAGGATCGGTTCGCTCGAAAGTGAATCCTGAAACGCGGCTGCCGTTCCCTGAAAGCTGGCTTGAATCGTGGGCGGAAATCCAATCGTCCGTTGAGCATTTTGAATGGCATCCGTCGCCTGGCCCAGAGAAATGCCGGGGGCTAGGTTGAACGAGATCGTCACCGACGGCACTTGGCCCTGGTGATTCACCGCCAGCGGAGTATTCGATGGTTCGTAGTGGGTGAACGCGGCCAACGGTACCGGCGTTCCCGTGGTCGAGCGGAGATAAATGTTTGGCAGGGCCTCCGGAGTCTGCTGGAATTGCGGCGCAACTTCCATCACCACGTGATACTGGTTGAGCGGCCGGTACATCGTCGAAACCTGCCGTTGCCCAAAGGCGTCGTACAAGGCATTATCCAGAGTCTCCGCGGTGATGCCCATCCGGCTGGCGGTATCGCGATCGACCACCAACTTGGCCTGCAAGCCTTTGTCCTGCTGGTCCGAATTCTGGTCGCGTAATTCCGGTAGGGCTTTCAGCGTCGTCAACAGGCGTGGCGCCCAATTGTTCAGATCGTCGAGATTTGCGCTCTGCAGCGTGTATTGATACTGTGCGTTGCCGAATCGCCCGCCGATCGTGAGATCCTGCGCCGACTGCAAAATCAGCGTCGCTCCCGGAACCACTGACAGCTTTCCCCGCAAGCGGTTGATCACATCGTCCGCTGTCACATTCGGGCAACGTTGCCAGAAATGCTCGTTCTTGCACGAACCCCGCTGCTCCAGCGGCTTCAACATCATGAAGAATCGTCCCTGATTCAACGGGGACCCACCGCCGGCAAAGCCCACGACCGTATCCACTGCTGGATCTTTCATCACGATGGTGACGTACATCCTCATCTTGTTTTCCATCGACTGGAAGGAAATATCCTGCGCCGCCATGACCGAGCCCACGATTCGACCCGTGTCCTGCTGCGGGAAGAATCCCTTCGGCACCTGGATATACAAGTACACGCTCAAGCAGGCAACCAGGATTGTTACCGTTAGGGTGGCGGGCTGGTGCCTCAGCACCCAACGCAATGCGTGGTCGTAGGTTTTCAGCAGCCGGTCGAAAACCCACTCGCTCCAGCGGTAGAAGAGGTTGTGTTTCTCGTCCTTCGGCGGCCGCAGGAACTTCGCGCACATCGTCGGCGTGGTAGTCAGTGAAACCAGCAGCGACACGCCGATCGCGATACTCAGCGTCACGGCAAATTCCCGGAACAACCGGCCCACAATCCCGCCCATCAGCAGCAGCGGAATAAACACCGCGACCAGCGACGTGCTCATTGAGACTACGGTAAACCCGATCTCCTGAGCCCCCTTGAACGCTGCCTGTACTGCGCCCATGCCGTGCTCAACATAACGCGTGATGTTCTCCAGCACCACGATCGCGTCATCCACCACGAAGCCCGTCGAAATCGCGAGCGCCATCAGCGACAGGTTATCCAGGCTATAGCCGAGCAGATACATGCCGCCGAATGTTCCTACCAGCGACATAGGTACAGCGATGCTGGGAATAATGGTGGCGCGCACCGTTCGCAGAAACACGAACACGACCATGATGACGAGGAAGATCGAAATCAGCAGCGTGGTTTCGATATCCTTCACCGACGCTCGCACCGTGACCGTACGATCCATCACCACCGTCAAGTTGATCGCTGGCGAAATCGAGGATTGCAGATACGGCATGAGCGCGCGCACCCGGTCCACGGTGTCGATGATGTTGGCGCCGGGCTGCCGGAAAATCGGCATAAGCACGCCCGGCTTGGCGTTTGCTAGGCCGAGGTTACGTACGTCCGCGACCGAGTCCGTAAGGTCGGCCACGTCGCCGAGCCGAACCGCCGCTCCGTTGTTGTAAGCGACAATCAGCGGCCGGTACTGGTCCGCCGTGAAGAGCTGATCGTTGTCGCTGAAAGTATCGTTCCGTGCGTACCCCGACACCTCGCCTTTCGGAGAGTTCGAGTTCGCCGCGTTGAGCGCGTTCCGCACCGTGTCGAGTCCCACGCCCAGCTTGTTCAGCAGCGTCGGATTCACTTCGACCCGCACTGCCGGTTGCGACGAGCCCCACACAAACACCTGCCCGACTCCGCCCACCTGCGCCAGTTTCTGCGACAGAATGGAGTCGGCAACGTCATACATCGTCGCAACGGTTGCGGTATCTGAAGACAGTGCCAGAATTAGAATGGGCGAATCGGCGGGATTCACCTTCCGATAGGTCGGATTGTTGGGTAGGTTCGCCGGAAGCTGGCCGCGCGCCGCATTGATCGCCGCCTGTGTGTCCCGCGCCGCCGCATCAATATTCCGGTTCAGATCGAATTGCATGGTGATGCTGGTCGAGCCCAGCTGACTGGAAGAAGTCATCTGATTCACGGCCGCAATTCGCCCGAACTGCCGCTCCAGAGGCGTAGCCACCGCCGACGCCATGGTCTGCGGGTCGGCCCCCGGCAAACTCGCACCCACGCTGATCACCGGAAAATCCACGCTGGGCAGCGAAGCTACCGCCAGGAAATTGAACGCCAGGATTCCAGACATCAGCAGCGCCGCTGCCAGCAGCGAGGTGCCAATCGGGCGCCGGATAAATGGAGACGAGATACTCATGCTTCAAGAAACCAGTCCAACGAGCTTGCAATGCCCATGCATCAATCCGCCGACATGGGCTCATCCTTCGGAATCGCATTTCCTATGGCGTAGCGCGAGAACCGGTGCGCCAGCCGGTCGAACCACAGGTAGACGACCGGCGTCGTATACAGCGTAAGCAACTGGCTCAAGAGCAATCCGCCGACAATCGTGATGCCCAAGGGCCGGCGCAGTTCCGCGCCAGTTCCCGATCCCAGCGCTAGCGGCAGCCCGCCCAGCAGGGCCGCCATCGTCGTCATCATGATGGGCCGGAAACGCAACAGGCAAGCCTGGTAGATCGCTTCCTCCGGGGGCTTGTGCTCTACTCGCTCCGCCTCCAGCGCGAAATCAATCATCATGATGGCGTTCTTCTTTACAATGCCGATGAGAAGGATGATGCCGATCAGCGCCACCACGGTAAGGTCATTCCCCGTGACCATCAACGCGAGAATCGCTCCCACGCCCGCTGACGGCAGAGTCGAAAGAATCGTGACGGGATGAATGTAGCTCTCATACAACACCCCCAGCACAATGTAGACTGTGATGACTGCCGCCAGGATCAAATACGGCTCCGACGCCAGAGAATTCTGAAACGCCGCCGCCGTTCCCTGAAATGACGCGTGGATGCTGGGCGGTAACTGGATTTCTGTTTCCGCCTGCTGGATCGCTTTGGTGGCGTCGCCCAGAGATGCACCCGGTGCAAGATTGAACGACAGCGTCACCACCGGAAATTGTCCCTGGTGGTTGACCGCGAGCGACGCGCTGCCCGACTTCATCTTGGTGAACGTCGATATCGGAACCGGTGCGCCGCTGGTTGTAATAGACGTGCCGTTGGACGTTGGAGCTCCCGTATTTGCCGCGGTTGTGCTGGGACGGATGTAAATGTCCTTTAGAGCATCAGGAGTTTGCGCGAAAGTCGGCAGCACTTCGAGCACCACGTGGTACTGGTTCAGCTGAGTGAATATGGTCGAAACTTGTCGCTGGCCGAACGCGTCATACAGTGTGTTGTCGATCGCCTGCGGAAAGATTCCCAGCCGCGACGCGGTATCGCGGTCGATCGTAACGTTGGTCTTGAGCCCGTTGTTGAGCTGGTCGGTCGCCACATCCGTCAGTGCGGGCAGGGTTTTCAGCTTGGCCACCAGCTTCGGTGTCCATTGCGCCAACTCCTGGGCATCCGCATCTTCAATCGAATATTGGAACTGGGTGCGGCTCACGCGGTCTTCCACTGTGAGGTCCTGTACCGGCTGCATATAGAGCGTGATGCCGTCGACCTTTTCCAGCTGCGGCTGCAACCGTCGGATGATGGCGGACGCGTCATCAGCCCGGTCTTCGCGTGGCTTCAGATTGATCTGGATGCGGCCCTCGTTCGGCGTCGTATTCGTGCCATCCACTCCGATGAATGACGAGAGGCTGTCGACCGCCTTGTCCTGCAGAATGATTTTCGCCAGCTGCTGCTGCCGCTGCGCCATCGCCTCAAACGAAACGAAATCTGGCGCTTCCGACACGCCCAGAATGACTCCCGTATCCTGCACCGGGAAAAATCCCTTGGGCACAACCACGTACAAAAAGAGTGTTAAGACTAGCGTCGTCAGCGTCACCAGAAGCGTCGCTGTTTGGTGCCTCAGCACAATCTTTACCGTGCGTCCGTAAAACGCAATGATGCGGTTGTAATAGTCTTCGGTGACCTCGTAGAAGCGCCCCTTCTCGCCTTCCTTGCGATGCTTCAGCAGCTTGGCGCACATCATCGGCGTCAGCGACAGCGAGACTCCCGCCGAAACCAGAATCGTCACCGCCAGTGTGACCGCGAATTCGCGGAACAATCGTCCAACAATGTCGCCCATGAACAGTAGCGGGATCAGTACAGCAATCAGCGAAACGGTCAGCGAAACAATCGTGAAACCAATCTGCCCCGCCCCTTTCAGCGCAGCGTCGAGCGGCGAATCTCCCGCCTCCAGGTAGCGGTCGATGTTCTCGATCATCACGATGGCATCGTCCACTACGAAGCCCGTCGAAATGGTCAGCGCCATCAGCGTCAGATTGTTCAGGCTGTAGCCCAGCAGGTACATCACGCCAAACGTTCCAATCAGCGAGAGCGGCACCGCTACGCTGGGAATCACTGTGGCGGCAAGGTTCCGCAGGAACAGGAAAACCACCAGCACCACCAGCCCAATCGACAGCATCAGCTCAAATTCCACGTCTTTGACCGAAGATCGGATGGTGATGGTCCGGTCGGTGAGAATCTGCACCTTTACTGCCGTGGGCAGTGATGCCTGTAACTGCGGCAAAAGTTTCTTGATCCGGTCAACCACGCTGATGATGTTCGCGCCCGGCTGCCGCTGAATGTTGACGATCACCGCCGGCGTCAGATTCATCCACGCGGCCAGCCGCGTATTCTCTGTCCCGTCGATGACGTTCGCAATGTCGCTGATCCTCACCGGCGCGCCGTTGTGATAAGCGATCACGATCGGCTTGTACTGGTCGCTGGAAAAAAGCTGATCGTTGGCGCCGATGGTGTAAGACTGCCGCTGGCCATCGATCACGCCCTTGGCCTGATCCACGTTGGCCTGGGCTAGCGCCGCGCGCAGGTCCTCCAGGCTGAGCCCATACGAAGCCAGCGCGGTAGGGTTGGCCTGGATGCGCACCGCCGGCTTCTGCCCGCCGCTGATCGAAACCAGCCCCACGCCCGGCAACTGTGAGATTTTCTGCGCCAGCGAAGTATCGGCCAGATCTTCGACTTTCGACAAAGGCAGCGAATCCGAAGTCAGCGCCAGCGTAAGAATCGGCGCGTCTGCCGGATTCACCTTGTTGTAGATCGGAGGATTCGGCAGGTCCGCCGGCAGGTACGTCGAACCAGAGTTAATCGCCGCCTGCACTTGCTGCTCTTCCACGTCAATGTTCTGATCGAGCCCGAACTGGAGCGTGATCACCGAACTGCCAAACGAACTGGTCGAGGTCATCTGGCTCAGCCCCGGCACCTGGCCGAATTGCCGTTCCAGCGGAGACGTGACCGACGAAGCCATCACATCGGGATCGGCTCCCGGATAGAAGGTGACGACTTGAATTGTGGGATAGTCAACCTCCGGCAGCGCCGACACGGGCAGTTGCGTGAATGCAACCCAGCCCACCAGCAGCACGCCCACCATGAGCAAGGTGGTCGCGACCGGACGAAGAATGAATAACCGCGAGGGACTCATGAACCTGACGTTCCTGAACCGGATGCTTCTGAACCTGACTTTTCCGAACCGGACGTCTCCGAACCTGACAAATCTGGCAGGTCAGCGTGATGGATCGGTGACACGCCGCGCCCGTCGCTCACTCCGCTGCTCGGAGTCGCATTGCGCACATTGATCAGGCTGCCTCTTTGCAGTTTGTCCTGGCCGTCGGTGACCACCGTATCCCCGGGATTCAGTCCGTTTGTAATCACAGTGGTGTCCCCCTGCGTCAGCGATACGGTCACGACCTTATCCTGCACAGTCTTGTCGGAGTTCACTGCATAAACGAACGTGCCTTGCGGTCCGCGCAAAATGGCTGCCGTCGGAACCACCGTGCTGTTCTTCCGCGTCTCCAACAGCAGGTCGGCGTTGACGAACTGGTTCGGCCAGAGTTGGTTGTCTTTGTTTTCGAAAACCGCTTTGAGCTTGGCCGTGCCAGTCGTCGGATCAATCTCATTGTCAATCGTCAGCAACTTGCCCGTACCCAGCTTGGTTTGATCGTCGCGGCTGAACGCGTCGACCTCGAGCGTGCCCTGCTTCATATGGCGCGACACCGTCGGCAGCACGTCCTCGGTGAGCGTGAAGATCACGGCAATCGGCTGCAGCTGTGTCAGGATCAGCATGGGATTGGTATCGGTCGCATGAATGATGTTGCCCGGATCGACTTGCCGCAATCCCACACGCCCGGTGAACGGTGCGGTAATGTGGCAGTAAACGATGTTCAATTTGGCCGTTTCGATCTGCGCCTGATCCGTGCGCACGGTGCCATCCAGCTGGTCAACCAGCGCCTTCTGCGTGTCGACCTGCTGCTGCGCAATGCTGCCGGAAGGAATAAGCGCGGTGTACCGCTCCAGATTCAGCCTGGCATCGCGCAGTTGCGCCTGGTCGCGAAATAATTGCGCCTGCATCTGGTCGAGTTGGGCTTGATACGGGCGCGGGTCGATCTCGATTAGCAGATCTCCTTCTTTAACATTCTGCCCCTCTTGAAAGTTCACCTTCATGATCTGACCATCGACCCGGCTCTTGATGTTGGCGGTATTGAACGCAGTGACCGCCCCCAGGCCGGTCAGATAAACGGGCACGTCCTGCCGCTGTACCGGCGCAGTTGTCACCGATACCGCCCGCGGCCCGGCCGCCTGCGCCTTCTGCTTCGCGTCGGCGCCGCTGCTGCAGCCAGTGAGATACGCACAGCCCACCGCCAAGGCAAGAATCGTGATGATGCGCGACGCAGCCGCCATCGCACGGAATTTTCCGTCGTAGAGTTTGCTCATTGGGGAATCAGTCATAAATTCGCAGTATTGTCCACCGCCATCGTTTTCGAAGCCGGCTCGGCAGGATGCGTGAATATTAGACGTATGCATTGTAGGCTCGGTTAGGATGAGGCGGGAATTATCTAGACGAAACACTTCCCCCCGGATTCCGGGGCATGAACCAGAAAGCACGCCTTTACCAGCATCAACCGAGGTCCGGTAGCCGGTCAAGACCAGAGGCGAAGGTTTTACAAATCTTTACTCCTCTTGACCTTCCGTTAACGTCAGGGGGTTTGAAGCGCCCGCGGTACCGGATGGTGTGCCTCATACGCGACGATCTCCGCCTCATGCTGCAGCGTCAGGCCAATGTCGTCGAGCCCGTTCAGCAGACAATGGCGAATGAATTCATCGACTAGAAACTTCGCACGGAAATCTTGGTCGTCGTGCACTTCGCACTTTTCCAAGTCAATCGTGACCTGATAGTCGTCGATGTCCTGGGCTCGCTGCATCAGTTGGGTAACTTCATCTTCACTCAGCCGCACTGTGAGAAATCCGTTCTTCGTGCTGTTGTTGGCGAAAATGTCCGCGAACGAAGACGAGATCACCGCCCGCAAGCCAAAGTCGGCCAGCGCCCATACCGCATGTTCGCGCGATGATCCACAGCCAAAATTCCTGCCCGCCACCAGAATGCTTGCGCCGTCGTAGCGCGGTTCGTCCAGCACGAACTCGGCGTTCTTCTTTCCGTCCGCACTGAACCGCCAGTCGTAAAACAGAAACTGGCCAAACCCCGTCTTCTCAATCCTCTTTAGAAACTGTTTCGGAATAATCTGGTCGGTATCCACGTTGACCCGATTGAGCGGCGCCACGCGCCCGCGATGCACGGTAAATGGTTTCATTGCATTGTCCTTATGACACGAACGTCTGATTTTGTGTGCAGGAATGATCTCGGGAGCAGCAATGATTCTGGGTGAGAGAGCGATTTTGGGTGGCGCAGCACTTCCAGTGCTGCGATAAAGCGCCGTCTGAAGAGGGCTTTAGCCCCTGAGAGATTTTCCACCACAGCTGCAACGCCTTCAGTCATCACTGGAACTTCCAATTCCGTATGTCGGTGAAATGCCCAGCGATCGCCGCCGCTGCCGCCATCATCGGGCTCACCAGATGCGTCCGTCCTCCGCGTCCCTGCCGCCCTTCAAAATTCCGGTTGCTGGTGGAAGCGCAGCGCTCGCCCGGCTGCAAAATGTCAGGATTCATTCCCAGACACATCGAACAACCCGACTCGCGCCACTCGAATCCGGCATCCTGAAAAATCCGGTGCAGTCCTTCCTGCTCCGCGGCGCGCTTCACCGTCTGCGATCCCGGCACCACCATGGCCCGCACTTTCGAGCTAACACGATGTCCCTTTGCCACCCGTGCCGCCGCCCGCAAATCCTCAATCCGCGAATTCGTACACGATCCGATGAACACGCGATCGATTCCGATATCCTCAATCTTTTTCCCCGGCTCGAGTCCCATGTACTGCAACGCAAGTTCCGTAGCTCGCCGGTCCGCTTCCTGCAACGCCTTGATCTCCGGCACGCGCCCCGTCACCGGAGCCACCATCCCCGGATTCGTTCCCCAGGTCACGAACGGACAAAGCTGCGCCGCGTCAATCTCCACAACTTTGTCGAACGTCGCACCCTCATCGCTCGGAAGCTTCCGCCAGTGCGCGACCGCTTTCTCCCACTCCCCATCCCGCGGAGCGAATCGTCGACCTTTCACATACGCAATGGTCGTCTCGTCCGGCGCCACCATCCCTGCGCGCGCCCCCGCTTCAATGCTCATGTTGCACAGCGTCATGCGCCCTTCCATCGACAGCCCGCGCACCGCGGGCCCGGCGTACTCGATCACGTGTCCGGTCGCGCCGTCAGTCCCGATCTGCCCGATGATCCCCAGCGCCAGATCCTTCGCGCCCACGCCTTCAGCCAGGCGCCCACGCACGTCGATCTTCATGGTCTTCGGCGTCTGCTGCGCCAGGCACTGCGTCGCCAGCACATGTTCGACTTCCGATGTTCCAATCCCGAAAGCCAATGAACCGAACGCCCCGTGCGTGCTGGTATGGCTGTCGCCGCAGACAATCGTCATGCCCGGCTGCGTCAGCCCCAGCTCCGGACCAATCACATGCACGATCCCCTGTTCCGGCGAGTCCATGTCAAACAGCCGAACGCCAAACTCCTTGCAATTCGACTGCAATGCCGCAATCTGCTTCGCCGCAATCAGATCGGTAATCGGCGTCCCGCGCGGTTCTGTAGGAACATTGTGATCGACAGTTGCGACCGTTCGCGCCGGCTGCCGCACTTTCCTTCCGGCCGCTCGCAGGCCATCAAACGCCTGCGGCGACGTCACTTCATGAACCAGATGCAAGTCGATATAAAGGATGGGTGATCGACCCGCGGGCTCCGCCACCATATGCGCGTCCCAGATCTTCTCGGATAGTGTTTGCGCTGATGCCATGTTCGCCATTGAATACGCTAACCGCTAGTTTTTCACAGCACGCCGAATACGGACAAGGCGTCTTACACTGAACACTCTACGTATCTGTTGAGACTTCATCCCAATCTTGATGCATGTATCCGAGTAGCCAGTTCAGGGCGTGATGACGTTCCTGCACGACACCCGGTTCAAGCCCGGCAGGCGACGGCTTGTTCTTGATTCGGGCATCAACAACGGCCCAATGGTAGCGGTAGATTAGGTCGGCCTGGTCGAGGACCTGCGCGAAAGGCCGTAGCTTTGCCTCGGCGATAAACTGCGCCGTCGAACGCTCTTTCATGATCCTCACGGCTTTCGGCACATCGCAAATCTTTGAAGGCCTTTCCAATTCTTCTATATAGCTCAGCGTCCAAAGCAGCACCCACGCCGCCTCATAACGCCATGAGAACTGAGTGCACTCCGATTGGGAAGGCTCCGCGCTCTTAACAAAGGCCGTCTCTTTGAACGTAAAGCAGGACGCCAGATCGTAATGCTGCACGAGTCTGTCGACAATGGGCTGCTCTAAGCCCTCCCCTTTCAGCGCCGCTACGAGAAGGGCAAGAGTCCGATAAGCTACTTCGCTTGCTGAACGAAAGCGATCGGGCTCGGCCTCGATTGCAGGCAAATACGGGTTGATAGGAAGCCCCTCCCTCGAAAGCAGGACCTCCGACCTCGCCTTGCGCTCAAGTGCTTCCTCCGATTTCCTCGCCAATGCCTCTCTCCCCCATCTATCGCGGCGTCGTAATCGCTCCCTGCGATGCCGACGACACCAGCGCCGCATACTTCGCGAATACGCCCTTTGGATAACGCGGTTGTGGCGCCTTCCACTGTGCCATGCGCTGCCGCAAAACATCGTCGCTGACTTCGACCTCCAGTACGCGCTTCTGGACATCGAAGTGAATGATGTCGCCGTCGCGCACCGCGGCGATCGGACCTCCCAGCGCCGCCTCGGGAGAAACGTGGCCCGCCATTAGCCCGCGGGTCGCGCCACTGAAGCGCCCGTCGGTCAGCAGTGCCACAGACCCGCCCAGTCCCTCGCCCACAATCGCCGCCGTCACGCCTAGCATCTCGCGCATGCCCGGACCGCCCTTCGGCCCTTCGTTGCGGATCACAACCACATCTCCCGCGTGAATCTTCTTGGCGGTGACCGCGGCCATCGCGTCTTCCTCAGATTCAAACACGCGCGCCGGTCCGCGTTGCTCCAGCCGTTCATGCCCGCTGATCTTAGCCACGCAACCCTCCGGCGCAATATTCCCTTTCAGAATCACCAGGCCCCCAGTCGTCTTGAGCGGCTTCGCCAGCGGAACAATCACTTCCTGCCCCGGAGTTTCGACAGCGCGCTCGGCCTCGCCTCCGATCGTGAGCCCGGTAACGGTCTTGGCCCCCGCATGCAGATATTTCCCATCAAGCAGTCGCTTCGCCAGCAGCCCAATGCCGCCCGCGCGATGCATGTCCGAAGCCACAAAGCGCCCCGAGGGTTTGAGATCGGCAAGCAACGGCGTACGTTCGCTCACTGTCTGAAAATCATCAATTTCAAGTTTGACTCCAGCCTCGCGCGCAACCGCCAGCAAGTGCAGCACGGCGTTCGTCGACCCGCCGCTCGCGGCCACTGACGCAATCGCATTCTCGAAGGCCTCCCGTGTCAAAATGTCGCGAGGCTTGATTCCGTTCTGCAGCACGTTCATCACAACCTTGCCGCAATCAAAACAGACCTGATCTTTCTGCGCATCCATCGCCGGAACGCTGTTGAAACCCATCGGCGACAGCCCGATCATCTCCATCACCGTCGACATCGTGTTCGCCGTGTACTGCCCGCCGCACGCGCCTGCTCCCGGACACGCCACGTTTTCCAACTCACGCAGCTCTCCGTCGCTCATCTTCCCCGCGGCATTCGCGCCGACCGCTTCAAACACATCCTGAATCGTCACATCTTTTCCGCGATAGCTGCCGGGCGCAATCGTCCCCCCATAAAGCACCATGCCCGGCAGGTTCATGCGAGCCAGCGCCATGGCCGCCGCCGGAATCGTTTTGTCGCAGCCGACAACGCACACCACAGCATCAAACATCTGACCGCGGCAAACCAGTTCGATCGAGTCGGCGATCAATTCTCGGCTGACCAGCGAAGCCCGCATCCCCTCGGTGCCCATGGTCTCGCCGTCGGAGATCGCAATCGTGTTGAACTCCATCGGCGTGCCGCCGGCCGCGCGAATCCCTTCTTTCACCTTGGCCGACAACCGGCGCAGATGAAAATTGCACGGCATAGTTTCAATCCACGTGTTGGCCACGCCGATCAGCGGCCGCGCCAGATCGGCGTCGGTGAATCCAATGGACTTGAACATGGCGCGCGCCCCGGCCCGGTCGCGCCCGTCAGTAATTCCGCGGCTGATGTGCTTGAGATCCATAGTTCAGAGATTACAGGACGTGCAACGCAGATGTGAAACGGGAAGCCCGCGAGCTGCGGGTTTTCCTTCGTAAACTCTCGTGGCTAAGGCCTTTGTGGTTTTATCAGAGCAGGAGGCGGCCATGCTCGCCAGTCGGACTCGAGCCTACGCCCGGGCCGCAGCGCGCGACTCTTCCATTGTCACGCCCGCCGGAGGATGCGCGGCCGTCCAATCCGCCGTATGCGCGGCACCCGAACTGACCTTGATGACATCCGCAATCGCATACCACTCGCGATAAAGCTGGCCCACCTGCTTCTGATTCACATCCAGCGCCAACGTGACCTGGTGATCGTGCTCAGCCGGTTCGGCCTGCACCACCGGAAGATCGAGCGCCCGGCGCGAAGCCGCGTTCAGAATGCGCATCAACGTTCCCTGCGTATTGCGATAGCGAATATGAAAACTTTGCATGTGTCCCCCAGTTACTGCGTCGGTTCTTCTTCCAGCAACATCTCCGAAAGCGCCGCGCCCGCCGGAACCATCGGGAAAACATTAGCCTCGGGCGCGCAATCGAACACCAACAACTCCGGCTCCGGCGACCGCAGGAACCGGTCAATCTCGTCCCCGGTTTCCTTCGACACCGGAAACTCGCGCATCGCGTCCTCATTCAGCCGGAAGCTGTGAATCTTGTAAGCCTTCGCGATCTCCACGAAATCCGGATTGTCGCTCAGGTCGGTCTCGGCGTAATTTCGCTGATAAAACAGCTGCTGCCACTGCCGCACCATGCCCAGATATTTGTTGTCGATGATGACCATCTTCACCGGCAGTCCCAACCGGCGAACCGTGGCCAGTTCCTGGATGTTCATCTGAAATCCGCCGTCGCCCGAAACGCAGAGCACGCAAGTGTCGGGCTTCGCGAGCTGTACTCCCACCGCAGCCGGTAGAGCGAAGCCCATCGCCCCCAGTCCGCCCGACGTAATAAATCCTCGCGGAGACGACGACCGGTAGCGCTGCGCCGCCCACATCTGGTGCTGCCCCACGTCCGCGATCACCACGCTATCCTGCGGCAGCCGGCTGAAGAGTTCGTCGAGAAAGCGAATGGTAGGCTGCGCCAGCCCGCGCGGGTCCAGTTCCGCTCGTTCCGCACCACACGCGACGGCTCGCCAACCAGAAAAGTCGGGAAGAGAATGCTGCCGCAACTCAGCCTGAAAAGCTGGAATCGTATCCGCCAGATTTCCAATCACCGCCAGCTCGCAGGGACGCACGCGATCCAGCTGCGCCGGATCGATCTCAAAGTGAACAATCTTCGCGTGGGGCGCAAACCGGGTCGGATCGCCGGTCACGCGATCATCCAGCCGCGCGCCAAAAACGAATAGCAGATCCGTCTCATGCAGCGCCGTGTTCGCCGCGCGCGTGCCGTGCATGCCGACCATGCCCAGGTAATACGGCGCCTGCGGCGGCACTGCGCCCAACCCGTGCACCGTGGCAAATGTCGGAACATTCAAATCATCGAGCAACCGTCGCAACTCCAGAATCGCTCCCGACAGCTTCGCCCCCGCGCCCACCAGCGCAACCGGCTTCGAAGCCTGCTGCAGCAAAGCCGCGATTTTCGTAGTAAAGCTAGTGTCGGTAAATCCGCCGTCGGCCTTCGCATCCGCTGGCCGCGCGTGCGGCGTGAACTTCACCGGCCCGGAAAATTCTTTCTTCGCCTTCAGCATGTCGGTCGGGATATCAATCACCACCGGCCCCGGACGCCCGCTGCGCGCCCAGTAGAATCCCTCGGCGATTGCCTCAGGAATCTCGTCGATCGTGCGTACCAACCGACTCCACTTCGTCAACGACAGCGTCACACCGAAAACGTCGGTCTCCTGAAATGCGTCGGTTCCGATCAGCGCGCTGCGCACCTGCCCCGTAATGCAGACCAGAGGAACCGAATCCATTTTCGCGTCGGCAATCCCCGTAACCAGGTTCGTCGCGCCCGGCCCGCTGGTAGCCATGGCAACGCCCACTTGCCCGGTGACTCGAGCGTAGCCCTCCGCCGCAAAGACCGCACCTTGCTCATGCCGCGTCAGGATGTGCCGCACTCCGCTGCCCTCGAGCGCGTCGTACAGCGGCATGATCGCGCCGCCGGGGTAGCCAAACACCAGCTCCACCCCTTCGGCGCGCAGGCACTGCAGAACAATGTCCGCTCCCTTATGCATTCACCACCTGTTTTGGCGAAGGCGCTTCTGCCGGTTTCTTGCCATCCTTGGGCAGCCAGCTCATCATGCCTCGCAGTTGCGCGCCCACGATCTCAATCGGATGCTGCTTTTCTTTTTCACGCAGTTTATTGAAGTTCGGGCAGCCGGCTTTGTTCTCGGCAATCCACTCCCGCGCGAACTCGCCGCTTTGAATGTCGGCCAGAGTCTTCTTCATCGCGGCCCGCGTCGTATCGCCCACCACCTGCTCGCCGCGCGTCAGATCGCCATATTCCGCAGTATTCGAAATCGAATAGCGCATCCGCGCCAGTCCACCTTCGTAGATCAGGTCGACGATCAGCTTCACTTCGTGCAGACATTCGAAATAAGCGATCTCCGGCGCGTACCCGGCTTCGACCAGCGTTTCGAATCCTTTCTTGATCAGCGACGTCAGCCCACCGCATAGCACAGCCTGTTCGCCAAACAAGTCGCTCTCGGTCTCTTCCTTGAACGTTGTCTGAAGAACGCCGGCCCGCGTCGACCCAATGCCGTGCGCATACGCCAAAGCCAAATCGTGCGCGTGCCCACTCGCATCCTGGTGAATCGCGATCAGTGACGGCACTCCCCGCCCTTCGCTATAAACGCGCCGCACCAGGTGGCCCGGACTTTTCGGCGCAATCATCACCACGTCCACATCCGTAGGCGGAACGATGGTCTTAAAGTGAATGCTGAAGCCGTGCGACACCCCAAGCACCTTGCCGGGATGCAGATACGGCTGGATGCGTTTTTCGTAGAGCTCGCCTTGCGTCTCATCCGGCGTGAGCAAGTGGATCCAGTCGGCGCGCTTGGCGGCCTCATCCGGTGCCACCACGACCATCCCGTCGGCCCGCGCCTGCTGCGCGCTGGGGCGCGTCGGGTCAAGCCCGACGATCACTTTGTGTCCGCTGTCGCGCAGATTCTGCGCCTGCGCGTGTCCCTGGCTGCCATAACCAATAATGGCGATCGTCTTACCCTTCAGCGCCTCAGGCTTGGCGTCGCGTTCGTAAAAAATAGTAACCACCGAGTGCTCCTCTCGTTTCACAAGGGGAGGAAAGAAGCCCTTGCTTATTGGGGAAATCCCGACTCTATATCGCAATACCGACCGGTCGGTCGGTATCTGTAAAATGCTACCTGTCACGGCCCCCAGGTGTCAAGGGAGAAGTCTGGTTCCCGCCATAAGTCACGCCGCCCGCCAGGGCGCGGTCGTTGGCATTCCAGCCCCCCAGTATTTACCATGCCTCCGATGCCGCGCGAGACTCGGCCTTGATTTCCTTGCGGGAAATTCTGCGTACAGCCGACCACGCCCCACCAGGGAGGACCGATGAACGAATTTGAATGCCTGATCCCGATTTTTAATGTCAAGAATTTCGCCGCATCGATGAACTATTACATCGACCAGCTGGGTTTTAAGAAGAAATGGGATTGGGGCGATCCGCGGACCTTCGGTTGCGTAACTCGAGGCAAGATCGAGATTTTCTTTTGTGAAGGAGGGCAGGGGCAGCCCGGCACATGGATCAGCGTTTTCGTGGAAGATGTGGATGCGCTGCATGAAGAGTACAAACGCACCGGCGCAATCATCCGCCAACCGCCGACGAACATGCCCTGGGGCATCCGTGAAATGAATGTGCAGGATCCGGACGGTCATCGCTTTCGCATGGGCAGCCATTCCGCGGGCCCGGTCGATGAAGAAGGGTGGAAGCGCTTTGGGGAGATCCAGCAGTTCGGGGGTAACCGCGATCCGTTGGCATTCTTCCCCGCAACTATTTAACATGTCCCCCAATGCCCCGCGAAACTCTGGTTGATTCCCGGCAGGAAATTCTGCGCACCGCTGCCCGCCTGTTCCAGCAGCGCGGCTACGACGCGACCTCGATGAACGACGTCGCCGCCTCGCTCAAACTCAGCAAAGGAGGCCTGTACCACCACTTTCAGAGCAAAGACGAAATCCTATTCGAGATCATGAACCACGCCATGGAGATCACCCAGGAGCGCGTGCTGGCTCCGGTGCGTGCCATCGCCGATCCCGAAGAACGCCTGCGCGCCCTGATTCGCCGCCACATCGAAGTAGTCCTCAGCCCCCGCGACCGCGAGATCACGGTCATGCTGCACGAGAATCATCCCCTGCCCCCCGCGCTCCGCAAGCGCATCAACCAGCGCAAGAAGGAATACATTCACTTCGTCGAAGGCCTCATCGCCGAAGTCCAAAGTAAAGTACAAAGTAAAGTCCAAAGTAAAGTTCAAAGCAATGCCCAACACACTCGTCAGACCAAGTGTGCGGTCAGCCCGCGCGCTGCCGCCTTCGCCCTGCTCGGCATGATCAACTGGATTTACCAGTGGTATAAGCCCGAAGGCGAACTGCAGGCAAACAACCTGATCCCTCAATTCACCGAACTGCTCTTCGGAGGGATTCTCGCATGAAGGCGTGGTTCGGGAACGTCGGCGAGATTGACCAGCAGAGAACTCAAAGCGGCAAGTTATACAGCGAGTTCCTCCGCGTCCCGGCCATGAGCGCGGGACTATACGTTCTGCCCGCCGGCGTCGCCGATCCGCAACGCCCGCATCACGAGGATGAGATGTACTACGTTGTCCGCGGCAAGGCGCGTTTCAAAGCCGGAGATCAGGACCAGATCATTGCCGCCGGCAGCGTGCTCTTCGTCGCCGCAGAAGTTGAGCACCGCTTCTACGACATCACTGATGAACTGGCCGTGCTGGTTTTCTTCGCGCCCGCAGAAAGTTAGATTCTGCAAAAGGCCTATGGACTATCCGATCCTGCCTATGCCCCCGGACTTCTGGCCCGCGCTTCGCGAAATCTACCGCGAGGGCATCGCTACGAGAAACGCGACATTCGAAACCGACGTTCCTGATTGGGAGAAATGGGACAGCAGTCATCGCAAAGACTGCCGTCTGGTCGCCCTACAACCTACTGACGAGAGCATTTCCGAATCTCTCATCCCTCTCCATAGAATGACCGCGCTTGGTTGGGCAGCCCTTAGCCCGGTCTCAAGTCGCCGCGCGTATCGCGGAGTCGCAGAGGTCTCGGTCTACGTAGCCGCCGCGGCGCGCGGACAGGGCGTCGGCAAAGCACTTCTCCGGGCACTCGTCGAAGAATCGGAAGCGAACGGAATCTGGACTTTGCAGGCTGGAGTCTTCCCGGAGAACACCGCCAGCATCGCATTGCACAAGTCCTGCGAATTTCGGGAAGTCGGCGTAAGGCGCCGCATCGGCAAACTCGGCGATGCTTGGAGAGACGTGATTCTACTCGAGCGGCGCAGTTCGACCGTCGGCACTTAGGCAGCCACAATTGTTCCCGGCGCTCGCCACTCGCGACCCAGCCCTACTTGTGCGGCGGGATCCAGTAAACCTCTTCCTTCACCGCTCCCTTGTCGGTGAATCCGCGCCGCTTCAAAATCGCCTTGCTGTGCTCGATCATGTCCGGATGCCCGCACAAATAAGCCAGAGTGTTACTCGCATCCAGTTCCCAACTGTCCGCATACTTACGTAGAATGTCATCCGCCCGCCCGATTTCCCCCGGCCAGTCCGCATGATCCCACGGACGGCTGACGGTCGGCACGTACTTGAACCACGGTAATTCTTTATCAAAGCGCTTCAGTTCATCGAGGTAACCAAACTCCCATGGACGGCTCGCGCCGTTCAGCAGATACAGCTTGTGACTCCCGTCAAATCGTCCTTCCGTCCAGTCTTTGGAAAGTGTACGCACGTAGCTCACGAACGGCGCCACTCCCGTCACCGTGGAGATCAGCAGATGATTTGTGCGTTCGCTCTGCAGGTCGAGCGAAAATTTTCCCTTCGGGATCTTGCGCATCAGCAGTTGGTCGCCCGGCTGCAACTTGTGCAGCAGCGGCGTCAGTGCACCCTCCGGTACCAGTTCAAAGAAAAACTCAACTTCATCTTCAAAAGGCGCTGACGCAATCGAATACGGACGCTCGACCCGCTTCCCATTCGCCTCGACTCCCAAGGTCGCATACTGTCCTGGAACGAAATGAAACTCGCCCCCGGTGCGGATGCGGAACATCCACAAGTCAGGAGCGAAGTCGACGCGTCGGGTCACCTCCGCATGGAAAAACTTCTCGTCAGGAATCGTCATGTAATGGCCCTCGGCCGTTAAACCACAGTCTCCGTGAATCCAAAAACTTCCAACCGAACGGTCGTACGGCCGACCGGAGTGGCGATATCCTAGCGGGAATCCGCTATTTTGTGAAGACCCGCTCTCGCTTCACAATCAGAAGTGAGATCCAGGCAGGCCTCTCCTGAAACAAAAATGCGGGCTACCTCGGTACTTTACTTCCCTACAACCAGCACCACAAAAGTGTCAGGAACCATTGGAGGTCGCGGGTGCGGATTATCCGCCGTAGGCTCGGGCCTGGGTCCGAACTGCGCCGTTACCACAAACACGTTGTGCGTCTTCGCATCCAGCGCTAGGGTGCGCGCGCCCTTCTGCGTCGGAATGTTCTCGGCACTAAATTTGCCCGGCGATTCCTCTTTGACCACAGTCAGCACACCACCCCCGCCGCACGAAGCGAACGCCAAACCGGTCTCGGCGTCAAATGTCGTCGCATCCACACCCTCGCCGATCGCCGGAGTCGCCAGCACCTTGCCGCTGTCCGCATCCACCACCGCCATCATCTTGTTATCGCAACCGACGTAGAGTCGCCGATTCTTCCGGTCGATCGAGAGCCCGCTCGGCTCCGTACATGGCGCCAGCGGCCATTTCGCCTTCACTTCCATCTTGTTCGGATCAATCGCGGTCAACTCACTCTTGTCTTCGATGTTGACGAAGATCTCGCCCTTCGCGTCGCTGGCCGCGAACTCCGGCTTGCCATCGAGTTTGATCGTGCTCAACACTTTCCCACTGGCAGCATCGATCACCGTCGAATCCTGGCTGCGCCCGTTGAACGTGAATACCCGCTTCGTCGCCGGGTCATAAAGAATCGCGTCAGGATTATCCCCCACCTTCACCTTGCTGCTCGTCGCCAATGTCTTGATATCAAAAATGCTGACCGTTCCTTCCCGCCCGTTGCTGGTAAAACCGCGCCCCAGCTCCGGCGCCAGCGCGATGCCATGAACCCCCGGCGTATCGGCGATGTCGCCGACGCTCTTGCCCGAATCCGCATCGAGCACCATGACGTGTGTACCGCGAGAAATGTAGACGCGCCGAGCGGCAGCATCGGCCGTCAGGTAATCCCATCCGCCCTCGCCGCCCACCTTGTAAGTCGTCACTACGTGGTATCCCGAACCAGCCGCCAAAGCCACCCCCGCCAGCGACAGACTCATGATGAATACGATCCATCTTGATTTCATAAGATCATTTCCTCCTCAGAATTTCGTGGAATCGTCGGCCGCGCCGCCTCGTTACACTGTACTCGGTGGGATTCGACCCGAAGTAACTTTACCTCATTTCAGCGGTGATCCTAGACTCGTTACTATATGGATGTTCCCCAGCCACCTCTTTCTGGGCAATCTCCGCAGCCAGACCCCGCGAAGGTCGCGGACCCGCGCCTGCAGCCGACTCCCGACTACGGCCGGCTGAACTCCGACATTTCCGGCGACGATTCCGGCGGACCGATCTCTTACCCTCCGCCGCGGTCTGAGAAAATCCGCCGCTTCGGCCCGCTGTTTGCCATCGCGATCGGAGCCATTCTGGCGCTCCTTGCCGCCAACATCGGCAGAGCCCATTCTGCCTGGTTCAAGTTCAGCAACCAGTTCGGAACTTTTTCTGTGCGTTCCGGCAGCCCGGCTTCCGCCAAAAATTCTCTTCCACTCGATCGCATGATGCCGCAGAGGCAGGCCGAGGCGCTGCTCGAACAGGCCGTGGCCCGCAAAGACGGAGCAGTCGAGCAGATTTCGTCGCGGGTAGATCGCTGGCAAGGAAAAGTAAATTGGAATCCGCAGATCGCGCAGCTCACGACCGCCGCACTGAACTCCAATGATCTGCGAGTGCGCGAGTCCGGCATCGAAGTCGAACTCGCGGCCTATGGCTTGGCCAAGAACTCTGCCAGCCTCGATTATTTGTTGAGCACTGCTGAATCTCCCGACCACGCGCAGAAAATCTGGGCGCTCTGGGCTCTCGGTCTTATCGCGAACCGGGGCGTGGAAACCGACCGCGTCGTACGGGTCTTAGTCGCTCACCTGAAAGATGACGACGCTGATTCGCGCCGCTGGGCCGTCGAAGGTCTCGCGCTGTCCGGCTCCAGCCAAACCATCGAGCCCCTGCTGAACGCGATGCACGACGATCCTTCCCCGAGCGTCCGTGAACGGGCCGCGTGCGGCCTGGCCGAGTCAGGCATGTACACCCCCGAGCAGCGCCTCACCGCCGTCCCGCAATTGCTGAACTACACCGACGATCCCTCGCTCGATGCCCAGACACATGCCTTGGCATTCCAGGCCTTGAGCGACATCACCAGACAGCACCTCCCCAACGATTCCACCGCCTGGCGGAATTGGTACGAATCAACCAGAAACTAACGATAGGTCGGGAAAAAGTGGCCAGTGGCCAACGATACCCGCACCTTCCCCTGGTAACGAGGCACTGACCACTGACCACTAGCCCCTAACCACTGCCTCTTCACTCCGCCATCTTCGCCACGTGCACGTCAAACCCAGTCTTCGGCAGCAGCGAAGTCAGCGAGAAGGCCTTGAAACCGTCGCCGCTCGCTTCCGTGTGCCGGTAAATTCCCGGTTCAGTCTCAACCGTCTCGTGTCGTCCTTCCATGTCGCCCAGAAATGCTTGCGCCTGGCTCACGCCGACTTCGACATCTTTCGCGCGCGTCACCACTGCTTCTGAAGCGTACGAGCGCACCAGCTTCGGCCAATATTTTTCCAGCAAGTCCGTGCTGGCAAACACGTCGGCCCAAATGATGTGCCCGTTCACCGCCACCACCACGCCCACTGCATTGCGATCGCGCAACTGCCGGATCAGGCTCTGATAATTCTGCTCGATCGGCTTGGCCACGGCGTCCACCTGCTTCTTCACTTCCGCGTTTTCATTCACCTTGGCGTATGAAGAAGTGCTGGCAATCTCCGTCGCCACAGGAGCCGCTCCGGCCGATACCTCCACCGTTTCCATCGCCGACTGCTGCTTGCGCACCTCCGCCCAAACCTGGCTCTGGTCTTTGTCGGCCATAGCCTTGGCTCGCACCGACGGCTGCGCCATCATCGCCATCGGGACCGCGCCATGAATCGGACCGCCGACGTTGCGGCCATACATCGCCTCTGAAGCTCCGAAATTTTGGCTGGTCTCGACCCATCGTCCTGGCTCCACGCAGAACACGCTCAAGTCCACCGGATCGCTCTCCGGCGGAACGATGCGGTCTTTGCCGATCACCCGATCCTGCTTGCCCCCGCTCACGATCTCTCCCGCCAGCAACAGCAGCGGCCGCTTGGAATTGTTCACCAGCACCAGCCGGTTCACCTGCGCGCCCCCGCTATCATTCCGAATCGCCGGCACCGTATGCCGCCGAATCAGCCCCTGCACGTTGCCCGCTTCCGTGACCACCACATCTCCCGATCGCAGCCCTTCATCCAGCGTCATGAATTCACCCGTCGGATAGCTCTTCGCCGCGACCACCGGAAAGACCGTCAGATTCCCATGCCGAATCGGCTCCAGCACCTTGTAACCCGACGCCGTCACCTCGCCCGCCTGCGCGTCGTGCCGGTCCACCAGCACCACTCCCGCCGAAATCATCACTACCGCCAACACCAGAAAAATCTTCGGACTCGCGTTCAAATTCATAAGACGCTCCTCCCCGCAGCAGCCATCCCCAAACCGGGTGCCCCATTTCTCGCGCGCCTTCTGCGCGAGAAGTGGGGATTTCCCCGGCCGCGCCGCCCATCTCAACTCCGCAGAGAGAACGAATAGGCCCTCATGCCTTGCGTCTAAAATTCAAGGCCTGTCTGCCCGGCCGGTCGCATGGCCGCCCGCCGTTCGTCACCCTGATTCCCCTGTAAAATCGAAGCAGCGACCTTGGAGCCACTTCCGCATTGTCTTTTCTCGACCAACTCAACCCGCAGCAACGCGAAGCCGTCGAAACCACCGAAGGCCCGGTGCTGATCCTCGCCGGAGCCGGCAGCGGCAAGACCCGCGTCATCACCTACCGGATCGCCTACCTGATCGAGCACAAAGGCGTCATGCCCGAATCCATCCTGGCCATGACCTTCACCAACAAGGCCGCGGCCGAAATGGGGGAGCGCGTCGAAAAGCTGGTCGGCGGACTGAGTATCGCCAAACCCGTCATCTCCACCTTCCATTCGTTCTGCGTGCGCGTGCTGCGTCGCGATATTGAAGCCCTGCGCATCCCGTCAACCGTGCCGGGACAACCGCCGATCGGCCACACGAAAAATTTCGTCATCTACGACGAGAGCGACCAGCAAGCCGTGGTCAAAGGCGTGATGAAGCGTCTCGGCCTCGACGACAAGCAACTCACGCCCCGCACCGTTCTCGGCCGCATTTCCTGGGCGAAAAATCACATGCTCGATCCGCAGGAACTCTACCTGCAGTCGGCCGATCCCAAGACCGAAAAAATCGCCCACTTGTACGAGGAGTACCGCAAGGAACTGCGCAAGGCCAACGCCCTCGACTTCGACGACTTGCTGCTAGAAGCCGTGCGCCTGCTGAAATCCGCGCCGCAGGTGCGCGAATACTACAACCGCCGCTTCCAATATCTCCTCATCGACGAGTATCAGGACACAAACCGCCCGCAGTACGAACTCATGCGTATGCTCGCCGGCGATCGCCACAACGTCTGCGCCGTCGGCGACGAAGACCAGTCGATTTATTCCTGGCGCGGCGCCGACATCCGCAACATTCTCGAATTCGAACAGGATTTCCCCGAAGCCAAAATCATTCGCCTCGAACAGAACTACCGCTCCACACAAAACATTCTGCAAGCCGCGTCCACCGTGGTCGCGAACAACATCCGCCGCAAAGGCAAGAACCTGTGGACCGCGCGCCAGGGCGGCACCAAAATCGGCTACTACGAAGCCCCCGACGGCGAAAACGAAGCTCTCTTCGCCGCCGATCACATCGCAAAATATCTGCGCGCCGCCGCGGATCACGCCACCAACGAACGAGGAGAAACTCCGCGCGCCGCCGTGCTCTACCGCACCAACTCGCAGTCGCGACTCTTTGAAGAGGCCATGCGCCGCTACGGCTTGAAATATCACATCGTCGGCGGATTCTCTTTCTACGACCGTTCCGAGATCAAAGACATGATCTCGTACCTCAAAGTCATCCAAAACCCCGACGACTCGATCTCGCTGCTTCGCGTCATCAACACGCCCACCCGCGGCATCGGCAAAGGCACCATCGACACGCTGGAAAATCTGGCGCTCGAAACCGGCCTGTCGCTGTGGGGCGCCGTGGGAGAAGCCATTCGCCGCCAGCTTCTGCCGCCGCGCGCCCTCGCGTCTCTGAAAAGCTTTCAGCAGTTGATCGAAGACGGCAGAGCCATGCTAGCCGGAACCTTCACCGAACAACTGGAAGGAAGTGAACGTGTGGCCGCGGGCGACTCGCCCGCGCAGTCGGAAGCCACGGGCGCCACCGACGAGCAGGTTTCCGACTCCGAAGACGCTACGACCTTCGATCCCACCGAATTCGGAAACTTCTCCTTCGACTTCGGCGCCGATGAAACGAACGACAGTAGCGCTGGCGTCCCGCCGGCCGAACCGCCGCAAGCAGAAGGAGCAAAGCCTCCAGAGCCGCAAATCGGCTCAACCCCCGATTCCTTCCCCACTCCCACGGTTTCCGTCGCCGACATTCTGAAATTCCTCATCGACCGCACCGGCTACATCAAGTTGCTCGAAGAGGAAGACACGCCGGAAGCTTTCTCCCGTATCGAAAACCTGCGCGAACTGGTCAACGCCGCCATGGACTCGCGCGACCGCGCCGAGACTCTCGACCAGTTCCTCGACCATGCCGCCCTCGTGGCCGACGCAGACGACTACGACGCCCGCGCCCAGATCACGCTCATGAGCCTGCACGCTGCCAAGGGCCTGGAATTCCCCCTGGTCTTTCTCAGCGGTCTCGAAGAGGGTCTGTTCCCGCACTCCCGCACCATGCTCGTCCCCGAAGACATTGAAGAAGAGCGCCGCCTCTGCTACGTCGGCATGACCCGCGCCATGGACCAGCTCATCCTCACACGCGCCGTCTACCGCCGCAGATACGGCACCGACTTACCCGAAGCCAGCGTCCCCTCAAGATTCCTGGAAGAAGTCCCCGCCCCGCTGCTGGAAGAATTAGGAACGCGCCGCGCGAGCACAGTCCGTGTGGGCGCGGGCGACTCGCCCGCGCGCTCGCGCAGCGACGAGCACACCTCAACCCACTACTCCTACGAAGACGAAGATCAAAGCGCGTCGTGGCACGGCCACGGCGCCCCCGCCGCGCAGACCCGGCAAAAACCGACGGCCCCGGCCCGTCCCTACAACTCCATCGAGAACATCGCCGAGTTCTTCGCCAGTCGCGGCAAGAAATTTACCGTCCCGAAAACGCCCGTCGAACAGCCCACCGGCAAGCGCGGATTCCGCCCCGGCCAGAAAGTCCGCCATCCAAAATATGGCGAAGGCACGGTCTACCTGCGCGAAGGAGAAGGCGAAGAAGCCAAGATTACGGTACAATTTCCACGCTTCGGATTAAAGAAGCTGGTAGAGAAGTACGCCCAGCTGGAAAGGGCCTGAAGGCGATTGAGCCAGTGAGCGATTGCGTGACTAAGCGATCAATCCTCATTTCAATCACTAAATGCCTCAATCACTGAATCTCACAATTTAAAGGAATCATGGCAAATACATCCAAGCTAACCAAAGAAGAACGCAAGAAATCCAAACGTGCCTCGCGCAAGAAACGCAAAGCCGAAAAGCCGCTCAAGCCCCGCGACTACGCCCGCGGATCGAAAAAGCCCAAGGTCAAGAAACTGGCTCGCGGCCAGGCCAAGCGGTAAAGGCAGCAGCGGAACTCGTGTGGGAGCGGGCGCCTCGCCCGCTCCGTCGCGAAGCGACGCAGGTTTCAAGCTAAAGGCCAAGAGCTAATAGCCAAGAGCCGGTTCTCCAGGAGACCACAACCGCTTGTCACAACCCACGGAACCCGCAACCGTCATCCGCACCTCCGACAAACAGATCTTCTGCTGCAAGTCGATCGACAAGCTGATCTCCGAAGCCGACCACCCGGAACACCGGCTAAGCAAATCGCTAGGCCCCTGGTCCCTGACCGCCCTCGGCATTGGAGCCATCATCGGCTCGGGAATTTTCATCCTGACCGGCACCGCGGCCGCCGGCGAATATTTCCAGGCTCCATCGCTTCTGCATGCGCAGGCGCTCGATGTAATCATAAATTTCGTGCGCACCGGCAGCACCGCGGGAGCCCTCATGCACGGCCGCCCGCCCGCCGGGCCATCGATCGCGATTTCGTTCTTACTGGTAGCGGTGGCCTGCAGCTTCGCCGGATTGTGCTACGCCGAACTGGCCTCGATGATCCCCATCGCGGGCAGCGCCTACACCTACTCTTACGCTACGCTCGGCGAGATTTTTGCCTGGATCATTGGCTGGGACCTCATCCTCGAATACGTGGTCTCGAACGTAGCGGTCGCGGTCGGTTTTGCTGGCTATACGAAAGCACAACTGGCAGTCTTCGGTCTCAACCTGCCGGACAAATGGGCGAGCCCGGTCTGGGCCGGTGGTGAGTGGACCGGCGCCTATTTCAATCTCCCCGGCTTCCTCATCGTTTTCCTTCTCACGCTGCTGCTGGTGCGTGGAGTCAAGGAGTCGGCCGAAACCAATAACATCATGGTGACGGTCAAGATCGGCGCCATCCTGACCTTTCTCGTCGTCGGTGGAATGCTGGTCAAGCCCGCCAACTGGGTGCCATTCGCGCCCTCTGGCTTCGCCGGGATCGTCACCGGTGGGGCAATAGTTTTCTTTACCTACATCGGATTCGACTCGGTCTCCACCGCTGCCGAGGAATCGCGCAATCCACAAAAAGATCTGCCTTTCGGCATCATTATGTCGCTGGTGGTCTGCACGGTGCTCTACGTCGGCGTTGCCGTCGTTCTGCTCGGCATGATGAAGTACACGACCTTCGTCTCCGGTGCAGCCGCGGAAGCGCCTGTAGCCTACGCGATGAAATATCTGGGCGTGCACCCGTTCTTCCGCTCGGTCATCGTGATCGGCGCGCTGACGGGAATGATCTCGTCCTTGCTCGTGTTTCAGTACGGCCAGGCCCGCATCTGGTACGCCATGTCACGCGATGGCTTGCTGCCCAAGCTGTTCTCCGCGGTGCACCCGAAATACAAGACGCCGCACTGGTCCACCTGGATCGCCTGTTTCGCCGTAGGAATCCCCGCCGGCCTTGTGGATATAGGAGACGCCGCCGACCTAGCCAACATCGGCACACTCTTCGCTTTTGTTCTTGTCTCGCTGGGAGTGATCCTTCTCCGTCGCCGCCAGCCCGATCGTAAACGCGCCTTCCGCGTTCCGTTCGTGCCCTGGTTCCCGCTGATCTCGATCGTTCTTTGCGGCGGCCTGATGATGGGCCTCACTATCATTACCTGGCTGCGCTTCGTGATCTGGCTCGGCCTCGGACTATTGATCTACGTCTTCTACAGCCGGCACAGAAGCGAGTTCGCCAAGAGTGCGCCGTCCGTGAAGTAACCTGCCAGCCGTCAGGAATCAGCTGTCAGCAAAACCGCTCTGTCATCCTGAACGAAGCGGCCGGGTTCGCGAATGCGAACCCGGCCGCGTAGTGAAGGACCCTTGCACTTCAGCGAGCTACCTCTAGCTCAAAAAGGGAGTTCTCAATCGAAAAATTTGTCCAGCCCTACTTCTCCCACGCCCCCGCCAAAAATAAATACCGCTCCCGCAAATCATCTTTATTCGCCGCCGACTTCGTGTCCAAGAACATCGTCTCCCATCCGTCCGCTGCCGAATACACCGGCCACTTCGGCAACCCCGGCCCGTTCGGATCGCCGCTCCGCGCAAAGTTCGCCCAGTATTTCTGCATCTCGTCGCTGAGCGCACGATGCTCCGGCAGCCACCCGACCCCAGCCTTAGAATCGAGTTGCCCAAACACATACTCAATCTCCGCCGAGTGATACGCGCCCATCTGCGGCCCCTTCGGATCCGCCGGCGGCCCGAGGTCGAAGCGATATCGATACACCGGCTGCTTGCCCGTCTTGGCCTGCGCTTCCAGCCAAGCCCAGGTCGAGAAAGCAATGAATCGGTCGCCAGCAAAATCCTCCGCCGAACGCAGCGTCTGCTCCGGAGTGCCTGAAGGATAAAGCTTCATAAATTCCGCCGCCTTGTCGCCAAACTCTTTCTGAGCCGTCGCCTTCAGGCTTTCAACAGTCTGCTTCTGCGGCGAGAAGGCAACCTCGTAGCTGCCTTCATCGTGATTCCATCCCGCCAGTAGCGGAACGTCGTTCTGTTTGCCCGCTGCAAAAATGGCGGGCACTGGTTCCGGCAGAAAATATCCGTCCACGTCCGGATCGAAATCAAAACCCTGGGACTGCGGCGGCGCAAACGCATCGAGCAACTTCTGCGCCGGAATCGCCCGCAACTCAGCCAGCGTGCTCACTCCCAGCTTCGAGCTGACCAGCTTGACGTCCTTTTCTTCGCGCACCGACCGGGGCTCGAACGTCAGACCCCCGCTGAAAAACGCGCCGCCGCTCTCTCCAATCGCCTTCTGAAACAGCCCCTTCGCCAGCGGCGACGCCATTTGCGCGCTCACCGAAAATGATCCCGCACTTTCTCCGAAAATCGTCACGTTGCCCGGATCGCCGCCAAACGCCGCAATATTTTCATGCACCCAGCGCAGCGCCGCGACTTGATCGAGCAACCCATAATTTCCCGCCGCATTGTGCCCCGACTCCTTCGCCAGTTCTGGATGCACAAAAAATCCAAACACGCCGAGCCGGTAATTCATGCTCACGACAATCACGCCCTGCTGCGCCAGATGCGCTCCATCCTGCCGCGCCTCCGAGGTAGAGCCAGCCGCGAATCCTCCGCCGTAAATCCACACCATCACCGGAAGTTTCGACCCTGAAGGTTTCGTCGGAACCCACACATTCAGAAACAGGCAATCCTCGCTGCCACCGGGATCGCGAAAATTCATGTCGCCATACACTCTTCCTTGCATGCAGTGATTGCCAAACTCCGTTGCCTTGCGCACTCCCGTCCAATTTGCCGCAGCGGCAGGCGGTTTCCAGCGCAGGTTGCCCACCGGCGGCGCGGCATAAGGGATTCCAAGAAACGCGCGGACGGCCCCATCTTCTTTGCCCTCAATCATGCCCGATGCGGTTTTCACCTGCGGTGCCGCCAACAAAGCCAAAGGCGCGGTCAGCACTGCGAACCCAGCCAACCATCTGCAGACGCTACTGATTTTCATGCGCGCTCCCTGATCCCGACGTGAGAACACCGGATTGTACCCGAAAGAATCGCCAGCGGCAGATCGCTGCTCCCTCGCAAATCCTCGGTCAAGAATCTACAATCAACTCTATGAGTCCCGCCGCAGATCGCCCGCCCAATGCCTTTATCCGTCAACTCCCCAAGGCGGAGCTGCACCTGCACCTCGAGGGCGCCGTCGAGCCGGCGACGTTGCTTGAACTCAGCGCGCGCCACGGCGACCGCGCCACCCTCGCCGAAATCGAAGCCCTCTACACCTATACCGACTTCCAAAGCTTTCTCATGGCATTCAAGGCGGTCAGCGCGCACCTGCGCGGCCCCGACGACTACGAGCTCATTACTTACCGGCTCATGCAGCGCCTGAAAGAAGAGAACATTCTGCACGCCGAGGTCTATGTTGCGGTCGGCGTCTGCCTCTTCCGCAAGCAGGATTTCGCCGCGATCTTCGAAGGCCTCGAACGTGGACGCGCCCGCGGCGCGCGCGATTTCGGCGTATCGCTGCTCTGGATTTTCGACGCGACCCGCCATTTCGGAGTCGAGGAAGCGCAAAAAGTTTTCGAGCTGGCGGTGCGTTATCACGATCGCCAGGTCGTCGGCGTCGGCATTGGGGGTGACGAACAAAAAGCTCCTCCCGAACTTTTTCGCAGCGTCTACGCCTACGCCGAGGACCATGGTTTGCGCCTGACCGCGCACGCCGGCGAAACCGGACCGCCGGAATCCGTCTGGGGAGCGCTCAACCTGCACGCCGAGCGCATCGGCCACGCCTTCACCGCGAGCCAGGATTCCGACCTGATCGAAGAACTCGCCCAGCGCCAGATTCCAGTCGAGCTCTGCATCACCAGTAACCTGCGCACCGGAGTTTGCAAGGCGGTCGCCGAGCATCCCACGAAAAATTATTTCGATCAGGGCGTCATGATTACGCTCAACACCGACGACCCGGCGCTATTTGGCACCACGCTTTCGCGCGAGTACCAACTGGCCCAGTAAACTTTCGGATTCACCGACGAGCACCTCCGCGAACTGGCCCGCAACTCCTTCGAAGCGTCTTTTCTTCCCGCCGAAAAGAAGCTCGAGCTCCTGAGCCTATTCGACGCCGCCGCGGCCAGGTGACGAGATACGGGGCGAGGTAGCGAGATGCGATACTCCTCGCGGTTTCTTCTGCGAATGGCCTTTGGGTGGCGCAGCGCTTTCAGCGCTGCGATAAATTCTGTATTCTCGAAGGGCTTCAGCCCCTGAGTGTTTCCGCTGACATGTCAGTCAAGACCGTCCTCCAACTCGGAGACCCGCTCCTCCGGCAAAGGGCCATTGCGGTGCAGAACCCCGCCGCACGCGAGATCCACGCCCTGATCCAGGATCTGGCCGACACATTGGGTCACTGGCACTCCACAACCGGCTACGGACGTGCCATCGCCGCTCCCCAACTCGGAGTCCTGCAGCGCGTCATCTTCCTCCAACTTCCCGGCGCCGAGCCGTGGCCGCTGATCAATCCGGAAATCACCCAGCGCAGCGAAGAGAAAATCATCGTGTGGGACGCCTGCCTGAGTTTCCTCTCGATCTTCATGCAAGTCGAACGCCATCGCCAAGTCACCATCCGCTATCAAAGTCTCAACGGCGAGACCCTCAAATTCCAAGCCGGGGACGACCGCAATCTCTCCGAACTCCTGCAGCACGAAATCGATCACCTCGACGGTATCCTGGCCATCGACCGCGTCGTCGACATCAAAACCATCTGCTCGCGCGAAGAATTCGAAAAGCGTTACCGCGACTCGAGCCCCTACGCTGTCGCGCAAGCTACAATCAAGAGCTAAAGGATCAGGTGGCAGGCGTCAGCTCAATGGCGACGCCGCCACTGGCAATTGATGTTACACATCGGCATCGTCGCATCCAGCGCGGAGGGCGCCGCGCTCTGTTACCGCACCATCTGCGTCGAAGGCGCGGACTTACTCGGTCCCTACAATCACCCCGAAGTGTCGATGCACGGCCATCCCTTTATTCGGTACAAGAATTGCATCGATGCCAACGATTGGGCCGGAGTCGCCGAACTTATGCTGTCCTCCGCCGAAAAACTGGCCCGCGCTGGAGCCGACTTCCTCATCGCCCCCGTCAACACGGTGCATCAGGCCTTCGATCTCGTCGCCCACCGATCGCCTCGCCCCTGGCTGCACATCGCCGTCGAGGTCGCCAACGAGGCCAAGCGCCACAACTACAAACGCCTCGGAGTTCTCGGCACCCGCTCGCTGATGGACGGCCCCGTCTATCGCGATACTCTCAAATCCGCAGGCATCGAATTCCGCGTCCCTGGCAGCGAACAGCGTGAGCGCATCCACCACATCATCTTCGACGAACTGGTCCAGGGAAAATTCCTGCCGCGCACCCAAGCCTATGTCACAGAAGTAATCCGCGCCCTGAAAGACGAAGGCTGCGACGCCGTCGCCCTGGCCTGCACCGAAATCCCACTCCTCATGACGCAGGAGCAATCGCCGCTCCCGATGCTGGACTCCACCCGCATTCTTGCTCGCGCTGCCCTGCGCAAGGCGATAGAAGGGTAAGTAGCAGTGTCACAACACAACCTCAAATTCCGCCAACTCCCCGGTACCTTTGCTATCGTGCGCTTCGCGTCCGATGCGCCGGTGCCCGACTGGGCCACCAAGGCCGAGTTCACTTCGATCACCCGCAGCGCTGACGAACTCTCTCTCGTCTGTCCAACCGAAAATCTTCCGGCGGACGTGCAGTCGTCGCATCGCTGGATCTGTCTGAAGTTGAAGGGTCCGTTCCGGTTCTCACTGACTGGAGTTTTGCTGTCATTCATCGAGCCCCTTTCATACAGGGCAATCCCCGTCTTCGCCATCTCGACCTATGATACGGACTACGTGCTGGTGCAGGAGCCAGACGTTGCTGGAGCCTTGGACGCCCTGCTCCATGCGGGTCACGAACTGCAGCAAGACGAATCCCCAGCCGAGTGATCTGAAGCCAACCGTAGCGGTCCCCAGATTGCCATTCAACCTGCCGTAACCGCCAAACGCTGGCGCCTGACATGCGTTCAGCCGATGGCTATGATGTAATAGTAGTTAACCAACTCATGCCATCCGTCATCACAACCCTGCGCCGCCGCGCCAAGGCTCTGCACCGCAACCTGCGCGGAGCCAACATGGCCGTCCGCGCACTTGCTTCCACCGATCACCCGCTGCTGGCGCACATCATCCCCATGCGCCGCTGCAATCTCGCCTGCACTTACTGCAACGAGTTCGACGATTTTTCGAAGCCGGTCCCAATCGACGAAATGTACCGCCGCATCGATAAGCTCGGTTCGCTCGGCACCGCGGTCGTGACCATTTCTGGCGGCGAGCCACTCATGCATCCCGAGCTCGACGACGTGATCCGCCGCATCCGCGCCAATGGCATGATCGCCGGGCTTATTACGAATGGCTATCTGCTGGTCGCCGAGCGCATCCAGCGCCTCAACCGCGCCGGACTCGAGTGGCTGCAAATTTCCATCGACAACGTGAATCCCGACGAAGTCTCGAAGAAGAGTCTGAAAGTTCTCGACAAGAAGTTGCAACTCCTCGCCGAGCACGCCGACTTTCACGTGAACATTAATTCCGTAGTCGGCGGCGGCATTTCTCATCCGCAAGACGCGCTGGTCATCGGCAAGCGCGCCATCGAACTCGGATTCACCTCAACCATCGGCATCATTCACGATGGCAGCGGCCAGCTCCAGCCCCTGAACGATGAAGAGCGCCGCATCTACCATGAAATGCAGGCGCTGGAAAAAAGCAGCTTCACCCGCATTCACGCCTTTCAAGACAACATTGCGAAAGGCCAGCCCAACGACTGGCGATGCCGCGCCGGCGGCCGTTATCTCTACATCTGCGAGGACGGGCTCGTGCACTACTGCTCGCAGCAGCGCGGTTATCCTGGAGTCCCACTCGCAACCTACACCCGCGACGATCTGCGCCGAGAATATCTCAACGAGAAATCCTGCGCCCCGCACTGCACGGTCTCGTGCGTCCACCAGGTTTCCATCTTCGATTCCTGGCGCGCCCCGCAGCATCCCGCGCCATCGGCCCGGGAGCCGGTCGCGCCACACGAACTCGTGCAGATCAAGTAAGCCCGCGGAATTCCCTCCGCTCTGCTAACGCCGAAACAATATCATCTTCGCAATCAACCCTGCGACCATGGCCCCCGCTCCCAACAGCGCGTTGTATTCGCGATGCTTCAGGTACAAGTCGAAAGAAAATCCGTTGGCCGCTTGCTCGTCGCGTGAATGCGAAACGATGCTCGGAAACATCCTCGGTACCCGCCGCGCATAATCCTCAAACTCCGGAAACTTCTGTCGCAGGTAGCTCTCCTCATCGCGAATCACCGGAAGATAAATCGCGAAGAACATCCCCACCAGAATCACACCCACCCACCAACTACGCGCCGCGACGGCAAATCCTACGCCCATCAGCAACGACCCGAGGTACAGCGGATTCCGCGTGTAAGCATACGGGCCTGAAGTCGCCAATGCTTCGTTCTTGCGCACATGCCCTGACGCGAGAGCTCGAATCAACAGTCCAGGAATAATCAGAATCGCGCCAAACGCAAGCGATCGCCAGCAGGGCCGCGCCAACCAGAAGTACAGCACTGCAAACGCGAAGCCCAGAGGCACGCGAATGCGGCGTGCGATCTTTGACCAACTACGCCCCGACCCCTCAGCCATGCGCGCCATCCATGTGGGGCGGGCACTCTTGCCCGCCGCAGTTGCCGTCCGCCAGCAATCGCCGCGCCACGTCCACAACTGCATCAACGCCGATCTCGAGCATCGCTTCGTCCGGCCGCGGATTGCGCGCGTGTGTCGTCCGACTCGCCGGATTTCGCAACACGATGCTGCGAGTCCCGTAAGGCCCGTTGCGCGCCGGATCCGTCGGTCCGAAGATCGCCGCCACTGGAACCTGCAACGCGGCCGCCAGATGCATCGGCCCCGTATCGCCTCCGATGAACAGCCGCGCTCGCCGCGTCAGAGCAATCAGTTCCGTTATCGAACACTTCATCGGCTTGGCCGCGCCGTCGCTCGCAGCCTCAGCCTCATGCGCGAGAGTTTCTTCGCCCGGGCCGTAGTTCAGAACTGCGCGCACTCCGTCTTTGGCCAAAGCTCGGGCCACGAAGCCATAGCGTTCAGCCGGCCACCGCTTCGCTCCCCACCCTGCTCCCGGATTCAGAATCGCGAAAGTTTCAATTCCTTCTTCTGCCAGCCGCTGCTGCATTCGCTCTTCGACTTGAAGGTCGCGAGGAAACTGCACCTGCGGCGTCGTCAACTTCTGTTGTGCAACCGCCTCTGCTATGGAAAGGTTCTGCTCAACCACATGCACTCCGCGAGCGATTACTCTCCGCGTGTACAACAAACTCGCGGGAGACTCTCGCGACTCAGCCGCGCCATATACCATCCGCGCGCCCGACCAGCGGGCCAGCACAGCGGACCGAATCGCTCCCTGCAGATCGACGGCAACGTCATAATGCACTGAGCGTACATCGTTCCAGACTTTCGCGACCTCCTGCAGCGTTGAAACAGAAGTCAGCGACTTCCTCCACCCGGTCAGATTGACGGTATGCACCCAATCCGCCAGCGGCCGCTGCGCCACGCGAGGACCCCTACGCGGTGTCCCCGGAGCGCACAGAAGTTCGGCCCACCGTTCCTCGATCAGCCAGCCGATTATCGTGTAGGGAAACGCTTGGCGCAGCGCCTGTGCAGCGGGCAGCGTGTGGATCACGTCCCCCATCGCGCTCAGCCGGACAATTAATAGCCGATCGATACTTGGGCGCTCGACATGTCGTCGCACCACGTTGACACCGCCGGCCTCGCGGGCACTCAAGACTTCCTCGACTTGAACTGCGAAGAGAGTCGCGAGCGGATGATCTCGCTGGTGGAATGATCCTTCGCATCTCCGACGATCTCGACGCGCCCGCCATACTCCGCAACGACCTCGCGTTCTGGTACAGAGTCGGCAGTGTAGTCGGTGCCCTTGGCCTGCACGTCCGGACGAATCTCGCGAATGATCGCCCGCACGTCGAGCTCGGGAAAAATTACAACGGCGTCCACGTCAGCCAGTGCGGCCACAATTTCCGCGCGTTCTTCGGCAGGCATGATGGGCCGACCTTCGCCCTTGAGCGCGCGCACCGATTCGTCAGAATTGACGGCGACCACCAACCGGCTGCCCAGCGCCTTGGCTCCATGCAGGTAGCGCACGTGGCCCACGTGCAGCAGATCGAAGGCGCCGTTCGCCAGCGTGATCCCTTCGCCCGCGCGCCGCCAACTCTCCACGCGGGCGCGGAGTTCTTCGCGGTTCAGGATTTTTTTGTGTGCGCCCAAAGTTGTGTTTTTCAGTTCAGCAGCTTCAATGCGGTCGCGTCGCTGGGGGCGTCCGCTCAATCGCCTGCACTAACTCTTCCCGCGAAACCGTCGCCGTGCCCCGCTTCATCACTACAATTCCGCCCGCGTAGTTGGCCAGTTGCGCCGCTTCTTCCGTGGTAGCTCCCGCCGCCAGTGCGGCTGTGAATGCTGCGATCACGGTATCGCCCGCGCCCGTCACATCCGCCACCTGATCCGAGCCGAAAATCGGAATGTCCACCGGCTTGTGTTTGTGATCGAAGGCAACCATACCGTCGCGCCCGCGTGTCATCACCAGCGATTGCAGCTTCATGCGCACCATTACCTGCTCACCCGCCGCGAGGACGTTGCTCCAATCCTGCCCGATGCGAACGCCCAAAGCCTCTTCGACTTCCGGTTCGTTCGGAGTCGCCGCGGTTGCACCCGAATACTGCAGCAACCGGTAACGAGAATCCACCACAATCGGCAACGCTCCGATTTTCCCTTTTTCCTGCAGAGCCGTCACGATCGCCGGTGTGGCCGCGCCATAACCGTAATCGGACACCAGTAGCGCGTCCGACGCATGCGCATAATTCCTCGCCGCTAGATACAGTTCCCGCGTCAGATGATGGTTCGGCGCTTCCTGCGGCTCGCGGTCTACCCGCACCACCTGCTGCCGCGCCGTGTGCGTCATGCCTGCCAGAATTCGTGTCTTGGTGACCGTCGTATAACTCTTGTCCTTGAGTACGCCGCTGACCGCAATCCGCTTGTGGCGAAAATATTTCAGCAGCATCCGCCCCGGCTCGTCGTCTCCCACAATGCCGACCGGAAGAACATTCACGCCAAGATCTGCCAGATTGTTCGCCGCATTGGCGGCGCCACCCGGCAAAACCGTTCGCTCGCGGTGCTTCAGGATCAGCACCGGAGCCTCGCGTGACACACGCGAAATCTCGCCAAACACGAACTCGTCCGCCACCAGATCTCCCAGCACCGTCACCGTCAGCTTGGGAAACTCGTCGAGTATCTTTTTCAGCCGGTCGGCTTCTTTAGGATGCTTGGTCATGTTCGCGACGATTTCAGATTGCGCCTGCCCTATCCACGTCGGGTGCCCCATTTCTCGCGTCCTTTGCGAGAAGTGGGGATTTTCTCGCTTAGCCGACGCGCTGCTACGAAAACAGATTCTCTCATGCGCCGCGCTTTCGTTCGCCAATCTTGCGAAGCATGGTATCGACGGCGTTAGCTGCGTCCGCCAACTCCATTTTCACCGGCACAATCGCCAGTGGTTCCAGAGCCGTGAGATAGCCTCCCAGATTCACCGCATCCTTCTCAGTCGTGACGAAACCGCCGGCCTCACTCTTGCGCTTCAGTTCGAGAAGCTCGCGAATGTCCTTCTCGCCATACGCGTGGTGGTCGCGATAGAAAGCCTCTGCGACGGTCTCAATGTTTGCCGCACGCAATTGCAAAACAAAATTTTGGGGCCGTGCTATACCGCAAAAAACCACCGGACGCGACGGAACATTCTGCGGCACGATCCCCCGCCGCGCTCTCCACACCATCTCTCCCCGAACCGAAAACGACTCTGCCAAGGCGCCGCTTGCCAGCACCACCGCATCGGCGCGCCGCAAAGCAGACAGCGGTTCTCGCAACCGTCCAGCAGGAAGAAGCTGGTCGTTCGCATCCTGCGGCGTCACTAGAACAATGTCAAAATCCCGCGCCAGCCCCCGATGCTGAAATCCGTCGTCGAGCAGATGAAGTTGCGGCCCAAACCTCGATTCAGCGAAGCGACCCGCTTCGTACCGATCCTCGCCCACAACCACCGGAACCTGCAGCTTGCGCGCAATCAGCAGCGGCTCATCGCCAAACTCCTGCGGCAAACCCGCAGGATCCACCAACCGTACGCCCCTCGACCTGCGCCCATATCCCCGCGACAGCACATCGAACGTGATTTCTCGTGCCCTCAGCAACTCGCCCAGCAACATTACGAACGGAGTTTTTCCCGCCCCTCCCGCCGAAAGATTCCCCACGCTGACCACCCCGCCTTGTAGTCTCCGCGTCCGCAGAGCCCCTCGGTCATAGAGTGCATTCCGCGCCTTGACCACGCCGCCGTAGATGGCTGAGAGAGGGTTCAATCAGAGTTCAATCAGAGTTCAATCAATGTTCAATCAACGTGCGCAGCTTTTGCCGGGACGGCCCGAGAATCGCGGTCGACTGCGATCAAGCTTCGCAGCGCTTCCATAGTTCGCTGCGTCGCACCCATCTGCGACCGCATTGTTTCCAGCGCGCGTCGCCCCAAGTCTCGTCGTTCCGCATCGTTCGCCAGCAGATGCATCAGAGTCAGCGGCAACTCCGACAGTCCCACAATGCGCACCGCGTCGCGGCTTTGAAACAGCCCCACAATGTCGCGAAAATTTTCCGTGTGGTTCCCGGTCACGATGGCCACGCCGTGCTGCGCCGGCTCAATAATGTTGTGTCCGCCGCGCGGCACCAGGCTTCCACCTACGAACGCAATATCAGCTAGAGCGTAGAGCGCCGCCAGTTCCCCGATCGTATCCACCAGCAGCACTCCACCCGCAAGCGATTCTCCCTGCCACTTCGAACGCCGAAACGACGGAATCCCCAATTGCTGCAGCAGGATCGCCACATCGTCGAAACGCTCTGGATGCCGCGGCGCGAGTATCATCACCGCCCGCGGATGACCCACCCGCAAATTTTCAAACGCTTTCAGCAGCGGCGGCTCCTCGTCCTCCACCGTACTGCCGCAAACCAGCACCGGCCCGGCCCGCTCGACCGCCAGCGATTGGCGCAAGCTTTCCACGATGAGCGGCGTCGTCGACAAACTCACGTCAAATTTAAGATTCCCCGTCACCCGCACTCGTTCCGCTTCCGCGCCAATCGACTGTAGCCGCGCGCTGTCCTCCGCAGTCTGCGCCAGAAACAAATCAATGTGCACCAGCATCCTGCGCAGCGCCCAGCGAAATCGCCGGTAGCGCGGCCACGACCGGTCAGAAATGCGCCCGTTCACCACCGCCATGCGCGCTCCGCTGGCGTGCGCGAGTCGCAAAAAGTTCGGCCAGAATTCCGTTTCTGCAAGCACTACCAACTCCGGCCGCAACGCCTCCAGATACGGCCCGATCGCGAATCCCAGGTCGATCGGAAAGTAAAATACGTTTTCTTCACCAAAGCGCTTGCGAGCGAGCTCCTGCCCAGTATCGGTCGTGGTCGAAACCAGCACGCGATGCCGCGGAAAGTTGCGCCGCATCTCCCCGACCAGTCCGCTGACCGCCGCCACTTCCCCCACCGAAACCGCATGCACCCAGATGACGCGACCAGCCTGCGAGCCCGCGCTGCCTGTCACCAACCGCGCCGGAACGCTTCCCATCCGTTCCACGAATCCGGTGCGGTACTTGCCGTGACGCAGAATCTGATAGAGCCAATACGGCAGGCTCACAATCATTCCCAACGCCAGCGCCAGACTGTAGAGAAAATAGCTCAAGCTGAGCCATTCTAAACCGCTCATCGGCGGCTAGCGCGCCGCCCTTCTATAATTGGGGACATGCTTCAAGTATCTTTACAATCGATGCGGCGTTCACTCGTCAGCTCGGCCGTTCATCGCTCAATCGTCGATCGCTCAATCGTCGATCGCTCAATCGTCGATCGCTCAATCGTGCATCGCTCAGTCATCCTGGCGCTCTGCACTGTGCTTCTGCCGTCGCTACTGATGGCGAAGAACTTCGAGAAGCCGGTGGCGAAGGCCGCCATCAACTATCCCGCCCACGATTTTCATCGCGACGAAAAAGCCGCCATCGCCGCCGATCCCTACGACACGCCCGAAAAGGCCAAAATCTTTTCCACGAATTTTGCCGCGCACGGTTTCCTGCCCGTTTTCTTCATTGTGACCAACGATGGCGACCAGCCCATTTCCATCGCCAACATGCACATCACGCTCCTCACCGCCAACAACTCGAAGCTCACTCCCATCAGTACAGAAGATCTTTACCGGCGCCTCTCCAATCCGCAAGTCAGCACACGGCCCAGCCCCATTCCTCTCCCGCACAAAGCCAAGGGCGGCATCAGCAAGAAAGAAATGGATGAGATCGAGTCCTCACAATTCGAAGCCCGCGCCGTCGAGCCTCACACCACGCAATCGGGATTTCTGTTCTTCGACATCGGCGGCATCTCCTCGCCCCTGCCCGGCGCAACCATCGACATCACCGGCGTCAACGACGCCAAGGGCAATGAGCTGCTCTACTTCGAAATCTCCCCCGACAAATATCTGAACGCCCCAAAAACAAACTGACCGTTCTGCAACGTGGCGCGGATGACGTGAAGCACTTCAAGCCGCGGAGCGTCGCAAGAATGCAGCCTTACGGCGCAACCGTGGGTTCCAGGCAATGAGACCAAACATCCCCAAGGAACGATGGTCGAGGTTGGGTCTCTTTTGAGCTATTCCCGCCGCCATCCGCGCGGTTTAAAATTTCATCCCGTGCCCTGAAACCAATCTGAAGACGACAGCGGCACAATTCTTGAAGGAGACTTCTTCTCGTTGCGTCTGACACGCCGTAGGTTTGTGCAATCGATGCTCGGCGCGAGCGCCGCTCTGGGGCTGCCCGTGGCATTTTCCGGATGCAGCGTTTCGTCGAAGGCGGGAACGTCGCCTGTGGCGAGCGTACGGGCTCACCAGTTTGACGCATCTTTCGAAGGCACATTTCCGAAAGGATTTTTCTGGGGGACGGCCACTGCCGCTTACCAGATCGAAGGTGCGTGGAATGAAGACGGCAAGGGTGAGTCGATCTGGGACCGCTTCGCGCACACTCCGGGCAAGATCAAGAATAGCGACACGGGCGACGTGGCTTGCGATTCGTACCACCGGTGGCGTGAAGACATCGGGCTGATGCGGGCGATGAATCTGAACAGCCACCGATTCTCGATATCGTGGCCGCGGATTCAGCCGACTGGGTCAGGCGCGGCGAATGCCAAGGGCGTCGACCATTACAGCCGTCTGGTGGATGCGTTGCTCGAAGCGCGCATCCGGCCGCTGGTCACGCTGTATCACTGGGATCTGCCGCAGGCGCTCGAGGATGCGGGAGGATGGCCTAATCGCGATACCGCGGGGCGCTTTGCCGACTACGTACAACTGGTGGCCCAGGCGCTGGGCGACCGGGCGAGTGATTGGACGATCTTTAACGAGCCCGATGCGTTTGTCGATCTCGGTCATCTGGAAGGTACGCACGCTCCCGGGCGCAAGAGTCTGCTCGACTTTCTGCGGGCCACGCACGTGGTGAATCTGGCCCAGGGCGAGGGGTTCCGGGCGCTCAAGGCGGCGCGTCCTGCGGCGCGGGCCGGCACGGCGTTTAGCATGTCAGCGTGCGAGCCAGCCACCGATTCCGAGGAAGACAAGCTGGCGGCGGAGCGCGCGCACGCCATTACCAACACTTGGTTTCTGGAGCCTGCGCTGCGCGGAAGCTATCCCGAAGCGCTCGCGTTTCTGCCGGAGACGGCGATGAGGATACAGGCAGGCGACATGGAGAAGACGCGCGCGCCGTTGGATTTTATCGGCATCAATCTGTATTACCGCACGATTGCGTCCGCCGTCGGCACGATGGAACGCTTCTCGCACACGCAGGAATGGTTATTTCCGGTGAAGATGGATGGCGGGCAGCAGGGACCGAAGACCGACTTGGGCTGGGAAGTGTGGCCGAAAGCGCTGTACGACATGGTCACGCGTATCACGCGGGATTACAACCGGCCAGTGATAGAGGTTACCGAGAGCGGGTGTTCGTATAACGACGGGCCCGACGCGAGCGGAGCGATTCACGACCGGCGGCGGACGGCATATCACCGCGAATATCTGGCGGCGTTGGGGAGGGCCATCGCCGAGGGTGCGGACGTACGCGGATACCACGCCTGGAGTTTGCTGGATAACTTCGAGTGGGCAGAAGGATTCAGCCAGCGGTTTGGATTGACATATGTCGATTTCAAGACGCAGCAGCGCACGATTAAAGACTCGGGGCGGTGGTACGGAAAAGTGGCGGCGGAGAATCGATTGAAGCCGCAGTAATCCAGAGTGCGGCCAGCCCAACTACTGTGCCGCCAACGAATACAACCAAGGTATAGATCATCATCTCGTGCGAGCGGCGCGGCAAACCGGCCATCAGAGCGTTCCCGAGCCTGCTGCTGGTGTTGAAGAACGCGTGCAGCACAATGGCGACCAGCACATTGAACTTCGAAATATTTGCCGCCGCTGTGAATAAGAAAGCAATACCGATCAGGATCAGAAGAAACTGCCAGGGAGTCGCGCTGCTCCAGCCCGGCATCTGAAATAGCGGCAGGTGCCAGCCCGCCCACAGCGGAGCGAGAATCAGCGTTGCGCGCACGGGACCGTAGCGCTCTTGCAATCTGGGCAGGGCAAAGCCGCGCCATCCGGGTTCCTCAGGCACCGGGCCACCGAGGAATGTTGAGTAGTTAAATCCGAGGGTGCTCCAGTGCAAAAGAGACGACCAATGCAGCGCGTAGGCGGGCGCTCTTGCTACGGCGGCTGACGGCGCCAGAAGCGTGGTGACGAAGAAGGCGGTCAAGCCAAACCCCAGACCAGTGGCCAGGCCGCGCCAACCCGTCCAGATGTGGCAGATTTTCAGATCGCGAGCTGCCAGCCAGCGAGTGACCAGCGCCGCCACGGTCGGGCCGAACGCGCCGGCGAGGAACAGCAACTCCCCGTAGGATTCAGCTTTGTCATCTGGTACGAAACGCGGCACGCACAGCCACCAAACCCACGTCCACGCATAAGTCAGCAGGAAGAAAAGCGTGAGTGGTCTCGAACGCGCGAACCGAACAGGGAATGATGGGCGATCGACGTGCGGAGGATCGACTATTTCTGGCGAACTTGCCATGGCAATGGCGGAACGATAACACAGGCGTGGGGATTTCGGTCAGCGGCGGCGTTCGCGGGTCGCCGGTCTGCGGCGCGCTAGTTGTTCGGGACCTTGAGGCGGTCGCGCTCCTCGGCCAGTTTCTTCTGCAGGGCAGGGTTCACCAGCGACACGGGGACTTCGAGGTCTCCGACTTTGAACTCCGTGGGGTCGAACGTGGCGTAGCCGTCCTTTTCGCCCATGTGGCCAGAGATTGTGACCCAGACATCTTTGCCGCCAATCTCGGTGAGAAATTTTCCGTGAACGATGTCGCCGTCCATGGTGACCTGCTGGTCTTTGATGTTGGGCGTGCCGCTGCCGAGGTTGGAGTCGGGAGAGAGGCTGCCACCTCCGCCGGAAGCGCCCAGCATTTGCGCCACGACGGCGCTGATTTCGTCCGAATTAACTTGAGAGCCTGCCTTGGCGCTGCGTGCGGTTGGGCCCTGTGATGGAGACTGTGTGGGTTCGGGGGATCGACTTCCGCCGGCGACGCTCGCGGATGAAGGCTGTGTCGACTGTTGGGGCTGAGACATTTTCGGCTCGGGGGAATGTTCCACGACCGCCGCGGAGGCCGGCGGCTGAACCGGCGGAGCTGGCTTCCTCAGAACGAGAACGATCGCGACTACGGACGCGGTTAAGGTCGCAATGCTGATGATGCGGTCGAATTTGAATTTCAAGGCAAATTCCCGATCGGTCGGCCCGAGATAGCCGGGGCCCAGAGTTATGGTAGCTGGGCAGAGCCGGGAAGATGAGATGACCAAAGTGTCGCCCGAGGGGTGACTCTGTGGGACGGACACTCCTGTCCGTCGCCTTTGGTGTTGGCATTGTCTTGTGGGTGGAGATTAGCTCAACCAGAAGCAGATTCGAAATCAAGGTCAAAAGCGACGGACAGAAGTGTCCGTCCCACAATGAGATGAGCTACTTCAGCCTCTTGGCGAGCAATTCGTTCACGATCTGGGGGCTGGCTTGGCCTTTGGAGGCTTTCATGACTTGGCCGACGAAGAAGCCGAGCATGGTGGTTTTGCCGGCGCGATACTGCTCGAGTTGCTTGGGGTTGGCGGCGAGGACTTCGTCGATCATCTTTTCCAGCGCCGAGGTGTCAGTGGACTGCTGCGGACGGCCTTCGTCTTCGTAGATAACGGGGAAATCTTTGCTGCGTTCGAAGGCAAGGTCGTAGAGCTCTTTCAGCATCTTGCCGGAGATGGCGCCGGACTCAACCAAGTCGGCGGACGCGGCCACTCCCTTCATCGAGATGGGAGATTGTTCGATCGCGATGCCTTTCGCTTTGAGGCGGCCCATCAACTCGCTCTGCACCAGGTTCGCGACGCGTTTCGGATTCTTGGCGACTTTCGCAGCCTCTTCGAACTGGTCGGCTAGTGACTTCGAAAATGTCAGGACCTGTGCGTCGTATTCGGTGATGCCGTAGTCCTTGACCATGCGGGCGCGGCGGGCTTCGGGGAGTTCGGGCAAGGAACGGGCAATTTCGGACTTCCACTTTTCGTCGACTACCAGCGGGAGCAGGTCGGGCTCAGGGAAATAGCAGTAATCGTGCGCCTGCTCTTTGGAGCGCATGCTGTAGGTCTTGCCTTCGTTCGAATTGTAGAGCCGCGTCTCTTGCGTAATCTTGCCGCCAGATTCGAGGACGCCGATCTGGCGGCCGATTTCGTATTCCAGCGCTTCGCGAATAAAACGGAAGGAATTAACATTCTTGATTTCGGCCTTGGTGCCGAATTCTTTCTGTCCGCGCAGACGCACGCTGACGTTGGCGTCGCAGCGCAGAGAACCTTCCTCCATGTTGCAGTCGCTGACCCCGGTGTAGAGGATGATTTCTTTCAGGCGCGTCAGGTATTCGTAGGCCTCGTCGGGCGAGGCGATGTCGGGCTCGCTCACGATTTCGATCAGCGGCACGCCGGTGCGGTTGAGGTCGATCGCGGTTTTTTCGTCGGAGTCGGGGAAGCCTTCGTGCAGGCTTTTGCCGGCGTCTTCTTCGAGATGGACGCGCGTGATGCCGATTTTTTTCTTACTCTTTCCAGCCGGGATTTCAATATATCCGAATTCGGCTAGCGGCTTGTCGTACTGCGAAATCTGGTATCCCTTGGGCAGGTCGGGATAGAAATAATTCTTGCGCGCAAAAATGGAAGTTTCGTTGATGCGGCAATTGAGCGCCATGGCCGCCAGCGTGGCGAACTCGACGACTTTCTTGTTCAGCACGGGCAGCGCTCCCGGCATGCCGAGGCAGACGGGGCAGACATTCGAATTCGGCGGGGCGCCGAAGCGCGTCGAGCAGGAGCAGAAAATCTTGCTCGCCGTCAGCAACTGGACGTGAACTTCGAGGCCGATGACCGGCTCATAAGTTGCGTGGGCGGCGATCGAATCGGCCGGCGTGGTAGGCATAACGAGTGATTATACGAGTGATTATAAAGGTCGACGCGACGCTTCAGTCTTGCTTCACTCCGGATGCAGACTGTCAAACATCTTCCACAACTTGTCGGCAGTCGCGCGATAAATCACCCAACCATTGCCGCCATCCGTAATTTCGCGAAACAGAAACTCGCCCCGTCCATCGCCGTCGGCGTCCACCACGTCGACCAACTCCAGCCGCGGCGTCAGGTCGAGATGATACTTGTCCGTGACTCCCACATAGATCGGATGCAGGTTGTTGTAAGTGTCGGGATAAACCACCATCAGCAGCGAATACTGCATCGCAGAATCGGAGTCGTCCTGTGCACTGCCCGCAGCCGGGGGCATGTGCGCTTGGGCACTAAACACCATCACTGGCTGGTTGGTGGTCCAAACGTCGAACGAGGTCATCTTCACATTATCGAGAATCGGATCCTTCGTCTTCGCCGCCGTCTTCGCGGACGTACCGTGCCGCGCCTGCCCAGTTGCAGCCGCCGGAGTAATCGTCGCCTTCGCCAGTGCCTCCACGTACGCGCGAACCTTCTGCTTGGCCAGCGCCACCATCTGTACCCGGCGCTCTCCCTCTTCGTCTTTCAGCCACTCATACGCATACGACCGTGGCTGAGGTCCAGTCGCGTCGGAAATCGCGGGAACCAAATCAACCGGCGCTGCGTCGGCCTTGGCCTGAGCAGCTTTCGCCGCGTCCGCCGTCGGGGTTCCGGAGGGTGTACCGGAGGGTGTACCGGAGGATGCCGTCGCGCCCGGCCTGCTGTAGCCTGGCACGTCATCTTCAGGCAAGGGTTCGACCGGCTTCCCCCGTCGCAATCTAGGCCGGTTCGCCTCACTGGCCCCGCTGTCGGACGCCGGCACGTTCCCTCGATCATCGGCCTTAATATCAGCTGGCTTGGAGTCGCCAGCCTTCGAGTCACTAGTCTTCGCATCGCCACTCTTTGAATCGCCACTCTTAGAGTCGGGCTTCGATTCCCCCGTGGTCGCAGGCCCGGACGATCCCGGCGGCGGAGTCGTCGATGGTGGCGAAGCGCCTTTCGTCAACCGCGGGGGTTCATCTCCCGACCCGGACTGCCCGCTAGACTGGGTTGAGCTAGAAGGCGACGAACTAGAAGGTGCCGAGCCAGATTGTGGCGAACCGGAAGCTGGCGCAGTCGTCGAACCCGGCGCACCTGCCGGCGTCCCTACCTTCGTAGGATCCCGCGTCAGCCGCGGCGGTTCGTCGCCCTTATCGATTCCCACCGGCGCAGTTTCCGCCTTGAGCTCTTTCTTCGCCGGCTCGCTTCCCGCGGGAACCCACTTCCCCGTAGCGATCCACGGAATCTGCGAGTTCACGGTTCGGCTGTGCAGCGCGCTATTGACGGTGAACAGCCCCAACGAACTGCCCGCGCGTTCGCCCTCATAAACCGTCCCCGGATCGAGCGCCATCGGCACCGGATCAGCTTTATACGCCGATGCGTCCCAGAACTTGCCGTCGATCAGAATCGTGATCGGCACCAGCGATACCTTGCCGTTCGCTCCCATCTGCAGCAACGCAACCGCTCGCGGTCCCGCATCCTTTTTTCGCGGTACCTTCCGCTCTCCGGGCGTGATCTCTGGCCTTTCCTCCTGCGCCCCTACGAAACTCGCCGAGCACAAAAGCCCAGCCAGGAGCGCGATCAGAAATACGCGCCATAAAATCCTCTGGTGTAAAGTCCTGCGATGTAAAAGTTTTGGATGTAAAATTTTAAAGCAAGCTGGCTGGCCGCACGCCCCTTCGGCTGCACTCCCGCCGCACGACTTCGACTTCTCCGGAGACACTCCCATGAATATCAATGATAAGGCTCCCGACTTCACTTTGCAGGACGAGAACGGAAAAGAAATCGCCTTGAAAGACCTGCGCGGCAAAACCGTCGTTCTCTATTTTTATCCCCGCGCCGATACGCCGGGATGCACCATTGAGGCCTGCGAATTCCGCGACTCTTACAAGAAGATGCAGAAGACCGGCGCGGTGCTGCTCGGCATCTCCCCAGACACGCCGAAAGCGCAAAAGAAATTTCAGGACAAATTCAGCCTGCCCTTCACCCTGCTCGCCGACGCCGACAAAAAAGTCGCCGAGGCCTTCGGCGTTATGAAAGAGAAAAACATGTACGGCAAAAAAGTCTGGGGAGTCGCGCGCACGACTTTCGTCATCGGCCCCGACGGCAAGATCCAGCACATCTTTGAAAAAGTAAAGCCCGAAGGCCACGCGGAAGAAGTCCTCGCCTACCTGAAAGAATCCGCCAAAGGCGCAGCGTAACGGGCAAGAAGCGAGTTCTGCGCAGCGCCGTCCGCAGGACGACATGCGCAGCATGGGTAGCCATGGAAAGCCGGAGAAGCCCCGCGCAAGATGAGACACCGCGGAAAGGCCGACGGAGACATCGCGCGGGAAAAGCCGGTGGACACGCCGGAAAAGGCGATGGAGATACTGCGGAAAAGCCGATGGAGCTACCGCGGAAAAGCCATGGAGATACCGTGGAAGAGCGGCCCTTAAGGGCCGCGTAAAGGCGTGAATTCATCGTGGGCTTTAGCCCCTGTTGTCCGCTTTTCGCCGGGAGCCTGGGTGCTGATTTGAGCCGCTGATCTAGCGCGCTACCTAAGCGATCGAGTAGAGAGCCGATTTAGGCGGGTTGATTTTGGGGTGGCGCAGCGCTGCGATACCCGCTCCCCGATAGGCTTTAGCACCCGAGGTAAGCGCGGGGAGCCAGAAACCCATGGAACTATTCCACCTGCGCCTCGTATAACATCACAGAAGCGTTGTGTTCCGCGCTCCGCCATCTCAGGAGGCAATCATGCGTCGCCTTATCGGAGTCTCCACGATTCTGCTCCTCGCCGTCGCCGCTGCAATCCCTGCCGCCGCCGACGATCGCAACTCCGTCGTCATCGTCTTCAAAGACGGCCACCACCAAACCTTCGCCATGGCCGAAATCGCCCGCATCGATTTCAAAGCCCCGTCTGTAATTGTTTATAAAGACGGCCACCGCGAAAAAATTTCCGCCGACATCGATCGCATTGAATTCGGAGCGCCCGAGAACCCCATGCTCCCCGGTCGCGCTCACTTCATCGGCAAGTGGGAGGTCGGTGACGGCAGCGGCAACACATTCTTCATTACCCTCGAATCCGACGGAAACGCGAAGAAGACCCACGGCGAGGAGCATGGCACCTGGACTCTCGTCGATGGCGAAGCCCACATTGCCTGGGACGACGGCTGGCACGACGCAATCCGCAAAGTCGGCAGCAAGAACGAGAAGGTCGCCCACGAGCCCGGCAAGTCGTTCGACGACCCGCCCTCCAACGTCACCGCCGCCACCAACACCGACCCCAAGCCGATCTAGCTGGCCACAGTCCGCTCGAGTGGCCCGTTGTGTTATTTGGCTGACGCCGATTCTAGACAGTTGCCGCGCTTCGGGCACGTGCTCGATTTTGGGTGGCGCAGCGCTTCAGCGCTGCGATCCCTGCCAGCCTTTTGTATCTCGGCTTTAGCCGCTGAGGTCCTCCGGCCCCACGGCGCCAACCGTCTGCAGGTAAAATCCCTCAGCATGCCCGACGCGCAAATCTCGTCCGCAAAAATCCATCCCCTGCCTCGCGCGTTCTACAGCCGCGATCCGCGCCGCGTCGCCCGCGAACTTCTCGGCAAAATTCTGGTCCGCAATGACCCACGCCCTCGCACCGCGCGCATCGTCGAAGTCGAAGCCTACCTCGGCGAAAAAGATCCCGCCTCCCACTCGGCCGCGGGCAACACTGCCCGCACCTCTGTGCTCTTCGGACCGCCCGGCCATGCCTACATCTATTTCATTTACGGCAACCACTACTGCCTCAACGTTTCCTGTGAACCCGATGGCCAGGCCGGAGGCGTTCTATTCCGCGCCCTCGAACCGCTCTCTGGAGTGGAAGAGATGGCCCAAGCCCGCGGCCTCGAAATTCACCGTCCCAAGAACCACGGCTCAAAGGGTCTTGATTTACCCAATTCTGATTCGACCAATGCTGAGTTGAGCCATAAAGAGCTGATCAATCTCACCAGCGGCCCCGGGCGTCTCTCCGAAGCCTTCAGCATCACCCGCCCCCGCGACAACGGATGCGACCTCACCTCCCCAGCCAGCAGCCTCTGGATCGGCGACGACGGAACCCGAGTCCGCGGCATCCGCACCAGCCCCCGCATCGGCATCACCAAAGCCACCGACAAACCCTGGCGCTACTTTCTCCATGGAAATCCCTTCGTCTCCCGAGTTTGCGCAAAGCAAAAGTAGTGTCAGCCAGAAAGGTCGTGGGGGCGTGGGAGATTGTGTGAGACCGGGTCTGAAGACCGGCCAGCGGCCGCCAGGCCGCTCGCTTTTTCCCGCACACCTTGACGACAGGTGTAGACTGGCTCCGGGTCGAGCGTCGAAAAGCCTGAACCGAAGCGGCTTTTCACCGAACAGATAATCCGCCGCAACCCGGCTCCACTGTGCATCATCTCAACATAGGAAGTTGAGGTTTAAGAGTCGAAGTGTCTCGCATCGCGCGATTCTCGTTTCTTGCTGCCTTGATTGCAGCTCTGGCTACGCCCTTCGTTACTGCCGCTGACGGTGCCATCGCGAGCACGCCTTCGGCAAAACCTTCCTACATCCTGGTCGGTTTTGCCGGCGGTTTTATCCGCCACGACGATCCCTACCACGGTCCTGTTCAACTCGCGCAGAGAATGCGGCCCGACCTGCCGAAAGACGCCTCCATCCAGATCTTCGAGAATCGCCACCGCCGGTCGGCCTACGAAGCCATTCTCCGCCGGCTCGACACCAATCATGACGGCATACTAAGCGCCGCGGAAAAAGCCCAGGCCCGCATCATCCTGTTCGGTCACAGCTGGGGAGCTTCTGCTGTCGTCATGCTCGCGCGCGAGTTGAACCGCGCCGGAATCCCAGTCTTGCTGACCGTGCAGGTCGACTCCATCCCGAAGCCTTGGGAAAGCGACTCCGTTATCCCGCAAAACGTCGTCGAGGCCGCCAACTTCTATCAGCCCCACGGCATTCTCCACGGCCGCGCCCAAATCACCGCCGCGGACGATTCGAAAACGGAAATCCTCGGCAACTACCGGTTCGATTATCAGAAAACCCCGGTGTCCTGTCGCGGAAGCTCGTGGTTCCAGCGCACTTTCACTCCCAGCCACATGCAGAGCCAGTGCGATCCCCGTCTGTGGTCCCAGGTCGAAAGCCTCATCCGTCAGCGCCTAACCGCTAGCCCGGTGACTGCAGCAGCCCTCCCTAATCCCTAATGCGAAGTCTTGACCGAGCTGCACAACGCTCTTAGCCCATCATCCTGAGCGAAGCGAAGGGAAGGGACCCCCTGCGACCCCGCACTACGAAAAGCGTGCCAAGGCGTCGCCCCGACCCCCTCCAATCACGTCGCTTTCATCTTTACAAAACCGCACCAAACCTCAAGCCCGAAGCCCGCTCCGCTCGATCCTTCCGCGCCACGTTCGGGCAACTTCCGTGCCGGAATAACATCTAATCAGAGTAAGATAAGTGTAGGCGGTTTGCCCATCCGGGCAGCCCACCTCCGTTTTCGTTGGAGGGATTAAAATGAGTAAACCCACCTTGTTGTCGGCTCTTCTCACAGGAATCGCTTCTTTCGCTCTCGTCTGCCTTCCGATCCCCGCTCTCGCTCAACACGGCGGCGGAGGTCACGGCGGTGGCGGCGGCGGCGGAGGTTTCCACGGTGGTGGTGGCTCCTTCGGCGGAGGCTACCACGGCGGCGGAAGCTATGGCGGTGGCTCGCGCGGCGGAAGCTATGGCGCAGAACGCGGCGGAATGTCTGGCAGGGGTGGCGAAGGAAGATCGGGCGGCTACTCGTCAGGACGCGGCTACGGCTCAGGCAGTTTCGGAGCACGCAGCGGTGCCGCAGGACACACTTGGTCCTTCGAAGGCCGAGGCGTCGGCGGCAGCAGAGGCAGCGGCAGTAATATGTCCGCCTCTCGCGGCTCTGGCATCGCCGATGGCAACTGGCACTCCTTCGCCGGAGCCCGCGGCGCAACTGGATCAGCGTCAGGCGCGCGATCTGCAGCAGGTCGCGGCGAAATAGCGTCGGCTAACTTTGCTGGCCGTGGCGGCTTTTACGGTGGACGCGGCGGTTTCTATGGCGGCCGTGGCTTCTACGGCGGTTGGGGTTGGGGCGGCTGGGGTTGGGGATGGGGATGCTGCGGCTGGGGATTCGGCTTCGGATACCCCTTCTGGTACTGGCCTTCGTACTGGTATAGCCCATGGTGGAATTACGACTACGCGCCCTACTACGTTTACCCGTATCCCTACTAACCAGATTGCGAACTGGTGGGTCTTAGTGGGTGCCCCATTTCTCGCGCGTTCTTTGCGCGAGAAGTGGGGACTACCTCCGCATCTTTCCTCGCCCTACCAAGAAAAGACGCGCCTTACTTCGGCGTGACCGTCGCTGGGACGTCGCTCGCGCCGAGCACGACATTATCGATCAGCCGCGTGCTCCCCACATACGCCGCAACAGCCACGAGCGCACCCCGAGAAACATCCTCCACGGGATCAAGCGTCTCCGCATCGACAATCTCGAAATAATCAAGCCGCACCGAACTCTCGCGGGCAATCTCTTCACGCCCCGCCGCCACGAGCCGCGCCGCGCTCCGCTCGCCCGTGCCAGCCAACTGCTGCACCCGCATCAGCGACCGATGCAGCACCAGCGCCCGCTTCCGCTGCTCCGGATCGAGATACGCATTCCGCGAACTCATCGCCAACCCGTCCGCCTCGCGCACGATCGGACAAACCACAATCTCCACCGCCAGATTCAAATCCCGCACCATGCGCCGGATGATCGCCACCTGCGCCGCATCCTTCTGTCCGAAAAATGCCGCATCCGGTTCCACCACATGAAACAATTTCGACACCACGGTCGTGACCCCACGAAAATGTCCCGGCCGCGAACGCCCGTCCAGCTTCTCGCTCAGCCCCTCGACGGTCACCCAGGTCACCGCAGAGCCGACGTTTGTGGGGCGGACACTCCTGTCCGCCAGCCCGTCCGCCAACCCCGGATACATCTCTTCCACCCCCGGCGCAAACAGCAAATCAACGCCCTCCCGCTCCAACAACTCGCAATCCCGCTCAAACGATCGCGGATATTTCCCCAGATCCTCGTTCGGTCCAAATTGTGTCGGGTTCACAAAGATCGACGCCGCCACCACATCCGAAGCCGCCCGCGCCGCCCGCACCAGGGACCGGTGCCCCTCATGCAGCGCCCCCATGGTAGGCACAAATCCCAGGCGCCCGCCCGCGCGCCGCGCAGCGCGAGAAGCATTCCGCATTTCGTCAATTGTCCTGCAGATTTTCAAAGGCAGATCGAAGAGAGTTTCGGGTGCCCCATTTCTCGCGCGTCCTTTGCGCGAGAAGTGGGGTTTTCGCACAGCGTTCTAAGGAAGTCTTCCGGCCGGCCTACCTCACCACCACCTGCACATCGTTCTTCACCGCCCACACCAGCGCAACGATCCACCCAATCACGCTCCATCCCAGAAACAGATTCAGAAGAAAGATGGCCAGCAAATCCCTCTTGCTCCGCCCCAACGCAATAAGCGACGGCAGAAAATACATCACCAGCCCAAAACTCCCGAAGAACGGGAAGAAGAAAAATGTTGAGAGAATCATAAGGCCTCCCTTTCGATAAGCCTGGCGCTATCCCGCGTGATTCAGCCCACCCGGTGGCCAGGCGCAATCGTAACTCTAGCGGTTATTAGATGATACGCAGTCCAGAGCCCTTTCGTTCCGTCGCCCTATCCGTGTAAATCCGCGAAAATCTGTGGCAATGAAGTTCGCTCTACCGCCGCATAGCCCGTTTCCGCGCCAGCACCGTCTCGAGCCCCGCTTTAGTCTCCTTCGGCAGATGATACGACTCCTCGTCCGCCGGATACTGCAACGCCCGCACATCCGCACGGTACGCAGACACCGCGTTCGTGATCATCGCTGCCGCGTCGGCATACCGCCGCACAAATTTCGCCGGAGCCCCAAACGTCAAATTCAAAATGTCATGCAGAACCAGCACCTGCCCATCGCATTCCGGCCCAGCCCCAATCCCAATCGTCGGAGCGCTCACTTCCGCGGTAATCATGGCCGCTACTTCCCGCGGAATCCCCTCCAGATAAATGCAAGCCACTCCCGCGTGATCCAACGCCACAGCGTCACGCATCAGCTGCTCAATCCCAGCCAGGCTCTTACCCTGCACCTTGTAGCCGCCCATCACATTCACCGACTGCGGCGTCAGCCCAATGTGCCCCGCCACCGGAATCTCCGCGTCAATAATCTGCCGGATCAACTCCGCCCGCTTCTCCCCACCTTCAATCTTCACCACCTCGGCCCCGCCCTCTTTCACGAAGCGCGTAGCGTTAGCAATAGCGTCCTTCACATCAACCTGATAAGACCCGTAAGGCATGTCAGCGATCAGCAGCGCTCGTTTCACCCCGCGCCGCACCGCCTTCACATGATGCAGCATCTCGTCCATCGTGACCGAGAGCGTGTTCTCGTACCCCAGCATGGTTTGCGCCAGCGAATCCCCCACCAGCACCATGTCGATGCCAGCCTCATCCACCAGCCGAGCGGCGGAGTAGTCGTAAGCAGTGAGGCAAGTAATGGGTTCGTGCCGGAGTTTCTGTTCCCGCAGAGTTGCGGTAGTGACTTTGTGGCCGGAGCCGTCTCCCTGCGGAAAGCTGGGGTGGCCGATCGGGGTCAAGCTCATGATGTCCTCCAGTGCCCCTCCGCCCGCGGCGGATAGAGCCTGTGCGCGTCTTGGCGCTACAACATCCTTAGATGACGCTGGAGCTATTGTAGCGGCAACAAGGTTGAGGTTGCCAGAGGATGTATTGACTCCGGACCAGCGAGGATTGCCAATATTTATCATTTAAGACATATATATTTCTTGCATAGTTAATCGTATTCGATTAATATCTGTTCCCAGATGATGATACCAGATTACAAAGCCACTCTTGATCGCCTTCGAATTCGTTACGAAGAGCTCTCGATCGCGCGTCGCGAGATTGATGAGGAATTGGAAGGTCTCGCAAAAACAATCGAGGCACTCGCCGCTCTTTGCGGCGAAGCTTCAAGTATGAATGCACTGCAGCCTACGCCACTTACTGCGGGAAGGCTCATGGCTGAGTCGTGGTTGAAGTACATGCCATTCGCGGATGCCGTAAGGACTGCGCTCAGGATTATCGCGCCCGTGGCATTCACCACCTCCGAACTCAAAGAGTTTCTTACGCGCGCTGGATACCCCGTTCACACGAAGAGCGACTTTATGGTCGCCCTGAATGTTGCTCTTAAGCGGCTGCACGACTCGGAAGAGGTCGAGATTACGAGCAAGGACGACCGCAAGGCTTATAGGTGGGCCTTCAAGTATGAAATGAGTCCTCCACCGGGATACAAGCCGTTCATTAATTGGGAAAAACTCGTGAGCGTCGAAAAACTCCGCGCCAATGTTGGTCCCAGTTCCGAGGAAACCGAACCGCTAGGAACGCAGCCTGCGCCGAAATTGTCACGACGCGACGTGCGGTTTTCAGGACGCGAAGAGTCGCGATCAATGGCCCCTCCTCCGCCACGGAAGGAATAGGACAACTTGCCAGTGATCAGCAGATACAAAAAGCTGTTCCGTTCCACACCAGAGGCCGCTATCTGCGCAGTTTACGGGATGGTGCACCTAGTGGTTCTGCTAATCGCATCAGAGGTTGAGCAGGTGAAATCGCTTCTTCATGCCCTGGGACTCAGATAAGCCAGAGATGGATCATCCAATGCAAATGCCCCGCATCAACGCAAGAGGTCAAATCAAAATCCCAGCCGAGTTGCGCAAACGACTTGGGATCAGGGCGGGCACGGTCGTCAACTGCATCGAAGAGAACGGCAAGCTGGTGCTAATCCTGATGACCGCGCGTGGGATAAAAGGAATCAGGGGATTTCTCAAGCCCAAGCCCGGCGAGCCATCAGCGTTTGAAGAATTGTTCAAAGAGCGGGCGCGGGAGAGGCAGCGAGAAGATATCAAAGCGGGATGGTACGACGCTGAGTTCAAAGCAAAGAAGGCCAAAGGAGGAAACCATCATGCGGCGCAATCGCAACACTCCTCGCACCCTAGCAAACGGAGCCGCTGAGCCGACGACGGTCCTCACGCCCCCACGGCGTCCTGCCCGCCCAGCGGCAAGAAGTATTGCGTCCCCTTAATCGGCTCCGTAACCTTCCGCAGCAATTCCTGCAAATCCTCATTCCGATCGACGAAGTCAATCTCCGACGTATTCACGATCAGCAAATCCGACGACGTGTAATGAAAAAAGAAATGCTCGTAGGCCTTCACCACTTCTTCCAGATACTCATCGCTCACCGCCCGCTCGCCCGGAGCATTCTTTTTCTTCAGCCGCTTCTTCAGCACCTCCGGGGTGGCCTGCAAATAAATGACGAGATCCGGCGTAGGCAACAAATCGCGAAAATGATTGTAGTAGCGGTTGTAGGTATCGAGTTCGTGATCGGTCAGATTCAGGCAAGCAAACAGCTTGTCTTTTTCAAAAATAAAATCTGAGACCACAATCTTCTGCGATCGCGCCCCCATATCGAGCGCTTGCAGTTGCTCGAACCGCCGCACCAGAAAAGTAAACTGCGCCTGAAACGCCGCCCCGCGGTCCCCCTCGTAGAACGAATCCAGAAACGGATTCGCCTCCGGCTCCATCACCCGCTGCGCATTCAGCCGCTCCGCCAGAATGCGCGCCAGCGTGCTCTTGCCCACTCGAATGGGCCCTTCCACTGCAATGTACCGGGGCAACTCAAAAAGATTGGCCATGAGGTCGTGCGAAGTCCCGTATAACGACTGGTGCGATGTCTCGGAATCAGCAGGATATCTCGGATAACGCCCAGTGGCAATTGCGAGAAGAGTTAACAGGCACGATCAAGTAATCAAGAAATTGCAATTTGCCTGTGATCCTGAGCGAAGCGAAGGACCTATGCAATTTCGCGCGAGTTGCACAGGTCCTTCGCGGCAACACGAAACCGCTCAGGAAGACAATGCTACCGTGCGATTCGCCAACCTCAATCCGCTACAATCCCTCCCATGCTCGGAACCGTCCTGGCCGGAGCCTCCGCCGCAGCCGCGCTCATCACCGCAGGCTACCAGTCCATCGCTCCCACTGGACAGTGGTACGGCCACACCTTCACTGGCCTCGCCCGTGGCACCAAGCGACTCGCCCTCACCTACGACGACGGCCCTAACGATCCCCACACGATGCGCCTGCTCGAAGTCCTCGGCCGCCACAACGTCTACGCAACTTTTTTCCTGATCGGCCGGTATGTCCAGCAACGCCCCGACCTAGCCCGCGAAATCGCGAAAGCTGGACACGTCGTCGGCAACCATACCTTCACGCATCCACTGCTGACTTTCAAACCGTCCGCCGAAATCGGCCAGCAATTCTCCAACTGCCGCTCGGCCCTCGAAGACGCCATCGGAGCCCACTCCAATCTCCTTCGCCCGCCCTTTGGCGGACGCCGCCCCGCTGTCCTGAAGATCGCGCGGGAGTTAGGCCTGGAACCCATAATGTGGAACGTAACCGGCTATGACTGGGACGCCCCGCCATCCACCGTGATCGAAAAAAAAGTTTCCAGGCAAATTCGCGGCGGCGACGTTATCCTGCTCCACGACGGCGGCCACAGACAAATGGGCGCCGACCGCGCCCAAACCGTCCAAGCCACAGATCACCTGATTACCAAGTACAAATCAGAAGGCTACGATTTCGTCACCATTCCGCAGATGTTGAACAGAAAAACCTGACCTGGGTGCCCCATTTCTCGCGTTTCGAAATTTCAAAACACGAGCCATGTTTACCAGGCATGTTTCCGAGGCATGATTCCGAGGCACAACTAAAATGAAACGCGCTCTTCTCTTCCTGATCATCACCGCGATCTCCACCGCGGCACAGCCCAAAGCGCTCTTCTATCTGATCGACACTCCCAATTCGCTCAAGTCTTTCTCCGAGCACGCCGACAAGATCGACATTCTCGTCCCCACCTGGTACTCCGTCGACGGTAACGGCCTGGTTTGGGGCGGACCTAATCCTGACGTAATGAAAACCGCCGCCGAGCACCACGTCCCCGTCATGCCCATCGTTGCCCTGATGACGCAACTCGAACTGCACAAGCTGTTCACCACTCCCTCGGCCAGAGCGGCGTTCATCGCGTCCTTACTCAGCGAATGCAAAAAGCACACCTACAGCGGTTTCCAGATCGACTTCGAGAATGTGATTTGGACCGACCGCGATCTGCTCTCGAGTCTCGTCGCCGACACTGCCGCCGCCCTTCACAAAGAAAATTTGCAGCTCACCATCGCCACCGTCCCCAACGCTCCCGGCTTTCCGGGCAAAAGCAATTTTTCGCACTGGCTTTATGCCAACTGGCGCGGCGCATTCGACTTGAAAGCTCTAGCCCAGTCCGTCGATCTGATTTGCCTGATGACTTACGACCAAAACACTCGCTGGACCGAGCCCGGTCCCGTAGCCGGCTATCCCTGGACCGTCGAGAACCTCGAATACGCCCTGCAGTTCGTTCCCAAAGAAAAGCTGTCGCTGGGCATTCCCGTCTACGGCTATCACTGGTTCGCGGGCGATCCCGGCAAGGACGAAAAGCCGAACCCCACTGCCGAATACATCGGCCAGCAAGACATCGACCAGTATGTGGCCGCCTATCATCCCCACGTGGAATGGGACTCCACGGATCGCACCGCCTGGTTTTATTTTTACCGCGAAGATGATCGCGAATGGGTTTTCTATACCGACAAACGCGGATTCCAGGAACGCCTGAATCTCGCCCGCGACCGCACTTTGCAGGGCTTCTGTTCGTGGGTGCTCGGCTCGGAAGACCCCGAGATATGGTCGCTGCTCCCGTCCCACAAATGAGAGAGCGAAGTTTCCACTCAGCCCTTTACCGCCGCAAACGCGACCTTCGCCGCCGCCACTGTCCGCTGCACATCTTCTTCCGTGTGCGTCGCCCCCAGAAACGCAGCCTCATACTGCGAAGGCGGCAAGTACACTCCGCTATCCAACATGCTGCGAAAAAACTTTCCAAACGCTTCCGTATTCGACTTCGACGCCGAATCCCAATCCGTCACCGGCCCCTTGGTGAAGAACCATGTAAACATCGATCCCACACGATTGTGGGTCAGCGCGACGCCCACATCCCGCGCCGCCGCGGCCACACCCTCCACCAACTCTCCACTCAACTTTTCGAGCCGCGGATAAATTTCTTCCTTGCGATCGCGCAACTGTTTCAACATCGCGCATCCCGCCGCCATGGCCAGCGGATTCCCCGACAGCGTTCCCGCCTGGTACATCGGCCCCAGCGGCGCCACCAGATCCATAATTTCTTTCGGCCCGCCGTACGCCCCCACCGGCAGTCCCCCGCCAATAATTTTCCCCATCGTCGTCAAGTCCGGACGAATGTTATAAAGTTCCTGCGCTCCACCAAACGCCACGCGAAATCCCGTCATCACCTCATCAAAAATCAGCACCGACCGCTCCCGCTCCGTCAGCATCCGCAGCCCCACCAGATAATCGTCCGCCGCCGGCACGCATCCCATGTTCCCCACCACCGGCTCCACAATCACGCACGCAATCTGATGTTTATATTTCTGAAACGCATGCTCGACCACCGACAGATTATTGAACGGCAGCGCCAGCGTGAACTGCGTGAACTCCTCCGGCACGCCCGCCGACCCCGGAATCCCCAGCGTCGCCACGCCCGACCCAGCCTTCACCAGCAGCGCGTCCGCATGCCCGTGATAGCACCCTTCAAACTTCACAATATATTTTCGCTTCGTGTAAGCCCGCGCCAGCCGGATCGCCGACATCGTCGCTTCCGTCCCTGAACTCACGAAGCGGACTTTCTGCACGTGCGGAAACGCCCCGATCACCAGCTCCGCCAGATCGGCCTCCGACGGCGTCGATGCCCCAAAACTCGTGCCGTTGCAGGCCGCACCCAAAATCGCATCCAGCACATTCGGCTCCGCGTGCCCCAGAATCAGCGGTCCCCATGATCCGATGTAATCGATGAACTCGTTTTCGTCCGCGTCCCAAATGTGCGAGCCCTTGCCCCGCACAATAAACGGCGGATCCCCTCCCACCGAGCGAAACGCCCGCACCGGCGAATTCACTCCTCCCGGAATCATGCTCTCCGCCCGCTGCTGCAGGCGCCGCGACTGCTCAGTCTTACGCGATGTAGTGGACGCCATCGAATCCTCTCGACTAGAAGATCAAAGAGAATACAGATAAAGACAACATACAGAGAAAAGAACAAAGAAGAAAAAAAGACGCCATCCGCTCGAACAAATTCGACAGCAGGTCAGTTCGATCAAAATGTATTTTGTCATTCCGAACCGGGCTGAAAGCGCGGTGAGGAACCTGCTGTTCCCCGGCAAGGAGATGGTTCGCCAGCAAGCAGAATCCCTCGATCGATCAAAGAACGCTCGGGATGACAAGTTGCAAACCGCCCACCACCAACAAATCAACCGACTACTATAGCAGCGCACACGAATCGGAATTCATCAGATATTCATCGTTCTGCAATCCCTTTGCAACATCGCGGCGGTAACTTGAACTCATCAAGTTACCCTTCTAACCGGGAGGGTTTTGAGGGACAGTCTCGGGGGCTCCGGACTGTCCTTTTTGATTTTGGTGCCTTTGTGGGTCGGACACTCCTGTCCGACGCCTTTGCAGTTGCTTTTATTCCTGAAAACAAAAACAAAACCACGTCAATAGCGGCGGACAAGAGTGTCCGCCCCACAGCTCCATTAACCTCAATTAACTCCCCATCGTATAATCATCCCCAATGATCACCGTCTCCAAGGAGGACTACCTCAAGTCGATCCTCGAAGCCGAGAGCGAAGGCGAAACCGTAATCTCCGCCCGCCTGGCCGACTTGTTGAAGGTCTCACCCCCCGCCGTCACCATGGCCCTGCGCCGCCTAAGAAAGGACGGCCTGGTCCGCGTCGAGAGTAGCGGAGAGGTCCGCCTCACCGCCGCCGGCCGCAAGATCGCCCGCAAGCTCACCCTCCGCCATCACCTCATCGAACGCATGCTCTCCGAACTCTTCGGCATGGAATGGTGGAAGGTTCACGACGAGGCCGAGCGCCTCGAGCACGCCGTCTCCCCCGACTTCGAAGCCATGCTCCTGGCGAAGTTAGGTTCCGACGGCAAATGTCCGCACGGCAACCTCAGCGAACTCGAGGGCCCCGCCAGCCGTCGCCGCCGCGGTCTTGTCCTGCTCTCCGACGCCGAACTCGACCAGGCCTACACCGTCAGCGGAATCTACGAGCGCGATCGCCGCCTCCTAGAATTTCTCGAGCACCGCGGCATCCGCCCCGGCGCCAAGCTCCGCCTGCTCGAGCGCAACTACGACCAGACCCTCACTCTCTCCACTCCCGCCGGAACAATATCCCTAGGCCCCGCCGCCTCAGGCCGAGTCTGGCTAGCCCCAGCCCAGCAATCAAAACGCTAACCGGAGAACGCCGCCGGATCGCGTTGGGTGCCCCATCCCTATCGCGTTCTTTGCGACAGGGTGGGGATTCTGAATTTCTATCCTGAATTTCTGCACCGAAGTTCCGTTTTGAATCGCGCCGGAGAGTTTCTTGCATTTCCTTTACTCATAAAATAGTTAACCATAGTTTATAATCTCCTATATACTTACGCTAACAATAAGAGCCGCAGCAGAAGGTTCGCCTGGGCCTCGCTTTTCCCCGATGAACGAGACGACCACAACGCCGAAGCCGCGCAACGAATCGTCCTCTAACCTCGTCATCACCCACGAAGATATCGACCGCGCCCACGACCGCGATCGCGTCCTTACCACCCGCTCCCAGCGCGGCCCCTGGTCGCGCGCCCGTCTGCTCTGGTTGCTCGTCGGCCCCGGCATACTGGTCATGCTCGGCGAGAACGACGGCCCCAGCATGCTCTCCTACGCCGCCACCGGAGCCCGCTACGGCATCGGCTTTTTTCTCCCTTTCGTCGTGCTCACCTTCGTCATGGCCTGCATCGTGCAGGAAATGACCGTGCGCCTCGGCGCCGCCACCCACCGCGGTCACGCCGAACTCATCTTCGACCGCTTCGGCCCCTTCTGGGGATGGTTCTCCATGATCGACCTCATGGTCGGCAACTTCCTCACCCTGGTCACCGAATTCATCGCCATCCGCGCCGGCCTCGGATTTTTCGGCGTGCCCCCCGCCGTCTCCGTTCTCGGCGCATGGATCGTCCTGTTCGTCGCGCTCATGGCCCACCGTTACTGGACCTGGGAGCGCATCACGCTAGTCGCCGCCCTGTTCAACCTGATCTTCGTTCCGGTCGCCCTGCTCAGCCATCCCCACTGGGCGGCCATCGGCAGCGCGCTAATCACATTCAAACCGCTCCCCGGCGGGCTCACGCAAGAAACAGTTCTAATCCTGCTGTCTAACATCGGAGCGACGGTCACCCCCTGGATGCTCTTCTTCCAGCAGAGCGCCATCGCTGACAAAGGCCTCACCACCCACGACATTCGCTTCGGTCGCGTTGACACAATCCTCGGCGCCACGTTAGCCGCCGTCGCCGCGCTGGCCACCATCATCGCCACCGCCCCGCTCTTTACTCACGGCATGTCTACCGGAAACTTCGAAGGAGCCCAGTTCGCGCAAGCTCTCCAACCCTTCGTCGGACACTGGGGCTCCGCGCTCTTCGCTCTCGGCATGTTTGAAGCCGGCATGGTCGCCGCCATCACGATCTCAACCTCCTCTGCCTACGCCTTCGGAGAAGTAGCCCATCGCCCTCACAGCCTGAATCTCCCCTTCGATCAAGGAAAATCTTTCTATCTCGTT
>Ga0210389_10000209_pt1 | contig 61433 bp, 56 predicted proteins | sample IncBWH28OmetaG_FD_160127 | JGI IMG/M metagenome (GOLD analysis project Ga0210389, IMG submission 160127) | Forest soil microbial communities from Barre Woods Harvard Forest LTER site, Petersham, Massachusetts, United States - Inc-BW-H-28-O ... | reverse complement strand
GCGGCCACCGGTGTGGGTGGGATCGTCCGAGACATCATGGCCATGGGTGCGCGGCCGGTCGCCGTGATGGACCAGCTCCGGTTCGGTACCGCCGACGCCCCCGACACCCGCCGGGTGGTCGACGGCGTGGTCCGCGGTATCGGTGGCTACGGCAACTCGCTGGGCCTGCCCAATATCGGCGGCGAGACTGTCTTCGACGCGTGCTACGCCGGCAATCCATTGGTCAACGCGTTGTGCGTCGGCGTATTGCGCCAGGAGGACCTGCATTTGGCGTTCGCCTCGGGCGCCGGCAACAAGATCATCCTGTTCGGCGCGCGCACCGGGCTGGACGGCATCGGCGGGGTGTCGGTGCTGGCGTCGGACACCTTCGACGCCGAAAATTCGCGTAAGAAGCTGCCATCGGTTCAGGTGGGCGACCCGTTCATGGAGAAGGTGCTCATCGAATGCTGCCTGGAGCTGTACGCGGGCGGCCTGGTGATCGGCATCCAGGATCTCGGTGGCGCCGGATTATCGTGTGCTACATCGGAATTAGCGTCCGCAGGCGACGGCGGGATGGCGATCCAACTGGACACCGTGCCGCTGCGCGCCAAGGAGATGACGCCCGCCGAGGTGCTGTGCAGCGAGTCGCAGGAACGCATGTGCGCGGTGGTCGCGCCGGAGAACGTGGACGCCTTCATGGCGGTGTGCCGCAAATGGGAGGTGCTGGCGACCGTGATCGGCGAAGTCACCGACGGCGACCGGTTGCGCATCACCTGGCACGGCGAGACCGTCGTCGAAGTGCCGCCGCGCACCGTCGCCCACGAAGGCCCGGTGTACCAACGCCCGGTGGCCCGCCCCGAATCGCAGGACGCACTCAACGCGGACCGATCGACAAGCCTGCCGCGCCCGGCGACCGGCGCCGAGCTGCGCGCGACTTTGCTTGAGCTGCTTGGCAGTCCGCACCTGTGCAGCCGTTCCTTCATCACCGAGCAGTACGACCGATACGTGCGGGGCAACACCGTGCTGGCCGAGCACGCCGACGGCGGCGTGCTGCGCGTGGACGAGTCCACCGGCCGGGGTATCGCGCTGTCGACCGACGCGTCCGGCCGCTACACCAAGCTGGATCCCTATGCCGGGGCCCAACTCGCGCTGGCCGAGGCGTACCGCAACGTCGCCGTCACCGGCGCAGCGCCGGTCGCGGTTACCAACTGCCTCAACTTCGGCTCGCCCGAGGATCCCGGGGTGATGTGGCAGTTCGCGCAGGCGGTGCGCGGTTTGGCCGATGGCTGTGCGACCCTGCGGATTCCGGTGACCGGCGGCAACGTCAGCTTCTACAACCAGACCGGGTCCACGGCGATCCTGCCGACGCCGGTCGTCGGCGTGCTCGGTGTCATCGATGACGTGAGCCGGCGCATCCCGACCGGGTTGGGTGGCGAGCCGGGGGAGACCTTGATGCTGCTGGGCGACACCCGCGACGAGTTCGACGGCTCCATCTGGGCGCAGGTGACCGCCGACCATCTGGGTGGGCTGCCACCGACGGTCGACCTGGCGCGTGAGAAGCTGCTGGCCGACGTGCTGTGCTCGGCGTCGCGGGACGGACTGGTGTCCGCCGCGCACGACCTGTCCGAAGGCGGACTCGCTCAGGCCATCGTGGAATCGGCGCTGGCAGGTGAGACCGGTTGCCGCATAGTGCTTCCGGAGAACGCTGATCCGTTTGTGATGCTGTTTTCCGAGTCGGCGGGCCGGGTGCTGGTTGCTGTGCCGCGCACCGAGGAGAGTCGGTTCCGTTCCATGTGCGAAGCGCGGGGGTTGCCCGTCATCCGCATCGGCGTCGTCGATCAGGCTTCGGATGAGGTAGAGGTGCAGGGCCTGTTCACCGTGTCGCTGGCGGAATTGCGTGCGACGTCCGAGGCTGTGCTGCCGCGATTCTTCGGATGAGCGGTACTTCTAGATTCTGATGTATCCGCATGCGTGACAGCCGGTTTCGTCGGATAAAAGCATTGTCTTTGGCCGCTGGCCTGGTTGGTTGGAGCTTCTTGAGTCCCCGGCTGCCCAATGTTTGGCGGGTAGCGCTGCAGGCCGGCGTGGGCGGGCTGCTGGTGCTGGTGACTGGCGCACCGCTGGGTCTGCGTCCGCCGCGCTTGGGGGCAGGGTTGCGCTCGGGGTCGGCGGCTGCGGCGGGAGCGGCGACCGCGATCGCAGCGACGACGTCGATGCCGGTGGTGCGGCTGTCGATGTTTGAACGCGAGTTGCCGACGTCGGTGTCAGGCTGGCTGCTGTTGCGGATACCCGTCGGTACGGTCTGGGCCGAAGAGGCCGCATTCCGCGCGGCATTGGCCACCGCCGGCGCAGGCGCCTTCGGCAAATCCGGTTCACGGCTGCTGCAGGCCGCGGCTTTTGGGCTTTCCCATATCGCGGACGCGCGCGCGACGGGTGAGCCAGTGGTGGCCACCGTGCTGGTCACCGGTATCGGGGGCTGGTTGTTCGGGTGGCTCGCCGACCGTTCCGGCAGCCTGGTGGCCCCACTCCTGGTGCACCTGGCCATCAACGAGGCCGGCGCGGTGGCTGCTCTGGCCGTACAACGCCGATCGTGGAACAGCTCACAAGTGCAGGGATCCGCTCCGCTGCGCCCTTATACTTGTTAACTCAGCGTTAAATCGACAATCGACGACAGTCAATGGAAGGGGTTGGCACCTCCGGTGCACAGACTCAGGGCCGCGGAGCATCCGCGGCCGGATTATGTTCTTCTGCACATCAGCGACACCCATCTCATCGGAGGGGGCGGCTCTCTCTACGGAGCTGTCGATGCCGACAGCCGGCTCGGCGAGCTGCTCGAGCAGCTCAAGGACTCCGGGCTACGCCCCGACGCGATCATTTTCACCGGCGACTTGGCCGACAAGGGCGAGCCGGAGGCGTATCGGAAGCTGCGCGGCCTGATCGAGCCGTTCGCGGCCGAGTTGGCTTCTGAACTCGTCTGGGTGATGGGGAATCACGACAATCGTGCCGAGTTGCGCAGGATGTTGCTGGACGAGGCGCCCTCGATGGCGCCGCTTGACCGCGTGCGCATGATCGACGGGCTGCGGATCGTCACCCTGGATACGTCGGTGCCGGGACATCATTACGGTGAACTCGCCGCGTCCCAGTTAGATTGGCTGGCCCGACAATTGGCAACCCCAGCGCCGGACGGCACCATTTTGGCGTTGCACCATCCGCCGATTCCGAGTGTCTTAGACCTGGCCGTCACGGTGGAACTACGCGATCAGGCTTCGCTCGGGCGGGTGCTCAAGGGTAGCGATGTTCGTGCCATTTTGGCCGGGCACCTGCACTACTCGACGAACGCCACCTTCGTCGGAATTCCGGTGTCGGTCGCCTCGGCCACCTGTTATACCCAGGATCTAACGGTTGCCGCCGGCGCAACGCGCGGCAGGGACGGTGCCCAGGGTTGCAACCTCGTGCACGTGTATCAAGACACGGTCGTGCACTCGGTGATTCCGCTTGGTACCGGAAAAACTGTGGGCACCTTTGTCTCTCCCGCGCAGGCGCGACACAAAATCACCGAAAGCGGCCTGTTTATCGAGCCGTCTGCACGGGATTCGCTATTTGCGCACCCTCCAATGGTCCTGACGCCGTCGGCGCCGCACAGCCCTGTCGACTGACGTCGTCGGCCGCGACCTTCTCCCAGGGCGCCGGTATTGGGAAGTAGCGTTCCAGAAAACCGACGACGCGGTCGGCCCGCTCGGCGGCGGAAACCTCGGGAAAACTACTGTCGTTGAGGCAGAAAAAGTCGTATCCGCGCCGCTTGCGTAACTCGGAAAGCAAATTGAGCCCGTCGTGCGTGGTGGTGTTCACGTAGAGGACCTTGGCCTTTTCTTGCTGCACGGCACGCCCGGTCATGAGTGCGTAGTAGTGGTAGAACGAGTTGGTCACTGAGATATCGGTGCCGGACCGGAACGCACTTGCCTGGGTCCGAGCGAATTCGTCCGGGAATTCGCGTTCCAGCTCGATCAGCACGCTTTTGCGCAACGGGACCGCGGTGTGCTCGAGATGACGGGTGATGACGTGTCCGAACCGCTCGAATAGGAGCTGTCGGTTGACTCGGGCCGCATTCTCAAAGCCACTGCGCGTGGGATCGTTTGCGCCCAGCCCGATCCGGGTCTTGGCCTCGATGAACCTGGTGACTCCACCTGGGGAGAAGAACATGCTGGCTTTGAGCGGCCGACCGAAGAACATGTCGTCGTTTGAGTACAGAAAATGCTCACTCAGACCAGGGATGTTGTGCAGCTGGCTTTCCACCGCGTGCGAGTTATAGGTGGGCAGCGCAGCGCTATCCGAAAAGTGTTGCTCGGCTGGGACGATTGTGATCATCGGATGATCGGCCAACCACGGCGGCGGGATTGAATCCGTCGCAATGAAGATGCGACGGATCCAAGGAGCAAACATGTTCACCGACCGCAACGCATATTTCAACTCATCGATCTGTCGGATTCGCGCTTCAGCGTCGTCGCCTTCACCGACAACGACCTGTGACATTTGCGCCGCGCGTCGTGCCCGAAAATCCGGATCACTACCGTCGACCCAAGAGAACACCATGTCGATATCGAACGTCACATCGCTCGCATGGGGGGTGAACATGCCCGCAATGGTCGGCCATTTGTACCCGTAGAGCTTGGCGCTTGCCGGCTTTATTTCATTGCGTGGCAGCATCTTGCGGGTTAGCGAGTTTTCCACCGGACAGCGGACCAGGGCCTCCTCGAACATCCAGAACTGGAGTTCGACACCGAACCTCGGCCCGTACCGGAACCCGCCGGGCGCAATCCGCCGTCGATACAACCGCACAATCCGTGGGTCGATCAGCCGGGAAAGATTGCCATCGGCCACCAACACGGGAGAAATTCCGCGCTCATCAAGTGTTTTGGCGTACATCGGCTCGGTGGCACACGCTGCGGCGAGGGCGCGCTCGACGGCAGGACGCAGTTCGATGTTGATGGCAAGGATCGGCCGGCCCTTGTGGCTGCGGATAAGCAGAAAAGGAATGTCAGCCCGGTTCAACAACTTTCGCACAAAGACCAGATCCTCGATCTGGGCCTCATGCGGGGTCAACCTAGATTCCAGGCGGGCAATCTTGCCCCGCCGGGTAACAATGATGGGATCGAGGGTGCGCCGCGCGGGCCGACCCCCGTCGCGCGACACGAGCTTGGACATCAGAACACCACCTTAAATTAAGGTGCGACCACGGCACCGCGAGAATCTCACACATTGAGCGTCGGCGCAGAACCAAAGGCCCCACGCCGACAGGGCTCATAGCTACATGGTGCCCGTAGGTCCACACTGCTTGCAAGGCAGTCGATTTAGTGACCGGCAGAAACCTGTCCGCAACCTCTCGGTTGCACCCGCGTCATATCTGGTTCTCGGAAATGCAAACCCAGGCCAATACCGATCAGGGCCATCACCATCAGTGTCACCGGGCCGATGACCTTGTACGGTGGCCGCGTCCCCCGACGACGACGCTCCATGATTTTGAGACCCTAAGGTATGGCAGCCCGAGATAGCGCTGATCCGGCAAAGACTCGGCAGGTCGTGCTGGCCGTTGCGGACTGGCTGCGTGACGAAACCTGTCCGGCGCCCGACCGGGATACTTTGGCGACGGCGGTTCGGCTCGCCGCACGAACCCTCGCCGCGCTGGCCCCCGGAGCGAGCGTAGAGGTCCGGATTCCGCCGTTCGTTGCGGTGCAGTGTGTTGCCGGGCCTCGGCACACCCGGGGAACACCACCTAATGTCGTGGAGACCGACCCGCGCACTTGGCTACTGCTGGCCACTGGGCTGTTACGTCTGGCAGAGGCGAAGGCTTCCGGGGCGCTGACGCTGTCCGGCTCTCGGGCTGCAGAAATCGAGCAATGGCTGCCCCTCATACCGCTATAGCTGTGAGCTGAATATAACCCTGAACTGCAGGTTTAGGGTGATGAGATGGATTTTTCGGCGCGCAACACGCCCGGTCGATTCGGCGATGGAGCTGTGGTGCCCGTAGACTTCGTTTTGTCACCAACCGTTCCCCAGGGAGCCGCCAAACCGTGACTGTCCAGGAACCCGAGCAGGACCTGAACTCACCCCGCGAGGAGTGTGGCGTATTCGGGGTTTGGGCCCCGGGCGAAGAAGTCGCCAAACTCACCTACTACGGCCTTTACGCGTTGCAGCATCGCGGGCAGGAAGCGGCGGGGATTGCTGTCGCCGATGGATCCCAGGTGCTGGTCTTCAAAGACCTCGGCCTGGTCAGCCAGGTGTTCGATGAGCAGACGTTGGCGGCAATGGAGGGCCATGTCGCCATCGGCCACTGCCGCTATTCGACGACGGGCGACACAACGTGGGAGAACGCCCAGCCGGTGTTCCGCAACACCGCGGCCGGCACCGGGGTTGCGTTGGGGCACAACGGAAATCTGGTCAACACCGCTGTCCTTGCCGCACGTGCCCGCGAAGCGGGGTTGATCTCCAAACGCTGCCCGGCCCCGGCGACCACGGACTCTGACATCCTGGGCGCGCTGCTGGCCCACGGAGCGGCCGATTCCACCCTGGAGCAGGCGGCACTGGAGCTGCTGCCGACAGTGCGCGGCGCGTTCTGTCTGACGTTCATGGATGAGAACACCCTGTACGCGTGCCGCGACCCATTTGGGGTGCGGCCGCTGTCGCTTGGGCGGCTGGATCGTGGCTGGGTGGTGGCTTCCGAGACAGCCGCGCTCGACATCGTCGGCGCCTCGTTCGTCCGCGACATCGAACCGGGCGAATTGCTGGCGATCGACGCCGACGGGGTGCGGTCCACCCGTTTCGCCAGCCCCACGCCCAAGGGCTGCGTCTTTGAATACGTGTACTTGGCACGGCCCGACAGCACGCTCGCCGGCCGGTCCGTGCACGGCACCCGAGTGGAGATCGGTCGTCGGCTGGCCCGCGAATGTCCGGTCGACGCCGACCTGGTGATCGGCGTTCCGGAATCAGGCACTCCCGCCGCGGTCGGGTTCGCGCAGGAGTCCGGCATCCCTTATGGGCAGGGCCTGATGAAGAACGCCTACGTCGGGCGGACATTCATCCAGCCGTCGCAGACCATCCGCCAGCTCGGCATCCGGCTGAAGCTCAACCCACTTAAAGAGGTGATCCGCGGCAAGCGGCTCATAGTCGTCGACGACTCGATCGTGCGGGGGAACACCCAGCGGGCACTCCTGCGCATGCTGCGCGAGGCCGGCGCCGTCGAACTGCACGTGCGCATCGCCTCACCGCCGGTGAAATGGCCCTGCTTCTACGGCATCGACTTCCCATCGCCGGCCGAGTTGATCGCCAACGCGGTGCAAGACGAGGAGGAGATGCTCGAGGCGGTGCGGCATGCCATCGGAGCCGACACGCTGGGCTACATCTCGCTGCGGGGCATGGTCGCCGCTTCCGAGCAGCCCGCTTCCCGCCTCTGTACCGCGTGCTTCGACGGCAAGTATCCGATCGAGCTGCCCAGCGAGACCGCGCTGGGCAAGAACGTCATCGAGCACATGCTCGCGAATGCGGCGCGCGGAGCCGAGCTGGGCGATCTGGCTGCCGATGAAGTTCCCGTCGGCCGCTGACGAACTCGCCGATTACCATTGTCCAGGTTGTGCAACTGATCCCAACCGTCATCGTCGCCCGGTAGCCTTTATCGCGATGACCGATCCCGGAAAACCCCCCGGAAACGAGCCGGGCGGACACGGCGTCACCTACGCGTCCGCCGGGGTGGACATTGAGGCCGGCGACCGCGCCGTCGACTTGTTCAAACCGCTGGCGATCAGGGCGACCAGACCCGAGGTGCGCGGTGGGCTGGGTGGATTCGCCGGATTGTTCGCGCTGCGGGGCGATTACCGCGAACCGGTGCTGGCGGCCTCCACCGACGGTGTCGGTACCAAGCTGGCGGTCGCTCAGGCGATGGACAAGCACGACACCGTCGGCCTCGATCTGGTGGCGATGGTGGTCGACGACCTCGTGGTGTGCGGCGCCGAGCCGCTCTTCCTGCAGGATTACATCGCGGTCGGCCGGACGGTGCCCGAACGACTGAGCGCGATCGTCAGCGGTATCGCCGAGGGATGTGTGCGTGCGGGCTGCGCGTTGCTTGGCGGCGAGACCGCCGAGCACCCCGGCCTGATGGAGCCGGACCACTACGACCTCTCGGCCACCGGCGTCGGAGTGGTCGAGGCCGATGATGTCCTGGGGCCCGACCGCGTCAAACCCGGTGACGTCATCATCGCGATGGGGTCTTCCGGTCTGCATTCCAACGGATACTCGCTGGCCCGCGCGGTTCTACTCGAGATCGACCGGATGAACCTGGCCGGTTATGTGGAGGAGTTCGGTCGCACGCTGGGTGAAGAATTGTTGGAGCCCACCCGCATCTACGCCAAAGACTGTCTGGCGCTGGCCGCCGAAACCCATGTCCGCACGTTTTGCCACGTCACTGGCGGCGGACTGGCCGGCAATCTGCAACGCGTCGTCCCGCACGGATTGACCGCCGAGGTCGACCGCGGCACGTGGACGCCCGCGCCGGTGTTCGCCATGATTGCTCAGCGTGGCCGTGTCGCGCGCGAGGAGATGGAGAAGACGTTCAACATGGGCGTCGGCATGGTAGCCGTCGTCGCGCCTGAAGACACCGACCGGGCGCTGGCCATATTGACCGCACGGCATCTGGACTGCTGGGTGCTGGGAACCATCTGCAAGAGCGGCAAAGAAGGCCCCCGAGCCAAGCTGGTCGGGCAGCACCCGAGATTCTAGGAAACCGGAACCCTAACCGGGACTAACTGGGGCTAACTGGGGCTAATAATGTGCCGATGCGAATCGCATCGGCACGGGGGGAGTGGGATGGGCTAGCGGCGCCAGTCTTCCGCGTCGCTCCATGAGTCGCCTGGGCTGTCGCCGTCCAGCTCGTCGGAGTCATCGGCACTCGTCCCTGACAGCTCGCGCTGAAGCCGCTGAAAGTCGGTCTGCGGGGAGCTGTATTTCAGTTCTCGAGCAACCTTGGTCTGCTTTGCCTTCGCCCGGCCGCGGCCCATGGGGGGACCCCCTCGCGCAATAACGGAGCGGCCTAACAAGTAGGCGGCTCCGATCTCTTGGTGTCGTTATTGTCCTGCCGACAGTTTACCGTGCTTCGTGGCGGGACGTCGGCGCCCCCCGCCGCTGTGGCGGACGCCTGATAACACTAGCCAACGCCCTACTGCCCGCGTAACCGCTCGACGGCGAGTCGCCCCGCGCCGATGTCGTCGATGGGTGGCAGGGAGTCGGCGTCGATCACCGCAGCGACGTCGGCCTGCGGACCCGTCACAAGTTCGGCGTCGGCCGGCAGGCCGCGCTTGAGCAGCGCCAGCGCTATCGGCCCCAGGTCGACGTGCTCGACGACGGTTCCGAGCCGTCCGACTGCGCGACCGCCGGCCAGCACCGCATCACCCGTCGAGGGCCGGTCCGCGGACCCGTCGAGGTGCAACAGCACCAGCATGCGTGGCGGTCTACCCAGGTTGTGCACCCTTGCGACGGTCTCTTGTCCGCGATAGCAGCCTTTGTCCAGGTGGACCGCGCCTTGACCAGGACCGCCGATCCAACCCACTTCGTGCGGAATGGCGCGCTGATCGGTATCGACGCCGAGCCGCGGACGCAGCGCCGCCACCCGGTGCGCTTCGTAGGCCCACACCCCAGCCGGCCGCACGCCCGCCTCCGCCAACCGATCCCGCCAACCGGCCGAGTCGCCGCGCGGCACCAGCACGTCGAGCTCGGGTGGGCCGGTCGGGGCGGCGGGCATCCGCCGCGCAAACCCACCGCCGGGCAGTGGAATCGCAACCAGATCGTCGGGCAGCGCATCCACGGCCAACGCGTCGAGCACCGCTTGGTCCGCCAACCGCGGACCCAGCAGGGACAGCACCGCCATGTCGGAGGTGCTCGGGGTCACGTCGGCCCAGAAAACCATCTTGCGCAGGTATTCCAGCAGCGGCTCACCCCGCCAAGGTTCGGTATCGAGATAGGTGGTGCCACCCAGCTCGGTTTGGATCCAGTGGTCCTCAACCCGGCCTTGACCGTCAAGGCTCAGATTCTGCGCGCTGGCACCTTCGGGGAGTTCGCTGACGTGCTGGGTCGAGATGCTGTGCAGCCAGGTCTGGCGGTCGTTACCGGTCAGGGTGAGCACCGCGCGGTGCGAGCGGTCCACCAGTACTGCATCTGTTTCGGCCGCCCGCTGCTCGCCCAGCGGATCGCCGAAATGCCAGATTGCGCCCGCGTCGGGTCCGGGATCGGGCGCAGGGACGGCGTTCACACGTCAACTCTACGGATCTTCGCGTGCCGTGCGCCTGGCGAGCGTGAAGCCGGCTGCACGCTCGTGGCTAGGCTTCTCGTCCATGGCTGCGCAGACGGACGTGATCGTCACTTTGGACGGCGAGATACACACGCCGGGGACACCGCTGCTGCACCCCGACGACCTTGCCGTGGTTCGCGGCGATGGCATCTTCGAGACGCTGCTGGTTCGCGACGGCGGGGCCTGTCTGGTTGAGCCGCATCTGCAACGGCTGACCAAGTCGGCCAAATTGTTGGATCTGCCGGAGCCGGACCTCCCCAGCTGGCGCCAGGCGATCGACGTGGCCACGAAGCAATGGTGCGCGGGCACCGCCGAGGAAGGCGCGCTGCGGTTGATCTACAGCCGCGGACGAGCGACCCCCACAGCGCCGACCGCCTATGTGATGGTCAACTCCCTACCCGACCGGGTGGCCGTGGTGCGCCGGGAGGGGTTGGCGGCGATCACGCTGGACCGCGGGTTGCCGGCGACCGGTGTCGACGCGATGCCCTGGCTGCTGGTCAACGCCAAGACGCTGTCCTACGCGGTCAACATGGCCGCCCTGCGGCACGCCGCCCGGCAGGGCGCCGGTGACGTCATCTTCGTCAGCTCTGATGGCTACATCCTGGAAGGCCCCCGCTCGACGGTGGTCATCGCCACCGACTCCCACGAAGGGTCGGGCGGCAATCGCTGCCTGCTGACACCGCCACCGTGGTATCCGATCCTGCGGGGAACCACCCAACAGGCTCTCTTCGAGGTGGCGCGCGCCAAAGGCTACGACTGTGACTACCGCGCCTTGCGGATCGCCGATCTCCATGGTGCCCAAGGGATCTGGTTGATATCAAGCATGACCCTGGCCGCCCGCGTGCACACCCTCGACGGTCGACGATTGCCCCGTTCGCCGATGGCCGCGGAATTCGCCGAGCTGGTCGACGCCGCTATCGTCAGCGACCGTTGAGGCGACGAAATCCTGTTGTGGGCAGGCCGGAGTGCGGGTACGGTCGGCCGTACACAGGGAAGGAGGTGGTCCGCGAAATTGATAGCTTCCCAGCGGGCCACCTAAAACCCCAGTTCACAAGCGGTTTTGCAACCTTCACCCCGGCGTCACCCCGGCGTCCGCGCGATTACCCGGCGCTAGCGGGGCGTAGCGGCACCACCTTCGCCCCCTTAGAGCCCGGCAGCGTTAACCCCATACGCCGCCTGCGACGGGGCTGTCCTTAGGCGTACAGTTGGCAGCGCTCGACGAGGATGTTGGCCAGCCTTTCCGGCTCGCTGACCATCAGCATGTGGCACGTGTCGACCTCGATTAGCGTCTGCACTCCGCCGAGCGCAGCGATGCATTCGTGTTGAATCTTCATCGAGACGGCGCTTCGATCACGCTGAGTGAGTATCCACGTGCGTGGCACATCGTCGGGCATACCGCTGCGGTCAACTTTTTCTATCATGACGGAGGGTGATTCCTGACAGGACCGAGCCAGCGTGAACCTGCGCTGTGCGGGAGTCATTCCGTTGCAAAATGCAAACCTCGCCAATGCAGTAGGCAAACCTCCCGAACGGCCTTTCTGCACATTGCGTTTCGCAGTGCGACGTGCGAACCAGCTCAGTGCCCCGGGAAGCGTGTCCACCAGGGCGCTGCCGTTGGCTGGTACTTGCGCGGCGGCCAAGATCATCTCCCGCACCCGCGCCGAGCCGAGCTTGGTGACAACACCGGGGACGGTCAGCCCCGCCAGCGAATGGCCGACGATCACGAGGTCGTCGAGCGCAGCATTCTCGATGTCCGACACGACCGAGTCAACCCATTCGTCGATACAAGCCGTGATCAGGTCACCGGGTTTGTTTCTCCGTCCCGGCAGGTCGGGGGCAAGCACGGTTAACTCCGGTGCTATCCGTTGGATCTCCGCGACTGTCAGCTCCCACGAATCGGCTGCGAACCCGCTCCCATGTACGAGGACCAATGCCGGCAATGCCATGGCGATCCTCCTTCAGCGCCGTGAGCCCAGAACCGCATCGTAAAGCAGGCCGCAGCCCGCGGCAAAGTTTGCCAAGGCCGCCCACTTCGAGGGCGGCAAGCGCGGGGGTTAGCCCTGTGCAGCCCGCAGCGGCACAACGTTCGTCGCCTTCGCCGGGGCGGGCTTCGGCTCCGGCAAGGCGTTGGGCACCCCGCCGTCCTCAGCCGGGATCCACTCGCCGTACGTGTTCAGGGTCAGGGTGTAGTTGGCGTGCCCCAGCCACTTCGACACCTGCATGAAGTGCACGCCCGCCGAAAGCTGTAGCGCCGCGAAAGTATGCCGCGTGTCGTGCAGCCTGGGGCCGGTGGTGCCATCGTGCAGGCCAGCAGTTTTCAGCGCGGGCCGCAACACGCGCTTAGCCCAACCGCCCAAGTCCATCGGCGCTGTGTAGTCAAAGACCACCGCAGGCCTACGCGGTGCGTCGGGCAGGTGGGGGCCAAGCGGGTATTCGCCGCGCACCCGCCGTGGCCAAAGTGGTGCCTCGGGCGTGTCGGCGTGCTCATGCGTATCTGCCAGGTAGTCAACAAGTTTCGCGGCTAGCCAGGGCGGTAGCGGCACGGTCCTGTTGCTGCGCTTGGTCTTCGGTGTGCCGGTAACCCATGCGGCTTCGGTACCTGCGGAGTATCGGCGGTCCTTCGTGCGTTGCACGCGCACGCTGCCGCCCGTAGTGCCATGTGGCCCGGTGATCAGCGTTAGGTCGCGCAGCTCCAACCCTTGCGCTTCGGTCTTGCGCAGGCCGGTGTAGCACAAGAACAGCACCAGCAGCTCATCGACCTCGCTACGCTCGCGTGCCGCCGCTGCGACCGCCGCAACTTGCGCTGCCGCTAGCGGGCAGTGCTCGCGGGGCGCTAGGGCCGGCACCGCGTGCCGCGCAACACTACGCGCGGGGTTAGCCGCCAACGCCCCATCCTCCACCGCGTAGTCCAGCACGCCCATCAACACCTGCCAAGCCAACCGCCGCGTGGCGAGGGCATATTTGCTCATGCCGGCCAAGTATGCCTCAGCGTCACCACGCGTAATCGCACCGATCGCCTGCGCCCCAAAGGCTTTCAGAGCGTACCGGCCCAAGTAGCCCGCATAGGCATCGTAGGTGCTGCGCTTTATGCGCCCGTTGTCCACTTTAAGCTGTTGGGCTGTAAGCCAATTCGCCGCGTAATCACCAAAAGTGCGCGCGGCCTTCTGCTTAGCATCGGCCAGGGCGGTTGTGCCGCCTAGCGTGTGCTTGGCCGCGTTCAGCTCATCGCGCCGTGCCTCGGCCAGCTCGCGGGTTGGGTAGCTCTCCTGGCGGCTTTTGCCGGTGGGCTCGCGCCAGACTACTTCATAGCGTTTGACCACCTTGCCTTTGCGCTTGGCGGTGGTTTCGTGGGCTCGTATGTAGGCCATGTGTGCTCCTTGGGTTCTGTTGTTATCGTTGGGTTCTGGTTGTTACGTGCCTGGCGCCTGTTTCAGCTGACTTCAGCTCATCGGCCATGTAGTAGGCGGTGGGATTTGGCGCTGGCGGGTAGTCGCCGGGCTCGCCGTGGAAGGCCACGACGTGGACCATCTCGCCAGCCTCAAGGAACGTGCGCTGCACGATGCCGACGCGGCCTGCATATGGGTCATCGGGCGGTAGCACCAGCACCTGGTGGCCGTTGTTGTAATAGCCCCACTCGCTATACGAGCTGTACACAACGCCATCCGTGACCTGCCTGATGGGGCGTGGTGTAGTCGGCGTGGTGTGGTCATGCTGCCCCTTTCGTGTTGGCGCGCCGCAGTATTCGTGCGGCCACAGGGCCGCTCCAAGCGCCGCCCTTGCGAGTTTGGTGCCCTTCTGCGGTGAGCACGAGGGCAATCTGCCGTGTGGACGTGCTCTGCGCCGCAAGGGCTTTCATGCGGGCCAAGGCGGCTTGCTCGGTGGGCACCGGCACGAGCGCGCCGTGCGGGTTGTCTGGCCCAGGCTCGTCCACACGCCACCCATAAGGCGCAGGGCCATCGACATGCCCGCCATTGGCGGCCTTGGCCTTTCGGCCATCGCGCAGCCGCTTGACGATGAGGCGGCGGTCCAGCTCAGCGAACACCCCGCGCATCTGGCGCATGGCGGTGCGGTATGGGTCGTCTGGGTCATCGCGCAGAACCTCTTGCGGCGGCACAGAAGTGAACACTGCCGTGTCGTGGTGGTCCCAGACCTCTGCCAACACGGCCTCTTGTACTGTCACGGCACGCGCGAGCCGGTCCAAGTCGCGCACGATCAGCCCGTTGGCTTGGCCGTCACGGATCGTGGTCAGCGCTTCCAGCAGGCCTGGGCGGTCTACCGCGTCCAGTGTGCCGCTCTTGCCCTCATCGGCGGTCCAGGCCACGACCTTTGCGCCTAATTGCTTGGCCGCCTTGGCAATTGCCTCACGCTGAACATCGAGCCCATACCCTTTGTCGGCCTGCTCGATTGTTGATACACGCAGGTACGCAACCAATTTGGCTTACCAAGGGCTACGGCACATTCCGGGCAACGGGCCGTACCCGATTGTTGAGAGCTTCTTTGCACGTGGCTTCGGCGTGGGCGTGCGTCACCGCAGTGCAGCGGTCGTGTGCCAGATCAAGGCGAGTGGTTCGTACGCCGCGCCAACGACAATCCCCACCTAAGCCATGACTGCGCCTGAGCCGTACAAGGAACTGCCGCCAGATTGTGGTCCACGGCGGCACCGTTACACGAACGACCCGCACCTGCTCGAATGTCAGCAGACCGGCGATCAGAGCACCGAGTTTGGTTACGGGCCTGGGTTAGTCCCGCAGCACCTTAATGGCGAGCCGCCAAGTAAGGGTGGCATTTACATGCCCAAGGCGCCACGAATTGACCCGCCGCGCAGCCCATATGGTGTCGGCCAGCCCCGGCAACATAAGCGCCCACGCGGCGAGGCACGAGGGTGCCCCGGTGACAAAATTGCCGAGTGACACTGTTACGCATGGCTGGCGCTGGTACAAGGTCCAAGACAACAAGTTGTTGTCGCCCTTGGTGGGTAATCTTGAGCTGCCGCGCGATGGCGTATTGGAACGTGCATATTTCATCCCAGGAGCCGAGGATGCGTACTGGACCGCACTGACCGTCACAGCCAGGGCGGCGCGTTACGAGTACGCATTGACCTTCGGCCAGGTGGAGGGTCCATTCGTGTTGGACGAAACCATGTCCCGCATCAACTCCATGCGGTCCACGCGCTACCGGGCACAGATCATCATCGCGGACAACCCATTACGTCTGCGGCCGTTCTATGACTTGATGCTCATGGAGAACGACTTTCAGTTGAACACGATGCTGGCGGTTGAACAGATGTTCGCCCCAACACCGCCCGTTGACCGCCCGCTGCATGTTTCGTTCGTGTGCTCCTACAACGTGGGCCGATCACCAATGGCCGCAGCAATGTTCGCTCAAGGCCCGCGCGAGCGCGGCGTCGCCGACGCGGTGCGGGTGACTAGTGCGGGCACCGCCAATTGGATGCCCGGCAGTCCCATGGATCCGCTGGGCGCTGAGGTGTTGCGCGCCAACGGCTATCAGGTGCCGCTTGGGCATCGGTCTGCGCCGGTCAACCACGCAACCGCTGCAGGCGCAGACCTAGTGGTGGTAATGGAGCAACACCATGTTGCCGCGCTCCGCGAATGTGGTGTGCCCACCAAGCGGGTACGGTTGCTGCGGTCATTCGACCCCACCGCGCAGTATGCCGACGTCAAGAACCCATACACAGCCGCTGACTTCCGGTATTGCTTTGGTCTCATTGAGGCCGCGCTGCCGGGTTTGCACGCCTGGGTCGATGCCCGCCTAGCTGTGGGCCTAACGCCCGATGCCGCGCAAGGCAGCCCGGTTCCCCGCGCGGGCCGCGAACGCATGGGAGCGGCCAAATGAGCCACACGGCGGCACAGCGCCGTACAAGCTGCCGGGGCGGGTTGAGGGTGTTGGCATTGGTCAGTGCCGACGCCCCGCCCCGGTGTCACAAGCCCGCCAGGGTGGGGTGTTGCGGAACTTCCCCACTCTGGCGCCCAACCTAAACACAACCGAGAGGAACCCACGATGGCGACCAAAAAGCAGGCCGCTGCCCGTGCAAAGTTTGCCAAGCACGCGCGGACCAAGAACAAGAACACCAAGGTTGGCCGCGCTGCTGCCAAACGCGGTAAGCCCGCCAAGGGCAAGAGCGGCTACTAGTGAGCGCAAAGGCTGATTGGGTGCGCTACACCCACCAGTCGCTGGCAAAGCACAAGACCAAGGTTGACGCACGGACAACGAGCACCGCGCGTGGCCGCAAAACCACCGTTGAGCAGCGCACAACAACCACCGGGCGCACTTAGCGTGCTTACCGTAATTGCCTGCCTAGCAACAGGTTGCGTGTGCTTTGCTCTTGGGTGTGCCTGCGCGCCCACGAAAATTGTTGAGCCCGATCAACTCGCCGCCTACATGGCCCGCGTAGTCAATGCCGAAGGGCACGACGAGCGCCGGATGCAACTGCGGCGGGTTATGCACCGCAGCGGGCGGCGCACTATGCGCCTAGATGGCGGGCTACCCGCCAAGGTGCACCGCATGCGCACGTACAAGCGGGCAACCCGGTCCTGACCCCGGCGTCACCCCGGCGATTAGGGGCGTTTTGGGCCCGAACTGGCCCCGTACCCTAGCGGCGCTGTAGCCACCCTAAAAACGACAGGGACGTGCAGGGACGCAACCTAAATGCTATGTTCGCGGTACACAGGGAAGGAGGTGGTCCGCGAAATTGATAGCTTCATGGACATGTGAGGTGGCTACGCGCTAGCTGCATCGGCTCGGAAGAGCTAGCGATCAACGCGCGCTGGCGAATTCCCCGTAGCCACCCGGCCCCCGAGCTTCCGGTCTTGTCCAACCAGGAGCTTTGCTCGGGGGCCGCTCCATGTCATGACCCGTCCGTGTGGACCGGCCCGTGCTACGACTTCACTTTCGCGGTCATCTTTTGGGTGATCTGGCTGGCCTGATCGGTCACGTTCACCGCGCACGCCTCGACGTCGAGGACGACGTCGGACACCGCGCTCAGCACGCGTTGGCAGGCGGGCCGGCTGGCATCTGCTGGCCTGCGCACCTGCGTAATCGTGGGGGGAGCCCCGGTGACGTCCCCGAATGTCCAGTGCAGTACTCGGTTCTGGTCGGTGGTCAGCGTCACGGATTGGTTGGCGCAAGCCCTCCATTTGTCCGCGGATGTCGTCACGAATGCCTGGGCTTTTTCAGCGTTCGGAAAAGTCACCGCGGCTTCTTGGACTCGGTACTCATTGTCCGACGTGTGCAACTGCTGGCCGCGCACTGCCCTAGAGGCGCTGCCCGTATAGACCGACTCTTCGATGGGTTCAAACGCGCCGAGACACTCCAGGTTTGACAAAGACCCGCTGGGAGGACGCAACTGTTGGGTCTGGTCTTTGATTTCGATGTTTGGCAGGCCCATGATGGCGGCGACATCTGCTGCACTGAGCAGGATTGAGTCCAGGCGGCCCGGCGCCACGGGCGCTGCGGGCGCCGCCGGTGCAGCCTGCGCGCCGGCCGGCGCCGACGACTTCTTCGGGGCCCGCCCCTGGGTAGTGAGCACAACCACCACCGCGATCGCGGCGACGACCGCTACGGCGGCACCGCCGATGATCATTAACCGCTTGCGCGCTGCCGCGGCAGGGTCGACCGCGGTGACGCTGGGCTGCGCTGGCGCAGGGGCGCTGACAGGCCGCGCGCCGCTGCTGGGTTGTGTCGGGGTGGTGGACGCGTCACCGGCGGTCGCGGGTGGCTTGGGTTGCGCCTTGGCGTCGGGCGTTTCCGACGACTCGATCGACGCCAGCACGTTGTCGATTTCGGTTCGGGTGCGGTAGGTGACATCGTGCCGCAGGCGCAACATGCGCAGAAGTTGGGCGATATCGCTTCGAGCGCTGGGATCGTCGCCGTCCTCCTCGAGCCCGGATCGGAGCTCGACCAGCAGTTGAAGCTGCTGCTGGGGGCTGAGTTCCTTTTCAGCGAGCGTGTTGCCCAACCGCGTGATGTAGCCGAACGGCACCGGAGGCTCGTCAGGCAGCGGGTCCGGCAACGGCGCCGGGTTGCTGCGCAGCGCGTGCACCGCGGTGATCAATTGAATTCCGGCGTCAACGGTGGGGTTCTGATAGTCGATGATCTGCAGCGTGGCAACGGGATTCACGCGCATGCTGTCAACCGCGCCGATCTTGACGGGAAGGATCGGCTTGTTCAGCGCCTGCGCGTAGCGCAACTCGGACTGACTGGGCTTGGACTGTAACCAGTTACTCGACAGCGCGACGACGAACACCTCGCAAGCGCGGATCTGCTCCAGGATCTTGTTCCACCAAGAGTCGCCACCGCCGAGCTCTTGGTCGAACCAAACCTGGTGCTGGCCGCGCCGAAGGGCGCTCGTCAGGGCGTCGACCGTCGATCTGTCCTGGCTCGAGTAGCTGATAAACAGCGCCATCGCAGTCTCCTACTTGAGCGGAGCGAGCGAACGGGGCGAAAGCGCGCATGCGACGGTTTGCAGACGCTGCTGTGGCCAGGCCACCCCGGACGCCCGACTATGCGCCGATACCGTATCAGTGTTCGCCCATCTCAGGATGGGCATTCATCAGCGCTGTTTGGGCGGAACGCCTATCCGTCGCCGCCGTCCGCGGCGTGGGCTTCTGCGGGTGGATGGAGTTCGGTGTAGCGCCGCGCGAATTCGTCACCGGGAACCGGCCATTGCTCGCCGTCGGATCCCCGCACGACCCAGTCGCCGTCCGCCGCGGTCGTAGGACCCTCGAGGGTGTTCACGGTCTCCCCCGGATGCGCCGGCCGTGCTTGAACCCGCCCCTTTCTACGCCACTGCCCGTCGCCGGCCTCATCGTAGGTGGCGCGGAAAATATCGTCGCGCACCGACCAAATCTTCCCGTCCGCCTGCACAGCCCAATCCCCGGCGTCAGCGCGCATGGTGTGCCCCGAGTCCGACTTCCACTTCCACGGGGTGCTCCGTTGCTCCGCCGTGACCGTCCCGACTCGGGTGAAGGATTGCCACAGCGGACGTGACCGATAGCCGAGCTGCCGCAGGCTCCACAGTGTGCCCGCCAAGCTGCGCACCGCGGCATTGAGCAGATCGGGCGAGCTTTCGACCACCGACCAATCGACCAACTTGTCGTGGATCTTGCGCGCGTCATCGCGGGGCGAACCGTACTTCCAGCCGTTGCGCTGGTAATAGCGACACCAGTCTTCGTGTTCCGCCCGCGCCATGCTCATCGCCGAATAGTGGTCGAAGCCCAGCAGAGCAAGCTGTTGCAGTGGCGGCGATTCGGCCATGTCGCGCGCGCACAGCTGCGGGGGCGGGCTGCCCCAGGTGTTCCAGGTGTGTCCCGCGATCTGCTCGACCATCCACAACGCGTTGCGCACTTGACGACGGTTCGATCCGCGGTAGAACTCGTTGAGCTTGGCCCACGGCATCGCGGCCGGGGAGCGCGGCGCATCGGGGCCGATCGTGGCGACATAACGCTCGTGGATCAGCCTTGCCGCCCGTTCCCATGCATCCTGGACCTGGCCCTCGAGTGTGTCCAATGCAAGGCTGTAGGTCTGCAACAGGCCGACTAACGGCAACGCATCGTCGGCGACCTGGGCGTTGGAATCCCGGGTGTAAACGGGCATATCGGGGAACCGCGCAGCAAGCCTTGTTCCGGTCGTTGTGGCATGGGTGTCGACCAAGATCACCGCGCTGGTTGATGGATCACCATCACCGATCAGATGCAGCAAAGTCGGTATCGTCGACGCTTCGGGTACCGCATCGATCGTCGGTCCGTCGGACATGAAACCGGCTTGCTGACGGTAAAACTGGTGATCCTTCAGGTACTCTTCAGCGTCACGCTCGACCAGAGTGAGCGCTGGGAGCGGACGCGTACCGGGCGGGGTGTAGAAGTCTCGTTCCAGGGCGCGACGGGTCAGGTCCGCGCACAGCGCCAAGGTCAACTGCGAAGTGCCACAGACGAATACACGCTGTACGGTCTTGGTCGCGATGATGCTGTCCAGCAGCCGGCCGGCGGTCACCTCGTACTTGCCGACAACGTCGGCCGCCCACCGGGTGTCGGATCCGCCGAACCGCTGTGCACGCCATGCCTCGGCCAGCCACGGGTCATCGATGCGCACGATGAGGGGCAACCGCTGTTTGTTGGCTACCTCTGCCAGCCGACGACTGATCAGGTCCAGCCACAGCAGGTTGACCCCCGGGTCGGGTGCCATTAGGTAGAGCCGTCCGAGGTGGCGCCACAGCCGTAGCGACACCAGGGTCGACGGCGTGTTGAAGTCCACCAACACCACCCGGGCACCGTGCCTGCGGGCCCGTTGCACCCGGTCGTCCCCGGCGCTGGTGATGACGACCAGTGTGCCGCGCCGGTCCAAAGTCCGCGCGACCCCGCTGATCATCGATTCGGTGTCGTCGTCGAGACCCACAATGGCAGTGACCGAATCGGCCAGGTTGGCCCGGAATCGGTCCACCTGAGAACGGAACACGCCGACCACGACACCGGCCAGGCCGGTGAAAATTGCCGACAGCGCCGCTATCCGTGCCACTTCCAAGCCCACCGGAGTGGGGCTGGGGCAGCTCCGCCCGCCCAGCGAGGTATCGCCGATGCTGCCCTTAACCAACTGGGCCGTCCACATCAGCGGCGTGAAGAAGGCCGGATGGCTGGTGTCGTGACATCTCCAATAAGAGCTCAGTCCCAGTACCGCGGTCACGGTGATGAGGACGGCGATAACTGTGAACGAAACGCCGACCAGCCGGTGGCCGCCATCGGACCGCAAGGTCAGCACACACACCGCGCCGAACACCGCCACCACGATCACGATCGTCGCCATCGATCCGGGCTGACCGAACCACCTCAGCCAGCCCGGCAGCGCATCGAGGATGGACGGTTGCAGCGCAACCGCGGCCAGATAGCCGATCACGAGCACGCCAACCGCGGACACGGCCCAGCGCGCTATTGACGAGGCTGTCGCCGTGCGACGCATCGGGCCGCCCCTCCCTTCCCGGACCTTCCTGGAATATTCGGCGAATATCGGCTGCTCGGACGTCGAACAGTACACACAGAATGGTCGGCCGAAGGCAACGATGAGATTCCGATCCGGTGTGCCGCCAACGAGCCACCGTCGGAGGCCGGGGTTCTGTGGGCCCCGGCCCCGTTACCCGGCGAATCGAGACAGTCGCGCTGACAGGTGCGGCACCAGCCCGCCGTCGGCATCCACCCGTTCCTCGACATAGGCGAGGTCGCCACCCTCCACGATCCCGTAGAGCCGTTTGGCGCCGCCGACCAGCACGCCGGACCTGCTGCGCGCCAGGGCATCGGTGACCAATTCCCACGACGACTGGGTACGTGGCTGCCCGTAGAACAATTCGACGTAACCGGACGAATGGGCCAACAGCAACTCGATCGCCTGGGACTCGGTCGGATCATCTGGATCGTTGACAAACCGCCAGAAGCCCGTCTCGCGCAGCGCCGGTTCCCGGTAATCGCCTGCCTCGTCGAGTCGCCAGGACCGGGCTTCCCAATTCAGATAGTCGCCGCCGTCGTGGGAGACCACGATCTGCTGGCCGAACCGATAGTCGCCGTCGGCTCCGCGGCCCTCGCCCTGGCCGCGCCAGACGCCGACCAGTGGCAGCAGCGCCAGCAGCGCGTCATTGAGGTTCGCACCTTCGCGCAAGTTCGCGGTGTCAGCGGGGACCGGCAAATCGTCGAACGCCGGGATATTTCGGGCCGCAGTCACCCTGGCGCGTTCAGCAGCGGCAGCCACCGCTCGGTCGCCGGAGTCGTCTTCAGAATTCACGACTCGTCAGTGATGAGCCGGTAGAGCGTATACAGCGCGAACCACGAGATGACCACTACTGCCAGGACCAGCATGATCTCGAAGAAGAGCACCACGGGTCGAGTCTATTCGCCTTTATGCGCAAGTGGCGGCTTCGGGGGCTTCACTTGTATGGGCCCGTCTGGGCCGAGTCAGGCGATTTTGACGTCGACCTCGTGGATGCCCGCACCGGACGGCGCCACGGCGGCGTCACCATTGCCGACCGAGGACAGCGCGCGCAGCGTCCATGATCCCGGAGCCGCGAAGAACCGGAAGTCACCCGTGGCCGAGGCGACCACCTCGGCCGTGAACTCGTCGGAGGAGTCCAGCAGCCGGACGAATGCCCCGCCCACGGCCTGGCCGTCGCGGTCCACGACGCGGCCGGTGATCACCGTTTCCTTCTCCAGGTCGACGCTGGCGGGCAACGTGAGTCCTTGCTTTGGTGCAGAGCACATATCAGCTTCCCAACTCGATCGGGGCACCCACCAGGGAGCCGTATTCCGTCCAACTGCCGTCGTAGTTCTTGACGTTTTGATGTCCGAGCAATTCCCGGAGCACGAACCAGGTGTGCGATGACCGCTCACCGATCCGGCAGTAAGCGACGGTGTCCTTCACCCCGTCCAGACCGGCGTCGGCGTACAGCTTGGCCAACTCCTCATCGGACTTGAAGGTGCCGTCCTCATTGGCGGCCTTGCTCCACGGCACGTTGATCGCGCCCGGGATGTGGCCGGGCCGCTGGCTCTGTTCCTGCGGCAGGTGCGCCGGCGCCAGGATCTTGCCGGAGAACTCGTCGGGGGAGCGCACGTCGACCAGGTTCTTGACGTTGATGGCCGCGATGACCTCGTCCCGGAACGCCCGGATGGTGTTGTCCGGCGCGGCCGCGATGTAGGAGGTCACGGGTCTGCCGACGGGGTCGCTGGACAGCGGGCGGCCGTCAAGCTCCCACTTCTTGCGGCCGCCGTCGAGCAGCTTGACCTTGTCATGCCCGTACAGCTTGAAGTACCAGTACGCGTAGGCGGCGAACCAGTTGTTGTTGCCGCCGTAGAGAATCACGGTGTCGTCGTTGGAGATGCCCTTGTCGCTGAGCAACTTGGAGAATTGCTGGGCGTCGACGAAATCACGCTTGACCGGGTCCTGCAAATCGGTGCGCCAGTCCAGCTTGATCGCGCCGGCGATGTGGCCGCCGTCGTAGGCGCTGGTGTCCTCGTCCACTTCGACAAAGGCGACGTTGGCGGCGTCGAGATTGCTCTCAGCCCAGTCGGCGGAGACCAGGACGTCCGAGCGAGCCATGGTGGGGATCCTTTCGATTGCTTGGGTGAAAAGGGGCGATCGTGCTAGGCGCTGCGGGGCGTGCGTCGGAAACGCGCGACAAGCGGGTAGAGCTGACAGCCCAGGCAGATGCCGAAGGCCGCGTTCAGGAAGGCGGCCACCAGCGCGGCTGTGGTGGCGATGACGCCCACCAGGACAGCGCCAGCGGCGAATCCGGCGACGCCGCAGACCGCGAAGACGAAGCCGACCAGTTGGGCGAACTTCAGCGGGGGCACCGGTTCGCGCTCCTTGACCGGTCCCAGGCGGGGCGCCACGACGGTGGCGAACACCCGCCCATACGGGTGCCGCCGGGGCCCGCCGAGGGCCCCGATGGCAAAGACCACTGCCTGCAGGCCGAGCACGATCGCGGCCGCCACCGTACTTATGGCGGAGACGATCAGGACGATCTGTAGAACCGCGGCCGTCACCCAGGCGGCGAACCTCGGCCCACGAACGTCGACGAGGTCCGGTTGGGCGGTGGTGGTGTTGTTAGTGCTCGACACGGTACGACTACTCCTAGGTACTCCCGTTGCACGGAAAAGGGGGAGGCACGCTCACGGTAGGATCCGAGGCTGCTTCCGAGTGCTGCGCGGGACAGCGCCGCTACTCAGCAGCTACAGCAACAGCAACAACCCGCGATGCGGCACAGATCAACTGCGCGGCGCTTGGTGAGCATGGGCTCGATGCGGGTTGACACGTCGGACAGCTTACCCAACGACATAGTGATCAAGCCAACAGCGGTGCTAGAGCCGACCGCAGGTCGGCGGTCTTGGGGACTCCTGCGGCCCGGTACCGCTGTCGTCCATCGACATCGAAGATCAACGTGGTAGGCAGAGACAGCACCGAGAATCGGCGCGCAGCCGCCGGGTTGGCATCCAGGTCGATTTCGACGTGGGCCACATCTCCCAGGTCCTCGCACACCTCGTGCACCACCCGGCGCACCCGACCGCAAGGTCCGCACCACGGGGCGCTGAAATGCACGACCGTTGGTCCGGTGCGGGAAAGGCCGAGGTCGGCTGTGTCGGGATTGTCGCGTTCGGGGCCTGACGCAGACTGAACTTCCCGGACGCTTCCGGAGCGCCGGGTAAGCAACCATCCGACGAGGAGTGTGAGGACACCCGCCGCCACGGTCGCGACGATTACGGTCATCATCAGCGCCACTCGCCCCCGCAAGCGGGTGGTGCCCCCACTCCCCCGCAAGCGGGAGGTACCCCCACTGCATCGTCGCCGACGCGCATCATGACTGCTTAAACGCTTCGAGCGTGATAGTTACTCCCCGGGTGACGCCTTCGATGATGACGTCGGAGCCACGCGCCCCCTCGCTGGTCGGCGCCACCCCGAACGGCAGCGTCTGGTTGGGCAGCCTGGCGCCGAAGGCATGCAGTACGGCGTCCCGCTTGTCGTCCGGGACGGCTTGGTTGGCGGTGTCCGGTCCGGTCAGGATGCCCGTGGGGGTAAACACCAGCGTCGCCTGGTCGTCGGGGGCGATGGCGAGGTCTACCGAGACGCTGACCCGGTGGTCGAAGTTGGCCGATTTGGGCGTGCCGCTAAATACCAACCCGTGGCTGCCGGAGATCCCGGAATCCGTGGTGCCGCCGGTAGCGTTGTTGGTTTCCTGGGACGGTGCCTCAACCATGAGGTCGGTGATGCCCAGGTAGCGGCCCAGGTGGGTCGAGTCGATGATGATGCGGCTCTCCAGCCTGCCGACCGGAAGTTTCGCATCGGGCCTGATCAGCCAGGAGGCGTAGGTCAGGTCGATCGAGTACATCGTGGCTTCGAGCGTGGCCTTCCCGACCATCGGGTGGTCGACGGCGTTGGCCTTGATCTCCAACTCGTTGTAGTGGTCGCGCATTGCTTGCGGGATGAACGGAAATGCCAAGATGGCGACGAATGGGTCTGATCCCAGATTCGCCGATTTGCGCACGTTGGTCGACAGCCGGTATTCGGCGTAGATACTCGTTCCGTAATCGACGCCGATTGCGCCGACGACAATCACGGAGACCGCGATCGCCGCTGCGACCACACCAAGCAGCACGTTGCGCATCCGCATATTGTGGCGCAAGTCTGTGCGACCCGTCCGTACCGCGCGCCTGGTGGCGGGGCTCACACTGAACCGTCTGATCACGCCAAAGACCTGGTGGCACGTTATCGTTAGATGACCTGGCAACTAACGCCATGTTGCGTTATCAATTTCGGGAATGGGATTCCCACGACGCTGGAGGGGCTCGTTGGAGCTACTACTGCTGACTTCGGAGCTGCATCCCGACCCAATTCTGCCGTCGTTGTCGCTGCTCCCTCACACGGTCCGCACGGCACCGGCGGAGCCATCCTCGTTGCTGGAGGCCGGAACCGCGGACGCTGTGATCGTCGACGCGCGCCAGGATCTTTCGTCCGCGCGCGGTTTGTGCCGCCTGTTGAGCACGGCGGGCCGGTCCGTCCCGGTCCTGGCTGTGGTGAGTGAAGGCGGGCTGGTGGCGGTCAGCGCTGACTGGGGCCTGGACGAGATCCTTTTGCCCAGTACCGGGCCCGCTGAGATCGACGCCCGACTACGGCTGGTTGTCGGTCGCCGGGGCGGGCTGGCCGACCAGGAGAGTGCGGGCAAGGTGAGCCTTGGCGAGCTGGTGATCGACGAAGGCACCTACACCGCGCGATTGCGGGGCCGCCCGCTCGATCTCACCTACAAAGAGTTCGAGCTGCTGAAATACCTGGCACAGCACGCCGGGCGGGTGTTTACCCGCGCTCAGCTGCTGCATGAGGTGTGGGGCTATGACTTCTTCGGGGGCACCCGGACGGTCGATGTGCACGTGCGTCGACTGCGGGCCAAACTCGGCGCCGAGCACGAAGCGTTGATCGGCACGGTACGAAACGTGGGCTACAAGGCTGTCCGGCCGGCGCGCGGCCGAGCGCCGATTTCGGGCTCCGAACTTGACCAAGCCGAAGCCGCCGAGCCAGAGTCCGACGATCTCCGAGATCCGCTGGTCGACCCGTTGCGCAGTCAGTGACACCGCGTGGCTGGCGCTCGGCACTGACCGCCGAAGAGCAGCAGCAAGCGCGCGAACTCGTTGCTGAAGCAACCGAATTCGACGGGGTAGCCCCCGTCGGGGAACAAGTGCTGCGGGAACTCGGCCACGACCGCACCGCGCACCTGCTGGTCACCGATTCCGACGACGGCATTGTGGGCTACCTCAATCTCAGCCCGCCACCGGACACGGGTGTCGCGATGGCGGAGTTGGTGGTGCACCCGCGGGCCCGCCGCCATGGTATTGGCGCCGCGATGGCACGCGCGGCATTGGCTGAGACCGCGGGGCGCAACCGCTTCTGGGCGCACGGCACGCTGGATTCCGCCCGGGCGACCGCGTCCGCGCTCGGTCTGGTCCCGGTGCGCGAACTGGTCCAGATGCGGCGTTCGCTGCGCGACATCCCCGAACCGCTGATTCCCGCTCGCGTGCGGATCCGCACCTACGCGGGCACGGCCGATGACCCTGAGCTGCTGCGGGTCAATAACGCCGCATTCGCCGAACACCCGGAACAGGGCCGTTGGACTGCAGTCCAGCTGGCGGAGCGGCGCAGCGAACCGTGGTTCGACCCCGCGGGGGTGTTTCTGGCGTTCGGCGACGCATCAACCGACCGGGAGGGCGCGCTACTGGGCTTCCACTGGACCAAGGTGCATCTTGATCAACCGGGCCTGGGCGAGGTCTACGTCCTGGGCGTGGACCCGTCGGCGCAGCGCCGTGGCCTGGGTCAGCTGTTGACATCGATTGGTATCGCATCGCTGGCGGAACGGCTGGCCGGTTCAGCCGAACCCACCGTGATGCTCTACGTGGAGTCGGACAACGTCGCCGCGGTGCGGACCTATGAGAGCCTCGGCTTCACCACCTACAGTGTCGACACCGCCTACGCGCCGACCCCCGTCGTGGGCTGAGCGACGACCGACCTACACGCAGCTGGCTGTTCACCTCACATTCACCGGATGGGCATGCGCGTGACGGCCACCGGAGCATACTTTCCGGGTGATCTGGCAACCTCGTATAGGAGGCCGCCAGCGGTGCCGGTATGCGTCAAGAATGCGCTGAGAAAGCGAGATGGGTGAGGCGCGGGGTGGGCAGGACGTTCGCGGCAGCGGTGTGCGCGATCACCACTTTCGTGGTCACCGGTTCAGTGTTGGGCGCCTGCGGCAGCGACGACAACCGCGCCGCGTCGACAACGGTCATCTCGGGGGTAGCAGCCGGAACTGTGCCCTGTGGCGGCAAAAGTGCCGTGACGGCTGAGGGGTCGACGGCTCAACAGAACGCGATCGCATCGTTCAACCAGGTGTGGGGCCAGTTCTGCCCTGGCAAAAACGTGTCATATAACCCGACCGGGTCGGGTGCCGGTCGCGCGCAGTTCGTTGCCGGCCATGTCGACTTCGCCGGATCGGACTCGCCTCTGACGACGGACCAGATCGGCACGGCCGCCAAACGCTGTAACGGAAACCCGGCGTGGGACCTACCGCTGGTGTTCGGGCCAATCGCATTTGTCTACCAACTGGCGGGCGTTCAGACGATGGTCGTCAACAGTGACGTGCTGGCCAAGATCTTCAGTGGTGTGGTCACGAATTGGAATGACCCGATACTCGCCGCACTCAATCCCGGAGTTGCCCTGCCCGACACCAAGATCACGCCGATCTATCGCGCGGATTCGTCGGGAACCACCGACAACCTGCAGAGGTATCTGACCGCCGACGCACCACAGAGCTGGACCAAAGGGGTTGGCACCGAGTTTCAAGGCGGTGTCGGCGAAGGGGTCCAGAGGTCGGCCGGCGTGGTCCAGGCGGTGCAGATTACGTCGGGTGCCATTGGATATGTCGAGAAGGGCTTCGCTGATCGGGCCGGTCTGCCATTCGCCGAAATCGACACCGGCAGTGGCGGGGTGCCGCTCAACGACGACACGGCTCGTCGCGCCGTCAACCTTGCCAACTTCGTTGCCAGTGGCAACGACCTCGTACTGGACCTGAACACGATGTACAGCTCCCAGGACCCGGGTGCTTACCCGTTGGTGATGGCCACTTATGACATTGTGTGCTCGGCGGGCTACGACCCGGACACCGCCGCGGCGATCAAGTCGTTTCTCACCGTGGCAGCGAACAACGGTCAGACCGGCCTTTCGTCGGCGGGTTATGTTCCGCTGCCCGATATGGTCAAGGAGCGACTGGTCAGTGCAATCAACGCAATGCAGTGACCGATCGACCCTGCGCCCCCAAGCAAAAAAGCCCCAAAAAGTGACGGGATCACTGTGACGACGCCAAACCCAGCCGATGCGGGTTCGGGTGCGGTCGTTGCTGCGCCCTTTCCGGAGCCGCCGATCGTACCTTTAAGCCCGTGGGGCGACGCCCGGCCGCGCTTCGGGGACCGCATATTTCGCTGGCTGTCGGAGTTCTCCGGTGTCCTGATGGTCCTTCTGATCGCCTCGATCGGTGCGTTTTTGCTGTGGCGCGCGATACCTGCCTTGCGGCGCGACCAAGTGAATTTTTTCACCTACGGTGGCAAGTGGGTCACCACAGACACCTCGGCGATGCGCTTCGGAATCCTCGATCTGTTACAGGTGACCGTGTTGGTGTCGATGTTTGCATTGGCGCTGGCGATGCCGGTCGCCCTGGGCGTCGCCATATTTCTCACGCAGTACGCACCGCGACGGGTTGGTGGACTGCTGGCGTACATGGTCGATCTGCTGGCCGCGGTGCCCTCGATCATCTACGGCGTCTGGGGGCTATATGTGCTCGCACCGCAGCTGCGACCCGTCGCAACCTGGCTCAATCACGCTATGGGGTGGTGCTTTCTGTTCGCCAGTGGCAACGCGTCGGTGGCAGGTGGCGGCACCATCTTTACCGGCGGGATCGTTTTGGCGGTGATGATCCTGCCGATCATCACCGCCGTAACTCGCGAAGTCTTCGTTCAGACTCCGCAGGACCAGATCGAGGCTGCGATGGCGCTCGGCGCCACCCGCTGGGAAGTCGTCAAGACAACCGTGCTGCCATTCGGGCGGTCCGGATACTTCAGCGGCGCGATGCTGGGTCTGGGTCGCGCCCTGGGTGAGACGGTCGCATTGCTGATCATCTTGCGCGGTACCCAGACGGCGTTCGGCTGGTCGCTGTTCGACGGTGGCTCAACGTTCGCGACCAAAATCGCTTCCGCCGCATGGGAACTCAATGACAAATACCAGGGCGGCGCCTACATTGCCGCGGGACTGGTGCTTTTCCTGCTTACGTTCGTGGTCGACTCCGCGGCGCGCGGGGCCGTCGCCCGAACCGGAGCCCGAAGAGGCAACCAATGACCTCGATCCTGGACCGCCCCGTCAAGCCGCGGACGTTCTCGGGACTCGGCTGGCGTCGCCGAGTCGCGAACAACGTCGCGACGGTGCTGGTGACGGTGTCGACAGTAATTGCCCTGACGCCTTTGGTTTTGGTGCTGTATTCGGTGATCGCCAAGGGCTACCAGGTGATCACGTCCAGCGTGTGGTGGGCGCATTCACAAGCGGGTATGACGGCATTCGTGGCTGGCGGCGGCGCGTACCACGCGATCGTCGGCACCTTGCTCCAGGGATTGATATGCGCCGCGATCTCCATCCCGATCGGCCTCATGGTCGCGATCTATTTGGTCGAATACGGTGGCGACAATTCGCTGGGTAGGGTGGTCAGCTTTATGGTTGACATCCTTACCGGTGTGCCCTCGATCGTGGCGGCATTGTTCATCTACGCACTGTGGGTGGTGACGCTGGGGCTTCCGCGTTCCGAGTTCGCGGTGTCGCTGGCGCTGGTGTTGTTGATGCTCCCGGTGATCGTGCGAGCGACCGAGGAGATGCTGCGGATCGTTCCGGTGGATCTCCGCGAGGCCAGTTACGCGCTTGGGATACCGAAGTGGAAAACCATTGCCAGGGTTGTGATTCCGACCGGGCTGTCCGGCATTGTCACTGGGATCATGCTCGCGTTGGCAAGGGTGCTGGGCGAGACGGCCCCGCTGCTGATCCTGGTCGGTTACTCGCAGGCGATCAACTACGACATTTTCACCGGGTTCATGGGGTCGCTGCCCGGCATGATGTATGACCAGACATCAGCCGGCGCTGGCGCTAATCCGGTCCTCACAGATCGGCTGTGGGGCGCTGCGCTGACACTGATCCTGGTGATCGCCGTGATCAATATCGGGGCCAGGGTTTTCGCGAAAATCTTTGCCCCCAGGAAGTCGTAGGCAGGAGCACGAAGTGGCCAAGCGGTTGGACCTCAAAGCCGTCAACATCTACTACGGGTCGTTTCAGGCGGTCTCGGATGTGACGTTATCGGTTCTGCCCCGCAGCGTGACAGCGTTCATAGGTCCGTCGGGCTGCGGCAAGACGACCGTGCTGCGCACGCTGAACAGGATGCATGAGGTGGTCCCCGGCGCCCGGGTTGAGGGCGCCGTACTGCTCGACGATGAAAACATCTATGCCCCCGGTATCGATCCGGTCGGTGTACGCCGGGCAGTCGGGATGGTGTTCCAGCGGCCAAACCCCTTCCCAGCGATGTCGATTCGCGACAACGTTGTTGCTGGCCTGAAGCTGCAGGGTGTCCGCAATCGCAAAGTGCTCGACGACATCGCCGAACACTCATTGCGCGGTTCGAACCTGTGGGATGAGGTCAAGGATCGGTTAGACAGGCCCGGCGGCGGATTGTCCGGGGGGCAGCAGCAGCGGTTGTGCATCGCCCGGGCCATCGCTGTGCAACCGGATGTGTTGCTGATGGACGAGCCGTGCTCGTCGCTGGACCCCATCTCGACGATGGCCATCGAAGACCTGATCGGTGAGTTGAAGCAGGAGTACACCATCGTCATCGTCACCCACAAGAGGCAGCATGCTGCGCGGGTGAGCGATCAGACGGCATTCTTCAACCTGGAAGCGGTAGGAAAACCGGGCCGGCTGGTGGAGATCGACGACACCGACAAAATCTTTTCCAACCCGACCCAGAAGGCCACCGAGGACTACATCTCCGGGCGCTTCGGCTAACGCGAGGGTGGCGTCGCGTCGTCCTCGGGAAATCTGCCCGTCGCCTGGAAGATGACCCGCCGCGCCACTTCAACGGCGTGATCGGCGAATCGTTCGTAGAACCGGCCCAGCAACGTCACGTCGACGGCGGCAGCAACGCCGTGCTTCCACTCGCGGTCCATCAGCACCGAGAACAAATGCCGGTGCAGATCGTCCATCGCGTCGTCTTCTTCGCGGATCCGGGCGGCTTTCTCCGGGTCGCGCGACAACACCACCTCTTGCGCGCTGTTACCTAATTCGACTGCAACTCTGCCCATTTCGGAGAAGTATCCGTTGACCTCTTCGGGCAACACGTGCTGGGGATGGCGTCGGCGGGCGATCTTGGCAACATGCAGGGCCAGCGCACCCATCCGGTCGATGTCGGCCACCATCTGGATGGCGCTCACGATAGCCCTGAGGTCACCGGCTACCGGTGCTTGCAAGGCCAGCAGCACGAAAGCGCTCTCCTCGGCGCGGGCGCTCTGGGTCGCGATCTTTTCGTGGTCGGAGATCACCTGTTCTGCCAGCACCAAATCGGCCTGCAACAAGGCTTGGGTTGCCCGCTCCATGGCGATCCCTGCCAGCCCGCACATCTCGCCGAGCCGCTCCGATAATTCCGAGAGTTGCTCATGATAGGCGGTCCTCATGTGCTCAAGCCTACGTTCTCGCCGGCGGAAACGGCGGCAGAAGCGACGCCCTGAAACCCGGCTACTCGCAGGTGGTGTCGGCGGCGTTGGTGACCGTCAAGTCTTCGGGCAGCTTGGTCGTCGGGCTGCTCGAGTTGCGGTCGATCTGCACGCTGATCGATGAGCCGCTGGGCGGGGGAGCCGTCACCGAGCCGAAATCTGGGCCGAGGACCACCTGAACCACTTGACCAATCCCGTTGACCCGCTCGACCTTTGCATTGGCGAACGCCGACGCCACCGTGGCGGCGGCCGGCTCGTTCCCGGGCGAGAAGAACACCGTTGTCGCATTCAGTGAATTCGGATAGTCATTCGGTGTCATCACGTTGAAGCCGTTCCGCTTGAGCTGGTTGGTTGCGGTCGTGGCCAGACCGGTTTGGCCCGTCGAGTTGGAGACCTGCACCGTGACATCTTGCGGCGCGGTTGTCGTCACCCGCTCGCGCCGAGTCTCGGGGGTCGCGGCGGGAGGTTTCTTGGTGGTGGTGGGCGCGATCGTCGGCCCCGAGGTGGGGGAGGTCCCCAAACGCTGGGCGTTCAGATCGTTTTCGAGCGGCAGCGGGTCGTCGTTGATGATCGCCGTGAAAAGCTCCTTCATGTCGGCCGTGCGCGGCGGCTCGTCGCCGTTCTGGTCCGTCACGCCGGTCGGGACGGTGACGAACGTGATGTGCCCGGCGGCCATACCCTGCAGCGACTGCCCCAGCTGCACCAGGTCTTTGGTCTTGACATTGTCGACGTAGCTGTTGCCGATGAACATGTTGACCACATTGTTGAGCTTGTTGAGGTTGAACAACGTGTCCTCGGAGATCAGCGAACGCAGCAGCGACGACAAGAACAACTGTTGGCGTTTGATGCGGCCGTAGTCACCGTTGTTCTCGGTGGTGACTTGGCGGGCCCGCACGTAGTTCAGCGCGGTTGTTCCATTGATGACCTGCCGTCCCGAGTGGTCCAGCACCGTCCCCAGTTCATAGTCCTGCAACGGGGTGCTGCTGCATACTTCGACGCCGCCGAGTGCCTCGACCATCCGCGCGAAACCGACGAAGTCGATGGCGATGAACCGGTTGATGCTCAGGCCGGACAGCTTCTGGATTTCCTTCACCAGACATTTCGGACCGCCGAAGGAGAACGCCGAGTTCAATTTGGTCTCGGTGTAGACCATCCTGGGACCCCACGTCCCCTTCTTATTGTCATAGAGGGGTCCGTACTTGCCGGTCTCGGGGTTCCAGGCCTCGCACTGGAAAGGCGTGATCGCCAGGTCCCGGGGGAACGACACCGCCACCACCCGTTTGCGGTTCGCCGGAATGTTGACCAGCATCACGGTGTCCGACCGTGTGCCGTCGATGTCCTCGGTGTCGCCGGCGCCCATATTGGCATTGGCCCCGGCGCGGGAGTCCATACCGACGATCAAAAAGTCCTCGTCGCCGTACTGCCCATTCGGGTCGACGATATCGCGCGAGTTCGGGTCGAGCGCGCTAATGGTGTTGAGTCGGTTGTTCTTTGAGGTGCTCCACTGCCAAGCACCGCCGGTGAGGGCCAGCGCCAGCGCGGCGAATAGAGCCGCGACCGAGCGCGCGGCCAGCAACATAGGCCGACGGCCGTTGGGCTTGGGTCCCGGGTCCTGGGGAGGCGATGTCCGGCGGAACCGCATCGGTCGCGCCCGGCGCGAAGTGGTCCGGTCCGATTCGGAGTCCGCATTGCTGTTCGGGTCATCCGGATAATTGGCCGCATCGAGGTCGGGAAGCTCCGAGACGACCTCGAGCGAGTAGGCCGGAGTGTCGATGACCTGCGTGTCTTGCAGTTCGACCGGCACGTCCGACCCAACCCCGGAAGGCGCAGCAGGTTCGGCATCCGGGGCTACCTCATCGGATATGTGATGGTGACGGGGCCGGTCAGGGGTCGGGTGGCCGATTTTGGCGATCAGGTCGGCGACACTGACTGCGCCATCGGCATGACATCCCCCCTTTTCCGTGTCGGCTTCCCCACGCTCGACGCGCGGCTCAACCTGCCACCGGTGGGCGCCGTGATCGGGCGATGGTGCAGAAAACCGCTCCCACGGTGCGGCGCCTAGCGTTGGGGCAATCGGTTGATCGTCGCTGGCGGCGCCGGACCCGCGCCCACGGTCAAGAGTGGCGTCATGCTTGCCGTCACTCATCTCGAACTGGCCTCCGAAACTCTGATGCGGACGTCAGTGGTGTCCGTGCCCACGCGTCTACCCGTGGGGTCGCACCGTACTTGTAGCCCTCATGCAGCGGGACAAATCGATCCGCCACCGAAGTGCCGTGTAGCAGGCCCATATCGTACTGAGTTATTGACGCGGACGCGATTTCGAGCGCGTTTCGATTCAGCCACCCGAGTGCATAACGTCGGCCCCGGCCGGCACCGTGCAGTCGTCGGGGTCGGCCAGCCAGCCGTCGGGCAACGCCACGCGAGCGGGTGAACCCTGCCGGCCCCGTGGGCCGGTCGCGGCCTCCGGGAACGGGACAGCACCGTCCAGCGTGTCTAGCAGGAAGTCAAGTTCAGCGAGCGTCTTGACCAGCGCCAATGCTCGCCGCAGCTCGGATCCGGCAGGGAAGCCGTGCAGGTACCAGGCGATGTGCTTGCGGATGTCGCGCATGCCCTTGTCTTCGCCGAAGTGCGCGGCCAGCAACTCGCCGTGCCGGCGCATGATGTCGGCGACCTCGCCGAGCGTGGGCGGGGTGGGTGCTGACCCGCCGGTGAACGCGGCCGACAACTCGGCGAAGAGCCACGGCCGGCCCAGACAGCCTCGGCCGATGACAACGCCGTCGCACCCGGTGCTGGCCATCATGGCCAGCGCATCGCTGGCGTCGTAGATGTCTCCGTTGCCGAGCACCGGAATCGTCCGCACCTGCTGTTTGAGCTGGGCGATCTGTTCCCAATCCGCGGTGCCGGAATAGCGCTGCGCTGCCGTCCGGGCGTGCAGCGCCACCGCCGCGGCGCCCTCGGATTCGGCGATGCGGCCCGCATCCAGGTGCGTGTGGTGGTCGTCGTCGATGCCGACGCGGAATTTGACGGTCACCGGTATTTCGGTGCCTTCGGTGGCGCGCACGGCGGCGGCCACGATCTGGCCGAACAGCCGCCGCTTGAACGGCAGCGCCGCCCCTCCGCCGCGCCTGGTGACTTTGGGCACTGGGCAGCCGAAGTTCATGTCGATGTGGTCGGCCAAGCCTTCGTCCGCGATCATCTTGGCGGCCGCGTAGGTGATGGCGGGTTCGACGGTGTACAGCTGCAGCGAGCGCGGCGACTCGTCCGGCGAGAACGTCGTCATGTGCATGGTGACGGGATGACGCTCGACGAGCGCACGCGCGGTCACCATTTCGCAGACGTACAGCCCGCTGACGGTGCCGACCTTCGACTGTTCTAGTTCACGACACAGTGTCCGGAAGGCGACATTGGTCACCCCGGCCATCGGGGCCAGCACCACCGGGCTGGCGAGCGTGATCGGACCGATGCGCAAGGCCGGGCTACCGACGGCTGAAGACCAGCTTGCCTGCGGTCTTATGCAGCTCGCATGCAGTGACCCTCTTGCCGGTGCGGGCTTCCCGCTCGAGTTGACGATGTTTGGACGCCTCGAATTTGTCGCAGGCTGCCTCAAGCTCTTTGATCAGCACCCCCAGGTCGTCACGAAGCGCGGCGGCTTCACCGGTGAAGTCCTCACGTTCGAAGATGCGCCATTTCTTCAGCACCGGCATGACGACCTCGTCGAGGTGGATCCGGATGTCGTATACGCCGCCGACTGCGATGAACACGGCCTTGCGGCGGAACTCGGGCACCTGGAAGCCGGGCATCTGAAAGTTGCGCAGGATCTTGTGCAGCGACTTCATCGCCTGATTGGGCGCAGCCTCAAACCCGGCCTCGCTGACATCACGGTAGAAGATCATGTGCAGGTTCTCGTCGGCCGAGATCTTGGCCAGCAACTGGTCGGCGATGTTCTCGTTGCAGGCTTTACCGGTGTTGCGGTGCGAAATCCGGGTCGCCAGCTCCTGGAACGTGACGTAGATGACCGAATCGAACAGGCTCTCGGCGAACAGGTCGTCTCGAACCTGTTGGTTCTGGCCCGGGCTGAAGCCCCGGTTCACCACCTCGATGCGTAGCTTCTCCAGCTCGACCGGGTCGACCGCGCGGGTCACTACCAGGTAGTCGCGCAGCGCGATCCCGTGCCGGTTCTCTTCAGCGGTCCACCGGTTGACCCACTGGCCCCAGGGGCCGTCCAAGCCGAAGTTCATCGCGATCTCGCGGTGATACGACGGCAGATTGTCTTCGGTCATCAGGTTCTGCACCATCGCCACCTGAGCGAGGTCGGACAGCTTGGACTGCCCGGGCTCCCAATCCTGCCCGCCGAGCGCGTAGAAGTTTTTGCCGTCCGACCACGGGATGTAGTCGTGCGGGTCCCAATTCTTGTGCATGCTCAGGTGCCGATTCAGGTTCTTCTCGACGACCGGCTCGAGTTCGTGCAACAGCTGTAGGTTTGTCAGCTCGGCCGACATAGGGCCTCCGGTTATCTGTGTCTATGGGTAGCAGTCAATATATCTGTGTATCCCAGTAGCATCAAGTTTGGACCCCGGCGTGGCACGCGACCTCAATCGCGCGGCGCCGAAGGAACCGATTGGTCGGCTTCCCCCAGCTCCCGGCGGGGTACATAGCTGGCGGCCGTGCTCATCAGCATGTCGACGCAGTAGTCGATGAATTGTTCTCGGGTGGCCCCCAGCCGTCCGTTCAGGTACGCGGTGAATAGGCTGGTCAGACCACCGATCAAGCTGGTGGCGACCATTTTCTGCAGCACGGGATCGCCGATCCGTGACAGCTTGCGCTGCAGCAGCTCGATGAAAGTGGGCATCCATTCCGCCCCGGACTGAGTCAGTACCGGTTCGACCGCCGGTGCCAGCAGCAGCACGCGCCCGCGCACCGGGTCGTCGACCATCAGCTCGACAAATTGTTCGACGGCTTCCCGAGGGGTTTTTGCCGACGTCAGGGTTGCCATGGCTCTGGTGCAGACGTCGTCGTACACCGCGCGGACGAATTCGTCACGGTCGGGGAAGCTTTCATAGAAGTAGCGTTCGGTCAGCGCGGCCTTGCGGCATACTGCGCGAACGGTCAGCGCTGGTCCGCTGTCCGCGCCGAGCAGCTGCACACCGGCGGCAATGAGATTGTCCCGACGTACCGCCAGGCGACTCTTTAGCGGGACGCCGGACCAACGGCTCCGTCGTTGACCGGGCTGCACATCACTCCCTAAGCTTCAAAGTGACAACGCACGTAGTCAGAATTACGGATCTCTATAGGAAACTGACCAGTGACTCAAGATACGTCGGCAGCATGCCCGCTGACCAGCGCCAAAGCCAATAGCGACTCGTTGAACCGGGCGGAGCCCGGTGTGGCCGGGGGTTGTCCGGTCTCCCCGCTGGGCTACGACACACCGCCGGTCCCGCTCGGCCCGGATTCCTTGACGTGGCGATACTTCGGCGATTGGCGGGGCATGTTGCAGGGTCCCTGGGCGGGATCCATGCAGAACATGCACCCTCAGCTGGGCGCGGCCGTCATCGATTACTCGACGTTCTTTCGTGAACGCTGGCCGCGGCTGCTGCGGTCGTTGTACCCCATCGGCGGAGTTGTTTTCGACGGCGACCGTGCCCCGATGACCGGGGCCCAGGTACGCGACTACCACACCACCATCAAAGGCGCTGACGCTCAGGGCCGCCGCTACCATGCGCTGAACCCCGATGTCTTCTACTGGGCACACGCCACCTTCTTTGTTGGCACCATTCATGTCGCCGAGCGGTTCTGTGGCGGCCTGACCGAAGCGCAGAAGCGCCGGCTGTTCGACGAACACGTCGACTGGTACCGGATGTACGGCATGAGCATGCGGCCGGTGCCGGCCTCCTGGGAGGAATTCCAGGCGTACTGGGACCACATGTGCCGCAACGTGTTGGAGAACAACCTGGCCGCACGTGCCGTGCTCGATCTGACCGAACTGCCCAAACCCCCCTTCGCCCAATGGGTTCCGGATCGGTTGTGGGCCGCGCAGCGCAAACTGTTGGCCCCGTTCTTCGTGTGGCTGACCGTCGGTCTCTACGATCCGCCGGTCCGCGAGCTGATGGGCTATCGGTGGTCGCGCCGCGACGAATGGCTGCACCGGCGCTTCGGCGACATCGTCCGTCTTGTCTTTGCCTTCGTGCCAAGCCGGTTTCGCAAGCACCCGCGGGCCCGCGCCGGCTGGGATCGTGTCACGGGGCGAATCCCACCCGACACACCGTTGGTGCACACGCCGGCGCGCAACCTGCCGCCGCCCGACGAGCGGGACAACCCGATGCATTACTGCCCGAAGGTCTGACCCCGAACGCTGCGCCGTTACGCGTGGCTGTGGCCGTGCACCTCTTCCAGGCCGGCCTGGTGCACGTGCTGATGAGTGTGCTCGGTCCCGTCGTCGTGAGCGTGGGAGTGCTCGTGGGCCACATGGTCGTGCTCATGCGTGGTGTGCGCATGTGTATGAGCCTCTTCGCCGTGCTGGTGTTCGTGCGCATGCGGCGTGTCGTGGGTGTGCTGCTCGGTCATGGTTGTCATCTCCTAGTGCGAAATATGTTGTCTGTCTGCTGATTTAGTTCGCCTGCGGCGACGCCGAATCGGCTGCGACTTTCAGGGCCTTCAGCCCACCGTCGGCGCGGTGATGACCCGGAACCCCGGGACCGGCGTGCTCGGCATTGAAGACGGCGTCGATGACGAGCTGGCGGACGTGATCGTTCTCCAGACTGTAAAAAATCGTGGTTCCGTCCCGGCGGGTGCGCACCAGACGTGCCATGCGCAGCTTGGCGAGGTGCTGGGAAACCGACGGCGCCGGCTTGCCCACGTGCTCGGCGAGTTCGTTGACCGACATCTCACGATTCGTCAGCGACCACAGCACCTGCACACGGGTAGCGTCGGCCAGCATTCGGAATACCTCGACCACCAAACTGGCCTGGTCGTCCGGCAACCGGGTTGGGCTATTACCTGCATGCATACGCAGATAATAGCGCAGTCAACGTCGAGGCGCTTCAGCCGGGGACGACCGTCGACTTACGCTGGCCGCCGTTGCGCTCGTTCCAGAACCGGTAGACGTCGACCGCGGCCGGGCGGGGTTCGTAGCGCATCGGCAGGCGCCGTTGGTCCCAGTTCTTGGCGTATTCGTCGTAGAAGGTGGCGACCTCGAAGTACTTGCGGTCATCGAGGTAGTACTCCTCATAGGACTCGCGGGTGATCAGGAAGATGACTTCCTTGGGCGAGCAGTAATACAGCGAGCCCAGGCACATGGGACACGGATGAGCGAGCGCGTAGATGGTGGCGTCGACCAGGTGCTCGGTGCCGAGCTTGATGCATGCCTCTCGGATGGCGAGGATCTCGGCGTGGGCGGTCGGATCGTTTGTCTGGGCCACCTTGTTGGCGCTCTCGGCGAGGACTTCGCCGTCCTTGACGATCACCGTCGCGAATGGACGACCGCCCTCGGCCACGTTCTGGCGGGCGAGGTCGATGGTCCGCTGGGCAAAGTCAGTCACTCGTCCGGAGGGTAGTCCCCAGGGTGTCGGGAATCACCCTGTGGTAGTAACTAGATTGTCTATATTTCTGGGTCGGGTAGGGGAGCACCATGGCGCGCACCGATCGTGATCGTTGGGATTTGGCGACGAGCGTTGGGGCGACGGCGACCATGGTCGCCGCCCAGCGGGCGCTGGCTTCCGACGAGGGGTTCATCGAGGATCCTTACGCCGCGCCGCTTGTGCGTGCCGTGGGAATGGATGTCTATGTCCGGTTGGTGAACGGGCAGATTCCCGTTGGCGGGGATTCGGAGTTCGATCCGCACCGAATGGCCCGGGGAATGACCTGCCGCACCAGGTTTTACGACCAGTTCTTCCTCGACGCAACCAAGAGCGGGGCTGGCCAGGTGGTGATCCTGGCGTCGGGTCTGGATTCGCGTGCTTACCGCCTGCCGTGGCCGGCCGGCACCGTGGTGTACGAGATCGACATGCCGGAGGTGATCGAATTCAAGACCGCGACACTGAGCGATCTTGGCGCCGAGCCGACCGCCGAACGGCGCACGGTCGCCATCGACTTGCGCGACGACTGGGCCACGGCACTGCAGGCAGCGGGATTTGACCCGCAGGCGCCCTCGGCGTGGAGTGCCGAGGGATTGCTGCTCTACCTCCCGGACGAAGCGCAGGACGCGCTGTTCGACAACATCACCGCGCTGAGTGCCCCGGGCAGTCGGCTGGCGTTTGAATTCATGCCCGACACCGCCGTCTTCGCAGACCCGCGATGGCGCGCACACCACGACCGGATGAGCGAGCTCGGATTCGAAGTCGATTTCAACGATCTCGTTTATCACAGCCAGCGCAGCCACATCATTGACTATCTGAAGCAGCGCGGCTGGCAGACCTCGCCCCGCACGGTCAAGGAACTGCACGCGGCCAACGGGTTCACCTATCCCGACGACGAAGTTGCCGAAGCTTTCGCCGACGTGACCTACCACAGCGCAGTGCTCGCCGGATAAAGCCGGGTGGTTTCGTCAGCGCATGAGGCCGTTGACGAAGGACTATTGGCGAAGCAGGTCGTCTTTCATGCGGCTGGTGAGCATCTCCTGAAAGACGGTGCGAGCCGGACTGTACAACGCCTGATACGTCGAAATCACTTCATCCCTGTTGTATTCGGGAATCGAGCCGCTTGGAGCCCAAAAGCTGTCGATATCCATCAGGAAAAAGGGGCCGGGCTGGACCCGTGTTACCCGGCGCAGGTGGTAATTCGCATCAAGCGCCTGACCGAAACCCGGACCGTAGCGAATGATGAGCGATCTACCAGGTTGTGACTCGCGGTAGACGGCAGCGCCCTGCCACTCGGTCAGGGACAGACCGTCGGGAGCGATGCGCTGCGGCCCTAGCAGCGGCTCGGCGATCCAGTTGCTCCACTCGACACGGCCATCCACGCCGACTGGAACCCGGACCTCGAGGACATAGCGCAGGCCGATGCGTTCCACCCCGGCCAGTGACGAGACCTGCGTGCGAGCGTCCACGACCCGCATTGCAACGTCGCACAAAGCCTCGAAGGTGGTGTAGTTGGTGGTCTCGATGACGGTCGCTTGGGTCTTCATCGAGGCGGCAACCGTGTTGTCGCGGTTGACGTAGCGGACGAAGCGCTCCGCGGTCGGTGTTGGGGCTGCACCGGGGGCCACCATCCCCCAACTCATGTCCTGTGCCTGACGTTCGATCGGCAAGAGATCGGCAAGCAGGTGTTTGAGCTCCCGGCCGGTTGACTCAGTGAGGGAATCCGTTGCCGGATGGCGGATTTCCATCGTGACGAGGGCGACGGGGGCGGTCACGGGCGGGGCGACGGGCGGCGTTGGGTAGACCTCATCGTCATTCATTTCGGGAAGCATAGCCAAGCCGTTGGACGCCCAAACGGCGGCCGTGCTCAGCTCCCTGATTGAACCAGCGTCAAGGATCGGCAGACGTAACTGTCGACAATCAGCCGAAACACGTGTCAGACATCACCCCACCCGGAAAGTTCAGCATCACCCGAGGTCATAAAGGGTTTTCGGTGCCCCCACTAGGACTCGAACCTAGGACCTGCGGATTAAAAGTCCGTAGCTCTACCAACTGAGCTATAGGGGCGACGGAGCTTCAGAATACTGCGTGGCAGACAACGCTCGTTTGAGGATTAGGCTTGAGGTGACCTAAGCTGACGTGGCTCGCAACGACCACGTTGCGAGTACCCCGGAGAGATTCGGTTCTGGCCCCCTTCGTCTAGACGGCCTAGGACGCCGCCCTTTCAAGGCGGTAACGCGGGTTCGAATCCCGTAGGGGGTACCTGCGACGCGGTAACGCAGAGCAGCAGCACAGCAAGGCCCTGTGGCGCAGTTGGTTAGCGCGCCGCCCTGTCACGGCGGAGGTCGCGGGTTCGAGTCCCGTCAGGGTCGCCAGCACGGCGAGGCACACGCTGCCTTCCGGCCAGGTAGCTCAGTCGGTATGAGCGTCCGCCTGAAAAGCGGAAGGTCGGCGGTTCGATCCCGCCCCTGGCCACCAAGTATTTGTACAGGTCACGGGCTTTTTGATGTCTGGAACGCGCGATCGAATCCGCAAAACCACCGCGGTTATCCGCCGTTTATCCGCAATCACGGTCAGCCCCCGAGCCCGTCGAGCGCATCCGCCACACGATCGAGGTCCGAGTCGTACAGGTCGGCATAAGTGTGTGCGGTCACCATGATCGACGCGTGGCCCATCGTCACCTGCAGTAGTTTCATGTCGGCACCCGCCGATCGAGCCAACGACGCATAGGTATGCCGCAGGTCGTGCACCCGCATCGTTGGACGCCCGAGTTCGGCGATCCTGATTCGCCAGCCAACTGCACGCTTCCAGTTTTCGAGCCCCAGCCGCGAGCCCTTAGGCGACATAATCGCTGGCTCACCCGCCGTGCGCCCGTGGATCCGGCGTTGCAGGATCGGCGCCAACCGCTCCGGTATCGGCACGCTACGACGTCCGGCACGGCTCTTTGGCGGTCCCTCAACGAGCCGACCAGACAATTGGGTGATCGACCTCCGCACACGAATACGCCGCGCCTGTAGGTCCACATCTTCGGCGTTGAGCCCCGTCAATTCCCCAAACCGCAATCCCGTGTAGGCGAGGATCAGCACCACGTCGCCTTGCTTCGCGGCGCGCGAGTACTCGTCGGCAGCCGTGTCGCACAGTTCGGCCAGCTTTGCCACTTCCACCGCAGTCAGATACACATGGCTGGTTTCGCCCATCGCTGGGAACCGCACATTTGAGGCGGGATTCTTACCGCGCAGCTTCTTGTCAACGATGGCATGGTCCAGCGTCATCCGCAGCACGCTGTGAGTCCAGCGCACAGTGCGTGGCCCGAGACCTGCAGCGGTCATTTCGTTAACCCATTCCTGGACGTTCTCTCGCAAGATTCGCCCGATCGGCCAGTTGCCGAACTTCGGCTCGATTCGCAACCGCCAGTTGTCCTCGTAACCGCGGCGCACCTTCGGAGACAGATCTGGTCGGGAACCGAGCCAGCTCTTGTACACCACACGCAGCTCGGTCTTGCCGCCGCGCGGATCGACCGTTTCTCCTTCGTCACGAGCCGACCGCAGTTCCCCATCGAACAGCTTCGCAGCGCGCAACGTCTTGAATGTCTTGGATCGCTTCGTCCCATCCGGGAGCAACCACTCGACGTCCCAGCGCATACCGGACTTGGGCTCACGCCTGCGAATCGTCACCGCTCAACACCTTGATGCGGCAAGCCATTCCACGACATCAGTGCGCATCCAGCGCCGATGTCGGGACGACAACTTGCAGTGATGCGGCCCCGGTGACTCTATTCCTCGCTCCCGTTTCGCCGCCCAGTCGTGCAGCGTGGAGACCGGGATGCCTGTCATACGTGAGACCTCGCCTGCGGTTAGTACCTCGTCCCTCACCGTCATGGTTGATGGCATCCCTGCCCGGTTGCCGAAATCCGTTGCCCGCTCGGTGGTCTGGCTGAGACAAGCGCGGTGTCGTATTTGGTCTTCCGAGTGATGCGTTGGGCACGGCCACACGTGATGGGCTCATCCCGGCGCGGTGCGTTGCCGTCTCCGAGATCGACCTGGCAGAGCACGACGTTCCCGCGGGAGCGATCGGATGTTTGCCCTATCCGTGCGGCGGCCGGCAACGGTTTTCGCGTTCGCATCTTTGGGGCCGGCGCTGACGATCGGCTGATTGGTAGCGCATCGATGACGTCCTTGACCGCCAGCAGTTGTGTGCGCGGAGTCGGAATGGCCGAACCGCCTTGGTCATGCTTACTGCTAGAAGTCCTCATTGTCCCAGTGTACGAAGGCTAAAGGGCTAATGCGACGGTCGCGCAAAAGTTCTCTCGCATGTATATCGTTGCGGGTAGAACGGCCTAAAGGTGGTGCGCACCAGTGATTCCCGCTGGTTCCCGGTCGCGGTCCCTAAGTAGAAATCCGCCAAGCGACCCCAACCGCGCCCCAAACCCGACACGTCTCGACCGTCGTGCGGCGGCAGTAGGGTGGCTAAGTTCGGAAGATGGTGAAAGCTATGGACCCGCGGCGGCCATACCCGGTTTCGCCGTCCCCCAATGTCGTCGAGACTGCGCGCAAGCGGGCCGCGCTGCTCACCGACGCAGTGTCCCAACTCGCCACGTATCAAATCGCGCTCAAGGTGTTGGCAGACTTCGAACGTCGTCAGGAAAACCTCGAGCGGGCTGCCGATTTGATAGACATCTACCACTCGCCTGATAGCACAAAACAGCAATTCGGGATCGAAGCCGATGATGCTCACTCGCACTGGGTCAACCTTCGCCAACTAAGTGAGTCGGAGTAATGCAGATCCGCTCAAGTTGGTTTGCGAAAGGAACGCTCCGAAGCCTCGCAACCCTGCCGAGCATGATGTTGGCGAGGTCCGCTACAGGCACTTGACGGGGTTATTGAACGACGGGGTTCGGGTTCAAATTGGAAGAGCCGATCCTCTCCCAGGAGGTCGTGTTGGCCGTCTGTCCCCACGCGGATTAGCGGGTGCATGGCCACTTTGTTCTGCGTTGCGCCATTAGCTGGGCTAGCGCCGTATTAGTGGATGTTGGGCTTCTGTGCGACGCCGCGCGCGTCGCGAGTTTGGCTCGTCGTTTGTGCTGACTGGTTAGGCGCCTATAGCTAGTTTTCGAGTCGACCGTGGACTGCAAGGGGGCGCTCGCTCGGGTGCGGTAAGCATCGGGTTCGGCATATCGGCCCGTGTTGGCCCGAGGTCTGCGCGCGCACGGTAATCACCGCTGCTGTCGGTGAATCGGCTTCTGCTTCTGGCCCGCCGGGTTGCTCGGCAGTGCCATCGAATCACGCCAGAACACCCATCTCGCTGCAGATCGCCAGCCAGGACACGCCTCAAGCGATCCGGGCATTAGCGATGCTGCAACCCTGAGGCAGATCTTCCCGAATCTGTCCTGTCGGGTCCCGGCTCGACACGGGGTGAATTAGTACCGCGTGGCGTTCGGCAGCAGTACGTGTGCAAGTTCCCTGCCCGCTCGTAACACTCGCTTATCGAGTTCTTTTCTGCGTGCGCGGGCAGTGATCTGAGCTAGTACCCAAGCGCAATGGTCCGGGTCGTTGAGGACGTGTATTTCGATGTCTTCTGTCGTCGGAGGGCGGGGGACAATCACTGGCCGAACAACCGCGGGGGAATACCGCGGAACCTCGATGACGCGAACCGCGGTGCCGGCGCGTTCGGCGGCGGCCCGCTCGGCGTGGGCCGCCCGTCGGCAGGCAGTTGAGCACCAAATTCTGCGCCGACCTCGGCGCGGTTCGTCGTCGGGAAAGGGCGCGTCAATCGGCAGGCCGCAACGGGGGCACGAAGGCGCCGCGCCTTTAGCGTCCATACCGCCCATCTTAAAACGTCCCGACGAAATGTTGCCATTCCGAGACCTAAGTGCAAGAGGTGTGATGTTCGGTGAGGGGAGGAAGTTAGGGTTACCTAAATGACGGTGGGGTGTGTCCTGTCCGGGTGAAGGTTGCGATATCCGGACTTATGTTGCGACGGATGTTGTGACGTCCAGACTTAGGTTGCGAGTCGCTGCCAGGGTTTGGGTGACAACGACGGCCCGCTCGGGCCGGCCACCGCAGCGACGGCCCGGCTGCGCCTGGTTCGGCAGGCGTCAGCGGCTGCCATACTCGTCGCGGCGGCGGATCCAGATCTGGGCCCCATCGGCCTCGTCGCGGCCTTTTGGCACCCGGTCGAGGATCGGGTAGAAGCCCATTAGGAACTCCGTACCGCGGGCGTAGCTCGAGTAGCAGTGGTAGACGGTGTCGCCCTGGCGCGCGAACGTGCTGACGCCGTGTCCCTCGGAGAAATAGCCGTCGACGTTCGTCCCGCTCGAGCTCACGTTCTGGATTGCGATCCGCGGCAGGTTCTCACGGACGGCCGGCTGCTCGTTCAGCAGCTTCAGAAGCGCGAGCTCGCTGGCCTCGAGCAGCGGCGCGTCTGGGTCGGGCGTCACCCCCTCCCCGGCCGATACGCCGTAATCGAAGTTGAAGTCGCTTTCGTGGCTGGACGCCCACTTGAAGCTCCAGCCCATGCGCTCCCGATAGGCGAGTAGCTTCTCGATCGGCGCGCGCGAGACGCAGGTCATCGTCACGTCGCGGGCCTTGAGGTGGGCGAGTACGCCATTGAAGCTGTCAGCGGTCGACGAGCAGCTCGGGCAGCCAGCCTCGTAGTCAGGGCCGAACATGAAGTGGTAGACCACCAACTGCGAGCGGCCATCAAACAGCTCCGCCAGGGTCGTGGGCCGGCCCGCGGTCTGGAGCGTGTACTGCTTCTCGACCGGCACCCACGGAAGCTCCTGCCGCTGCCGGGCGAGCTCATCGCTCATCCGGGTGAGATCCTTCTCTTTCGCCAGCAGCTCTCGGCGCGCCCGCAGCCACTCGTCGCGGCTCACGATCAGCGGCTGCCCGGTCTGTGTGGGCTGGGTAATCGGTATCTGCGACATCGCGGGTTCTCCTTGGTCCGGTCGCTAGCGGTCGACCCCGACATAACGGGGCCTCACTATTACCGACGAAGAGGCGGGCCCCAGATCGACAGCATCGGGCGGGTTCGCTCAGGCCGCTGGAACCTTTCTCGATGTCGAGCCGGTCGACCCGCCGGAATGCTCCCGTCGCCGAAATTGCAATGTAAATCTGAACAACCTTCGCAAGGATCGTCCAGACCTAGACTGCGAACCCCAGGGCAAGCGCGGGGCATCCCTCGCAATCTTCACCCGGACGAGACAGGGTGCGTTGGTGAGCGGTCGGGTGCAGAGTCGGGGAGTGGGCGGTAGGCAAGATTGTTGGGTTCGGTTGCGGCGTAGCGGGTTTACAGGCTCTAACGTGTTGTGCATGGCAAATAGGGCGATAACCATGGAAGCTCGGCGGGCGGCGCGCGAGGCCGCGGCGGCGTCCCAGGAGGAGTTGCTGCGGCGGACCCGGGCGAATGTTGAGGATTTGGCGGCGTTCTTCTCGGCGCGCGAACGCGCCGAGGCGGTGGATGAGTGGCTAGCTGAGCGACGGCAGGCGCTGCGCGAGCAGGCCGCGCAGCGGCGAGGCCAACAGCGCGTGCAGTGCGGGCGTGCGCTGCACGCGATGCGGGAGCGTGGGGAAAGCTTGCGCGAGATCGCCCGGATGGCCTGGCGACGTCGAGCAATCGCTCGAGCGCACCCGGCAGGTCCTCAAATTCGGTGATCGCAGCCGCTTCGATGAGGCTAAGCTGACCGCTGGCCAGAGCGTCCATCGCAGCAGTGGACTTCGCGGCGGATCCGGCCGCCTTGACGGTGTCTTTGGCCACCGACAACGTCTTCGCGACCCTGGTAACAGACAGGCCAGCGTCAAGCATCTGCTGGATGCCGGGTACCCGTTGGGCGTCGGTGATCTGGCGGCGCTGGTCGTTCTCCACGATCTGCTCACTGACCCGTTCGACTAGCTGCGCGCGCTCGTCGCTGACACTGGCGGGCCGCACATAGACCGGGACAGTGCTCAGTCCCGCCTCGCGCGCGACAAGGGTGCGCCGCTGGCCGGAACGGACACGGACCTGTCCGTTTGCATCGCGCACGGCGCCGATCGGGATCAGTACGCCGTGCTCTTTGATGCTGGCCAGGAAATCGGCGTCCACGTCGGGTTCGTCGCGCACGTTCGGGTCCAGGACCAGCGTGTGCGGATCGATGTGTTCGATGGTTCCGGCCGCCCGGTCCTCGGTGTTGGCGGTGTCTTCGGGGTCGGTGGTGGTGGTGTCGGTCATTGCCGTACCTTTCTTGGTAGTGGCGAGCGTCCTGGTGGCCGCCCGTTCTGATTGCCTTCTGGCACTGAAGATTTGGGCCGGCACTCGGGCCGCGGGAGTGCAAGGTCCGGGCGCGAAGGTTTCCGCCCGCGAGCTTGCGAGCACTGGAAAGCTTCGCGAGCCTTGTGCCCGCAGCGAAGCGGAGGCCGTGGCCTTGCGCGGAGCGGCCCGCCGGCCACAATCGAAGGCAGAAGGCAATCAAAATGCGGCTTGGGCCCTGGGGCCCAAGCCCCCCTTGTTGTCGACGTGCAGCGAAGATGAACAAAATGTCGTTGTTGTTTAACAAGCCAAAGGCCGATTCTGCGAAGATTCTGCATGCTGCCGGATTGTGTTGGTAACCAGCTTTTTACCCTGTGACCAGCAACTATGCCTCTACCGGGCGCGGCGTCAGTGTCGGTCAGCCCGCAGCTCTATCCCGGAATCTTGTTCATCTAGTTGTTCAAGTAGCTTGCATGATGCACCAATACAACAAGGGCCATGGCCGCATAACTCAGGCCGCGCCGCCAGGCGCTTCCATGGCGCGCAATGCACTCGGAGCCTCTTCGCGCACTGCGGCCGAAGACCTAATTTGGATCACTGCACAGGCTGCCGCCCACCGCGGTGTACTCCGGGTCACTGGACGTGCTCTGCGTAGGGGCGATCCGCTTGCGGGCCAAAGCGATTGCCGAGCGTGCCGACGTGAGACCTTGGCCGAAGTTCTTATTGGTGCTCGTCACGTTGTCGTCCCTTTCCCCGGACTGCTCTGCGGCTTCGGTGCGGCGCGTGAAATCGCTAGGCCTCATCGAGGGGCGCGAGCACGGTGACGGAGATGGGGCTGGCCAGTAGCGGGCCCAGTTGGGCGCGGTAGTTGAGGTAGTGCTCAGTCGTGCGGTGGTGCTCGAGGGCGGCCTGATCGTCATAGCGCTCGATCAGCACCAGGTCGCCGTCAGCCGGCGCTTCGTAGAGGTTGTAGCTGCGGCATCCCGCCTCGGATCGCGTGGGAGCGATCATGCCCTCGAGGAGGGACCGTAGATCAGAGCACTTTTCGGGGAGGGGAGCGAATCGGGCGATAACGCCTACAGGGTGGGACACGAGTAACTCTCCTGATGAGTGGCTGAGGTCACTTTGACATGCGGTCTACTAGACGTTTTAATACGTCTTATGACGAATGTCAACCCTCCTATGGCTGCGGCCGCGCGAGGTGGGGTAGCAGAGGTGCTGCGCGATCGACGGGCATCCCGGATGGCTGCGGGATGCGCTGTAATACGTTTCATGACGTCTGACACGGATTCCCCTCGATTTGACCTCGCGGATGCTGACCTGCGCGTCACCCGCGGAAGTGTGCCGGCGAGCGCCCAGCTTGCAGAACGGTTGAAAGCGCAGATCCTTGAGCAGCGGCTCCCTCCAGGCAGTCGGCTGCCGACCGAACAAGAGTTGATCGCACGGTCCGGCCTTAGCAGGGTCACCGTGCGCGCCGCGGTCGGGATCCTCGAGGACGAGGGCTGGCTGGTTCGCCGTCAGGGCCTGGGGACATTCGTGGCTGAATCCGTGAAACAGGAGTTGGAGTCCGGTGTCCGGACCATCGCCGAAGTCCTTATCAGCCGGGGGGTGACGCCCCGCGTCGAGGTGTTGTCCCATGAAGTCGTCCCAGCACCGGACCGGGTGGGCGCCATTCTGGGGCGTTCGGAAGTGCTGCGGATCCAGCGGCGCTACACCGAGAACGGTCAGCCGATGGCGATCGTGACCGCGTACCTGCCGGCAGATCTGCCCGACGACGCCGTCGAGCCGCTGCTGTCGGCAGAGCCGGCGACCGAGACGACGTACACGATGTGGGAACAACGACTCGGCGTGCGCATTGGCTCGGCCACCCACGAGATTCACGCCGCGGGCGCCTCCCCGGAAATCGCTGCAGCACTGGGGTTGTCGGAAGGCGCACCCGTTCTGGTGTTGCGGCGCACCAGTTACACCGACAAGGACAAGCCGCTGGAGGTCGTGGTCTTCCACCACCGTCCCGAGCGATACGAATTCTCCGTCACCCTGCCTCGGACGATGCCCGGGCGGCAGGCCGGAATGACCGAAAGGTAGATCGTCCGATGCCCGAACACAACGACGACCAGTCCCAACACGATGGCCCGCATTTCGGGTTGATCCTTGCGCTGGTGACACACGGATTGGCGATCAGCGAATATCCCAAGATGGTCCGGGTAGCCAACATCGCTGAAAGCTACGGCTTCGGTTCGGTGTGGTTATGCGATCACTTCCTGACGTTGAGTCCCGACGACTACGCCAAGGACGCCGGCGTCGGTGGCGGCGATGGTCAGCGCCAAAAGGGAACGCGGCCGGCGTCGACACCTCTACTCGAGGCATGGACAGCGCTGAGCGCGCTCGCCCGCGACACGACAAATATCCGTCTCGGGACCAGCGTGCTGTGTAACTCCTACCGTCATCCGTCGGTCCTGGCCAAGATGGCAGCGACGTTGGACGTCATCTCCGAGGGGCGACTCGAGCTCGGACTGGGCGCTGGCTGGTTTCAGCGTGAATTCGAAGCGTACGGAATCCCGTTCGCGCCGGTGGGTGATCGGGTCTCCGCTTTCGGTGAGGCGCTGGAAGTGATCAAGGCGATCTGGACGCAGCCCAATCCGGTGTACTCGGGCCGGTTCTACACGCTGGACGGAGCCGTCTGTGACCCACCGCCCGTGCAGAAGCCACATCCACCGCTGTGGGTCGGCGGCGAAGGCGACCGGGTGCACCGGATTGCCGCCCGCTCTGCGCAGGGAATCAACGTCCGGTTTTGGTCGCCCGAGAAAGTGAAGCAGCGCAAAGATTTCCTTGCGCAGGCCTGCGCCTCAGTTGAACGTGACCCGTCGACATTACGATTTTCACTAACTGCATTGCTCGCACCGACCCATTCCGCCGAACAGGAAGCCCAGATCAGAGCGGAGTTCTCGGCAATTCCAGATCCGGGTCTGATCGTCGGCCCCGCGGATCAGTGCATCGAGCGGATCAATGAATATTACGAATCCGGAGTGGACACATTCCTGTTCACGATTCCGCATGTTGCAGAATCGGACTTTATACATACCGTCGGCGAAAAGGTTCTTACGGCATTCCGGGGAGCTGCTATCCGAAGCCGATGAATCGCTTTCTTCATTTTAACTAGTTAGCCAATAAGTAAGGAGTAGTTCTGTGATGCATGCCAAAAACAGCTTGACCGACAACGCCGATTCCTATCTGGAATCTACCGAATACCTCGACGCGGACCACCCGTTAGTGGCCGCGCTCGCGGACAAACTCACATACGGCGCAGAGTCCGATGTCGAGCGGATCCGGGCGATTTACCTCTATGTCCGCGATCTTCGGTACGACGTTCTCGAGTCCTTCCGCTATCTGGCGGCCGGCCAGCGCTCGGCCAGCGCCGTCCTCGAGCACGGCGTCGCCTTCTGCATGGGTAAGGCCAGCTCATTCGTGGCGTTGTCACGGGCCGCGGGCGTGCCCGCACGCGTCGCATTCCAGACGCTCGACTCTCCCGAAAAGGAGTTCCTCTCACCGGAGGTTCGCGCACTCTGGGGCGGCAAACGTGGTCGGCCGTTGCCTTGGCACTCGCTGGGGGAAGCCTTCCTGAACGGTCGCTGGATCAAGCTCGACGCAACCATCGACGCGCCGACGGCCGCACGGCTCGGCAAACCTTACACGCAGGAATTCGACGGGATCACCGACATCCATACCATCGAAGGCCCAATTCTGCGCGAGAATGGCAGCTACGCCGATTACCCGCCGGAAGTCGGGCAATGGTACGAGGACCTTGCGCGTACAGTTCTCGAAGCGCTGAACTCGCCTGAAGGTCGTAAGAAAATTGCCGGCGACGACGATCTGTGGGCGGGCCCGCTCCTCGAAGAAGTTGCACGTCGGGCAGTTCAGTAAGTGTCAGTTGGATGCTCGTTTTAGTCGCCTCGGCAGCGTCAATAGTCTTTTCTCAATCCAATTTATTTGTAATCACTTATCGGCGTCAAGGAGGTTCATAATGACGACGACGTCTCAAATAGTTTCGATTAATCCCGCCACCGAAGAAGTCAATGCCACCTTCGAGCCAACCTCGGCCCGAAACGTCGACCGTGCCTTGAAGCGTGCGGCGGCCGCCGCGCAGACATGGCGGGCACTTCCAATCAGCGAGCGGGCGAAAAGCCTGTTTGCCATGGCGGACATGCTGCGCGCCAACAGGGAACGACTCGCCCGGCACATCACCCAGGAGATGGGCAAACCGCTGCGGGAATCGCTCGCCGAAGTCGATAAAAGCGCGTGGTGCTGCGAGTTCTACGCCGAGCACGGGCCGGCGATGCTCGCCGACCAGCCGGTGTCCACCTCGGCCAAGCGGTCCTACGTGTCCTACGAGCCACTGGGGCTGGTGTTGGCAGTGATGCCCTGGAACTTCCCACTGTGGCAAGTGTTCCGGTTTGCGCCTCCGACACTTCTGGCCGGCAACGGGATCGTGCTCAAACACGCGGACAATGTTCCGCAATGCGCACTCGACATCGCCGAGATCATCGATCAGGTGTGCCCACCCGGCCTGTTCACCACCCTGCTCGTGGGCACAGAACAGGTCGCCGACCTCATCGCCGACGACCGCATTCATGCGGTCACGCTGACGGCGTCAACGGAAGTCGGGCAGCTGGTGGCCGCCACCGCGGGCCGTCATCTTAAGCGACAAGTGCTCGAGCTCGGCGGGTCTGATCCGTTCATCGTGCTGGCGGACGCCGACGTCGCCGCCGCTGCGGCCGCCGCCGTCTCCGCGCGCAACCACAATGCCGGGCAGAGCTGTATCGCCGCCAAACGATTCATCGTCGAGGACGCGATCCGCAGCGAGTTCACCGAAGCGTTCGCCGCCGGCGTCGCGAAGCTAACGGTAGGCGACCCCATGCTCGAAAGCACCCGGGTGGGGCCGCTGGCCAAAGCGAGCATCAGGCAGTCGCTGATCGATCAGGTTGAGCGCAGTGTGTTGGCCGGGGCGCGGTTGGTCACCGGGGGAACACCGCTGGAAGGGCGCGGGTACTTCTACCAGCCCGCGGTGCTCGACGAGGTGACCCCGGGGATGGCGGTTAGCGCCGAAGAGACGTTCGGGCCTGTCGCCGCGATCATCGCCGTCCCCGACGCCAGTAGTGCGGTCGCGGCGGCCAATGCGACGGAATTCGGTCTCGGGGCGAGCTTGTGGACCTCGGATCTGGAGCGTGCAGCCACGCTGATTCCCCAGCTCGGCGCCGGCGCGGTGTTCGTCAACGACATCGTGACGTCCGACCCCCGCATGCCCTTTGGCGGCATCAAACGCAGCGGCTACGGCCGCGAGCTCGGCACCTTCGGCCCGCGGGAGTTCACCAACATCAAAACGGTGTGGATCGGCCCCTCGCGCGACGCGCGGACACCCCACTTAGCGGAATAGCACCCCAATTAACTAAGGAGAGACGACCTATGAAAATTAGGCCACTGTCGGAAATCAAAGGGCTCGTCACCACCGAGCTTTACATCAACGGGCAGTTTCAGCTGGGCTGCGGCACAAACGCGATCTCGGTGACGAACCCCTTCGACAACGAAGAGATCTGCCGTGTCGCGCCCGCGAGCGAGGCGCAAGTCCAGAATGCGATTGAGGCGGCAGCGACGTCCTTCAAATCACCAGCGTGGCAGTCGCTTACGGGCCGCGATCGCGGAACGCTCCTGTATCGACTTGCCCAACTGCTGCGCCGCGACCTTGAAATATTCGCAACCCTGGAAGCAATCGACACCGGGATTCCCATCCGAGAGACCAGGATGGAGGTCGCCACCTCGGCGCAGCATTTGGAATACTTTGCCGGCTTTGCCGGCAAGATCGAGGGCATCTACCAAGATCTTGGGCCCCGATTCAACTACGTCCGGCGGGAGCCGTACGGCGTGATCGGCCAGATCGTTCCGTGGAACACGCCGCTCAAGCTGATGGCCCGCGGCTTCGCCGCTGCTGTCGCCTGCGGAAACGCCATGGTCGTGAAACCCTCCATCGTGGCTCCGCTCAGCGTTTTGAGATTCGCCAAGACCGTGCACGAAGCCGGATTCCCGCCGGGCTCGGTCAACATCATCACAGGCAGCGGCCGAACAGTCGGCAAGGCGATCGTCGAGCATCCCCAAGTCCGAAAGATCATCTTCACGGGCGGGACGGAAGGCGGGCACGAGATTCTTCAACAGGCGGTGCGGACGGTGACGCCGGCCGTGCTCGAGCTTGGCGGCAAGGGACCCATCATCGTTTGTGAAGACGTCGACTGGAACGAAGCCATCGATGGCGTCCTGACGCAAGCGTTCGCACGCAAAGCGGAGGTGTGCTTCGCCGGCACACGCTTGTTTGTGCCCGCCAGCATGCATGACAAATTCATCGCGGACCTTGCCGCGAAGGCAGCCAAAATCCCGATGGGAAATCCACTGGACGATCGCACCCAGCTCGGGCCGCTGATGTCTCTGGAACGCCTGACCGAAATCCTCGAAAAAGTCGACAAAGCGCAGGCGGATGGCGCGAATATCTACTGCGGTGGAGACAAGGCCCGACAGCCAGGCCTCGAGAAAGGGAATTTCCTTCCGCCGACCATACTTACGGACGTGACGCCGCAGATGTCGGTGGCGCGCGACGAATTGTTCGGTCCTGTCCTCTGCGTAACGGCGTACCGTGAGCTCGCTGATGCCGTGGCGATGGCGAACGATTCCGACTATGGGCTGGCGAGCTACGTCTGGTCGAACGATATTCGGAAAAGCACGAAAATCGCCAACGCCTTGGAATCGGGCAACGTCTTTATCAACTCGTATGGCTACCAGTCCGAGATTCCGTTCGGCGGCTACAAGATGAGCGGAATCGGTCGCGAGCACGGCGCTGAAGCCATCCACGAATACACCCAGGCCAAAAGCATCACCGTCGGTCTCGAACGATTCAAATCCCGCTTCGACGTCTGACCAGGATTCGACAAAGGAGCCTTTGAATGACAGCGAAAGACGAGCCGAACATCGCGCACAAAGGTACCGATATGCAGCTAGCTGAGGCCGGAGACTCCCGCTGGCAGGGGGCACTGATGGGTATCAGCAGTGGCGACGCCGGCTGCCTGGCGCGGAATTATGTCAAGTAGGACAACGGACGTCTGAATGTACCCGCGGTGAAGCATTCGGACTCCCGGAGCGCTGTTCTCGCTATCAAGTCTCACCACCGCTTCATTTCTAAGAAAGAGGATGACATGACGACTCAGCACCACCAAGTGATCACGAAAATACTGGTCGGCGGTGCTGTCGCTCTCGGCTTTTACGTTGGGGGAGCAGCACCGGCCAGCGCTGACCCGAACTCGATGGGCAGCGCCCCGAACCCGTTCGGCGGCCTCACCTGTAGCTGCCGACAGACAGCTCCACCCGGGAGCCCAGCTGCGAGGGAAGAGATAGAGCGGGGTCTGCGGGACGGTCGCTCTGCCTGGTTGCCAGGACTACCGCCATCGACACAGCCCAGGCAACCGCAGTGACGTCCCGGCTTTAACAAGCTCGCATTCAGCTCTCGTAACGACACCGTGGCGTCCGCCTCACCTCCGAAGCGAAGCGCCGCCACACATCCGGCAGCGCAGCGGCTGTGTGGCAGGGACGTCGGCTAGGGAGTTCTACGGACGCGAACGCGAGCGTCCCAGGCGCATCGTTACGTGTGTGCCGATCGACCGCTAACTAATGAGACAAATGGACGCCCTCCGCGAAGGGCTCGTCGATGATCGGCTGAGGACGTGCCGGATCACGTCGGTCCGACGGCAATTCTTATCCGAAATGAGTGGAGAAGGGGTTACTGATGGCGAAATTCCTTAGTGAAATCCGTCAAATGGGTTACGTAGTGCCCGATGTCGAAGCGGCGATGAACTACTGGATCAACGAGCTGGGCGTCGGGCCGTGGTATTACGCCCCAAAGATGATCGCAGCCGACTACATCTACCGCGGCGACACGGGCTACGACCCGGTCGTGTCGGTAGGATTGGCAAATTTGGACGCCATGCAAATCGAACTGATCCAGCCGCGAGACGACATCCCGACACTGTACCGAGACTTTTTGAACGCCGGCCTCGCCGGAGTTCAACACTTTGCCTATTGGACCGAGGACTTCGACGCTGAAGCGGCCCGGGCAAAGGAAAATGGGTTCAGACCTGCAGCGAGCGGGGTGATCGGCCCGCACGGTCGATTCGTCTATTTCGAGAAGAACATCAGCGATCCGGGTTGTCACCCTGGAACCGTGATCGAACTATCTGAGGTAATCGGCCCCAAAGGCCGCTTCTTCAAGCTGATCCGTGACTCGGCGGCTGGTTGGGATGGAACTGATCCGATCCGGCCTTTCCCTGATCTAAGCAAATTCTGACTCTATAAGGCGTGTGCCCGGCGCACTTAAGTGCCAGCCAATGCTTTTCCGTCGATCGATCAGATGAGGAATCATACTATTATGACCGACTTCCCGTTCCCGTCTCTTACTCCTGAGGACGAGGCAACATTCAAATTATTCCCCACCAACGTGACGAGGATGTTGCTACACACTCAGGGCCTTACCCTTCCCTATCTGAAATTTTCCGGAGCGTTCCGCGACGCGAAGATTTCACCGATGGTGCGCGAGCGGGTGATCGCCCGGGTCGGGGCTGTAACCGGCAGCGAATACGAACTCCAGTCGCATCACCCCGAAGTGCTCCGTACGGGAACCAGCGAGGCGCTGCTCGGTGCAATCACGGACCCGTCCTGCCATGACTTCGACGATCCAGCGCTAGCGGTGCTTATGGCATATGTGGATTCCGCAGTGCACGATCACGGTGCGAAAGAGGAGACGTTATCCGCACTGCGAGAGCACTTTCCGGACAATGAGGTCGCTGAAATCACGCTGCTTGCTGGCCAGTACCTGATGACTGCGGTGTTTCTCAAGTCGTTGAGCGTGCCGCTTGATGCCGGACCGCCCAACTGGTCTGCTAGCGAATCCGCGATGAAGGAGGCGTAACTCCCAATGTCTACCGCGTGCATCATCGAGGTCGCGCTGAACGGCGTCGTGAAAAAAGATGTGAATCCGCTGGTTCCGCGTAGCCCCGCAGAGATCGTGGCTGATGCGCTTGGCTGCATTGATGCCGGCGCGACGATCGTGCACAACCACAACGATGAGTACTTGTGGGCTGAAGGCGGTATCCATTCCGCGGCGCCGTACATCGAGGCGTGGGGACCGATTCTGGAGGCTCATCCGGACGTGTTGCTCTATGCCACCATGGCAAGCGGCGGGCCAGGAATCGCGATCGATGTTCGCTGGCGCCACCAAGTCGAGCTCGCCCAAGCCGGCATAAGTCGGATCGGGCTCGTTGATCCGGGGTCGTGCAACATTGGCTCACTCGACGAGGACGGGCTCCCGATACCTCTGGACCTCGTCTACATCAACACCTACGCCGACGCCCGATACATGGTCGAGAAGTGCGTCGAACTACGTCTTGCTCCGAGCATCTCGATCTTCGATCCGAGCTTCCTACGCATCGCGCTCGCCTTTCACAATGCCGGGGCGCTTCCACCCGGCACGATGCTCAAGCTGTACTTCGGAGGTCGGCTTCTGTTCGGTCTGCCGCCCACCGCAACCAGTCTCGACGCCTATCTGGCGATGCTTGAAGGGACCGACCTGCCTTGGCTCGTCGCTGTCCAGGGCGGCGACGTGATCGGGACCGGCCTCGCCCAGGCCGCACTGCGACGCGGCGGCCATGTGCGCGTAGGTCTTGAAGACTACGTCGGGCCCGGAGCCCCCAGCAACGCAAAGCTCGTACAGCAGATCGCCGAGCTGATCGAGGCGAGTGGACGAACGGTTGCGACCGCGACTGAAGCACATCAGATCCTGGGCATCGAACCGGCCCACTGACCGTCCGAGCCGCGGCTCCCGCCTGCGAGCTCCCTCGCGTCATGATGGAGAACACTCAGTTGGGCTACTGGTTTTGGCTGCGAAGTTCGCTTCTGCGGTTGGCCAACACGCGAAGTTGGTTACGGGAGCGAATATTGAGCTTATTAAAGACTTTGTGCAGGTGATATTCGACAGTGCGCGGGCTCATGAACAGTTGGGCAGCGATTTCCGGGTTGGACAGGCCGTTGCCGGCGAGCCGGGCGATCTGGGTCTCCCGGGCGGTGAGCTGGTCGGGGGTATCGGTGGTGCGTTTGCGTACCCGCTCGCCGGTGGCACGCAATTCGCGCGCGGCTCGTTCAGCGAACCCGTCGGCTCCTATCGTTGCGAACATCCGGTGTGCGGTGCGCAGCTGCTCGCGTGCGTCGATGCGGCGGTTCTGGCGTCGCAGCCATTCGCCGTAGAGCAGGTGGGCGCGGGCGAGCGCCCCGCGGACGCGGGTGTGGCCGAGCCGATCGATCGCCTCGCGGTACAGGGGCTCGGCAACATCGCCGTCGCTCAGCAGCGCTCGCGAGCGTGTTTCGACGCCCAGCGCCCAGTCGGTGCCAGCCGCGCGGGTTGACTCCGAGAGCCGCTGCAGGGCATCGGCAGCGCGCGCGGGTTTCCCGCTGCGGACGGCTGCCTCGATTAGCTCGACCAGCCCCCAGGTCGAAAGGAACAACTCCCGCGGGTATTCGCTGGCGTGCTCGGCGGCGGCTAGCGCCTCCTCGTATCGGCCGAGGCTGTTGTAGAGCTGCGCGCGCGCCCACGCTATCGCGGTCAGTCCGACGCCATCGCCTTGGCGCAGCCCTTCCTTCATGCTGGCTTCGAACAGCTCAGTGGCCGGGGCTTCGCGGCCCTCCCACGCGGCGAGGCCCAGCGCACCGTAGGGCACGATCTGGCTCCCGGTGGCTTCGGTAACCGTCTGCACCTCCTCGACTAGTGATATGGCCGCGCCGAGCTCGCCGGCGTTGAGGTGCACGGCGATCCGCGAAGTGAGGGCGATCGGCAACTCGCTGAGCGCGCCGGCGTCACGGATGAGCTGGACGTGGCGGGTGGAGAGCGCCTCCCATGCCGCGTCGTCCCACAGGTCCACGGCCGTGTGGCAGGCGAACTGTAGCCAGCGGATCTCCGCTTCCCAGGTGACAGACCCGCTACGAAAGGCGCTCAACGCTCGTTTCAGGGTCGGTATGCCGGCGGGGTAGCCTCGTTTGAGCAGCGCCGCCAGGCCATCCAGGAGCAGATCGGACGCACGCGGGGGCTGCGGCGCGGGCGGCGCGACAAGCGCGGCGTCGGCCGCCTCCATGAGACCGGCGCCGCCGCGGCTGACGAACCTTGCCGCCCACAGTGCCTGCAGGTAGGTTTCGCGGGCCAGCTCGGCGTCGAGCGGCTCGAGGAGCTTGGCAGCCTTGAGTAGCAGCGGTGGAGCGTCGCTGCCCCGGCTCACGTCGAAGGCGATCTCGGCGCGCACAAGCTCCACCTGGGCGCGCTGCAGAGCATCCAGCGGTCCCAGCTCTGCGGTGGATAGCAATCCCAGTGCCGCATCAGGTGTGCCGGCGTGGTGGGTGGCCTGCGCCGCGACCAGTGCGCGCTGTGCCCGTCGCGCCGGCTCGGGCGTCAATTCGGCGGCCCGCGCCAGGAAGGCACCTGCTGCGGCCAAACCCCCTCGTGCCTGTGCGCGCCCGGCCGAGCGCTCGAGCTCGGCGGCGACGTCCTCCTCCGGCCCCGATACCGACTGGGCGCGATGCCAGGCCCGGCGATCGGGATCGGTTCCCGGATCGGTGGCCTCGGCCAGGGCACGGTGGGCGATCTGCCGGTCGCCGACCGGCGCCGCCTGATAGACCGCCGAGCGGACCAGCGGGTGGCGGAAAATAACTCGCGTCCCAACGGTCAGCAGCCCGTCTGCCTCGGCAGGGGCGACCGCGTCGGTGCCGATGCCAAGGCGCTCGGCGGCGCGCCACAGCAGTGCCGGGTCGCCGACCGGCTCGGCGGCAGCCACCAGCATCAGGCGCTGGGTCAGCTCCGGCAGCCGCGCGATTCGCCGCAGGAAACTCTGCTCGATGCGCCCAGCCAGCGCCAGCGGGCCGGCCACACCGAACCCGCCGGCCAGCTGCGCCACCGTTCGGCCATGGGGCAGCTCAAGGAGGGCGAGCGGGTTCCCGCCGGATTCAGCGATGATGCGGTCGCGGACTGACTCGTCGAGCCGCCCGGGGATGACTGCGGCCAGCAGCACCCGGGCGCCCGCATCGGACAGCCCCCGAACTGTCAGCTCGGGAACGTCGGCGAGGTCACCGCCCGCGCGGTCCCGTGTGCCGAAGATGACTGCTACGGATTCGGTATCCAGCCGGCGGGCAACAAACCTGAGCGCCTGGGCCGAGGTCCGGTCCAGCCATTGCGCGTCGTCGATCAGGCACAGCAGCGGCTGTTCTGCGGCGACCTCGGACAGCAGACCCAGCACCGCCAAGCCGACCAGGAAACGGTCCGGCGCGTTGCCGGATTGCAGGCCAAGCGCGACGCTGAGAGCGTCGCGCTGCGGAGGGGGCAGGCGGTCGAGACGACGATGTAGCATCCGCCCGCACAACTGCTGTAGTGCCGAATACGGCAGTTCCATCTCCGATTCGACGCCCTCAGCCCGTGCCACCTGAAAGTCCGGTGCCGCGCCGGCGGCGTGGTTCAGCAGCGCGGTCTTGCCGATGCCCGGCTCGCCACGCACAACCAGGGCCCGGCTGCGCCCGGCCCGGCCGTCAGCGAGTAGTTCATCAAGCGCCTCGACCTGCTGGCTGCGGCCTTGTAGCATCTCGCGGCGCCCTCCCTTCGGGCGGCTCCGAGCCAATCCTAGAACCGACCCGATGCCGTTAGACTGCCCCGCCCGAGCCCCCTCCAACAGCTGCTTCAGCACCTCGCGCTCACCGCGCCGGCCACGCAAGGTCATCGTTTCACTCACATTTCTACGCAAGGCGGGATCGGCCGGCAGTCCATCAACCACGCGCTTTGCGGTACTGGCCGCCCTGCGGGGCGGCGTAGGCGATGACCGTGTGCGTGCGATCTGGTGATCGCGCCTTCTGGCCGGGTTGCGACCAACGATCTCTCTGTTATACATTTGAATAGTATCATATACAAATGTATAGCAGAGGCAGTGAATGTTCAGCGCAGAGCCTTGTTTTCCGCGGCGCCGGCGTCGCGTTGCTGACCCGCGTCGGTTGCTGGCCGAACTCGACATCTTCAGCGGCAACGTCTACACCGGCGCTGACAGCCTGCTCAGCTATGCAGGACCGTTGGGCTGTACCGGTTCTCTCGGGGCGCTCGCCAATGTCGCTCCGGAGCTGAGTGTGACCGCCTTCGCCGGCGACGCGGCCGCACAGCGCCCGGCCCCAGTTGAGCGGTCTGCGCTGGAGTGGTCTCCGTTGGGGCTCAAGAAGATTCTGCACGAACAGGCGGGAACCTCGACGGCGCTCGGGCGAGGCACCGCGGAGCTTCTGGAGCGCAGCGCATGAGTAGCCCTGTGTCAAGCCGCCGGTTGTTGATGTGTTCGCACAAAGGCCTGGAGGGCTCGGTGTTTGGTGGGGTCGTATGCGACCCCGTCGTGCCAGCAGCGCCAGATGATG
>Ga0210389_10000208_pt1 | contig 61473 bp, 58 predicted proteins | sample IncBWH28OmetaG_FD_160127 | JGI IMG/M metagenome (GOLD analysis project Ga0210389, IMG submission 160127) | Forest soil microbial communities from Barre Woods Harvard Forest LTER site, Petersham, Massachusetts, United States - Inc-BW-H-28-O ... | reverse complement strand
GATTGCCGGGAGAAAACCGATTTTCACTTCGGTGTAGCCGAATCTGGCTTCTGGGACGGCGATGGTGAAATCGCAGAGGGTGGCGATGCCGCAGCCTCCGGCGAGGGCGTGGCCGTTGACGGCGGCAATCAGGGGCTTCGAATAGCTCCAGATGCGGCGAAACAGTTTGGCCATGCGGCGGGAATCTTCCTGATTTTCGGACGGTGATTGGGTGGCGATGGCTTGGAGGAGAGAGAGGTCCATTCCCGCGCAAAAAACTTTCCCCGCACCGGTGATCACTACAACCCGCGCGTGGGTTGTCTCGACCTCGTCGAGCGCCGATTGCAGGTCGGCGATCATCTGGGTATTGATGGAGTTGCGTTTCTCGGGGCGGTTCAGGGTGATCGTGGCGGTGTGGCCGGTGGATTCCAGCAGCAGCGTTTCATAGGGCATTGAGCGAACCCCTCACGATGGGTATATCGTTTGCCAAATTTTTGGAAATTGCAAATGTTCGGATTCCGATTTCCGCGGCATTCCCAAAATCCGCTACAATCTTCCCGCGAACTCAATGCCCCCGACCACTCAATTCCGGCTCGTCCTCGTAACGTGTCCCACCCTCCCCGAAGCCCGCAAAATCTCCCGCTTTCTCGTCCAAAAACGCCTAGCCGCGTGCGTCAACATCCAAATCTCCCCTGTGGAATCGATCTACCGCTGGAAAGGAAAAATCGAAACGGCCCGCGAACATGTTCTTCTGATTAAAACCACCGCTCACCGCCTGAAATCCCTCGAAAGGGAAGTCCTCCGCCTCCACTCCTACGACACTCCCGAGTTCCTCGTCCTGCCCATTTCCTCCGGCTCGGCAGCCTATATGATGTGGCTGGTCTCCAGTTTGCAAAATCGCGACAGCTGAATCATTCGCGTTGCGCAATCCTGTCTTATCTCCGCTACTCTTGTTTCATCACTCTCTCACAGAGGTACCATGGGCATCTTTGACAGGCTTCTCGGCAAAAAGCCCGACTATGACCGGTTCGCGCAGGAATTTATCCGTGCCCTCCAGGCCGCGGGTGCGCGCGAGGTTCAACACAGCGCTGCCGACCATTCCTTGCGCATCGGATCAGCCAACACAACGTTTTACTTGGACAATGCCTTCCGCGACTATCTTGCCGCACAGCCTTCGGAACGCGCCCGCGTGATCCAAGGTTACGTCAGATCTTTCTCGGGCAGGACGGACGTCCCCAACGACTACAACTCCTCCAAAGCCGCCCTCCTACCGATTGTTCGCGATCCGGCCTATTACAGTCTTTCCCGCCTCACCCTCGAAGCAAGAGACGCTAATCTCTCCAAGATTAATTTTGTGACCAGGGAGATCGCACCTGGACTCTGTGTCGCAATTGCTCACGACACCCCGGCCAATATTCTCACTACAGGAGCTACGCAACTGGAAACCTGGAACGTATCTTTTGACCAGGCCTTCGACCAGGCGCTTTCCAACCTCCGCGAAAAATCCGACCCGCGCAAACTCAAGCAGCTTTCTCCTGGTTTGTATGTCGGAGACTGGGGAGATTATTACGACACCGCCCGGATATTGATACCGGATATGTTTCACCGCTTGGGCCTGAACGGCGATCCGTTGGTATTCCTCCCCAATCGGAGCATTCTCTTTGTGACCGGTGCGTACGAAACGGCTCTCCAGGCCGTGATTCTCAAAAATTCTTTCCCCATACATTTCGAAGAGGGTCACGCTCTTTCTCCGAATTTTTACGTGCATTCTGGCGGAAAATGGCAACTATTTGTTTCGTCCGACCCGGTAGTCGCGGCGGAAGCGCGTTCCTTTAAGTACCGCCGGGACGCCATGGACTACGACCAGCAGAAGAAGGATCTGGAAACCATAAACAAAAAGAAAAAGATCGATATTTTCGTCGCCTCCTGTCAGTTGCTGAAACGCAAGGACGAATCCCTATTTACCCGCTGCGTCTGGACTCGGGGCGTGGACAGTCTGTTGCCCGTCACCGAAAGCCTGGTTTTGTTGTTGGATTTACAAACCAAAGAACTGCTTGACCTTCCGTGGGAGAAAGCGTTTCCAACTCTATCGCCACTTCTCGAAAAAGTCCCGGATCTCATTCCTGTCCGTTATCGGGCCAAAGTTTTCCCCGGCCCTGACGTAATTCAGGCTCTCCGCAACTTGAAATCTAGTTAGTTCACGCTTCTTTGGCGTTTGGACTTCCCGGTCAGACGTAGAGGAGCGCTTGATCCAGATCCCCAATAATATCTTCCACGTCCTCAATTCCCACGCTCAGCCGCACCAGGCTATCGGTGATCCCCACCGCGTCACGCACTTCCTTGGGCATCGAAGCGTGCGTCATCTGTGCCGGCAGCGAAATCAACGACTCGACTCCGCCCAAGCTTTCCGCTAGCGCGCAGATCTTCACCTGGTTCAAAAATCGCCGCGCCGCTCCCTCATCTCCCAAATCAAACGCAATCATCGCGCCTGGCCCTTTCTGCTGCTTCCGCGCCAGGTCATGCTGCGGGTGCGTCGGCAGTCCAGGGTAATGCACCTTGCGCACCTTCGGATGCGCATCCAGATGCCGCGCCACCGCCAAGCCGTTCGCGTTATGCTGGAGCATCCGCACCGCCAGCGTCTTCAGCCCGCGCGAAACCAGGAAGCAATCCATCGGTGCAAGCCCCGCCCCGGACGACCGCTGCAGAAAGTAAATCTTCTCCGCGTCTTCCGGCCGCGTCAGGACGACCGCCCCGCCTGTCGCGTCGCTGTGTCCGTTCATATACTTTGTCATCGAGTGGACCACAATGTGCGCGCCCAGCTCGATCGGCCTCTGCAGATACGGCGTCATAAAGGTGTTGTCCACCACCAGCGTCGTTCGCCGCTCGTTCGCCAGCTTCGCCATTGCCGCGAGGTCTGTAATCCTCAGGGTTGGATTCGTCGGCGTCTCGATGTACAGCATCTTCGTGTTTGGCCGCATCGCGCCCAGCACCACCGCCGCGTCCGTCGTGTCCACAAAACTGAATTCCAATCCAAAATGCACCAGAAGCTGTGTCGAGAGCCGGTACACGCCGCCGTACACCGCTTCCGACAGCACCACGTGATCTCCCGGGCGCAACAAGCGGAACACTGCGTCAATCCCCGCCATCCCGGAAGTAAAGACGTACGCCGCGTGGCCGCCTTCCAGTTTCGCTACCGTGCGCTCCAGCGCTTTACGGTTCGGATGATTCGTCCGTGCGTAATCGTAGCCGCCCTTCGATTTCCCTAATTCCTCATAGACATACGTCGACGTCTGATAGATCGGAGCAACCACCGCCCCTGTCGACGGATCCGGCTCCTGGCCCACATGTATCGCATTCGTGGCAAATCCCATGTCTTCTCCTCAGCTTCAACCGCGCTCCGTAGCCCATCATACTTACAAGACCCAGCGCAGCGAGTCAAATTTTCCGGTAAGTCCATACGTAAATCAATTCAACAACTTACCCCGAGTATTTCTTTTATTTTTCAAACCACTCAAGCAGCTTGACCCGCGCACATTTTCCCGCCACCATATTCAAGAAACAGCCATGCAACTTTCCAGGTTTTCTCGCTCAACTCGCCTTGCTTTGGTCCTATTCGCCGCGTGTGTTGCCGCGTCCGCCCAACAATCTCCGGCTTCCAAGGAGACACCGGCGCAAGCGCCAATTCCTCGTCTCACCATTGAAATCACCGGCGGCGATGGCGACAAGCCCATCGAAAATGCGAGCGTCTATCTTAAAACGCAGGAAGATCGTTTAATCAAAGACAAAAAAACCGAGCTCAACGTGAAGACCAACATGCAGGGCGTCGCCCACGTTCCGCAGCCCCCCCTCGGCCGCGTGCTGATTCAAGTTGTTGCGGAAGGCTGGAAGCCCTACGGACATTGGTACGAGATCACAGACTCCAAGCAAGTCGTCAAAATTCACCTTGACCGCCCGCCGAAGTGGTATTAAAGTTTGCCGGACTTGCCGTCTGATGTGTTTCACACAATTGTTCCACGGAATTTCTTTCTTCCCGTCCATTCTGGTGCAAAAGTTTTCCGTTTCGGACTTCTTTCCACTGAAATTATTTGTGCTTTTCTGCCAACAACTCTGTGTCCTTCGTCACTCCGCTTGAAAATGTTCGCGCCCACGCGTCGCAAATTCCGCGCATTGCACTACAATTGTGCAATCCGTATCATCGTGTTGAATTTTGCGGAGTTAACCCCGGCGTGACCGCTGCTTTCCACAAGGTTATCAACATTCATGTGCAAAACTTCATCGTGCAGAAATAATTCTTGCTGCAGTTCGGCACTCTTCGTGCTACAAGTCCGCCCGTTTCTCTTTTGACCCGCTCCATTTCCGGTGCTACATTCCTAATTATAGAAATTTCTATGCCAGACAATTACGACGGTCCTTTTTCTTTCCTGCGGATGTTCTGGGGCAATCTCGCCTCGCGGCCGTTGCGTTGTGCGCTCAGTATCCTGGCCATCTCCATTCAAGTGGTTCTAGTCCTTTTGATCGTTGGTCTCACCAGCGGCATTGTCTCCGAGTGGGGCAAGCGCGTGGAGGGCGTCGGCGCCGATCTTCTTGTCCAGCCTCCCAACTCCTCCATCTTCTTCGCCTTCGCCAGCGCCGTCATGCCGGAGTCGCTTGGCGATCAGGTTGCCAAACTCCCTGACGTTGATGAATCCGCTCCCACGCTCATCCTTTCCGACCCCAAAAGTCTCATCATCATCTACGCCATCGACTACAAACGCTTTAATGCGCTCAGCCAGGGATTTATTTTTCGTGACGGCGGCCCCTTCCAGGCTCCGGACGAAGCCCTCGCCGACGACATCATCGCTCAGACCCGCCACATCAAAGTTGGCGACGTAATCACTCTCTCCAACCACTCCTTTACCATTTCCGGCATCGTTGCCCACGGCAAGGGCGCCCGCTTCTTCATCCCTCTTAAAACCGGCCAGGACATCCTCGGGGCCGAAAATCACGTTTCTCTAATCTTCGTCCGCAGCAAAGGCGACACCGAAGCCGCGCGCGCTGAAATCCTAAAGCTTGATCCGCAAAACCGCATACGCTCCATGTCCGAATATGTCTCGCTTATGAACTCGTCCAACTTGCCGGAACTGAAGCCCTTCATCAAGACCATGGTTGGACTGGGCATCGTCATCAGCTTCCTTGTGGTCCTGATGAATATGCACACCATGATCCTGGAGCGCACCCGTGAAATCGGCATCCTCAAGGCTCTCGGCTTTTCCCGCTTCGACGTCGTCAAAATGCTTCTCGGCGAAACCCTCTTCCTCACCATCGCCGGCAGCCTCATTGGCATCGGCATCACCTTCCTCACCGAAGCGATCCTCAAACAAACCAATCCGGGCCTTTCCATCCTTCTCACCCCCGGCTGGGTTGCGGGGTCCGTCGGCCTCGCCATCATTGGCGCCTCCCTCGGCGCCGCCATCCCGGCGCTGCGCGCCTCCAGCGTCGACCCCGTAGAAGCTTTGGCCTACGAGTAACCAGTAGCACAGGCTTCAGCTTGTGTTCTTGGGTTACTCTTCTCTGCGCCCTCTGTGCGCTCTGTGTTAAAATCTTCTCTTCGCTTTTGCACACGCTTCCACAACCCCCCGATTGCATTCCCCATCTGAACTTGATATGAGATTCCCACACGGAGCCGCCCGAACTCCAACCTCGGGCCTTACTCTCTTCCATCCTTGAAGGAGCAACGCATGAAACGCAGTTGGCACGTCTTCGCAATTTGTGCGGCAATCTCGCTTGCCGCCACTTCGTCCTGCTACGCGCAGATGGGCATGGACATGTTCAAGCGGCCCTCGATCACCAAAGTTTTCCACCCGGTGGTTGGCAAAGGCGCCGTGTATCTGGACACCGATAAAGACGGGAAGACCTCCCGCACCAGCGAAATTGCCGTCGTCGCCAAGGAATCGTTCGAAGGCAAGGAAGGTTTCTGGATGCAAATTTACTCCACCGATTCCCAGGGCAAAGCCTTCGTCGGCAAAAGCCTCATCACCCCGGGCGATTTTGAATTCCACCGCATGATCATCCAGCCTCCGGGCCAGCAAGCCATGGAAATTCCGATGAAGATGAATGCCGCACGCAAAGAAAAAATAGAAGAGCATGCCGCCGAGTGGCACTCCGTCGGCACCGAGTCCGTCACCGTCCCCGCCGGCACCTTTTCCTGTGAACACTGGCGCAACGACAAGACTCACGCCGAGATCTGGACCAGCGACAAGGTCACTCCGTTCGGCATGGTCAAGGAGATCAGCGGCAACGGCAACACCCAGGTTCTTTCTAAACTTCTCGACAACGCCACAGACCGCATCACCGGCCCCGTAAAACAACTCGGCGATATGCAGCAAATGATGCAACAAATGCAGCAGCAACGTCAGCAGCCATAGCACTGGCTCCAATCCCAGCCTTGAGCATTTTCAGCTTCTGTTCTAAAATCGCTCTTGCTCCCAGGTGGATCGCCTCAGCGTCCTGCCTGCCACTATCCACCGATTTGCCATCCTCTTCGTTAAGGGGCTTGCTTGGATACACCATCGGAAAAGTTTCTGTCCGCACGAGTCGTGGAACGCCGACAAATTGCCGAAGACCTTTTTGTCCTGAAAGTCGATCCGGGCGGCACGTACGACTACAAAGCCGGTCAATACGCCACCCTAGGTCTCGAGCGCGACGGCAAACGCGTCGAGCGCGCCTACTCCATCGTGTCTTCGCCATATGAGCAGGCCCTCGAATTTTTCATCGAGCACGTTCCCGCCGGCCAGCTCACTCCGCTACTCAACGTGCTCAAAGAAGATAATCCCCTTTATCTCCGGCGCTTTGCCAAGGGGCGTTTCACGCTCGATCTGAAGAGCGGCCACACCAATCACTTGCTGCTTGGCACCGTCACGGGAGTTGCGCCCTACGTCAGCTATGTCCGTACGATTTTTCAGGATTGGAAAAAGGGCGGGTCACCTATGCCCGGCGAGCATCGCCTCTTTTGCGTCCATGGCTCCAGCCACGCGCACGAGTTCGGCTATCGCGACGAACTTGAAAAAATCGCGGCAGAGGCTCCGTGGTTCAAATACGTTCCCACCATCAGTCGCACCTGGGATAACCCGGACTGGCGTGGCGAGCTTGGCCGGGTCGACGACCTGGTCCGCAAATATGTTGAAGTTTGGAATCTGACTCCGGCCGACACGACTGCTTATCTTTGCGGTCATCCCGGAATGGTTGAGACCGGCCGCGGCATGTTGCAACGCGCGGGCTGGAAAAAAGAACACCTGCAATTTGAAATTTACTTCATCCCCGGCACTCCCGGGACCTAGCCCGCCGCCGGGCTGCATCCTATGCGCACTCCGGGTTAGGTTTCGCTGTCCTCATTCTCTTACTTCATCCAAGTCATAATCCAGAATCCCACGGCCGTACTGATGAACCACGCCACCAGCGTAATCTTGAAGGCCTGCGAAAACGCGCGCAAACTATCCACCTTTGCTTTCACAATCATCGCCAGCTCATATACCTGGTCCGTCACGTTCCGCAGCATCTCCTCTGGACTCACCTTGGCCATCGCCTCGTAATAGGCCGCGCTATTCTCATAGCGCACCACATGCTCGTAATAGAGCAGCTCTCTTCCATCGGCCGGGCGCGCATGATGCCGCGCAATCCGCGGCGTCAACACATGCGAAATCAGATAGAGCGCCCACACAAATCCCAACGCGAACACTACATAGCTCGCCGCATAAAGCCCGCTAGCCGCAATTTCTCCCGCGCTCTCCCACCGCAGTTTCGGCAAGACTTCTTTCCCCAAGGGAATCGTGCTCGCCCCAAAAAACAAGAGAAAAGTCACCAGGTATCCGGCCTTCAAATCCGCCGCCCGAATAATCGCCTGCTGGTCCTCAAAATTCTTCCAGGCGTATCCCACGCGGTCGGTCATCAATGCCCGCTCTTCTTCACTCACTCGTCTCGCCCCCCTCAACCGAATCCTGATGCATGGCCGCCCTCACATCATCCTTCTTCCATGGCGTCCCGTCTCTTCGAACAATCCCAGCACATTCGTCATGCTGAAGAGATCCCGGATCTGCTTGCTGGCGTTCACCACTTCCAGCTTGCATCCCCGCGTCCGCGCGGAAACATGTAAAGTCACCACCGCCCCCAGCCCCGAACTGTCCATCATCGGCACTTCCCGCAAATCCAAAACAATGCGGCCCTTCTTTCCGCACACCTCCAGCATCTCCATCTTCAACAGCGGCACATTCTCGCTTGTCAATCGCCCAAAACACTCCACCACCCAACCGTCTTCCACCTCGCGACGCTGCACGCGAAACCCTCGCGCCGAACTGGCCCCATCCATCACCCCCATCGAATCCCTCCGTCCTCTGGTTCACTCTCCGCCAACCGTGCCCGCTTTGTACCTTATTTCGCCCGCTTTGCCTAGCGCTCCATCCCGACACTCTATCTGGTTCGATGTAGCGGCGGGGAAGAGCACAGCCAGGAATGGCTGTGTTACAAGAGTGCTCGGCGACCTGAAGGTCGCCGCTACCGGGAGCCGAAAAACCTAAGAGGGCTGACTACTTGCGCTAAACTCTTCGCATGCAACGTAAAATCTTCTGGCTCCTCTTTGCCGCTCTCGGCCTCATCGCAGACTTCACCCTCCCGTTTGTCTGGGCCGTGGTCGCCACTTTCCCCATCCTTGCCCTGAGCTGGTGGATTGCCTACCGGAGCGACTGGTTCCCCGATTGATTTTGAGTGCGGAAGCGGAGCTTCCGCTTTTCCGACTCACCCCATTCACCCGATTGCACCGCCGGCAATTCGCGCGGCAGTTTCCCTACATCGTCCGAAACAAAAAATGCCAGGTCACATCCACCCCGGCATGCACCAGCGCCGAAGCAAAAATCGATCCCGTTCTCCTCCACGTCCATCCATAAAACAGCCCCGCAATCGCCGCCAGAATCACGTACCGCCAATTCGGGAATCCCAGATTCGTAATGTGTGAAAGTCCAAACAGCATCGACGCCGTCCACCACCCCGCGAATTCGCTCTTGGATGCCCGCCCCAGAAAATTCTGCAGCAACCCGCGAAACAGCAACTCCTCCGGACACGCGGTCAAAAATAAAATTCCGAGTGAACCAATCAGCACCCCGCTCCAATTTCCCCAATGAGGATCAAAGGCAACAAAACGCATCCGTATCCCCAGGGGAATCGCCACGCACCCAAACAGCGCAAAACTCCCAATTACATATAGTCCCCAGTTCTTCCCCCAACCCATCGAGTACCCAACGCCCTTCGCCCGCCGCACGAGCAAAAAACAGGCCAGCGCCACATCCACCGCCATCAGCACGGTAAAGACATACGCCAGCCGTCCGCCGGGATATGGCCACATCCAGTGCGTCGGCCCGAATTTCACGAACCCCCACACGCCCGCCACTGTTAGAAAATCCTGCCAGCTTCCCGCCGCCGCCCCGCGGGAAGAAACCGCCAGCCCCAGCGGAACAAACACAAACGCCGCCATCACCACGGCCCGTTCCGCCGCGAACGTCCCCGTCCCTACCAGGTAAATCACGAATGTCACAAAGACAAGCGCACCCAGTAAGAATCCGCCGGCTGGACCAAATTTCCCCGCAAGTCCTTCCGCCACTCCCTGCGCCGCGAACGTAAGCATCACCAGCAGCAAAATCGAAAACGTAGCCACGGTCGCCGCAAACGCGCGGCCTTGATAACCCTCCCAGGCTGCATATAGCGCCGCACCGAGGCTCAACCCCGCCCAAATTCCCAGCATCACCCAAACGTTCAGTTGCCTCATCCCCTCATCCGCTCCTCAAGTTACCCTCAACAATTGCCGACTCAGTCCGCAACGCCACGCCAATTCTAATCGCTCTCCACGATGCCGCTCAAACATAGGAATCTGGGGGCGCTCCACCTCTCAGAATCCAAAATCCGCTACAATTCACCCGCGCCTACCATGTCAAACGCCCCAACCTCGCGCCTCTCTTACATCGACTGGCTCCGCGGCCTCGCCTGCCTTCTCATGTTTCAGACCCACTGTTATGATTCCTGGCTTCGCCCCGATCTGCGGGATTCCGCCCTTTACCACTGGTCGCAGCTCGGCGGCACGCTCCCCGCGCCGCTCTTCATTTTCCTGGCTGGCATCTCCATGGCGCTCGTTACCGAGCGTCTTCGCGAAAAGGGAATTGCGCGCAACACTATCCTTAAACAAACCGCCCTCCGCAGTGCCGAAATTTTCGCGCTTGGCTTGCTCTTTCGCCTTCAGGAATACGCCCTCGGCTACAAATGGGTGCCCTGGACCGACCTTTTCCGCGTAGATGTCCTTAACATCCTAGGACTCTCCATGGTTTTCATGGCCCTCCTCTGTTGGCTCGCCTCCGCCGAAAAAATCTCCGCGGCCCGCGCTCGCAGTATCGCTGCCGCTGTCATTGTCGCCACCGCAATCGCCATGCTCACTCCGCCGCTCTGGACTACCCATCGCCCGCGCTTCCTGCCGTGGCCTCTCGAGTCGTACATCAACGGCGTCCACATCTTCCCTGAGCCACAGCACTGGCTCTTCCCGCTGTTTCCCTGGGCCGCGTTTGCCTTCGCCGGACTCGCGGTCGGCTTCCTCGTCTACACCTCGTTCGCGCGCCGCAACGAAGCCGTCTTCTTCTTCCTCCTTGGTCTTGGCGGCGTTGGGGCCTGCTACCTCTCCCGCTTCCTCGACGAATCTTCCGTTCATCTCTATGCCGTCTACGACTATTGGCACTCCAATCCCAATTTTCTCCTTATGCGCTGCGGCATTCTCCTCATCATCACTTTCCTCGTCTACGTCTGGTGCCGCTGGGGCCTCGCGCAACTCGGCTTCAGCCCAGTAATCCAGTTGGGAAAGACTTCGCTCCTCGTCTATTGGGTGCACATCGAGTTCGTGTACGGGCGCTTCTCCATTCTGCCCAAGCGCGGGTGTTCCATCCCGAAAGCAACGATTGGATTATTTGTGATTTTCCTGGCGATGCTGGCGCTGTCAATGCTGCGCACGCGCTACAAGAAGGGAACAATCAAGGTTTCGCAGCCGCAGGCCCAACCGGCTTCGGCGCCGGCAGCTTGATGATCTTCTCGTTCGGCCGCGCCAGGCCGTACTCTTCGCGCGCAATTTTCCGGATCGTCTCCGGATCGCTCTTCAAATCCTGAACGTCCTGCAGCAATTCCAAATTTTCCTTATTCAGCTTTTGCAATTCCTGATTGACCCTTTGAATCTCCTGCTGCTTCTGCCGCATCGCCAGGTAACCGTGCGGTCCGAAAATATCGTGCACCAGCAGCACCGCCACGAACACGCCCATCAGGTAAGGCGCATAGTGCAGCAAACTTTTCTTCGAATTTTTCCGCGGTTCGCTCATCCGTCTTTCAGAATCCATTCCGAAGCTTCTTTCACCAGTTTCGAGGTAGCCGCTGCGCTTTCCGCTTCCACATACAACCGTAGCAGCGGTTCCGTCCCGCTCAACCGCAACAACATCCAGCTCCCATCCCCAAACACGAATTTTGCTCCATCCGTGCGGTCCACCGATACAACTTTCCTTCCCAGTAGTGTCGTAGCGTCCACCGCCGCCTTGCGGATCGCATTTGCCTTCTGTTCGTCGGAGAGGTGCAGATTCTCCCGCACCGGATGAAACTCCCGCCCTAATTTCTTGAACATCGCCCGAATTTGCTCGCCGATCGACGCGCCGCGTGCTGCCGTCATCTCCGCCACCAGCAGGCACGCCAGGATCCCGTCCTTCTCTGGCACATGCCCGCGAATCGTCAGCCCTGCGCTCTCCTCGCCGCCCAGCGCAATCTTGTCTTCGCGAATCAATTGTCCGATGTACTTGAATCCTACCGGCGTCTGATGGGTCGTTTGCCCATGGGATTTTGCCGCCGCATCCACCATCTGCGTCGTTGCCACGCTCCGTGCTGCCGCCATCTTCCACCCGCGCGTTTCCACCAGATAGTCGTACACCAGCGCCAGAATCAGATTCGGCTGAATCCACGTCCCGTCGCCATCCACAATTCCAAACCGGTCCGCGTCTCCGTCTGTGGCCAAACCGACCTTCGCGCCGTTCTCCTTCACTGCTTTTCCGAGCGGCGCCAGATTCTTCTCATCCACATCCGGCCCGCTTCCGCCGAACAGACAATCCCGCTCCGTGCGCCGCGCCGTTACCGCAATCCCATGATCCGCCAGCGCCTTGTCCAGATACCCTGCGCCAGCGCCGTGCAGGGCGTCCGTCACCACCTTTAGCTTCGCCTTCTGAATCACCTCAAAGCGCACCAACTCCTTCAGCCGCTTTAAATAATCCGCCTTCAGGTTGACGGTCTCACCCGCATCCTGCTTGGAATGGCTGTCATGCGCCGCGCTTCCCGCGCTCATTCCTTCTTTCGCCAGAATCCGCGCTACCCGCGCTTCAATGTCCTTCGTCACTTCCGGCAAGGCCGGCCCCGCGTCCGAGGTTGAAAATTTCAGGCCGTGATACTGTGCTGGATTGTGGCTCGCGGTAAAATTGATCGCCCCATCCAGCTTGCGCCGCTGGATCTCGAACGCAATCGCCGGCGTCGGTGTAAACGTCTCGCACAGGAGGGTATGAATTCCATGCTCCTGCAGAATCCTTACCGCCAAGGCTGAAAACTCTTCCGAATAAAATCGTGTGTCGTACCCAACCAGGACTGTCGGATGCTTTTTCTTTTCAGTGAAATGCTCCGCAATCGCCCGCACCGCAAGGCGCACATTCGCAAACGTAAAATCGTCCGCAATCAACCCCCGCCACCCGCTGGTTCCAAACCTGATTGGCGATGATATCTGTGTAGTTGCCATAGTGTACGTATTCTACTCACTCTTCTGGCTGCATTGTAGGGGCGGATTGTTGCTAATGGCTTTCGGTTACGTATTTTGCGCGAATTTCGTTGGTCAGGGCCAGGGATTTGGCGACCTTGGTGGAGCTGAAATCGTGAAGGACGCCTAGTTTTGTTAGGGCGGCTAGAACGGATTCGGTGGGGATGTTGCCGACTAGGGCGTCGCCGGCGAAGGGGCAGCCGCCGAGGCCGGTTAGGGCGGAGTCGAAACGGCGGCAGCCTGCGGCGTAGGCGGCGTTGATTTTTTCTTCGGCGGTGTCGGGGCGGGAGTGGAGGTGGACTCCGAGTTCGACGCCGGCGACGTGGTCTTTTACTTGGGAGTAGACACTGTGGATGAGATCGGGCGTGGCGGTGCCTACCGTGTCCGCGAGTGAAACCGTGGTGATGCGGATGTCTTTCAGCCAGTCGAGGGTGTCCTGGACGATTTCGGGGCCCCACGGTTCTTCGTAGGGATTGCCGAAGGCCATGGAGATGTAGATGACTAGATCCTTGTTGGCTTTTTTTGTTTCGCGTTTGAGCGTTTCGACGAGAGCGCGGGATTCGGCGCGGGTCATGTTGGCGTTGGCGCGGCGGAAGTAGGCGGAGATGGAATACGGGTAGCCGATGGTGGAGACGCCGGGCGTGGCTAGGGCGCGTTCCAGACCTTTTTCATTGACGACGATGCCGATGATTTCGGGGAGTGTGGCGCCGTCGGGGAGGGAATTGAGGAGGCGGACCATTACTTCTTCGCTGTCGGACATTTGTTTTACGTGTTTGGGGGAGACGAAGCTTGCGGCGTCGATGTGTTGGAAGCCGGCGGCCACTAGCTCGCGCAGGTAGTTCACTTTCGTTTCCGTGGGGATGATTTCCGGGAGGCCTTGCCAGGCGTCGCGGGGGCATTCGACTAACTTTACGGTGTCGGTCATTTAGCGGGATTTGTCCTGTTTTTTGTCGGCGATCGCGGAAAACAGGAAAGTAAAGAAAAGAACCATTCCCAAGATTCCAAATCCACCGAGGATTTTATTGTACGCGATGCTGGTCCCCAGCATATTTTCGAGTTGCACATGCCTGACGGAGACGAGATACAAGTCGTAACACATGCCGATGGCCAGGCCGAGAGCGGCAATTCCGAACGAAGTAGACATGGCGATCAACAAGAATCGGGAATGGCGGCTCATGGTTTTTGTTCGACTGTTTTAGTTTACGGGCAAACCGGGGAATGGAGAAGCGATCGAGATGGAAAGCCTGTAGCTCACCCCTTTGAGGGGTGAGGTTTTTCATGGCGCGGGCAAGGATGCAAATTGTGCCGGTACAATTGAAAACCCTCAGGCCTGAAGGCCTGAGCTACAGAATTGTCACGTTTGCAAGACGCCGGTTTTGAATTCGGGGAGGTGGGTGTTTAGGGAGGCGGCGTTGAGGGCCCAGATCAGGGCGTCGCGGGTGTGGGCTGGGTCGATGATGGCGTCGAGCCAGAGGCGGGCGGCGGCGTAGCGGGGATCCGTCTGGTGATCGTAGGTGGATTTTACGGAGTCGAGGAGTTCCTTTTTTGCCTTTTCGTCGACTTTTTTGCCTTCGCGCTCGAGTTGTTTCAGCTTGATCTCGGCTAGCGTGTTGGCGGCCGCGTCTCCGCTCATTACCGCGAATTTTGCGGTGGGCCAGGCGAACATGAAGCGCGGGTCGTAGGCTTTGCCGCACATGGCGTAGTTTCCGGCGCCGAAGCTGCCGCCGAGGATGACGGTAATTTTGGGAACGACGCTGTTGGCGACGGCGTTGACCATTTTGGCGCCGGCGCGGATGATGCCGCTCCATTCGGCGTCTTTGCCGACCATGAAGCCGTTGACGTCGTGAAGAAAAATCAGCGGGATGCGGTTCTGGTTGCAATCCATGATAAAGCGGGCGGATTTTTCCGCAGATTCGGTGTAAATCACGCCGCCGAATTCGATGCGCTTCTGATCGGAGTGTGGGGCGTTGGTGGTGATGTGTTTCTTTTGGTTGGCGACGATGCCAACGGCCCAGCCGCCGATGCGGGCGTAGCCGCAGAGGAGGGTTTCGCCGTATTCGGCGCGGTATTCCTCGAACTCGCTGCCGTCAACGAGGCGGGCGATGATTTCGCGCATGTCGTATTGCTTGGCGGGATTGCTGGAAAATATTCCGTACAATTCGTTGATCGAGTACAAAGGCTCTTTGAGGCGAGAGTGGCTGAAGATCGGCGGGTTCGGCGCGCCCATTTTGTCCACCAGGGCGCGAATGCGTTTCAGGCAGGATTCGTCGTCTGGCTCGCGGAAATCCACGGTGCCGCTGATCTGGGAGTGCATTTTGGCGCCGCCGAGATCTTCGGCGGAGGTTTTCTGGCCGATGGCGGCTTGCACCAGCGCAGGGCCGGCTAGGAAAAGGCCAGAGCCTTCGGTCATCAAGATGTGGTCGCACATCACCGGGAGATAGGCGCCGCCGGCTACGCACATGCCCATGATGGCGGTGATTTGGGGAATGCCCATGGCGCTCATGACGGCGTTGTTTCGGAAGACGCGGCCGAAATCGTCGGTGTCAGGGAAAACGTCTTCCTGGAGCGGGAGAAAGACGCCAGCAGAGTCGACTAAATAAATTGTCGGGATGCGATTTTCGATGGCGATGTTTTGCGCGCGGATTACTTTTTTCGCGGTCATCGGGAAAAAGGCGCCGGCTTTTACGGTGGCGTCGTTGGCGATGACCATGAATAGGCGTCCGGAAACGCGGGCGAGGCCGGTGACGGTGCCGGCGGAGGGGGCGCCGCCCCATTCTTCGTACATTTCGTGGGCGGCGTAGATGGCGAATTCGAAGAAGTGGGTGCCGGGATCGATGAGGGCGTTTACGCGTTCGCGGGCGGTGAGGCGGTTCTTTTTGTGCTGGGATTCGATGGCTTTGGGGCCCCCGGCTTGACGGATTTTTTCTTCTTCGTTCTTGATGGAGGTGAGGAGTTCCACCATGCGCTGGGAGTTCTTTTGGAAATCGGGGGATTTTGCGTCGATGGAGGATTTCAAGACCGAAGAGGACACGCGACGACCTCGCAGAGGGAGTGATGGCAGCGGAATCAGTATACGGAGGATTGGTGGTTTGTGCGAGTGCGCGGAAAAGAGAAAGGCTTACCACAGAGGTAACAGAGTGGCCGCAGAGCGAACGGAGACGAGTAGGCTCGAGAGAGAATTGGGAATTGCGGTGGATTCGCGGGATGGGTAGGGAAAGGCCTCACCCCTTAAGGGGTGAGCTACAGAGTTATAGGTGGACGTGGCGCTTGTGGATGAAGTCGATGATGTCCTGGGTGGATGTGCCGGGGAGGAAAATTTCGGCTATGCCGGATTTTTTGAGGGCGGGGATGTCGGGGCCGGGAATGATGCCGCCGACTAGGACAGTGACGTCGTCCATGCCTTTTTCGTGGAGGAGTTTCATGAGTTGGGGGCAAAGAGTGTTGTGGGCGCCGGAAAGGATGGAGAGGCCGATGACGTCGACGTCTTCCTGGACGGCGGCGGAGGCGATCATCTCCGGGGTCTGGCGGAGGCCGGTGTAGATGACTTCCATGCCGGCATCGCGGAGGGCGCGGGCGATGATTTTGGCGCCGCGGTCGTGGCCATCGAGGCCGGGCTTGGCAATCAATACTCTAATTTTCTTCTCTGGCATTGCGTGACTCAATCTCCTAGTCTTCTCTGCGCGCCTCTGCGAACCTCTGCGCCTCTGCGTTGTCCGTTTCTGCATCTTGATAATGCCATACAAAACGCTTAATGCCGTCGCGCAAAATTGGGACATTGAAGTTTATAAGCAAACCAATAGGAGCTTCCGCCAGCCGAAGGTACGTTAGCATGACCGAATCGTGGATTGGGGCGAGAGTCTCGATCGATTTGATTTCGACGACGATGCGATGGTGAACCAAGAAGTCGAGACGATAGCCGCATTCCAATTTCAGGTCCTTGTATACCAGAGGGACAGGCTTCTGGCGCTCGAAAGGAATTCCTCTCAGGATGAATTCTCTGGCTAGGCATTCTTCGTAGACCGCCTCCAATAGCCCTGGGCCTAGGGAGCGGTGGATGTCAATCGCTGCCCCGATGATTGTATGGGTTAGTAACTTATCGTTCATGGAAGAGTAAGGATAACGCAGAGGCACAGAGTACGCAAAGGATCGCAGAGGAAGAAAGGTAGAGGAAGAGAGGGGGTTCAGGTGATGGCGACTTCTTCGTAGGCGCCGAAGACGGTTCGCATGGCTTCGCAGATTTCGCCGAGGGTGGCGTAGGATTTTACGGCGTCGTAGATGAAGGGCATAAGGTTTTCGGAGCCGTGGGAGGCTTTGCGGAGGGCGTTCAAGCGGCGGTCGACTTCGGAGGAGGAGCGATCGGCGCGGAGTTTGCTGAGGCGTTCGGCTTGGCGGTGGGCTACGGTTTCGTCGATTTGCAGGAGATCCATCGGCTGTTGAGGCGTGACGTAATCGTTTACGCCGACGATAATTTTTTCCTTTTTGTCGATTGCCATTTGGTAGCGGTAGGAGGCTTCGGCGATTTCGCGCTGCGGGTAGCTCTTTTCGATGGCGGCGACCATGCCGCCCATGGCGTCGATACGGCGGATGTAGTCCCAGGCGCCGGCTTCGACTTCGTTGGTGAGGGTTTCCACAAAATAAGAGCCGCCTAGCGGGTCGACCGTGTTAGTGACGCCGGTTTCGTGGGCGATGATTTGCTGGGTGCGCAGAGCGATTGTGGCGGCGTGTTCGGTTGGCAGTGCCCAGGCTTCGTCGAGCGAGTTAGTGTGCAGGGATTGGGTGCCGCCGAGAACGCCGGCTAGCGCCTGAATTGCGGTGCGGACGACGTTGTTCATTGGCTGCTGAGCGGTCAGGGAACAGCCTGCCGTTTGCGTGTGGAAACGCAGCGCCCAGCTTCGCGGGCTGACGGATTTGTACCGTTCCTTCATGGCTTTGTGCCAGATGCGTCGGGCGGCGCGGTACTTGGCGATCTCTTCGAAGAAATCGTTGTGCGCGTTGAAGAAGAAGGAAAGCTGCGGCGTGAATTCATCCACCGGCAGGCCGCGACGCATGGCCCATTCGACGTACTCCATGCCGTCGCGCAGGGTGAAGGCAAGTTCCTGGATGGCGGTGGAGCCGGCTTCGCGGATGTGGTAGCCGCTGATGGAGATGACGTTGAACTTCGGCGTGTGCTTCATGCCGAATTCGAACGTGTCGATCACCAGGCGCATGGAAGGCTCGGGCGGATAGATGTATTCCTTTTGCGCTATGTATTCCTTCAGGATGTCGTTCTGCAGCGTGCCGGAGATTTTCTTCCAGTCGGCGCCTTGCTTTTCGGCGACCGCGAGATACATCGCCCAGATCACCGCCGCCGGAGAGTTGATAGTCATTGATGTGGTGACGTCGGCGAGGGGGATCTGGTCGAAAAGGACTTCCATGTCGGCAAGCGAGCTTATGGCGACCCCGCATTTGCCGACTTCGCCTTCGGAGAGGGCATGGTCGGAGTCGTAGCCCATCAAGGTGGGGAGATCGAACGCGGTGGAAAGGCCGGTTTGGCCCTGCGAGAGGAGATAGCGGAAGCGCTGGTTGGTGTCTTCGGCGGTGCCAAAGCCGGCGAACTGGCGCATGGTCCAGAGGCGGCCGCGATGCATAGTGGCGTGGATGCCACGAGTGTAGGGAGGCTCGCCGGGATTGCCGAGGTCGCGCGCCGGATCCCATCCCGCGAGATCCTCTTCCGTGTACAGGCGGCGAATGGGGTAACTGGAGACGGTGGTGAATTCTTTCTGACGCTCGGGGCTTTTTTCGAGTGTGGGGCTAAGAGTATTTTCTTCCCAGGCTTGTAGCTTCGAGGGTGATTTTACGGCGCTGCCCGTCTTTTTCGGATTGGCCGGATCATTCATGAATAGGCGCTCCCGGGATCACAATATAAGCGACTGAATATACAGACCTCGCCATAAACTAATGCTATGGGAAAGGGTCGCGGGGAGCAAGGAGAGGAGGAAGAGAGAGGTAACTCGGTGGAAAGGGGACGAAGATAACGAAGCGGGTGAAAGCGGATGCGGCGGGGACGTGGCGGATGGTTGGGGAGCACCTGCTTCGTGTCCACCCTTCCTTCGTCAGGGTGGGTTTGGCCACCTGGAGGTGGCCGCTATTTCTTGGCGAGGGAGCGGACAAAATTGACTACGTCCCAGATTTCGTCAGGTTTCAGGCGGCCTTCTTCGCCCATCATTTTGCCCTTGCCGTTGTTAATGAGGTTGTAGATGTCGCCGTCATTCAGGTTCTTCAACGCATCGGCGTCGCGCAAATCCTTGAGCTTCAATTTCATGTCTTCGGCGAGGTCGCCGTCGCCTGCGCCTTCTTTGCCGTGGCACATGGCGCAATCCTGGCCGTATTTCTTTTTGCCTGAAGCGAGGGAAGTGGGCGATGACTTCACGGGATTGTCCTTCTTTGCGGCCTCGGTGCCGGCCTTGGCTTCGGCAGGGGGCTTTTCTTCAGCAGCGGGTTTTTCTTCGGCGGGCTTGGCGGGCTCCTGAGAATGGCATTGCAACGGCAAAACCAGAGCGGAACACACAAAGACACAGGCGAGCGCGAGTTTCATAGACGGGTCTCCCTAAGCGACTCAACGCGTCAATCGTGCATAGGGCGCAGTTTGGGCAAGTATAATCCTCCGGCGGTGATTTGTATTTTTATTATTTGGCCCGGGGCGCTCCGGCTGCGTTCGCCCAAAGGCAATTTATGGCCACTATCATCGGCCCAACATCAAAGGCGAAGAGCCGCCCTGCGGCAGGAAGCCGCGCACGCAAACGAAATGCAAGGAGACAGTCAATGCCGACATTCACGACCAAAGACGGAACGCAGATTTTTTACAAGGATTGGGGCAAAGGACAGCCCATCGTTTTCAGCCACGGCTGGCCGCTGAGCGGAGACGACTGGGACGGCCAGATGCTGCACTTCGGGCAACTGGGATATCGGGTGATTGCGCACGACCGGCGAGGGCACGGGCGCTCCGACCAGACGTGGGACGGCAACGACATGAACACTTATGCCGACGATCTGGCGCAGTTGTTCGAGAAGCTCGACCTGAAGGAAGCGATCATGGTGGGGCATTCGACGGGTGGAGGCGAAGTGGCGCGGTACCTGGGCCGCCACGGCACAAAGCGCGTTGCGAAAGCGGTGCTAATCAGCGCGATCCCGCCGCTGATGCTGAAGACAGAAAAGAATCCGACGGGAACACCGATCGAAGTGTTCGACGGGCTGCGCGCGGCACTGGCGGCGAACCGGGCGCAGTTTTACAAAGACATCACGATGCCGTTTTACGGGTACAACCGTCCGGGCGCGAAGATTTCGGAAGGCATCCGGGAGCACTGGTGGCTGCAGGGAATGTTGGGAAGCGTGAAGGGTCACTATGACTGCATCCGGGTGTTTTCGGAAACCGATCACACGGAAGATCTGAAGAAGATCGACATTCCGGTGCTGGTGATGCATGGCGACGACGATCAGATTGTGCCCATTGTGGCGGCGGGGCCGCTTTCGGCGAAGTTGCTGAAGCATTCGACGCTGAGAGTGTATCCGGGATATCCGCACGGGATGCCTGCGACGCACGCGGATGTGATTAATGCGGATTTGCTGGCGTTCTTCAAGGGGCAGAAGCTGAGCGCGACGGCGTAGACGCTCGCCAGCAGAGGCACTTGGATACATTCATTTCTCAGGCGCACTATCTGGTTCTGAGGGATCTGCTTTTTGCGCGTGAAAGCACCGACCTGAAGGTCGGCCACTACAAAATAAGGAGCACAGCGAGGAATCGCCGTGCCACTAGGCGAAATACTGGAAAGTTCGCCAGAACTGGGGCCAGCCGGCTTTGGGGGGGCCGCAGAGTAAAATGTCGCGGCGTTCGGTGGTTTCTTCGTTGGCGATGCCGAGGGAGTTTGTGTTTTGGGCGGCGAGGCGGCAGGAGTCGAAGTTGGATTCGACGAAAGCGCGCGGAAAACCGACGATGATGAGAATTTGCGGGGGCGGATCGCCGTAGCCGCGCTCCCAGGAAGAGTTGACGCCGCTGATGGCGAGTGGGAGACCTCGGCTGGGGCCGTAGAGATTGATGGCGCCGACTTCGCCGTAATTTTCAGCGAGGATGCCGAGATGCGCGCGTGATTCGACTGGCAGCGAGTCGCGAAGCTGTGCAAGCGTCGAGATTAGATCCTGCCAACCAATTTCGTCGCGCAGGGTGATGTTCATCGCGTCGGCGGCGCGGAACCACGCGGAAGGGATTGGGGCTAGCGGCAACCCGACTGCTGCGGCGCCCAGGATGCTTATCGTGAGGGCAGTGATGACCGTGGCCCAGATCGGCCTTTGCTGGCGGGGGGGCAGGTTAGAGAGCCAACGTTCACCCCAGACGGCGCCGGCTGCATATAACACGGCGTAGGCGGGCATCAGGTAGTAGCCGCGGCCTTTGGCCACCAGGAAAATGGTGAACGGGACGATATACATCCAAGAGAGAGCACGGACTCGTTTTCCTTCGCGCGTAAAGAGGCAAAAGCAGAGTCCTGCGATCCACAACGGAGACGAGAGCAGCGTCATTTCGAACTGGTCCGCCAGGAAGGATTGCGTCAGGCCTTCGGCAACATCGCGGTGATGGAGGAAGCGCAGGAAGTCCCAGGCAACAAAATGATGCTGCGCCTGCCACAGGAAATTGGGCGCGACGAGTAAAAGCGAAATCAGCAGACCAAGCCACGGCCAGATGGTGCGGAAATATTTTCGGGCATCCGAGAGTAAAATTCCCGCAACAACTCCCGCGGCGAAGAACAGCATCGTGTATTTGGCGAGCATGCCCAGACCCATCGACCCGCCGATGGCGAGAAAGTAGCGAGGGTCGGCCGCCTTCAGGAGGCGGACAACAAAGAACGCGGTGAGAACCCAGAAAAAATAGTCGAGCGATGTGTATTGCAGGAGTGCGCCGACGCCGAGAGAGAAGGGAATCGAAGCCGAGGCGGCGGCAAGTTGCGCGGCGCGCCTGCCGCCCATGTCTTTGGCCATCGAGCCCGTGAGCACAATCGTGACGGCTTGCAGCAGTGCGCTGAAGAAGCGGAAGCCGATCAACGAGGTGCCGAATAATGAGAGGGCGAGTCGTCCAAAGAACGGCGTTAGCGGCGGGTAGGCAACATAGCCCCAGGCGAGGTGGCGAGCGTCTTCGAGGATGGAGAGTTCGTCGCGATTGAAACCGTAGCGGGAGGCGGTGAGAAGATGAAGGAGGAGGGTGGCGGTGGCAAGAGAGGCGAGAAGAGCAAAATCGGTTTGAGTGCGTGAAGCGGGAACCGCGGGTTGGTCTGCGGCTGGAAGCGGCGGCGATTCGCTGAAAGCGAGAGGTTCGTTGTCCGATACCACGGCGGCCTCAAAAAGATGGGCAATGATAGCAGAAGGCGGAGCGGCAGTGAGTTGCGTGCACCGACCTAAAGGTCGGCCAGCACAAATGGGTGAGCAGGGGAAAAGCAGATCCCTCACCCGCAGAGGATGCGGGCGCGGGATGACAAGTTTGGGTGATGTAAAACTAGCGGTTGCCGGATTTGCTTTTGTCGTCGAGTTCCTTGAAGAGTTGGTCGGCGCCTACGACCTGGCCGTTTAGGGTACCGGGAATCTGGGTGTCGCGTTCGATGTCGCCCTGTTTGGCGCCGGCGATGGTAACGCTGTTGATCTGCAGGGTACGGCCGAGGGCGCGTTCGTAGTTGGCCTTGGCTTCGGCCAAGTTCGCCAGCGCGCGAAGTTCGGTGCCCTGCGCCGTGATCAGGTCGCGCTGGGTCAGAATCACGTTATAGACGGTAGAAGCGCCCAGGCGATACTTCTTGTCCTCGGCGTCAAACGTCTGTTGTTGCAGTTCGCGAGCCTTGCTGGCGGCTTGCACCTGGGCGCGGCCTTGTTCAAGGGCGATAGAAGTGTTGCGGACGTCGAGCACGGCGCTGTTCTTGATCTGTTGCATCTGGGCTTCCAACTGGCGTTGCGTGAGCTGGGCGTGGACGCTGTCCGCCTGGGCTGATCGATTGCGAAGGGGAAGCGTGAGATTGACGCCGACCGAGTATTCGGGGAAGCGGTTGTGAAAGACCTGGCTCAAGCTGTCGGAGAGACCCGATTTGGTTACGACCGGGGGCGTCGTGGCAGTAATTGAATTGCCGGCGAGGCCGGTGCTGGAATAGGTTCCGGTAAGTGTGGCCAGGGGCAGCAACGCGTTCTTCGTGGCCTTGACGTCGATCTCGCCATTCTTCAGGTTCAGGATTTGCTCCTGGACATCCGGACGATTTACGAAGGCTTCCTTCACCGCGTCGGCGAAGGGCGCGAGCTGAATCGATTGCGGTGCGTCCGGTTTGTCGGTCGGAACGATCTCCACGTCAATCAGATTGGACGCGGTGGGATCCTTGGAGATGAAGTTCTTGAGCACCAACTCGTCCTGAAGCTGGACAGTCTGCGCGACGATGAGGTTCTGCGTGTCGGTGGCCAATTCGGACTCGGCGCGGGTGACGTCGAGCGGTGCCATGGTACCGATCTCGAGCTGTTTCTTGTTGTCGTTGTAAAGCTTTTGGGAAACGGTCACGGCCTGCTCCTGCACCTTCACATTTGCGCGCGCGTAAACCAGTTCCCAATAGGCGGTGATGGTATTGGTAACAGTGGTGATGGCCTGCTGCGCGAAGGCGAGATCGGCGATCTTGCGATTGTTTTCGGCGATGAGAATGTTGCGGCGGGTGACGTCGCGCCCCACTCCTTGCAGGAGCTGTTGGGAGAAACTGACGCCGATGGAGGATTGCACCGCGGGATCGAAAAGGTTGAAAGCGGAAGTGGAAGAGGAGCGGGTGTTGTCCCAGAAGACGTTGAGGGTGGTGCCGGTGGAAAATCCCTGAGAAAACCCCGTGTTGAAGATGCTGTTGTGGACTCCCAGAGTGGAGACACCGGCCGCGCCCGTACCAGAGGTGAGCGGGTTATTCACGGGGATCAGGCCGCTGGTGATGGAAATATTTTGCGTGAGGTATGGATCGAAGAAAAGGGAAGGCAAGTTCGCTGTCGACCCGGCAGACAAACTGTTAGGAACGCCGAAGCCGAAGCCTCCGGCTTTTGTTTTAAGGATGCTGGTGTCGGCCATCCAGGGGTTGTAACGCTGGACGACGATATCCATGCTGTTTTCCAGGGCGAGGGCGATGGCGTCCTGCAAGCTCAGATTCATCTTGCCGGACTGGATCAATTGCTCGAGCCGAGGCGAGTTGCTAAGCGCACCCGGGTTGACGTACCAGGTTTTGTACGGGGCCGTAATGTTTGGCCAGAGCCCGGGAGAGTTCGTATAGTGAAATTTGTTCAGGCCCAGGGAAATGGGCACGCCACCTTGCAGACTGGCCTGCTTGGAGGCAGGCGCCGGCGCGGGATCCTGGGCGAGCACCGGAGAGGCGGGTGCTCCCGCAAGAATGCCTGCCAGAACGGCCGAAAGCAGGGACTTCAGGGACAGCTTCTTCATAAGAGTTCCTCACCTCTGAAAAGTGGCAATGCTGAATTCTTGGCAAACCAACCCGTTAAAAGGCTTCTCTTTGTAAAACGATGCAAGAGGGCAATTTGTTTCATCCGGGATGCAGCTTGGCGGAGCGTCCACAGCGCGCCCACCGGCCTGGGTCTGGCTTCGAAGTCTAACAGGGGCCCTCATTCCTTGACAACGCGTTGCATGGAGGCTAGGCTGCTGACATTTCGACGTTTAGGAGTTGCCGCGGTTAGCGGGGCTATGTTCGGGCGCGACGAGCTGATGAAGCTGTTTGAGAAGGCGGGAGCGGTGCGCCACGGGCACTTTGAGCTGTCGAGTGGCCTCCATAGCGGCACGTATGTGCAGTGCGCGCTGGTGCTGCAGTACCCGCGGTTTGCGGAAAAGCTGGGGCAGGCGCTGGCCGCTTTGTTCTCGGATGCGCGGATTGATGCGGTGGTCTCCCCGGCGCTGGGCGGGGTGATTATCGGGCAGGAAGTGGCGCGGGCGCTGCCATCGCATGGCGATGCGATCGGCGGCGGGGTACCGGCGATGTTTGTGGAGCGGGATGCCGGCGGAGTGATGTGCCTGCGGCGGGGATTTGCGCTGAAGCCGGATACGCATGTCTTGGTGGTGGAGGATGTTTGGACTACCGGCGGATCGACGCAGGAAGCGATCAGCGTGGTGGAAGAGGCCGGCGGGCGCGTGGTGGCGGCGGGCGCGCTCATTGATCGCAGCGGCGGGAAGATTGAGTTTCCGGTGGAATCGAATGCATTGATTGAATTGCTGATTGAAAGTTATGAGCCGGATGATTGTCCTCTTTGTCGGCAAGGCACGGTGGCTGTGAAGCCGGGCAGCCGTTACGCGCGGTCCGCCTCCTAGGGTCGCCGGGCCGATCCCTGCATGCGTTATTTCAAACTCACGATTGCCTACGACGGAACGGATTTTCACGGCTGGCAGATTCAGAAGAGTAAGCCGACCGTGCAGGGCGAGATTGTGTCTGTGCTGCGGCGGTTGACGCAGGAGGAATCGCAATTGCTCGGCGCGGGGCGCACGGATGCCGGTGTGCATGCGCTTGGGCAGGTGGGAAGCTTCAAGACGCAGTCGGCACTCTCGGCTCTGGAGTTTCATCGCGCGCTGAATGCTTTGCTGCCGCCTAGCATTCGAATTGTGGCTGTGGAGGAGACCGGGCCGGATTTCAGCGCGCGCTGGTCGGCGAAGGGGAAGATTTACCGGTACCGGATTTATCGAGGGAAGGTGGTGCCGCCGATGCTTTGGCGGTACGTGCTGCACTATCCGTTTCCGCTGGATGAAGAGGCGATGCGGGACGCGGCGTCGCGGTTTGTGGGCATGCACGATTTCACTTCGTTTGCGGCTTCGACGGGTTCCGAGGACGACGACAAAGAGCGCAACATGCAGCGGGAGATTTTTTCTGCGGAACTGAAGCGGACGGACGACAGCGAGGAGCTTTGGTTCACGGTGCATGGGCGGTCGTTTTTGCGGTACATGGTGCGGAAGATGGTGGGGGCGCTGCTGGAAGTGGGACGGGGGAAGTTCGCGCCGGACTATATCGACCAATTGTATGAGTTGAAGGATCGATCGAAATCGGGGCCGACCGTGCCGCCGCAGGGATTGTTTATGGTGATGGTGGAGCACGACGAGCCTTATCGGGTTGGCTAGATTGCATCGAACCTGGGAAGGCCATTCTCCAGAATGGCCTTCTGACAGACTCGCCAATCGGGAGATTGGCGTTCCCGGGGTGAGAGCGGCCCGCCTCGGATGACGGGCCCTACACAAGCATGATTCGGCAAGGTAGAATCACACCCATGGCCGCAACTTCTTCCTTGTTGGATACTTTGCCTTCGATTGATCCCGCGACTGGCAAGGTTATGCAATCGTTTGAACGAACATCGCCCCTGGCTGTGCCTCAATTGCTCGCGAGGGCCTGCGAGGCGCAGCAAGCGTGGGCCAAACGGCCTGTGGCAGAACGCTGTGCGCAGGTCGCCGTCTTGAAAACAAAAATTCTGGAAGCGCGAGATTTGCTGACCGACGCGGTGGTGCGCGAATCGGGGAAGCCACGGGCGGAGGCCAAGTTTGCGGATGTGTTTGTTTCGCTGGATTCGGCGGATTATTTCGCGAAGCACGGCGGTTCGTTGCTGAAGCCGGAGTCAGTGGCGCATCACAGCCTGGCCGCGAAGGCCAAATCTGGAAAACTGTTTTACGAACCGCTGGGAGTGGTGGCGATTATCAGTTCGTGGAACTATCCGCTGGCGATTCCGATGGGGCAAATCATTGCGGCGGTGGTTGCGGGGAACGCGGTGCTGTGCAAGACCAGCGACTTTACGCCGGAATGCGGCGAGTTGATCGGGAAACTTTTTCGAGATGCCGGATTCCCGGCCGACCTGGTCACGATTGTGCAGGGCGGTGGGGAAGTGGGGCAGGCGCTGATAGATGCGCGGCCGGACAAGGTGTTTTTCACGGGGAGCGTTTTTACGGGGCGGCACGTGGCCGAAGCTTGCGCGCCGCTGCTTATTCCGAGCGTGCTGGAACTGGGCGGGAAAGACGCGATGCTGGTGTTGGCCGATGCCGACCTGGAGGTCGCATCGAGCGCGGCGGTTTGGGGCAGCTATACGAACTGCGGGCAAGTCTGCCTTTCGGTCGAGCGGCTTTTTGTGCAGCAATCGGTCAGCGATGCGTTCATTCAGAAATGCGTGGAGAAGACGCAGAAGCTGCGCCTGGGCGTGGGCAGCGATTCCGGCACGGATGTCGGCCCGCTAATCCGGCCGCAGCATGTGCAGCGGATGAGCGAGTTGCTGGCGGACGCGGTGAAACGCGGGGCGCAGGTTTTGAGCGGTGGGCGGCCGCGGCCGGATTTGGGGCCGAATTTTTTTGAGCCGACGGTGATCACCGGTGTGGATTCTTCGATGAAGCTATTTCAGGACGAGACGTTTGGGCCGATTATGGCGATTCGCGTGGTGCGTGACGCGGAGGAAGCTGTGGCGTTGGCGAACGAATCGGAGTTCGCGCTTTCGGCCAGCGTGTGGACGGGCGACGTGACGGGCGGGAAGAGAATTGCGCAGAGGCTGCGGGCGGGAACCGTGATGGTGAACGACCTTATTAGTGGATTTGCGATTGCCGAGGCGCCGCATGGCGGGTGCGGCTTGAGCGGTTGGGGACGAACGCACGGCAGAGCGGGCTTCCAGGAAATGGTGCATGTTAAATACGTGGATGTGGACCGGCTGCCGCGGATGGAGAAGCCGTGGTGGTATCGCTACGGCGGTGATTTGGAGAAGGCCGCGGATGCGTTTTTGAAGTTTGAGTTTGGCGGCGGGATTGTGGCGCGGTTGCGTAACGCGCGGGCGGCGATGAAGACGATGTTTCGGAATCACGGTTTGAAGTAGAGATGCGGGAGCGAAAGACAGCTATACCCTTCGTTATTGGGAAGTGCAGGGAGACCCTTCAGCCGTGAATCACAACGAATGGATTCATGATTGGAATTCAGTTGGGCCGATGAGCATTGCGCCGGGGACGCGCGTGCTGTTGAACGATGAGACGTTGCGCGACGGGTTGCAGAATCCCTCGATTCAAGATCCGACCATTGAAGAGAAAATTGAAATTTTGCATTTGATGGAATCGCTGCAGATCGATTCGGTTAACATCGGGCTGCCGGGAGCGGGGCCTCGCGCGCTGCAGCATACGGAAGCGCTGGCGCGAGAGATCGCGACGAATCGCATGCGGATCAAGCCGAATTGCGCGGCGCGGACGATTGAGGCGGATATCCGGCCGATCGCGGAGATTTCGCAACGGGTGGGTATTGCGATCGAGGCGGCAACGTTTCTTGGTTCCAGTCCGATTCGCCGGTTGGTGGAAGACTGGACCGTGGATCATCTGGAGCGCACCACGGAAGCGGCGGTGAAGTTTGCCGTTGCGCAGGGACTGCCTTGCATGTACGTGACGGAAGACACTGTGCGGACCGATCCTGAGACGGTGAAGCGGCTATATACGACGGCGATTCGCTGCGGGGCGCGGGCGATTGTGTTGTGCGATACCGTTGGGCATGCGACACCGCAGGGCGCGTATAACTTGGTGAAATTTGTGATGGAGAATGTGGTGAAGCCTTGCGGTGAGAAGATTCGCGTGGATTGGCACGGGCACCGCGACCGCGGGCTCGATATCGCCAATTCGTTGGCGGCTGTTGCGGCGGGTGCGGATCAGGTGCATGGCGTGGCGTTGTCGCTTGGCGAACGCGTCGGCAATACGCCGATGGAGCTGTTGCTGGTGAATCTCCGCTTGATGGGCTTGATTGAAAACGATTTGAGCTCGCTGCGGGCGTATTGCGAAAAAGTGGCGAAGGCGACGCACACGGTCATTCCGCCGAACTATCCTGTCTTTGGTAAAGACGCGTTTCGCACGGCCACGGGAGTTCATGCTGCCGCGATTATCAAGGCCCTGAAGACCGGCGACCGCGATCTCGCCGACGCGGTTTACAGCGGCGTTCCGGCGCATCTCTTCGGCCTGGAACAAGTGGTCGAAATCGGTCCGATGAGCGGGAAGTCCAACGTGCTCTACTGGCTCTCTCGCCACAACATTCCGGCCACCGAAGAAGCGGTCAATCGCATCTTCGACGCCGCCAAGCAATCCTCGCGTGTGCTGACCGAACAGGAATTGCTGGCATTGTGCCCCTCATCCAGCGCGCCAGCGTAACCGCGTCTGCTCGCAATGATCTGAAATCTGGCTTTGGGTTATTTTACAGTCGGCTAAATTGGCTGGCACTAACCTTGAAGACGCGAATTGTGATTTGGTCACTCAAGCAAATTGTGCCCTCACTTGACACTGCATTTTGGCCTAAGCTGAGGACATGAAAGCCAATGCATTTTGGTACTTGGTTGTCTGTTTCTTCTTCTTCCTTTCTGCGAATGCACTGCGCGTCTCCGCAAAACAGAAGCCCTGCACAACGGCGGAAGAGAAACAGGCACTTGATGAAGCCGACCAATTGAAGGACTGGGACGCACTTCACCGCTCTTTCATTCGCTTTGCCCATTGCGACGATGGAGCGATTGCCGAGGGCTACAGTGATACAGTTGGTCGCTTGTTGGCACGCGATTGGGGGCACGTCGGCATTCTCGCCAAGCTTGTCGGGTCGGACAAGAAGTTCGAGAGCTTCGTGCTCCGCCACATCGACGAGACGTTACCAACTGACACGCTCAAGGCGATTACCAACCACGCAAAGAGAAGCTGTCCCGTAGGCGAGACGGCTCTGTGTGGGAAGATACTGCAAAGGACACAAACGGGAACCGCACCTTGAACTTGTGAACCTATGGCCAAGAACACCTTCCTCGGAAAAGTTTGGATTGCGTTGCGCTTCGTCGCGTTTGGCGTTTTCGGATTTGTTGTGATGTTCTTTGCTTTCGTAGTGCTAATAGACCGAGTAACTTCTATTCATCATGAAAAGGGATACGCTGTCCCCATAGGGTTGATTGTGGTGTGCGGTCTGGGTGCAGTGATGATGCTTTTTGGTGTTGGGGAGTGGGGCCGCTGGGGTTACTTGTTCGTTTTTCTCTCGATACCCGTTTCTCTGTTGCTCCTCTTCTTGATGCCTCATGCCGGAAAAGATGTGGGTGTCATCGTGCCAACACTCGCGTCAGTTGGTACTTACATCGCCGTTCGAGCCTATTACGCACGCCGAAAAAGACGGGAATTTGATAAGCGCAAGTCGGAAACTGACCTGCTACTGAGAGTCTGCTACCGAAAATCTTCACGAGTCGCGCCGCTTCAAGCTAAAATGGCGGCGTGAATTATCCCGCGTCCCCGGTTTTCTCCTGCAAGTTGAATTGGCGCGCGCGAGTGCCAATTGGTACGGTGAAACGCGCTGCTGTTTGCGCTATTCTTTTGGTCATGCCGATTCGCTCCGCCCTCTCGCAAGCCGCACGGCCGCTGACTTCGTTTTCGCTTGCGGAGCAGCCGCAGGTGCGCGTGGCGCTGGATTGGTTTGCGAAGAATCTGAAGTGGATCAACGAGCAGCAGGCGGCGCTGACGGAAATTCCGGCGCCCTCCTTTCAGGAAGAAAAGCGTTCGGCGGCGGTGAAGGCGCTTTTTGTGGCGGAAGGATTGCCGGTTCAAACCGATAAGCTTGGCAATGTGATTGCGGAGTTGCGCGGTGCGAACGACAAAGAGTGCATTTTGATTGCCGCGCATCTGGACACGGTTTTTCCGGCGGATACCGATGTGAAGGTGCAGCGCGAAGGCGATCGGCTTGTTGCCCCGGGGATTTCGGACAATGGTACTGGGCTTGCCGCGCTGGTGGCGATTGCACGGGCGCTTCAGGCGGCGAAATTAAAGCCGCAGCGGACGATTCTGTTTGCGGCGAACGTTGGCGAAGAGGGCGAAGGGAATTTGCGCGGGATGCGCGCGCTGATTGACGCTTACCGGACGAAGTTGCGTGCGGTGATTGTGCTGGATGGCTCTGGCACGGATCACGTTACGACGAAGGCGCTGGCGTCGCGGCGGCTGGAAGTTACGATCAACGGCCCTGGCGGGCACAGCTGGTCCGATTTCGGGATGGTGAATCCTATTAACGCGCTGGTGCGCGGCTCGGTGCGCTTTATCAATACGAAGATTCCGGTTTCGCCACGGACCACGTTCAACCTCGGACAAGTCGAGGGCGGAACTTCGGTCAACTCGATTCCTCATGAAGCTAAGTTGAAAGTGGATTTGAGATCAGAGAGCGAAGAGGAACTCGTGCGTCTTGAGACGGCGTTGCGCGATTGCATGGCGGCGGGCGTGAAGGATGAGATGGACAACGCGCGCGACCGCAGCAAGGGCAAGCTGGAGTGGAAAGTTGATGTGATTGGCAGCCGGCCGGGAGGGGAATTGGCGTCCGATTCAGCGCTGCTGGCGTCGCTGCGTGCGGCGGACGATTACCTGGGGAACCAGTCGCGTATAGAGCGCTCTTCGACCGACGCGAATATTCCGTTGTCGCTGGGAATTGAGGCCATCGCGATTGGCGCGGGCGGCAACGGCGGCGGGGCGCACTCTTTGCAGGAATGGTACGAGCCCGCGGGGCGCGAACTTGGTTTGCAACGGGCGCTGCTGACACTGCTGGGCGTTTCCGGCGTGGCGCAGGACAAGGGGCGCTGATGATGCGGAGAGCGGGAGCGACCTTTCTTACCTTCTCCCTGGGAATGGCCGGTGTTTATTTTCTGGGGGCGCGCCCTGCGTTTCCGCAGGCTAGCGACCCTGCGCGCAAGACAACCTATTATCTCCACGGCCGGATTTACACTAACGATCCGAAGATGCCGTGGGCCTCGGCGCTGGCGGTGCGCGACGACAAGGTTTTCTGCATCGGCTCGATCGAGCACATCATGCTGGATTGCGGCGGCTCCAATTCCGACGCGGAGATTGTGCAGCTGAAGGGACGCTTCGTGATGCCGGGATTCAACGATGCGCACACGCATCTCGGCGGCGCGGGCCGGGACAAACTTACGCTGGATCTGAAAGGTACTGATTCTCTGGCTGAACTGCAGCAGAGGGTAAGAGTCGCCGCTTCTCAACACAAGCCGGGGGAATGGATCGTCGGCAAGGGTTGGGACCAGACGCGCTGGCCGGAGAAGACGTTTCCTCATCGCCTGGACCTGGACGAAGTTTCGCCCAACAATCCCGTCTTCCTGGTGCATGTTTCGGGACACGTTGCGGTGGCCAATTCTCTGGCGCTGAAACACACCGAGATAACCGAGGATACGAAGAATCCCACGGGCGGGGAAATTGAACGGGATACCGAAGGGAAACCCACGGGGATGTTCAAGGAAGGCTCGGCGATGGAGTTTGTCGAGCAGAAAATTCCGGAGCCGACGGATGAGCAGCGCCGCCGCGGGATCGAGCTAGTGCTGGAGGAGTTGGCGCGCAGTGGCGTGACTTCGGCGCAGGATAATTCGGCGTGGGAAGACTTCCTGGTCTATCACCAGCTGAAAGAAGAGAAGAAACTTACAGTCCGTATTACCGAGTGGCTGCCGTTCATGGCGCCGGTGACGGAATTGCAGAACATGCGCTCGGAGGGCGGCACAACGGATCCCTGGCTGAAAACCGGCGCGCTGAAAATGGTTACGGATGGAGCGCTCGGTTCGCGCACTGCCGCGATGCTGGCGCCGTACTCGGACGAACCGGACACCAGTGGAATCATGACCATTGCGCCGGAAAAGCTGAAGGCGATGGCGTTGGAGCGCGACAAACTGGGTTTTCAACTGGCATTTCACGCCATCGGCGACCGTGCCAATCGCGTGGCGCTGGACGTGTTTGAATCCGTGGTCCGCGTGAATGGTGCGCGTGACCGCCGCGACCGCATGGAGCACGCGCAGGTGGTCGCGCCGGAGGACATTGAGCGGTTCGGTACTTTGCATGTGATTGCTTCGATGCAGCCTTCGCATCAGAGCAACGACATGCGCTGGGCAGAGCAGCGACTCGGGCCTGATCGCGTGAAAGGCGCGTACGCGTGGAATTCAATTCAGAAAGCTGGAGCGCGGCTGGCTTTCGGCACCGACTATGACGTTGAGTCGATCAATCCCTTTCGCGGACTCTATGCCTGCGTCACGCGCGAGTTGCCCGAAGGCGGCCCGGCCGGCGGTTGGCAGCCGCAGGAGAAGATCTCTCTGGACGATTGCATCCGCGCTTACACGATCGGCTCCGCCTACGCGCAATTTGAAGAAGGAAAGAAGGGCGACCTGAAGGTAGGGAAGTACGCTGATTTCATCATTCTTTCGCAGGACGTGACCAAGGCCACGCCGAAAGAGATTCTAAACACCGAAGTTTTGCAGACCGTCGTCGGCGGCCGCACGGTTTACAAGTCCGCCGCAAAATAATCCTTGCCGGTCGCGCTCTTCTCCTTCGTCAGTTCAGCGAAATATTCTGGATTTCACCGGAAGCCATTCCCGCGGGAACGGCGCGGTAATCCAGTTTTACCTGCCGGTCTTTCCATTTAGCGCAGGGAGACTTGGTGGAATCACTTCCCGTTGTGCCGTCCTGAATCGATATTTTCCCAATGTCCGCGACATGCAGGAGTAGCGAATTGCCTCCGCTGGTCAACGTAAGAATCACTTCCGGCGGATGGCCGCAGAGGAGTTCCGTGATTTGACCTTCGGCGTGCACCACTTTTGCCGGCGCTTCCGCCGCCGCGGAGTCCGACCCTGGTGCGTCGAGGTTGGATGCCTTCGCGTCCGAAGTGTCCTGCGGGTGACTTACGCGGTATTCAACCTGCTTGCTGAAAGCGGAGGCCATGTTGCGATCGGCGGGCGTCGTGGCCACTTTCCTCGCGGCTTCGGCGATCTTGCTCGCCTCTGAAATGCGGTGGGCGGCAAGTAAGGCTCTGCCGACGTCAATGAAATATGCGAGGTTGCCGGGCTCGAGTTTGGTGGCCCGGACAGCATCCTTCAGAGCTTTATCGGTGTCCTTGTCGGGTTCCTGTGCGTAGGCGATGGAGAGAAAGGCGAAGGCAGGGGGGAAGTCGGGTGCAAGGGTGAGAACGGTCTCGAGTTCCGTACGAATTTTTGGGGTGAACTCCTTGGTGTATCCGTCGCGCCGCAGGTAGAGCAAAGCTATGTCAAGGTGCGCGGACACGTCTTTCGGGTCGGCGGCGATGGCGGTCTGCAGCTCTTTCTCGGCGTTGGTGTAGTCAGCTTTAAGCAAATGATAGTGTCCCATTTCGCTGTGATATCCGGGAGTGGCGGCGTCGAGGTCTGCGACCTGATGCAACCGTTCGAGTGCTTCTGGCAGGTGGCCACTGCGAAGAAGGTAGTCCGCCAGCGCCAGGGTGCCTTCGGCCTGGGAGAGCGGCCGCGCGGTGAACTCATTTGCGGATAGTTTTGCGGGCAGGGAGACGCGTTCGTATTGGTAGGAGCGCTGCCGAGTGTAAGCCTGAAGCTTGTCAGAGAATTTATTCAGGTCGCCGAAGGTATGCTTGGCCGCTTCGATGGGGTCGTCGGTTTCGTGAAGCGCGGCCAGAAATTTGTTGATCAGATCCTGCTGCTTTACTTCCTCGGAGTAACGGAGGTAATGGACAAGGGCCCAGGATTCAGAATAGAAGACGCCGGAGTGATCGCTGGTGTTATAGAGCGGGGAACTGCGATCGATGGTGACCAACTGGTCGAGCGGAAGCAACTCTTTGTTCTGCAGGTAGCGCAACTGGTTTTCGTTGGGGAGGCCGACACTGGCGGTTTTTCCTTCGATGGAGGTGTTGCCATAGAGCTCGGCGAGGCCCTCATCCAGCCAGAGGGGCAGGCCCCGGAAGTTATAACGGAAGAAGGCGTGGGTGTACTCGTGATACAAGCTGTGAAAACTGAGAGGACCCGTGCCGCTGACATCGGCACGGATCACCGCGAAATTCTTGTCGTAGGATGGATAGTAAAAGCCCGCAACGTGCATGGCCTTGCTGTTCTGGCCGTAAGACGGCATCAAGAGTTTCAGTGAATCCTCGTTCTTGAGCGCGAAGACGACGGTGGGCTTGCCGGAGTCCACCTTTAATTTGGGATAGAGCTGCTCGAACATGGCGCGCACTTCCTCAAACTGCAGGGCGATGCGGCGGCCGTCGTATTCGCCGGCGTTGGATATCACCGTGAAGTGTGTGGAGTGGATTTCGGTCCAGTTTTCCTTGTGTTCGGCGGAAGAGCGCAGCGGCGAGCCGAGAAATAGCAGGGCAACCAGGAGAGTGACGCCTGCCGACCTTAAGCTGGAAGTAATCATGGCGTAGATAGTAAGAGAGAACGGCGCGAAGTCAAGGGTACGGCTGCGGTTGTGTTGTGCAGGGATGCGATTGCAAACACTGTTCAAGGCCGGGAATCGGCGAGCATCGCTCTCTTTTGCGGCGGGATTGCGGATACACTGGCGGGGCAGTTTGCAGGAACGGGGATGCGGATGGACGTGCGGAAAAAAGCCGATTTGTCGCTGATGTTCTGCTCGCTGATCTGGGGCGTGACGTTTGTTGTGGTGAAAAACGCGCTGGATGAGTCTTCGGCATTCCTGTTTCTGGCGGTGCGCTTCACCATTGCGACGGTGGTGATGGCGCTGCTGCAGATGCAGGTGATTGCGCGGATCGAGCCGCAGGAAATTTTCGCGGGGATGCGGCTGGCGTTTTTCATGTTCGCGGGGTACTGCTTTCAGACGGCGGGGTTGCAATACACGACGGCGAGCAATTCGGGATTTGTAACCGGGTCGAGCGTGGTGCTGGTGCCGCTGCTGCTGGCGGTTTTCTGGGGGCGGCGACTGACGAGGTGGATTTATGTGGGGGCGTTTGCGGCGTTGATTGGTTTGTACTTTTTGACGGTTCCGGCGGAAGGGTTGCGGTATTTGAATCGCGGCGACGTGCTGACGTTTGTCGCCGCTGGATTTTATGCGGTGCACATTATTCTGGTGGGGGACTACACGCAGGAGCATTCCGTGCGGGCGCTAAGCCTGATTCAGGTGGCGGGTTGCGCGGTGATGGCGTGGCCGTTGACGGGCGCGGCGGCGGCGATTCATTGGCAGCCGGCGCGATTTTCCGGGCGCTGGGAGCTGTGGCTGGCGATTGTGATCTGCGCGGTATTTGCGACGGCGGTGGCGTTTACAGTGCAGCTTTGGGCCCAGCAGTTTACTTCGCCGGGGCACGCGGCGATTTTGTTTGCGCTGGAGCCGGTGTTCGCGGTGATTACGTCGTACATCGTGTTGCATGAGCGGTTGTCGGCGCGGGCGATGAAGGGCGCGGGGTTGGTGGTGGCAGGGATAGTGTTGGCGGAATTGTTGGGTGCGCCTACGGCGCCGGAAGCGCCGGAGCCGGTGTTTGAGGGGAGGATATATTTTAAGCCGTGGTGGAAGAAGGGGTGAAGGCGAGCCGTAAGCTGTAAGCGCTAAGCTGTAAGCCTTAAGCCAGTGACGTTTGAAGTTTTACGCCAAGCAGATACTCCATGCACGAAAGGCCGCGTAGAAAGCTTATGGCTTAGGGCTTATGGCTGTTGGGCTACCGTCCGTTGGAATAATTTTTTATGTCCACGGTTTCGTACATGGTGGCTGTGGCGGCGTGGGCTTTTTCGTAGCTGTCGATGGAGTCGGCGTGGAGGAGGGAAGTGCCGATGTCGTCGAGGCCTTTCAGGAGGACTTCTTTGCGTGAGGGGGCGATTTCGAATTTGTATTCTAGGCCGTGGTTGTCTTTTACCGTTTGGGTGGGAAGATCCACGGTCAGCTTGTAGCCTTCTTCTCTTTCGGTGCGCTGGAAGAGTTCCTCGATTTGCGCTTCGGTGAGTTCGGCGGGGAGGATGCCGTTCTTGAAGCAGTTGTTGTAGAAGATGTCGGCATAGCTGGGGGCTAGGATTACGCGGAAGCCGTAGTCGCCGATGGCCCAGGGAGCATGTTCGCGGCTGGAGCCGCAGCCGAAGTTGGCGCGAGCGAGCAAAACCGAAGCACCCTTGTAGCGCGGAAAGTTCAGCACAAACTCCGGATTCGGCTTTTCGCCGGGCAGGTAGCGCCAGTCATAGAAAAGCGTGCGTCCAAATCCCTGGCGGGTGAGAGCCTTTAGAAATTGCTTCGGCACCATCTGGTCGGTGTCAACGTTGACCCGATTCATGGGTGCGACGAGGCCGGAGTGCGTGATGAACGGTTGCATTTTTCGATTCGCTCCTTAATTCTTGTCTGCCGCGGTCCTAGATAGCACAGGCCTCAATGTTTTTCGATCCTCGCGGACTCCGAACGCCACCAGAAACATTCCCAGCAGAAAGGCCACCACATGCAAAGCTTCAATTGATTTTGGAATCCGATCCATCGTCCCGTAAATTGTCAGGATGTAAACTGCGTCCGTCAACACAATGGCACCGCCGACGAGAGTTTTGCGATTTCGCGAAAACCGCATTGAGTAACCTCCGCTACCAATGTCTACTCCACGTGGGCGGCGCGCTTCTTGTCCATATCGACTTCTCTCGAACCCAGCCAGATGAGAACAACAGCTACGAAACCCGCCATAAAGTAGGCCCACAAAAAGGAATGGGGAACTTTGTCCGAGACCAAGTGCACGACGAGATAGAAAAACAAAGAGGTAAACAAGATCGATACCCCAGCTATCTTTTTCGGGTTACGAGTCCATCCCATTGTAGTTTCACCTCCAAAGAAGTCATTCCACGTGAGCGACGTCGAATTCGCGGACGTCGACGAAGTGGCCGGCGATGGCGGCGGCTGCGGCCATTACTGGGCTGACGAGGTGCGTGCGGCTGTCTTTGCCCTGGCGGCCTTCGAAGTTGCGGTTGGAGGTGCTGGCGCTGCGCTCGTGGGGCGGCAGGACGTCGGCGTTCATGCCGATGCACATGCTGCAGCCCGCGTCGCGCCACTCGAAACCGGCTTCGGTGAAAATTTTGTCGAGGCCTTCTTTTTCCGCTTGGGCCTTGATGCCGCGAGAGCCGGGAACGATGAGGGCCTGCTTGATGCTTTTGGCGACGTGTTTGCCTTCGACCAGGTGAGCCGCGGCGCGCAAATCGTCGATGCGGGAATTGGTGCAGGAGCCGATGAAGACGCGGTCGACCGGGATGTCGACGATCGGCGTGCCGGGCTTCAGGCCCATGTACTTCAGGGCGCTTTCGGTGGCCTTCTGGTCGTTCAGGTCTTTGTAGTCGTGGGGGTCGGGGATGCGGCCGTTGACGCTGGTGACCATGCCGGGGTTGGTGCCCCAGGTGACTTGCGGGGCGATCTGCTCGGCCTGCAGTTCCACGGTCATGTCGAATTTTGCGCCCTCGTCGGACTTCAGCAGCTTCCAGCGTTCGACCGCGGCCTGGAATTCTTTGCCGCGCGGGACGAACGGACGTCCTTCGAGATAAGCGAAGGTGGTTTCATCGGGCGCAACCATGCCTGCGCGGGCGCCGCCTTCGATGGTCATGTTGCAGACGGTCATGCGGCCGTCCATGGAAAGGGAACGGATGGCTTCGCCGCCGTATTCGGCTACGTGGCCTGTGCCGCCGCCGATGCCGATTTTGCCGATGATGGCGAGGATGATGTCTTTGGCGGTGACGCCCTTGGGGCGCTTGCCGTTCACGACGATATGCATTGTTTTCGAGCGGCTTTGCACCAGGCATTGCGTCGCCAGCACGTGCTCGACTTCGCTCGTCCCGATGCCGAACGCCAGCGTGCCGAACGCGCCGTGCGTGGAGGTGTGGCTGTCGCCGCAGACGATGGTTTGGCCAGGCTGGGTTATTCCGAGTTCCGGGCCGATGATGTGGACGATGCCCTGGTTCTTGCTGTGCATGTCGAAGAGGCGGACGCCGGTTTCGCGGCAGTTGCGCTCGAGGGCTTCGAATTGGAGTTTGGCGTCGGTGTCAAGAATCGGCAGCAGGCGATTGGTTGTAGAGACCGAGTGATCCATCACGGCGAAGGTGAGATCGGGGCGGCGAACTTTGCGGCCCTCGGCTTTCAGTCCGGCGAATGCTTGCGGGGAAGTGCCTTCGTGGATGAGGTGGCGGTCAATATAGATGAGCGCGGGCTTGCCGGATTCTTCGTAAACGAGGTGGTTATCCCAGATTTTTTCGTAGAGTGTTTTGGGTGGCATAGGTGTCTAGGAAAAGTCTAGCACTCTGGGGATGGGGGGCAAGTCGGGGGCGCCTGCGAGGTACTTGGATTTGCCGATTAGCGTGAGATACCCAGTACCGAACGCGATATCAGGAGGATCGCTTTGCTTGCCGGCAGGATGCCGGCGCTACCCTTACGCTGACACCGTCTTTGGGCGTTTGTAATAGAGGATAAGGCCGGCCAGATTGGCTAGCAGGATTACGGCGATAGTTTTGGCCGAGTACGCGGATTGGCTGGCTACAGGAATTATCGGAAAGATGGAAAGGACGACGTACATCAGAGTCATCAGGAAGCCGAAAGTGGCGAGGATCTTCATCCAGAGCGGGCCGCGCAGGGAAGACTCTTTTCCCGCGAGCACCGGGATGGCGAAGAGCGCGAGGTAGGCGATCGCATAAAAGGTGAACGCCCAGATGAGCAGGAGTTCGAAGGCTTCCTGTGCGCCGACTCCCACCAGCACGGCGATGCTGGCCGCGAGCGTGATTCCGCCGAGAAAGAGGATGGAGTTGACCGGCGTGCGGTAGCGTGGGTGCAGACGCGTGAACCATTGAGGCAGAAGGTGGTCCCATCCGGCGCACATCGGAAGGCGGGTGTTGGCGGCGAAGTTGAGGCTGAAGCTGGATAGATAGTTTGTGAGCAGAAAAAGAATCGCGACGGGGACGATTACTTCGCCGAACCGGGTGCCTCCGAGCGCTATGCGCAGGGCCTGTGGAATCGGGCCGATCACGTCAATGTTGTCGGGGGACACGTAAGCGAGGATGGCGCTGGTACCGAAAATATAGAGCAGAGCAATCAGCGGGGCGGCGATCCAGATGGCTCGCGTCAGGTGACGGCGCGGGTTGCGCGACTCGCCGGCAAAAATGGCGGCGTATTCGAAGCCGCAGAGGGCGCCGAAGCTCATTTTGCTGAAGACGCTGAAGCTGAACAGCGTCACCGGCGGCATTGCAAGGTGCAGCGGGTGATAGCCGTTTGTCGCCTGACCACCGGGGCGCAGAAAGGGAAGTACAGCCAGAAGGACGATGATTAATACCGTGAGCGCGCTTCCGACGTTGGCAACCCATTTGCCGACGGCTAGGCCGAGATGGGCTACCAGCATCAAGCCTCCGATGATCACTACGGAAGTGGCCAGAAGAATTCCCCTGTGAGAGGTGACCGCGTCGGCGTCCAATCCCAGGGCGTAGGCCGCGTAGTTGGTGGTGACGAGGCCGATCGAAGCCACGTAGAGCACCACGTACATCCACAGATTGAGCGCGACGAGGAAGCCGATGGCGTCGCCGAAGGCGTGGCGTGCCCATTCGTAGAGGCCGCCTTCCATTGGGAGGCGCTGGTTGAGGAAGGAAACGACGAGAGCTTGCGGCAGGAAGAAAAGCGCGATGGCCAGGAGCCACAAGGCCACGTGGGCCGGTCCGGCTTTGACCGCGGATCCGAAAAAATCAGGAACGACGACGAGCAGGATGGAGGCGAGGACGAGATCCGTGAAGCCGAGTTCTTTTCGAAGGGCGGCGGCGGGTGCCGCGGTTTGCAATTCGGCGACGGCCGGGGTGGACGGGCTGAGGGTGGCCAAGTGTCCGGACCGAAGTCCTTTTCTCCTCGGAAGAAAGTGGCGCTAGTGTGCCGGGTAGGAAAAAGAGAAGCAAGGGAATTTCGTTGCCCAATCTATTCCCGCATCAAGAACCTTGTCATCCTGAGGGCTGCGTTGTTTACGGCCCGAAGGATCTCAACTGAAGGAGTTGTGCAAGGATTTTAGGTTGAGGTTCTTCGCGTATCCTCATCGGATACGCTCAGGATGACAACCTTGGCGATTGGCGAGCGATTAAGAAGAGGATGAAACTTTGGCGTGGTGCTGTTCGCGGACTTTTACTTCGTAGTGGCGGACGCGGCGGTCGTAGGAAGTGAGCAGGTGGACTGCTTCTTCGGCGACGACGGCGGACTCGCGGTCGGGGCCCGCGAAGCGTTCGATGGCTTCGAGCGAAGACCACAGCGTCTCCACAATCATTTCGACAACGACTCCGTCGGATTGCGTTAGAACGCGTGCCTCTACGAAACCTTCCTTGGAACGCAGATGCGGTAGCACGTGTTCGTTGAAGTGACGCAGGTAATCGGGCAGGCGAACTTCGGTTGTGCGGGCGGACCAGAATCGGACAATCATTTCAGCTAACCCTCCGGTCGGCGGTGGCGCTCGGGATGTCCGCAAGCACGCCTACCACTACATTCCACGGACGCACTTCCCATCGTTGCACGAGGCCATTGCGCACGTAGGGATCTTTCTCAGCGAACGCGCGGGCCGCGTCGGGCGAATCGCCGTGAAAGACGATCAGAGCGGTGTCGGCTGGCTCGGCGAGGGCGCCACCGAGGGCAAGTTCACCGCGACCGGCAGCGTGGCGCGCGTGGGAGAGATGCGCTTCACGAAATGGCACGCGGCGCTCCACGAATCCATCCACCACGTAATAGAAGAGCGCATAGTAGCCCATGGTTGCCTCCCTGCCCGGGTGGGCCTGCAGAAAAATAGCGTACCACGTTGCGCTAGCCACTGATTGCGAGGGCTAGCCTCCGGCTATGGACGGCACCAGGAGTACTCGGTCGCCGTCTTTCAGCGGGGAAGATTCGCCGTTTAGGAAGCGGATGTCTTCTTCGTTTAGGTAGACGTTTAGGAACTGGCGGATCTGGCCCTGGTCGTCGCGGACGTGCCGTGAGAGGGCGGGGAATTTTGTGGTCAGATCGTTGAGGGCTTCGGCGACGGTGGCGGCGGCGGTGTCTACCTTTGGAGAGCCTTCGGTAAAGCGGCGGAAGGCTGTGGGGATTTCGATGGTGATTGACATGGGGTGGTTCGATCCTTTCGATGCGGCTTTTTGCCGGGTGGTTGAGAGAACCTGTGAAGCCAAGAATGTCATTCCGAACCCCGTTCGCTTTTAGAACGGGGTGAGGAATCTGCTTTTTCTACGATTCGCGCGAAAAGCAGATCCCTCACCCGCAAGAGGCGCGGGTTCGGGATGACAACTTGCGCGAGATTGTCCGCAAGCTCATGCGACATGGACGCTGTCCTTCAACTGTTGATGAAGGAGAGCTTCGAAGGCGTCTAGTTTGGGCTCGATTACTTCGGTCGCGGGGTAGTCGGCGGCGATGGCGTCGGTGGTTTTCAGGCCGTTGCCGGTGATGCAGACTACCGTGGTTTCGTCTTTGGCGATGCGGCCTTGTTGTATCAGCTTGGCGGCTACGCCGGTGGTTACGCCGCCGGCAGTTTCGGCGAAGATACCTTCGGTTTCGGCTAGCAGTTTTATGGAGTCGATGATTTCGGGGTCGGAGATGTCTTCAGACCAGCCGCCGGATTCGCGGATCAGGCGCAGGGCGAAGGGGCCGTCGGCGGGATTGCCGATGGCCAGGGAACGTGCAATCGTATTTGGCTTTTGCGGAGTGAAGCGCGGCAGTTCGCGTTTGACTGCGTCGGCGATTGGCGAGCAGCCGGTAGCTTGGGCGCCGAAAAATTTCACCTGCTTCGGTTCAACCCAGCCTAGATGCGCCAGTTCGCAGAACGCTTTGGCGATTTTGCCGATCAGCGAGCCACCGGCCATGGGGACCACTACGTTGTCGGGGAGTTCCCAGCCGAGCTGCTCCGCGATTTCGTAGCCGTGGGTCTTGGAGCCTTCGGCGTAGTAGGGGCGCAGGTTGACGTTGACGAGCCCCCAGCGGAACTTGTCGGCGATCTGGGTGCAGAGCCGGTTGACGTGGTCGTAGTTGCCGTTGATGCGGACGATGCGTGCGCCGTAGACGGCGGTGTTCAGAACTTTCGCGGGCTCCAGGTCCGCCGGGATGAACACGCAGGTGTCGAATCCCTGTTGCGCGCCCTGGGCAGCGACTGCGTTGGCCAGATTTCCGGTGGAGGAGCAGCCGATCGTCTCAAACCCGAACCGGCGTGCCGCGGCCAGAGCCGTGGCCACCACGCGATCCTTGAACGAGAGAGAAGGAAAGCACACCGCGTCATTCTTGAAGTAGAGATTTTTTACGCCGAGCTGTGAGCTGAGTTTGCGCGACTTCAGCAGCGGCGTTCCCCCGATGGGTTGGCTGGGCGTGAAACCCTGCGGCAGCGGCAGGAACTCCGAGTACCGCCACATGTTGAAAGCGCGCAGCGACACGGCCTCGCGGCTGGTGCTCTGCCGCAGGGCTTCGTAGTCGTAACTCACTTCCAGAGGAGCAAAACACTCTTCACAAGAGGATTGCGGCTGGTTGGGGTACTTCTTGCCGCATTCTCTACACCTTAGAAAATAGATTTCCTTCATAAGTCACCTCGTCGGGGCTCCTTGGGCATAGGCCGGGAACCGCCTGTTGAAATGACGTGGGATGATCGCGGGCAGCGCGGAGGGGGAAAATGAAAAACCCTCCGTGCCAAAGTGCAGGAGGGTCTCAGAAAATCTGTGAACTCTTCCAACTCTTTAGCAGTTTTTTACGTGGAGCAAGTCGCCCTAAATCGCCACGTGACACCGCAATTGCGGCTAACCTATTTATGCTAGAACGCGAACTGATTGTCAAGGCGAAACTTACGGGCACTATGACAAGAAGCCCAAAGCTAGCCTTTTCACGTCCAAGTGAGAGGTGCACCAAAGTTCCAGTGAGACCCGTCCGTACGGCCAGTTAACGCCGACGCGCATCCAAGGTAACTAGAAACTCCGCGCATTCCCCGGTGTTATACTTTGCGCAGGTGGACTGGGCCACGGATATAGATAGGAGCCAGATTGTATGGAGCAGTCAACAAATAACAAGGTGAATTGGAGCAACCGGCGCACGTATGTGGCGGCCGGGCTGATCGCAGCGACTCTTTCGGCGGGTATTCTGATCGGCACAGTGGTCTCGGGCAAGGTTTCCGCCATGCGGTCGTTCACGTTCGCAGGAACCAACGCCGCGCCGCTTTCCCTGCCTGACCCGATTCCTTCCTCGAACAGCTTTTCGGGGATCGTCAATCGAGTCGAGCCGGCCGTCGTCAACATCGCCACCACCCAGGTGATGGACCGCAAATCCAAGCGCCATCATGCGGGCGAGGAAGACGACCCCAGCGAAGATTTCTTCTTTCATTTTTTTGACGGGCGCCCGGACAACGGCCCCCGGGCGGAGCGCAGCCTTGGCTCCGGCGTGATCGTGGACAAGAGCGGATTCATCCTGACGAACAATCACGTCGTCGAGCAGGCCACCAAGATTCAGGTGCAGCTCAATGGAGACACCACCAAGTACACGGCCAAGGTTGTCGGCGTGGATGAAGCGACTGACCTGGCGGTGATCAAGATTAGTGCGGGCAAGGAACTGCCGTTCGCGAAGCTTGGCAATTCCGAAGGCGTGCAAGTAGGCGATTGGGTGTTGGCGATTGGCAGCCCCTTCGGCCTGAATGCGACCGTTACCGCTGGCATCATCAGCGCGAAAGATCGCGCCGGCATCGGGCAACAGTTCCAGCGCTTCCTGCAGACCGACGCGGCGATTAACCCGGGCAACTCCGGCGGACCGCTGGTGGATATGGCCGGCCAGGTAATCGGCATCAACACGGCGATCATCACGGGCAGCCGCGGGTACGAGGGCGTCGGCTTTGCGATGCCGTCTTCCACCGCAATCAGCGTGTACGACCAGATCATCAAAAGCGGCCGGGTGACGCGCGGTTCCATCGGCGTCAGCTTCCAGGAAGAGCTCGGCACCAACCAGATTACGTTAAAGTCGCTGGGCGCGCCGTATGGCGTGGTGATTGAAGGCGTCGAACCCGGCAGCCCGGCGGAGAAGGCCGGCTTGAAGGGCGGCGACGTGATCACCTCGGTCAACGGCACGGCGGTGAAGACGGGCAACGACCTGGTGAACCCGATCGCCTCGGCTCCCATCGGCAGCAAGGTGAAGATCACCTACTTCCGCGACAAACAGATGAAGGAGACTTCGGCCACGGTTGAGGACCGCACGCGCGTGTTCCCGAACACTCAAGGCCGCGTGAGCAGCACTCCCGACGAGAACGCGCCGGCGGAATTTGGCCTGCACGTTGAGAATCTGACTCCGGTGCGCGCGCAGAAGGTGGGCATCGAAGGGCAGAAGGGCGTGGTGGTCAGCGAAATCGAACCGGCCAGCTTCGCGGACGATACCGGGTTCCAACCCGGCGACGTCGTTTCCGAAGTGAACGGCACGGCCGTGGCTTCGGTGGAAGATTATCGTAAAGCCATCTCCAAGCTGAAACCAGGTGAGAACGTGGTATTTAAGATCCTGCGCCGCAACGGGGATCGCGTGATGACCATGTTCCTTCCGGGCGTGGTTCCAGCGGACTCCAAACAATAGAGCGGCATATTCACCCAGCTATGCGCACACAGCGGAATAACCGTCGAATGACAGGCCTGATTCTTGCGGCAATGGCCGTGGGCAGCTTGACGCTGCCCGCGGCTGGAGCCGTTCAGACCACGACGAGTGCGCGCAAGACGACGCACAAGCCCGCAACTGGCACGGTCTCTTCAAAGACCACGACCGGCACGGCAAAGAAATCGATCAAGACGGGGAAAAGCTCCAGCAAGAAGAGCAAGCGCGTGAAGGGGCAGGCCGCGCCCACTGCGGACCGCATCAATGAAATTCAGGGCGTGTTGGCGAAAAATGGCGCGTATGCCGGCGAGCCTTCCGGGAAGTGGGATGACTCGACTGTCGAGGCCATGAAAAAGTTCCAGGCATCGCACGGCTTGAACCCCACGGGGAAGATGGATGCTTTGACCCTGCAGAAGCTGGGTCTTGGTTCGGAAACGGCCGGAATGGGCGTGCCCACGCCTCCACCGAATTCGACGAACCGGCTGCTTTCATCGAAGGTGCAGCGCGACGAAGTGAAGAATGAGCCCGAGTAAGCTTGATAACCTGAACTTACCGACCTAAAGGTCGGCCACTACAATTTCTCTCCCATTATTTCTTGCGCTTGTGGGCCAGCGCGCCTACTGCTTTCGTAAACTCATCCAGGACTTCCGTTTTTACCCGGTTCAGGACGAATTGGCCTTCGCGCTTGCACTCGACGAGCCCGGCTTCGGAAAGAATTTTCAGATGGTGAGAGACTGTGGCAGGGGTCACGCCGCGCATTTCCACCAGGGCGCAGCAGTTGACGCCTTCGTGGGAGGCGATGTGCTCGTAAATTTTCAGCCTGGTCTGGTCCGCCAGCGCCTTGGAAATCTTCTCAATCTGGGTTAGGTTCATTCGTAAGTCCTTCCAGCCTGAACAGCTTACCCTACGCCAGCTATCCCTTGAATACTTTATGGAATGTATTGTAACCAACCAATTAGATGGTCATCTAACTGTCGGAGTTGCTTGATTCGAATTTGCCGGGGCGCGGCTCCGGATTGGTCTAAGGGAGGATTTATGAAGCGTTTACAAGGGAAAGTGGCGGTAGTTACGGGAGGGAACAGCGGCATCGGTCTGGCCAGCGCACAACGCCTGAAGGAAGAGGGCGCAAGCGTGGTGATCACCGGACGCAGCAAGAAGACCCTGGACGAGGCGGTAAAGCTGCTCGGCAGTGATGTACTGGCGATTCAGTCGGACGTCTCTAAGTCCGGAGAGATCGAGAAAGTGTACGAGGCGGTTTCGAAGAAGTTCGGCAAGATCGACATTCTCTTCGCTAATGCGGGCGTTGCTAAGTTTCTTCCGGTTACGGACGTCACGGAAGCCCACTACGACGAGCAGTTCGACATCAATTCCAAGGGCGCATATTTCACGATTCAAAAGGCGCTGCCGCATCTGAACGATGGCGCGTCCATCATTTTGAACACCAGCGTAGTCAGTCATCAGGGACTCCCGATGGGGTCCGTTTATGCAGCAACGAAGGCTGCCATGCGCTCGCTGACGCGTTCGTTTGCCAGCGCGCTGGTGGATCGCAACATCCGCGTCAATGCGGTCGCGCCTGGCCCAATCGAGACGCCTATCTTTGGGCGCACTGGCCTCTCCAAGGAAGATATCGAAGGTTTTGCTACCGGCGTTCTCGCCAAGGTCCCGATGAAGCGGTTTGGCAAGTCGGAAGAAGTCGCGTCGGCGGTGGCGTTTCTGGCTTCCTCGGATGCGTCCTATATTACCGGCGTCGAACTGAGCGTCGACGGCGGCATGGGCCAGATCTAATTCCCGGTCAGTGTTAATAGCGCTGGTTTTCCCGGGAGTACTTTTCAACATTCTAAATCCTGCAAGGCGCGTAGTCCGCGCCTGCAGGATTTTGTTTTTGTCAAGGGCGCTTTGGAAGTGTTGTTTGACGCAGCGCGGCGCTCGCCGATAGACTCGATTTTGTTCAGGAGGGCGCATGGCTACCGCATCCGCTTCACATACGTACAAGAATTTTATTAATGGGGAGTGGGTGGCGCCGCGGAGCGGCAAGACGCTGGAAAATCGCAATCCCGCGAACGTCGATGAGTCGATCGGTGTTTTCCCGCTATCCGTGCAGGAAGATGTGGATGCGGCTGTGGCCGCGGCAAAAGAGGCATACAAGACGTGGCGGCTGGTTCCGGCGCCGAAGCGGGCGGAGATTCTGTTTCGCGCCGCGGAGCTTCTGGTGAAGCGCAAAGAAGAGTTTTCCCGCGACATGACCCGGGAGATGGGCAAGGTTCTGGCCGAAACGCGCGGTGACGTGCAGGAAGCCATCGACATGACGTATTACATGGCCGGCGAAGGCCGTCGGCTGTTTGGGCAGACGACACCATCAGAGTTGCCAAACAAGTTTGCCATGAGCATGCGGCAGTCGATCGGCGTCTGTGGCCTGATTACGCCGTGGAATTTTCCGATGGCCATTCCCTCGTGGAAGATGATGCCCGCGCTTATTTGCGGCAACACGCTGGTGATTAAACCGGCCGAGGATACGCCGCTTTCCACTTATCATCTGGTTGAGATTCTTCGTGAAGCGGGGCTGCCTCCTGGGGTTGTAAATCTAGTGGGGGGCGATGGGCCCGGCGCCGGCGCGTCGCTCACAAAGCACGTTGATGTGCCTGTGGTGAGTTTCACAGGTTCCACGTCGACCGGCCGGATCATTGCGGAAACTTGCGCGCCGACGTTTAAGCACTACAGCCTGGAGATGGGCGGCAAGAACATTATTCTGGTGATGGAGGATGCGAATCTCGATCTCGCCGTGGACGGCGCGATCTGGGGAGGCTTTGGGACCACGGGGCAGCGCTGCACGGCAGCCAGCCGCGTCGGCGTACACAAAAGCGTTTACAAGGAATTTGTGACCCGGTTTGTTGAACGTGCTTCGACGCTCAAGGTTGGGAATGGCCTCGATCCAACAACTGAAATGGGGCCTTGCATCAACGAACAGCAATTGCAAACGGTGATGTCCTACGTGGAAATCGGCGCGAAGGAAGGCGCGAAGCTTTTGACCGGCGGCCATCGACTGGCAAGTGGTGAGCGTGCGAAAGGCTGGTTCCACGAGCCAACTGTCTTCGGTGATTGCCAGCCCACAATGCGTGTTGCGCAGGAAGAGATTTTTGGCCCTGTGGTCTCGCTCATTCCGATTGATAGCTTCGAGCAGGGAATGGAAGTCGCCAACGGCGTTGCGTACGGCCTTTCCGCCTCGATTTATACGCGCGACGTCAATCGAGCCTTTGCGGCGATGCGGGATCTTTATACCGGCATCGTCTACGTCAACGCGCCAACGATTGGGGCGGAAACGCATCTCCCGTTCGGCGGCACCAAGCAGACGGGCAACGGCCATCGCGAAGCAGCCGTCGCGGCCATCGATTTCTTCACCGAGTGGAAATCGGTCTATATCGACTACTCCGACAAGCTTCAGCGCGCTCAAATCGACAATAATTAAGAACTTCAGTGTTTTGGCTGATTGACGCCCCTTGACAGGGCTTCTAAAATGGTAACTAGCACTTTTACATGAGTGCTGCTATGCGAAATCCAGCTCTACAGGAACGGCGTAACCGTCAGATTTTGGCGGACTTGGTGCGTACTTACATCGAGACGGGCGAACCGGTGTCTTCGCGCGCCATTTCCAAGCGTTTTGAGGAATCGCTGAGTACGGCCACCATCCGGAACATCATGGCGGACCTGGAGGATGGCGGGTATCTTTACCAGCCACACACTTCGGCCGGGCGCGTTCCGACGGCCGCGGCGTACCGATTTTTTGCGCAGGAAATTGCATCGCAGGCCACGCTTACGGTCGAGGATCGCAAGTGGATCACCCACGAAATGAGCGGTGCGAATTCCGCGGCGGAAATCACCGAGCGGGCCGGCCACGTGCTTGCGGAAGTTTCCCGCGGCGTGGGCATTATTGTTTCGCCGCCGTTGCGCCGGGCAGTGCTGGAGCATGCGCGAATGTGGCTGCTGCCCGACGGGCGTGTTGTTGTGGTGCTGATTTCCCCCGGCGGCAATACACGGGACAAAGTTCTTCGCCCGGGCCGCAGCTTTACCCAGACCGAGCTCGACGCCACCGCGGATTTTCTGAACCGCAATTACTCCGGCTGGACATTGGACGCGATTCGCGCAGACTTGCTGCAGAAACTTGCCACGGAGCGCGAGCGTTACGAAACGCTGGCGCAGAGTGCGTTGACGCTTTGCGATCCGGCGATGCTTTCGGAGACGTCTGTGCAGCAGATTCACGTGGAAGGTGCGGCGCAGTTTGTGGGAACGCCGGAATTCGCCGATCAGGGGCACTTGCGGGAACTGCTGGCCGCGATCGAGGAGAAAAACCGGCTTGTTTCGGTGCTCAACGCCTGCATCGAAACTCCGGAACCGGTTTTCGTCCAGATCGGCATCAAAGAAATTTCCCAGGCGGGGCATAACCTGGCCCTAATTAGCGCGCCCTATTCGGGGCACGACCAGGTGCAGGGTTCGCTCGGCGTGCTGGGTCCCACGCGCATCGATTACGAGCGCGCGATGACCGCGGTGGCTTATGTGGCGCAGCTGTTCAGCGAGGCCCTGCAGAAGATCGAGTAGAAGTTGCGCCTCCCCGCGTGCGCGAGGAGCAATTTAGAGGAGACGATACTCTTTGAGGAAAGATTTATGAGCGAGCGGGAAATCAAAATCAACGTAACCAATGACGAAAGCTCCGGCCAGCCTGACGAATCGCAGTCCACGGATTCCACGCGAGAGGATTCCCCCGTGAAAAAACTTTCGGCGGATCTGGCGGACCTGCAGCAGACCTTGCTCCGGCGCCAGGCCGACTTTGAAAATTATCGCAAGCGCATCGAAAAAGAGCGCGCCGAAGATTCCAAGCGCGCCACCGCCCGCGTCGTCGAATCGCTGATCCCGATTGTGGATGGATTCGAGCACGCCCTTGCGGCGCATAAGGAAGACGAGTACTCGAGCTACCGCAAAGGGTTCGAGCTGATTTACAAGCAACTGCTGGACAACCTGGCGCGGCTTGGTGTGGAGCGCGTCGAGCCTCTTGGCAAGCAGTTCGATCCGCATATGCATCAAGCCATGGACCGCGCGGAAACGACCGAGCATGAGGACGGTACAATCCTGGAAGTGTTTCAGCCCGCCTACGTTTATAACGGCCGCGTCTTGCGGCCAGCGATGGTGCGCGTAGCGGTCCACCCCGGCGGCGCATCGAACAAGGCAGTGAATTAATCGGGTACAGGGAATCGGGATTCGCGGCACCGCGGTGGGCGTTCCCTGTTAGCTTCAAATATAGAGAAGGGAAGACCAGTAGCGAAAATGGCCAAGTCTCAACAACGCGATTATTACGAAGTTCTCGGCGTCACGAAAACGGCTTCGATTGAGGAAATCAAGTCGTCCTACCGGAAGGCCGCGCTCAAGTGGCATCCGGACCGCAGCCCGGAGAACAAGGAAGAGGCTGCGCACCGTTTCCGCGAATGTACGGAAGCGTACAGCGTGTTGAGCGATACGCAAAAGCGCCAGATTTACGACACGTATGGCCATGAGGGCCTGGCGGGCGTGGGCACGCAGCCGGATTTCAACGGCACGGTGTTCCAGGATTTCCACGACATCTTTGGCGAGTTCTTCGGTTTTGACGAACTGTTTGGGGCGGGCGGCGGCCGCAAACGCGGCGGTGGGCGGCGAGTGCAGCGTGGTGCCGATTTGCGCTACGACATGACGCTGACGTTTGAAGAAGCCGCCGGCGGGATCACCACAAAGATTCGCGTGCCGCGCCAGGAGTATTGCGAATCGTGCAACGGCACGGGCGCCAAGAAAGGCACCGGAATCGTCGCGTGCCAGGCTTGCGGCGGCCGCGGGCAGATCATTTATCAGCAGGGATTTTTCACCATCAATCGCACTTGCCCCTCCTGCCAGGGAGCGGGGCAAATCGTCAAAGAGCGCTGCATGGACTGCAAAGGGCAGGGCCGCGTGGATCGCGAGCGAACCATTGAATTGCGGATTCCGCCCGGCGTGGATACCGGCACGCGGCTGCGGGTACAGGGCGAAGGCGAGCCAGGACCGAATGGCGGGCCGGCGGGCGATCTCTACGTTGTGCTGGAAGTGAAGGAGCATGCGTTCTTTGAGCGGCGCGGCGCGGATCTCTACTGCACGATTCCGCTGAGCATCGCGCAGGCTTCGCTTGGGACGGAGTTGCAGGTTCCAGGGCTGACGACGGAAGAGCGCCTGAAAATTCCGGAAGGCACGCAGAGCGGCGCGGTGTTCCGCATCAAAGGCAAAGGCCTGGCCGATCCGCATGGCGGCGGGCGCGGGGATCTCTACTATCACGTGCGTGTGCTGACACCGACTAAATTGACGCGCGAGCAACGCAAAATTATGGAGCAGCTTGACGCCACCATGAAGGTGGATAACAAGCCCGCCGACCGCAATTCCACGCTCTTCGACAAAGTAAAGGATATCTTCGGCTGATATTGAGTGCGGGAGCGAAGCTCCCGCTTTTACGTTTCAGACTGGCTTCTCAAAACTGCAATTTGTCGAAAGGTTGACTCCTCAAAGGCGGGAGCTTCGCTCCCGCACTCAAAAGGTGTTGGTTTCGTGCGAAGATAACCCACATGCGCCGGCGGTTTTTCATCGAACAATTTACGGGACAGCACGCGGTGATGGAGGGCGAAGCCGCGCATCATCTTGGGCGTGTGCTGCGCGCGCAACCGGGGCAACTCTACGAGTTGAGCGACGGGACAAAAGTGTGGCTGGGACGCATCGACACCGTGACGCGCGACTCCGTCGAATTTTCCCTGCTGGAGGAAATTGCGGCACACCAGCCATCGCTGGATACGACCCTGCTGCTTTCGGTGGTGAAGTTCGATTCGTTCGAATGGGCGCTGGAGAAAGCCACGGAACTCGGCGTCAGCCGAATTGTCCCGCTGGCGGCTGCCCGAAGTGAGAAGGCTTTGCTGGTCGCGGCTGAAAAGCGCGCCGAGCGCTGGCGGAAACTATTGCACGAAGCTTCGCAACAATCCCGGCGCGTGCAATTGCCCCTTCTCGATCCGGTCACCAAGCCTGAAGAAGCCTTCGCAGAATCTATGGTGGGCCTACGCATTCTTCTCTCCGAAGCTCCCGACGCGAAGCCTCTCCAGGAAGTTTTGCGCGATCAAGCGGCAAAGTCCGCCGTCCTCGCCATTGGCCCGGAAGGCGGCTGGACGGAGGCAGAAGTCACCGCCGCGCGCGCCGCACGGTTTCAGGATGCGTCGCTTGGAAAACTGATTCTGCGCACGGAGACTGCGGTTGTCGCTTCGCTTGCTGTTCTGAACTTTACGCTTTCCGAGTAATTCAGTCGTAGTGGGGTCGGACAAAGCGCCCGCCTCAGAAGGCGTCCGCTACAAAGACGAGCGCATTGTGGTCGGAAATACGAATGCCCGAAGAGATTTTCATCTCTTCGGGCCGCGAGCTTGAGGGTTGTTCGGGATGGCCCCGGTTTATTTACCAAAGGTAATGACGCCGAAGGTTCCGTCGCCGTAATTGTTGTTGCCGGCGGTGAAGAAGAGTTGGTTGGGATTGCCGTTTGAGCCGGCAGCGCCGCCCTGGCCGAATTGAATAGCCCAGATGTCGTCGATCTCGATGACCTTGCCGCTGGCGTCGCGCAGGGGACCGAGGAATGCGCCGCTCTTCGGATCAAACGCGTTGATGCGGCCGTGCGTCGTGTTGTTGGTGATGAGCAGCGCGCCGCTCATCGGTCCAAAGTCGGCTGGCGCCAGTGCTACTCCCCACGGCGAGTGAAGCGGGCCGCTGAGCGCGAAGTGTGAGAGCAGTTCGCCTGCTGGCGTGAAGGAGTCGACGAAACCACTCTGGGCTTTATCGAGGGCCGTGTAGGTGACCCAGATCGTCTGCGTGCCGTCGGCGGCGGTGATGGTCTGGATGCCGTAGGGAGCAAATTTCTTTGGAATTTTGGAATCGACGAACGCGTTCGGGGCGAGCTTGTCGTTAACCAAGGTGAAAGTCGCATCGAATACGTCGATCCGGCGATTCGGTCCGTCGTCAGCAGCGTACAGCATTGGCTGGCCACCGTTGTTGGCGATTGCCAGGCCCGTGTAGGTTGCGCCGACGGAAGACCTGTCGGCGGCGATGTTCGCGACGCTGGCGCCGGTCGCGGTGATTCCGCCGACCGCGGGATTCCATCCGCTGATCGAGCCGTCAAGCCCTGCGAAAATAAAAACAGAATTTGCCGATGCTTGTTTTCCGCTGACCGGATTGACGCCGGAGATTTTGAACGCCGTTACGCCCGCGGGAGTTTCCGGGGCAACAATTCCGGTCGGCGTGCCGGGGCCGCCGCTAACGGAGGGGACGCTCACGAAGAGGCCAACCTGGGTTGCCGCGACTCCGCTTGTGTTGTTGATGGAGTAGAGCGTGGAGAAGCCGGTGGCGTTGTCGCTTACCCAGAAGGGGCTGGTGCCGGTGGAGACGAGTCCCCAGGCGTTGACGAGGTGGAAGTCATTTACGGTGCCGCCTGCGCCGGAGTTGGTGACGAGGTCGGTGCGGGTGTACTGCGCAAACGTTAAACAGGGAAACACGGCCGCCAGGGCAAGAACAGCCAGTGTTTTGATTGCTGCTTTCATTCTTGTTTTTCCTCTCAGGTTTACTTTGTGCCGAAGCACGGGTTGCTGACGGCTTTGCGGATTGCGGTGGGCAGGGAAGGGCCAGGTGGGAATCGAGCTTCCTTCCGGGTGCAACGAACCACAACGCCGCTATTAGGATGTGGGAGAGAGGGGAAAGGAATGTCACGAGAAAGTCAACTCGCGGTTAGATTTCCGTTTGGCTGGGCGGGAAGGGTTGTGAACGCGGATTCATCTTGCCGGCCGGAAGGCAGTCGATGACGTGCAATGTCGAGCCGGCCGCATCCGAATTCGCCGCTGGTGTGAATTCCGCGGCGCATGTTATAAAATAAAGGCAGTTGGAGATGCGCAAACCAGACGAGAACCTGAACGCTCCCCCGACGGGCGGCTCACCTGACGCCCCGAAAGCTTCTTTGGCCCCGGCACCCGCAGCACAAGACAATTCATCACCACAAACCGGCCAGCACCAACTGCTACGCCACGAGATCCGTGTGTGGACACGCGACCTGCTGATCGCCATCGGCCTGGCCCTGGTGATCATCGTGTTTCTCTACCAGCCGGTGAAGGTCGAAGGCACCAGCATGGCGCCGCTGCTGTCCGACCAGGAACGCATCTTCATCAACAAATTTGTATACCGGTTCGAGGATATTCATCGCGGCGACGTGGTGGTCTTCTGGTATCCCCTGGACCGCTCGAAATCGTTCATCAAGCGTGTTATCGGCCTGCCGGGAGAAACCGTGGAGATCCGCCGGGGGATGCTGTACGTTAACGCGCAATTGGTCCCCGAGCCGTACGTGCCACCGCAATACACGGACGTCACCGATTTCGGTCCCATCAAGGTTCCCAGAGACAGTTATTTTGTGATGGGCGACCACCGGATCAGTTCCAACGATTCGCGGGTGTTTGGGCCGGTTGCCAGCCAGTTCATTTATGGCCGCGCCGTGTTCGCATACTGGCCGGTGGACCATTTCGGTTCGCTTTCGACCGCCGAGGCCAACGATAAATGACGCAGTTCTCAGGAGGACCCACTGACGGAAGTCCAGCATCGACCCGCAATCCTCGCGCTCGAAGACGGGCGCATATTTAACGGCCGCGCGGCCGGCGCGATCACGCGCCGGGGCGGAGAAGTCGTTTTCAATACCAGCCTCACCGGTTACCAGGAAGTTTTCACCGATCCCAGCTATGCGGGCCAGATCGTCTGTTTGACGTATCCACACATCGGCAATGTGGGGGCGAATCTCGACGATGAAGAGTCCACGCGACCGTACATCGAATCGTTGATCGTTCGCGAGTTCTCGCAAGTCACTTCGAACTGGCGCTCGGCGGAATCCGCTCAACTGTATTTGAATCGCCACAAAATTCCCGTGATCTGGGATTTGGATACGCGGGCGCTGGTGCGGCACATCCGCAAGCTGGGCGCTTTGCGCGGGGTAGTCGCCACGGACGGAACGCCTGGCGATCAGCTGGTATTTGAAGCGAAGCAGTTGCCGACGATGGCCGGGCAGGAGTTGGCGGGGCGCGTAAGCTGCGCGAAGCCTTATGACTGGCAAAAAGGCTCCATCGATCTCGCCACTTCTCCTTGGGCGGAGCAGATGGGCGAATCCGGGGCCAGTCCGGACACCAAGAAGTTCAAAGTGGTGGCGTACGATTACGGCATCAAGCTGAACATTCTACGATTGCTGGTGGACCACCACTGCGACGTGACCGTGGTTCCGGCGAACACTTCCGCCGAAGATATTTTGGCGATGCGGCCGAATGGCGTCTTTCTCTCCAACGGCCCCGGCGATCCCGAACCCATCACCTATGCAGTAGAAAATATCCGCAAACTGGCCGGGCGTGTTCCGGTCTTCGGAATTTGCCTTGGGCACCAGCTCTGCGGACTGGCGCTTGGCGGGAAAACCTTCAAGCTGAAATTCGGGCACCACGGGTCGAATCATCCGGTGAAAAATCTGCTTACCAGCCAGGTGGAGATCACCGCGCAGAATCATGGCTTCTGTGTTGATCCCGAATCGCTGCCTTCGAGCGACGTTGAAATCACGCACGTCAACTTGAACGACCACACCAACGAAGGCATGCGCCACAAGAACCTGCCGCTCTTCAGCGTGCAGTATCACCCGGAGGCCTCGCCCGGGCCGCACGATTCGCATTATCTGTTCACGCAGTTCACCGACCTGATGAAGGAATTTGCAAGTCCCGGGAGTTCCCGTCGATGAACTATCCTGCCGCGGCAATAACTGCTTTCGGCCTGACGGGTCTTGTGGCGCCCAATCCGTGCAGTGAGGACGTGGCCATCGCGCGGACTTTTGTAAATGCCCGAACTGTGCTCGTGGACCTGGGCCAGGCGGTCGCTCCAAAATCGCCTTCACCGGCCACACTCGAGGAGCAAATCGCGGAGGCAGAAAAGGGAATCGTTCGCGAGCGCATCTGGTTTTACCGGGGAGTCGTGGAGGATCCTTCCGGGAAGAGATTGCGTGGAGTGAAAATTGATATTTTCCGCAGCGGGTCGGGCGGCAAGAGTCCGATAGCTTCCACACAATCCGACTCGCACGGCCACTTTGTGGTTCATTTGACAAACGGAGAGTACACGGCGGTCATGCAGGCGAAGGGTTTCAGCCCGTTAATCTATATTTTTGAAATTACATACGAGGGAGTGGAGAAAGAACTTCGATTTCGACTGAACCAGGCGCCTAAGACATAAGAGAGAAAAGATGAGCACCGAAACGCAAATGCCGCGCTGCACACATACCACGAGAGCTCTCGCACCCATCGCGCTTGCTCTTCTGACGGCTGCGTTATGGGCGGAAACGCCGAAGCTGAATATCCGGACGAAGAACCATCTTCCCGCGGAGGAGCAACGTAAACAGCAGATGGAACGGCTGGCGCGGCAATATGATCTGAGCAAATACACGATTACGCGGGACATTATCATCGAGCGCGTGGCGATGAATCACTCTTCGCCTGTGCTTACGTTGAATCTGCGCTTTCTGCACAACGACGACCTGGCGCTTTCGGCTTACGTTCATGAGAAGGGGCACTGGTACTTGATGGAACGCCATCGGCCTGGGAACCCACAGTTGTTCGAGGACCTGCAGCAGACATTTCCAAATTTGGACTATCGCATGCCCGGCGGGGATGGGGAACTCCGCAGCAGCTATTTTCATATTGCGGTGTGCATGCTGGAGTGGCAGGCGATGGAAGAGTTGGTTGGGGCCGAGCGGGCCCGCAAAGTGATTGAGTGGAAGCAAAAGGATCATTACAAGGCGATTTATGCGATTCTGCTGGGCCACCGCGAGCAGGTGGAAAGCGTTTTGAATCGCAACGGTGTGAAGTGGTGAGCAACAGTTTTTGGCTGGACCGATATTGGAAAACTAGTTTGAGGGAAGATGCCTAAACGCAAAGACATCCATAAGATTCTGATTATCGGTTCCGGGCCGATTGTTATTGGGCAGGCTTGCGAGTTTGACTATTCGGGAGCGCAGGCGTGCAAGGCGCTTCGGGCGGAAGGGTATGAAGTGGTGCTGGTGAATTCCAACCCGGCCACGATCATGACCGATCCGGAATTGGCGAATCGCACGTACATCGAGCCGTTAACCAAGGAATATCTCGAAGAAATTCTGATCAAGGAAAAGCCGGATGCATTGCTGCCGACTGTGGGCGGACAGACCGCGCTGAATCTTGCGGTCGAGCTTGCCGAGGGCGGCATCCTCGAAAAGCACAAGGTCGAAATGATCGGGGCGTCGCTTCGCGCCATAAAGGTTGCGGAAGACCGGTTGTGGTTCAAGGACGCGTGCCGGAAGATCGGACTTGAGGTTCCCGCGTCTGCGCTGGTTAATAACGCACAGGACGCGTTGCGGCTCTGCGATCAGCTTGGCTTTCCGCTGGTGATTCGCCCTTCGTTCACGCTGGGTGGGACTGGCGGAGCCATCGCTTATAACAAGGAAGAGTTTGCCGACGCCATCGCGCACGCGCTGGAGATGAGCCCGGTGCACGAAGCGCTGGTGGAAGAGTCCGTGCTCGGGTGGAAAGAGTACGAGCTGGAAGTGATGCGCGATTTCCGCGACAACTTCGTGGTGATCTGCACGATTGAGAATTTCGATCCCATGGGCGTGCATACCGGCGATTCGATCACCGTCGCGCCGGCTCAGACGCTGACCGACAAGGAATACCAGCGGATGCGCGATGCCGCCGCGGCCATTATCCGTGAGGTAGGCGTCGAAACCGGCGGCTCCAACGTTCAGTTCGCCATCAACCCCGAAAACGGCAAGATGGTAGTGATCGAGATGAACCCGCGCGTTTCGCGCAGTTCCGCCCTGGCCAGCAAAGCCACCGGGTTCCCGATCGCCAAGATTGCCGCGCGTCTCGCCGTGGGCATGACCCTGGACGAAATTCCCAACGACATCACGCAGAAAACGCCGGCTTGCTTCGAGCCGACCATTGATTACGTTGTGGTGAAAATTCCCAAGTGGCAGTTCGAGAAATTCGCGGGCGCGGACAGCACACTCGGCACGCAGATGAAGTCGGTGGGCGAGGTAATGGCCATCGGCCGCACGTTCAAGGAATCGCTGCAAAAGGGGATTCGGTCGCTCGAGCCGAGCACGCCCTGGCGCGCGCCCGCGGAAACGCCGGACTCGCTGCTGCGCGAAAAATTGGCCACGCCGCGGCCCGATCGGATTCACTGGTTGCTCACCGCTGTTGAGCGCGGTTTGCCCGCCGCGGAGATTTGCGACCTGACCAAGATCGATCCGTGGTTCATTCATCAGATTGAGGAGATCAACCAAGCCAACCGCCGTGCGGCCAGCGTCACCGTCGAAACCGCATCTAAAGATTTATTGCGCGAAGTGAAGCGCGTCGGCACCAGCGACGAGCAACTAGCGCAAATCTGGAAGACCACGCCGGCCGTCGTTCGTTTGCAGCGCGCCCGCTACGGCGTTGCTCCCGTTTTCAAGCGGGTGGACACCTGCTCCGCCGAATTCGAGTCGTTCACTCCGTACATGTACTCGACCTACGAGGAAGAAGACGAAACCGACCCGACACCCAAGCAGAAAATCATGATTCTTGGCAGCGGGCCCAACCGCATCGGGCAGGGAATTGAATTCGATTACTGCTGCTGCCACGCTTCGTTCGCGCTGCGCGCCGACGGTTTTGAGACCATCATGGTCAATTGCAACCCGGAGACCGTCTCGACCGATTACGACACATCCGACCGTCTGTACTTCGAACCGCTTACGCTGGAAGACGTTCTCGCCATCGTGGAGCGCGAAAAGCCCGCTGGCGTCATCGTGCAGTTTGGCGGACAGACGCCGCTGAACCTGGCGCTGGAACTGAAGCGCAATGGCGTCTCGATTGTCGGCACCGCGCCTGAATCCATCGACCTCGCCGAAGACCGCCGCCGCTTTGGCCGGTTGCTTGACGAATTGCGCATCCCCCAACCGCGTAACGGCACCGCGCTTGTGCCCGAAGAAGCAGCGCGCGTGGCGGGTGAAATCGGAATGCCAGTGCTGGTTCGCCCCAGCTACGTGCTTGGCGGGCGCGCCATGGTCATCGCCTACGACGTCAACACGGTGCAGGAATACGTGGCGCAAGCCGCGTTGATGGGCCCGGCGCGCCCCGTTTTGATCGACCAATTTCTGGAAGAGGCCACCGAAGTCGACGTCGACGCGCTTGCCGACGGGACCGACGTGGTCATCGGCGGAATCATGGAGCACATCGAAGAGGCCGGCGTCCACTCCGGCGACTCTTCCTGCGTTCTGCCGCCCGTGAGCCTTTCGCCCAAAATTCTCGACACCATTCGCGATTACACCAAGCGGCTGGCCCTGGCGCTGAAGGTCATCGGGCTGATGAACGTGCAGTACGCGATCCAGCGTGACACGGTCTACGTCCTTGAAGTGAACCCGCGCGCCTCGCGCACCGTTCCCTTCGTCAGCAAGGCCACCGGGGTGCCGCTGGCAAAAATCGGTGCGCGTCTGATGGTTGGCCGCCGCCTGGCGGATATGAATCTTCCGCTGGTGCACTCGAACGGTGTGGCGGAAATCGCCGTGCACGATTTCTATTCCGTGAAATCGCCGGTGTTCCCGTTCAACAAGTTTCGCGGTGTGGACACGATTCTCGGCCCAGAAATGCGCTCCACGGGCGAAGTCATGGGCATTTCCACTTCGTACGGGCAGGCGTTTGCCAAGGCGCAGCTCGCCGCCGGACAGAAACTGCCGAACAGCGGCACGGTGTTCATCAGCGTGAACGACCGCGATAAGCGGCAGTTGGGCACCATCGGCAAGGAACTCGTTTCGCTCGGCTTTAAAATCGTCGCCACGCGCGGCACCGCCTCGGCGTTGCACTCTACAGGCGTACCCTGCGAGGAAGTGTACAAAGTGAATGAAGGCCGGCCCAACATCGTCGACCTTATTAAGACCAGCAAAGTTCAACTGGTCATCAACACGCCGCTTGGCCGCGAATCGTTTTACGACGAGAAGTCCATCCGCCGCGCCGCGATCCGTTACAACATTCCCTGCATCACCACGCTTTCGGCGGCCCATGCCGCTGTCCGTGGCATCCACGCGCTGATTGAACTGAAACGGGAAGTTTCGTGCCTGCAGGATCTTCACAACAGCCGCGTCGCCGCCTCGGGCAATCCCGGAACCGGAGACTAGTCATGAACCTCGGCGGAATTTTCCCGGCGCTGGCAACACCGTTTGAAGCCGACGGCAGCGTTTCGCTTTCCGGCATGAAGCAGAATATCGGCCTCTACAATCGCACCGGCCTCGCGGGTTACGTCGTGCTGGGTTCGACGGGCGAATCGGTGCTGCTTTCGCGGGAAGAGGCGGATCAGTTGCTTTCCGCCGTCAAAGAATCGGCAGCGCCGGGGAAAATCCTGATTGCCGGCACAGGTGCGGAATCCACCGCCGAAACCATCGCGCGCACAAAACGGGCTGCGGCTCTGGGTTATCAGGTCGCTCTCGTCAAGACGCCCTACTACTACAAGCCCGCCTACCGCGCGGAACATTTCATCACGCATTATCGCGCCGTTGCTGACGCGTCGCCGATTCCGGTTCTTCTCTACTCCGTGCCGGTATTCACCAACATCACTTTGGAATCGCCGGAAATCATCGCGCTGGCACAGCATCCTAATATTATCGGCATCAAAGACAGCTCCGGCAGCATCCAGCGCATCGGCGAAGTCGTCGCCGGCGCGCCGGTGGATTTTCAGGTACTCACCGGCGGTGCGGCTGTTGTGTATCCCGCGCTGGCCGTCGGCGGGCGAGGAGCTATCCTGGCGCTCGCCGATCTACTCCCTGAAAAGTGCGTTGAGCTGTTCCAGTTGTTCCAGCAGGGCCATCACGAGCAGGCCCGACAACTGCAGTTGCAGCTTGTCGTCGCCTCCAAACAGGTGGTCTCCGAAAACGGCATCGCTGGCCTGAAATTCGCCATGGACCTGCGCGGCTACAAGGGCGGTGTCCCCCGGCCGCCGCTTCTGCCCCTGAAGGAAGAAAAGAAAAACGCCATTGCGGCGCTGGTGGCGGAACTCCATCCGGCCGCGGCGCGCGTCTAAACCTTCGCACCGGTCGCTGGCCGCTGCCGGCGGGTTGCCGTGACCTTTTGCCGGGACTATCATCTAAACGCTCATGGACTGTCGCGCTCTTCCACCCTCCGCCCTGCCGCACACCAGCAAGCTGATTCACGATTACACTGAGAATTTTTCCCGCCTGCAGAATTTCTTCCAGCACAAACCTGAATTGCACTCC
>Ga0210389_10000207_pt1 | contig 61480 bp, 51 predicted proteins | sample IncBWH28OmetaG_FD_160127 | JGI IMG/M metagenome (GOLD analysis project Ga0210389, IMG submission 160127) | Forest soil microbial communities from Barre Woods Harvard Forest LTER site, Petersham, Massachusetts, United States - Inc-BW-H-28-O ... | reverse complement strand
GGGATTTGGATTTTAGGACGGTGAGGGCGCGCTGGACGGGGGATTTCTGGCTGAGCCAGCGTTTTTCGGTTTCGAGGAGGACGCGGCGGCCGAGAGCGGCGAAGAGCGCGCGGGTGGCGGCGGGCTTGGCGTTGGCGGTGCCGAGAAAATCGAGGAAAGCGGGCGGCTGCTGGGGGCCGACGGCGAGGATGCCGAGGCCATGGCCGTGTTGGAAATTGAAGCTGGGAAAGTTTGGAGATAGTTCGGCCCAGAGGCGGTAAACGCCGAAATCGCGTTGCGTTTCGACGGTATCGTGAAACAGAACTACGGCACGGTCACTCAGTTTGCGGCGCCAGGTTTCGAAATCGGTTTTGACCGCCTCATAGGTGTGCAGGCCGTCGATATGCAAGAGATCGACGGAGGCGTCGTGAATGTTTGGCAAGGCCTGGTCGAAGGTCATGCGATACAAGACGGAGAAAGATTCGTAGCGGCGATGGAATCGCTGCAAATCAAGAAATACGGATTCCTTATAGTGGTTGGCGTGGGCGTCGCCGAGCCAGGTGTCCACGGCATAGCAGCGCGTGGGGAGCTTCAGTTCGGCGACGGCCTGGCAGAAAGCGCAGTAGGAAACGCCGTGCTGGGTGCCGAGTTCGACGATGGTGCGGGGTTGCAACATCTCGACGAGGGCCATGGCGAAGGGGACATGTTCGGTCCAACTGGATTTTTTGTGCGTGCGCTCGGGGGAACGGTAGAGGAGTTGCCAGTCGAGAGGGTTGAAGTCGGGGGACATGGTTCGATTCTACATTCGTCGGGCGAGGTGTGGTAGGTAGCAGCGGGGGTTTCTGAGATCGCGCCGGAACCGACCTGAAGGTCGGCCACTACAAAAGTAAAGTGCTAGAAGAAGCGGCTGCGGACGCGGTCGGGCAGATTGGCCAGGTCGACTATGGTTAGGAAGTCGATGGTTTTGAATTCGCGGTCGATGGCCGGTGGGCCGCAGATGCGGCCGGAGATTTCGAGATAGGCGCGGAAGAGGCGCGGCGGACGGGTGGATTCGACGGGAGCGCCAGTGGATTGGCAGGCCTGGCCGGGTTGGGGATTCGTACGCAAGGCCGGGGCGATGAGGTACTTGTCTTTTAGCGCGTCGTACATGGCCATGCCGTAGTTTTCATCCTGCGAGGTGATGGAGCTGCATCCGATCAGATAGCGGGATTCGTTACGGGTGGCGTAGACAGCGATGCCTTTCCAGAGGGCGTGCAGGACCATGATGTTGCGGAAATCGATGTGCGTGCAGGCGCGGCCGAGTTCGAGCATTTCCTTGCGATAGGGTTCATAAACCGAAAAATCGAAGACTTGGTTGCCGTAATAGCCGAGATTCTTGTGGGCTACCGCGCCGGTCTGCAGGCGGTAGGTGCCGACGAGTTTGCCGGACTCGAGGTCCGTGACCATCAGGTGGTCGCAGAAATTGTCGAAGGGGTCGATATCGAGACGCTCGCGGTCGGAAGTGGACAGGCCTTCGCCCAACTCCTCATTGAAGACGGAGTAACGCAAGCGCTGGCAGGCGATAAGATGCTCTGGCGATTGGGCAAGACTGACTCGGAACAGGGAAGTTTCGGTTAAGAGGGGATCGCTCGTTACCGTTTTCACAGTTGACCTCTGGCTGTAATCAGTTTCACCTGGCCCAAGTTTCGCGAATATTTCAACCAGGTTAATTTCGCCTTCAGACTGTGGGGCGTTACGATACGGCTTGTTCTCCTGCCATCAATCTTAACCACAAGTGTCGGTAAAGGAAAGCAGCGAAGGGCGAACTGTGCAACGGCCTGTGGAATAAGTTACCCGGTGGGCTGGACGAGTTATTCCATCGGGCCATGTGGAACAAACGAAAATGACTTGTGACCATTTTGGTTCCCCGGCGCATCCAACCGGCGCTCGGTAGACACGGTGCTTGTCCTATGCAATTCACAGGATTAGGATGTTCCCCTTCGGCAAAGGCGCAGGGCGCCCCGCAGAGGGAAGGTGCAGCAGATACACAATCGGTTGTTTGTGAATCTGAATGATTTGTCTGTTCGTACGTAAGACTTGGGATTGAGCAGCGGGTGTTCCGGGGGGAGAAAATGGGCACGCTTTCAAAATACAAATTCTGGATTGGTGGAGCAGTTTTCCTGGTGATTGTGGGCCTGGTGATCGGTGCCGTGCGGCCAAAAGGGGTTTCGGGCGCGCCATCGGGCGCGCCGGCGGAGGTCGAAGTTGTCCAGGTGCAGCAGAGGGACGTGCCTATTTACGGCGAGTGGATTGGGACACTGGACGGGCTGACGAACGCCGATGTGCGGGCGCAGGTGACCGGTTACATCATGAAGCAGGACTATCAGGAAGGGGCATTCGTAAAGACAGGACAGCTGTTGTTTCAGATCGACCCGCGGCCCTTCCAAGCGGCTTTGGATCAGGCGGAAGGGCAACTGGCGCAGTCGAGGGCATTGCTTGCGAACGCGCAAGCGGTGCAGGTGCGCACGCAACTGGATGTGGAGCGGTATGGTCCCCTGGCGAAGGAACAGGCGGCGAGCCAACAGGACCTGGATAACGCGGTGCAGAACAATTTAGCGGCGAAGGCCACGGTGCAGACGGCCGAAGCGCAGATTAAGACGAACGAAGCGGCCGTGGAGACGGCAAGGATCAATCTGGACTTTACGCGGCTGGTGGCACCGATCGACGGCATCGCGGGGCAAGCGCAGTTGCAGGTGGGAGCGCTGGTGAATCTGAGCAGCGGGCCGGTGACTTCGGTTTCAACGGTTGACCCAATCAAGGTTTATTTCACGGTGAGCGAGCCGCAGTATCTGGCGTGGCGGAAGCGGTTTCCGACGGAGAGCAGCCGGCTGGAAGCGGACAAGAATTTGCGGCTGGAATTGATTCTGGCGGACGGGTCGGTGTATCCGCAGCAGGGATTGTTTTATTTTGCGGACCGGCAAGTGGATGTGGGGACGGGCGCGATACGGATCGCGGGGCTGTTTCCGAATCCGGGGAATATCCTGCGGCCGGGAGGGTACGGAAAAGTGCGGGCAGTGATTCGGATGCAGAAGGATGCGCTGGTGGTTCCGCAGCGCGCGGTGAGTGAGCTTCAGGGAGGCTACCAGGTGGCGGTGGTGGGTGCAGAGAACAAGGTGAGTATCAGGACGGTGACGGTCGGCGACCGCGCGGGGAGCGATTGGGTGATTTCGGATGGGCTAAAAGCCGGAGAAAGAGTGATCGCCGAGGGAATTCAGAAGGCACGACCCGGCGCGCTGGTGAATCCGAAACCTTTTGGCACGCAGGAAGCAAAAGGTAAATAATCCATGTCAAAATTCTTCATCAATCGACCCATCGTCGCCATAGTGATTTCCATTGTCATGGTGCTTATCGGCTCCCTGACGATCCTGGCCCTGCCGGTAGCACAGTTTCCGAATATCGCGCCGCCGGAGATTCAAATTCTGGCCACCTACGTCGGGGCCGATGCGCAAACCCTGGAACAAGCCGTGGCCACGCCTCTGGAGCAACAGATGAGCGGCGTGGACAACATGAACTACATGTATTCGCTGAATACTACGGGAAACTCGTCGACGACCTTGATCGTCGATTTCGACGCGAAGACCGACCCCAACAACGATTTCATTCTGGCGCAATCTCGCGAGACGCAGGCCGCCTCGCAGCTTCCCGTGGACGTTAACAATTATGGGATCACGGTGCGCAAATCCCCCACTGCACCGTTGATATTGTTCGACCTGTACTCTCCGAACGGAACTTATGACGCTACGTTTCTGGCCAACTACGCTTACATCAATCTGGTCGACCCCTTGCTCCGTTCCTACGGTATCGGCATCGTCAATGTGTTCGGCGCCGGGCAATACGCGATGCGTATGTGGGTGCAACCCGACCGATTAGCGAAGCTCGGAGTTACGGTCCCAGAGATCATCAGCGCGGTTCAGGCGCAAAACACGGTCAATCCGGCCGGAAAAGCGGGGGGCGAGCCTGCTCCCAAGGGCACAGAATTTACCTATGCGGTGTTGGCGCAGAGCCGGCTGGTTTCGCCGGAAGAGTTCGGAAAAATCGTGGTACGCGAGAACCCGGATGGAGGCATCGTCCGTGTGAGTGATGTGGCCCGCATCGAGTTGGGATCGCAGGACTACAGCATCGCGGGGCGCTATAACGGCAAACCCAGCGCCTGCCTTGCCCTCTATCAGATTCCGGGCTCAAATGCGGTTCAGGCTGCGGCCGCGGCGAACAAGCTGATGGCGCAGATGAAACAGCGCTTTCCAAACGACCTGGACTTTGTGGTTGCCCTGGACACTACGCGGGCCGTCACCGAAGGCATCAAGGAGATTGTGATCACGCTGTTGATCGCGCTGGCCCTGGTGATTCTTGTGGTCTATATCTTTTTGCAGGGCTGGCGGGCCACGCTGATTCCACTGCTTGCCGTGCCCGTATCGCTGATAGGCACATTCATACTCTTCCCGGTGTTCGGTTTTTCCATCAATACGCTGTCGCTGTTCGGCCTGGTGCTGGCGATCGGCCTGGTGGTGGACGACGCGATCGTGGTGGTGGAGGGGGTGGAACGCCACATAGAAGAAGGCATGACGCCGAAGGACGCGGCGTTAAGAGCGATGGAAGAGCTCTCCGGCCCGGTGGTTGGAATCGCGCTGGTGCTCTCAGCCGTATTCGTGCCGACTGCGTTCATTCCCGGAATCACCGGCAAGCTGTATCAACAATTTGCCGTCACCATTGCCATCTCCGTTTTGCTTTCCGCCTTCAACGCGCTCACGCTCAGTCCGGCGCTGGCGGCGCTACTGCTGAAGCCAAAGAAAGAGAGCGGCGGCTTGCTGCAGAGATTTTTCGACTGGTTCAACCGGGTTTTCGATCGCGCGACGGACGGTTATGTAGGCTGGAGCGCCGTCCTGGTGAAGAAAACCGCGGTAGTCGTGGTGCTGCTGGTTGCTTTTGCCGGCGCAGGCTACTTTTTCGCAAACCGGGTCCCAACGAGTTTCCTACCCGACGAAGACCAAGGCTACGCCTACGTTAGCCTGCAACTTCCGAATGGAGCTTCGCTGGAGCGCACTAATGCCGTCGTCAAGCAAGTCGAAAAAGTCATCATGGATACGCCGGGTGTTGCCCAGTCCACCTGCTTTGTCGGGTTCAGCTTACTGAGCTTTGCGCGCACCACGTACAACGCGACGTTCTTCGTGAACTTCAAGCTCTGGGATGAGCGCAAGACGCGTGAAGAGCAATTTCAAACCCTGAAGGCGCATCTGAATCAGCAGTTGAGCAAGATGCCGAGTGCCGTGGCGTTCGGGTTTTCTCCGCCGGCGATTCCGGGTGTGGGAACCGCCGGAGGCTTTACGTTCATGCTGGAAGACCGTTCAGGCAGTGATATTCAGTTCCTTACGAAAAACCTGGGCACCTTTATGGAAGCTGCGCGAAAGCGGCCGGAAATAGCCAGCCTGAGCACGACTTACTTGCCAAACGTGCCGCAGCAATTTGCCGATGTGGACCGCGACAAAGTTTTGAAGCAAGGCGTGAACCTCAGCGATGTGTACAAGACCATCCAGGCCTTCATGGGCGGCTATTTCATCAACTATTTCAATCGCTTCGGCCGGCAGTGGCAGGTGTACATTGAGGCGGAAGGCGAAGATCGCGCAAGGGCTGAGAACGTCGGCCAATTCTACGTTCGCAACAACAAAGGACAAAATGTTCCGCTTTCGACTTTGGTGACGATGAAACCTCGCCTCGGCCCGGAATTTCTGCTGCGCTTCAACGAGTACCGTTCTGCGCAGTTGAATGGCAGCGCCGCGCCCGGTTATAGCGCGGATCAAGCCACTGCGGCGCTGGAAGAAGTCTTCAAACAGACCATGCCGCGGGAAATGGGTTTCGACTACTCGGGGATGTCGTTTCAGGAACAAAAGGCCCGTGAAGGTGTACCGGCGTCGGTGATTTTCGGACTTTCTCTTTTGTTCGTTTTCCTGATCCTGGCAGCGCTGTATGAAAGTTGGTCGTTGCCGTTCAGCGTTTTACTTAGCACGCCAGTAGCGATTTTCGGCGCCTTCGCCGTTTTGTACTTGCGCCGCTTCTTGCAGAGCGTATTTCTGCCGCCATACCTGGTGCAGATGGAGAGCGACGTGTACTCGCAGATCGGGCTGGTGATGCTCATCGGTTTGGCTGCCAAGAATGCGATTTTGATCGTGGAGTTCGCGAAGGAACAATTCGAGAAGGGGAAGCCGTTGGCGGACGCGGCGCTGGAAGGAGCCAGGCTGCGCCTGCGGCCGATTTTGATGACGTCGTTTGCGTTCATCCTGGGTTGCGTGCCGCTGTGGACGGCGAGCGGCGCGGGTTCCGTGGCGAGACAGATCATGGGAACAACGGTTATCGGCGGGATGTGCGCCGCCAGCGCGCTGGGAATTTTCTTTATTCCGGCGATTTTCTATATGGTTGAAAAATGGTCGGGCGCGGACAAAGAGAGAGCCACAGGAAGTTTGCCCGCCGAGCCTGCTCCGGCGCCGGGGGATTGAGATGAACTTCGGCAGACACAGCGCGGGAGGAGCCTGGGAGAGGCCTATGAAGAAGTTGTCGCCATTGCTGATTGCAATCGTGATTTCCGGATTTGGAATGGGCTGCAAGGTCGGGCCGAATTACAAGCGGCCGGCGGTGCAGACTCCGACGGAATACCGCGAGCTGAAAGACGGGCCGCAGGCGCAGGTGCAGCCGCAGGTGGCTTCCTACGCGGATTTGCCGTGGTGGCAAGTGTTTCAGGATCCTACGCTGCAGGAGCTGATTCGGACGGCGCTGAAGCAGAATTACGATTTGCAGCTGGCGACGGAACGCATCAATGCGGGGCGCGCGCAGGTTCAGATAACGCGCTCGAATCTGTTTCCGCAGGTGGCGGGAAACGGCGATTTCAGCGGCGGGAAAGAACACAACTTTCAAAGTACTTCTAACTTTTTGACGTTGACGGCCGACGCCGCGTTTCAGTTGGACTTCTTCGGCAAGCTGCGGCGGGCAACCGAGGCATCGCGCGCCCAGTTGCTGGCGACCCAGGACGCGCAACAGACGGTGATCCTGACGCTGGTGAGCGACGTGGCGAGCGATTACTTCGCGCTGCTGCAGCTGGATTTGCAATTGCAGATCACGAAGGAAACAGTGACGACGCAGGAAGATTCGGTGAAGCTGACGAAGTTTCGCGTAGAACATGGCGTGGCCACGAAGCTGGAAGTTCTGCAGGCGCAGCAAGTGCTGGACACGGCAAACGCGCAGATTCCTGACCTGGAGCGGCAGATCGCGCAGGAAGAGAATGCGATCTCTATACTGCTGGGAAATTATCCGCAAGGGGTGCCGCGCGGGCACACGCTGGTGGAGCAGGTGCTGCCGCCGGAGGTGCCGCCGGGGATGCCTTCGACACTGCTGGAGCGGCGGCCGGATATTCGCGAGGCGGAGCAGGTCCTGGTGGCAGCGAACGCGGAAATCGGAGTGGCGAAGGCGCAGTTTTTCCCGCAGATTTCGCTGACGGGTTCCGGCGGCGGATCGTTTGGGAGAAGCAGCGCTTTCAGCAGCCTGATGAGCTCGCAGCTGGGAATCTGGTCCTACGGCGCGCAGGTGAGCCAGCCGATTTTCACGGGCGGTGCGTTACGCGGGAATTTGCGATTTGCCGAATCGCAGCATAAACAGGCGCTGATCTCTTACCAGCAGGCGATTCAGCACGCGTTTGGGGATGTTTCGGATGCGCTGATCGGGTATCAGAAGAACCATGAGGTTCGGGTGCGACAGGAACTAACTGTGGCGGACTTGCAGGAGACGGTGCGGCTGTCCATCATGCGTTACCGGGGAGGCACCACGACGTACCTGGAGGTGCTGGACGGGCAGAGGTCGCTGTTTTCGTCGGAGTTGGTGCTGGCGCAGGCGCGCGGGACGGAGTATCAGAGTTTGGTGCAGCTTTACCGGGCGCTGGGTGGCGGCTGGCAGCAATAGGCGGGCAGTGAGGAAACTGTCGTAACAACGGGCGAGACACAGCGGTGCGACCATCTGAATTACCGGGACTTGATCGGGGCTGTCGCGCAGTTTTTAGGCACCAATCGGCCTTGTTGGTGTGCTTGCCCTGGTTGTTTTTTCTCCTGTCGCTGCGCTTTTGTGCTTTGAGTTTGCCCTTGTTCCAAATGCTCGCAAGTGGCTCAGTGTGGCCAAATTGCAAGCCAGTTCACCGCTTCTTGCTGGCTCGAAAATACCTCGGTGATTACGCCTCGATTTTGGCCGACGCGCACGCCGAATCCGTCTATTGTCGGTGGTTTGCCAACAAACGCCAACCTAGGTTCTATCCCGCCCTGCCGAAGGTATGTGGTTAGCTCTGCTCCGAGATTGTACCTCTCAGACGTGGAAAGGTTTCCGTTCAGCCCAAGGCAGTTCACCAAAATTTTGTTTGCTTCTTTCTCTTTGGCTGTATCAAACACTTGCTTGAGGAGCCGCAAGGCTGCATCGAAGGCAAGGTTGCCTCGGGCTGTTACCAACAGTAATCCTCCCTGTACTTCGATATCAATTTGCAGTTTCAGGTTTGGTCTCCCAGCGTGCCGGATGCTAGGTCCCAGTGCAAAGTTGTCCGGTCCCAAGCTGGCCAGGAAGTTTGTAGATATTTCGCGGCGAACGATGGAATCTTTGTTATTGGAGGGGTTGCCACAGTTCGATTTTGTTGCCGTCGGAATCGTATATCCAGGCGAAGCGGCCGTAGCTTTCGTCTTGGCGCTTGGGGTCGATGCGGACGCCTTCTTTCGCCAGGCGGTCGAGCAGTGCATCGAGGTCGTCGACGATGTAGTTCACCATGAACGAGGCTGGGCCGGGTTCAAAGTATTTGGTGTTGGCGGGGAAAACGCTCCAGATTGTCATCTGCTCGTTTTCAGGATTGTCTTTTTCACGCCACGGGAGCATCACACCGTGGCCGCTATCAGCGAGGCCGAGGTGTTTTGCGTACCACTCCTTCATCTGTTGCTGATTCGCGGACTTGAAGAAGATACCGCCGATGCCGAGTATTCGGCCTTGCTGGCTCATGGCTGTTTTCCTTTTTTTGTTCTTGTGATTGTACAGGTGAGTGCCGCTTTGGCTCTATCCCAGACCGAAGCCGCACGCACCAAGTAAAGCGGTGACGAGTCTCGTAATGTACCAGCGTCGATCAACTCTCTCGCGGCTCGTGTCCACCGTCGGACTGCCGACCAGGTGGTCATGGGCCGAAGCATATCCTAAAAAGCTCTCGATTCACAGATGGGTCCTGGTAAACGGCGGTGGTCTTAATGGGTCGAAGCAACACTCAGGTCGAACCCGACTCGCATTGAATCCAAGGCTAAAGCGCTCGCCAGGGTTAGGTCGGCCGGAACACTGCCCTGGCTAAGATTTGACCGAGTACAGCCAAACAGATCGCTCCTCCGTGGGAAGTATTGTCGGATCAACTGATTAGATGGTGTTGCGTTGACCGTTTGAGGTAGCACGACTTATCAGGCACTTTAGCACTTTGGGCGGAGCGGGTAGCAAACTTCATGTTAGAGTTCACGGCGATGACGCTAAATGACGAAATATCCTCCCGTATCTAGCCAAAACATGAGTGTTGCGAGGGCACAAACGGGAGAGTGCCATCTAAGCGGATTCGCTCGCCACATGCCCGCAACGCCAAATGCGATTGCGATGCGAGCGAGCAATTCGCCCCACTGAAATATCCCCATGAACAGTCTGTCATCGAAATGTTCCAGACCACCACCGAGCCGGTGAGAATATAGAAACAGTGAAACTGCACACAGAGAAGACGCACTGACAAAGAAAAATCCGATTAACGACAGCACCGGCCAGAATGTAAGCGGCTTGCCACTCCGTATCCATCGCACCCAACCCCAAACTAATATGACAGGTGCAACGAAGTGGCCGCCGAAATATAGAGTTAGAAACAACATTAGGTAAAGGAGTCTGAGGAATTGTTCCATGGCTGGACTGATGGGTGCATCCCATCACTGCGATTGTAAGACACTTGCTCAATCCTGCAAGCTCCTGATTAGCGCTAACCGGTAACTTGAGAACCGGGAGCGATTTTACGCTAACAGGCTTGCGAGGAGTTTGGCGCGTGTGGAGTGTAGTACACTCTCGGCATCACTGATGTTTTGTCCGAAATGCAAAGTCGAATATCGCCCTGGTTTCACGCGATGCTCCGATTGTGAAATGGATTTGATGGACGTGCTTCCAGAAGAGGACTTGTCTTCCGACGAGGCCTTAACGATGCTCTGGGAATGCGCTGACCAGACCGAGTGTGTGGATGTTTGCCGTGACCTCAGGAATGCCGAGATCCGCTACCACGTTGACGAGATTCCTTACGAAAAGATTGCAAGAATGGGCGTGAACTGGCGCTACCGGATTCTGATTTCACGCAGCGATTTGGATCGAGCGAAGGAACTTTTAAGCATCGACGCGCCCCAAAATACTATTCCGTCATCCGACGCTGAGGATGAAGAAGTCGTTGACCCCACCGTGGAACTGGCGGATGCGGGTCCGCCATTGACCGTTGAGCCCAAGCGCCGTGATAGGTACCTCGATCCGTGGTATCCGGAAGATGCGACCGTCGAGGTCTGGTCTCAAGACGCTGAGGACCTTTCCTCTGGGATTGAACGCTCTCTGGACGCCAATTACATTCATAGCCGCTGCGATTCCGAAGAGTCCGGTGGCAAGAAAATCCTCGTACGGCCTGAAGACGAGTTCTTCGCCCGTGAAATCGTCCGAGAGATCGTCGAAGGCACACCGCTCGAGTAGCCCTTACTTTTGATTAACGCTAACCGGACAAGCGAAGTAATGGTACGGTGCGGCACTTGTCCGGTGACCGCTGAAGCTTACATCTGTTCTGCTGCCGGGTGTAGAATGGCCCGTGCTGCGTGCCTTCCCCTGAATTGTGAGGGTGGTATGTCCTTTCCATTTCCTTCTAAATTCTCCCAACCTGGCATTTTTCGGATTACGACGTTCCTGATCTGTTCCGAGATCCTCTTCCTTGTGTTCATTGTGGCGGGTTGTAATTCCTGCTTCCTTGGTGTCATCAACTCATCCAATAATCCGCCCATGGTGATTACCGGCAATCCACCACTTGCCTGTTCGCAGTTGCAACCGGTGGCTCACGTCAACGCCATTGCTCACTTGGCTCAGGCGTGTACCGGCTGTTCTACTTCGCGGCAGGTAACACACGTCCATCTTTTGCTGAGTGGGATCGAACTGCATCCCGATGACGTCACCGTTGAAAACTCGCCAGAGTGGCAGGAACTTGCTCCAGACTGGGCTCGGCAGCCCCAATGGATTGACCTGGGTGTGGACCCCAATTTGAATGATGCGGCCCTTCCCCTAAACCTAACCGGCCAGATTCCCGCCGGAACCTACCACCAGCTTCGTCTCCGTTTTGCCCAACCATCGTCGCACCATGCCGAGGAGCCCCGTGCAGAGAGTCCCTGTTCTTCAGTGGACGGGAGCTGCGTAGTCACGGCTGACGGAAACTTCCACCCACTGCAGACACTCAACGGCCACCCGTATTTGCGTGTGGAAGCAGCGTCTCCGATTGACTTGCACCCGGATCGGCTCAATCTGTTGCGCATCGAACTCCGTTCAGAATGGGCACTGCAAAATCCATCCAATGGAATTCTTGATCTCACACCGGTACTGCGCGGTCATGTCGCCATCGAACCGTCTTCCGCAGCGGGCCCGTTCTAGCCGTTCGTCCTAGATAGAGTTTGGGAGGCGAATGAACCACTACCTAGTGCCTGATTAACGGGTAACCGGGCACTTGATTGGCGGATGCGCGGTATCCGGCTTTGCTGGCAAACCTGTATTTTTCTTTCATCCGCAGCACTCTTGAGCGCATCAAAAACAACGACAGGCTAAGGCCGTGAACCGAGAGCACAAGCAGTGACCGCTACAAGAGTCGTCATCGTCGGAGGCGGGTTTGCCGCCGTGCAGTTCGCAAAGACTTTGCGCGGCAAGCTTTCCCCGTCCGAGTGTGAGATTCTCCTTTTCAATGCGGAGAACCACATGGTCTTCCATCCTCTGCTGGCGGACGTGGCCGGGGCGTCCATCAATGTCGACGCAGCAGCTACTCCCCTCCGTCAGATGCTCCCCAAGGTTGGCTGCCGCACGGAGCGCGTCCAGAGAATCGATCTTGCGGCTTCAGAGATAGCTTTCGACGACGCCAGCGGCGTGCTGAACCGCTTGCACTACGATCACGTTGTGATTGCCTGCGGAGCCGAAAGCAACTTGAGCATCATCCCGGGCATGACCGAGCATGCCTTCGCCTTCAAGGTCATGCGCGATGCCATAGACCTGCGCCAACACATTGTCAGTCAGATGGAACAGGCCGAGGCCGCCAGCGATCCCCAGCGCCGGCGCTGGCATCTGAGCTTCATTATCGTGGGAGCGGGCTTCAGCGGCGTTGAAGTGGCCGGAGAAATCAACGAACTGGTTCGCAGCAGCACCCGCTTTTACCACAACTTTCGGAAGGAAGATGTGGTGGTCTCGCTGGTTCATCCTAAGGACCACATCTTGCCCGAGGTCGCGCCGACGCTTGCGGAATTCGCCAAGAAGAAAATGGAAAAGGCCGGCGTCACAATGATATTGAATACGCGCGCGGTTGCGGCAACTCACGAAGGAGTGGAACTGAACGATGGACGAATGCTCACCGGTGGGACCATCGTCTGCACCATCGGCACGGCAACCGCCCCACTGGTTCAATACCTTGATGTGCCTAAAGAGCGCGGCCGAATTCTCACTCAGCCGGACATGCGAGTCCAAGGCCATGCCAACGTCTGGGCCCTCGGCGACTGCGCGCTAATTACCAACGCGTACGATAACAAGCCCTCATTGACCACCGGGCAGTTCGCCGAACGGCAGGGCCGGCAAGCGGCTCTCAACCTGGTGCGAGTTCTGAAAGGCGAGCCCACCCGGCCGTTTAGCTTTAGAGCTCTCGGTGAACTGTGCTCGATCGGCGGTTACCAAGCCGTGGCGGAAATGTTTGGCATGCGTATCTCTGGTTTTCTTGCCTGGTTCCTTTGGCGAAGCGTGTACCTTTTCAAACTGCCGACGTGGTCTCGCCGGTTTAAGGTCGCCTTGGACTGGACATGGGATTTGCTCTTTCCCAGGGATCTCAGTTTCCTTAACAGCGACAGAGCGAAAAATTTCACTCATGCCTACTATCGTCCGGGCGATTTCATTCAAAGGCAAGGAGACCCTGCTCGGGTCTTCAGCGTCATGGTGGAAGGGCAGGCGGAAGTCTTGGTCTCGGACGGACCGAACGAGCCAGAAAAAGTCGTTGCCGTGCTTGGGAAGGGCGATTTTTTCGGCAACGCCGCTCTGATCGAGAACCGCCCGCATCAAACCAGTATTCGTGCGCGGACCGTCGTACGCCTGCATCAGGCCAGCAGCGCCCTCTTTTCGGAAATGGCGGGTTCTTTCGCGCCACTGCGGGAACTGCTGGCCACCACAATTATTCGCAACTCCGACGAGCTCTGGCGCCGCCTGCCTTTGGCCAAGCCGTTATTGGATCGTGAGCCGCTTTCTTCCTTCCTAGACCCGCTGCCCGGCAGCCCTCTTCGCAAGGACATTACACTCGGCGAGGCGACCAAGTGCCTGGGGGAAAACAGCGCCGGACAGCTAATCATTGTTGACGAAAAGAACCATCTGTGGGGAAAACTGGACCGCAAGGACCTCTATGAAATGGTCGCTCGCATCGCCGTCATTCCGCCCGACAAGCGCGAGGGACTGAGCCAGCGCAAGCTGTCTGACTTTCTGCAGCCGAACCCACTCTGTGTCACTCTCCAGGATTCACCGTTCGTCGCCGCCGGAACCATACTTCAACATGGAGTCGCGTGGTTGCCGGTTGTCCGTAGCTATGACGATGCCGAACCGGTCGGCTGTGTCCGTGAAGAAAAAATTATCGACTTCATGCTCCACAAGGTCGCCAGCACGAAAGAAGATGCAGCGACATCCGCGCTCGCTCCCGCAGAGCAGCCCATGAAGAGTCGCGCGGAGTCTGCCGGCTGAAACGCGAGCTTAGCCAGGTTGTCTGGCTCTAGCGGATTCCCAGTTCCGCCGTGAAAGATGAAAGTTCAGAACGACGGCGCGCTATCTTGCTGTGGCAGCCATGGCGCGGCCAACCTTCTTTGCAGGCACGATACGAAGATGCTCCATGAATCGCCGCCAACTCGGGTAACCATACTCGCGCGCAATCACGTACCGTGCTTCGTCAATTCTCGGTTCGAACATTCCGGCAAAGGGATCGATAGAATAGTATCTTCTCAACGCGGTTTCATCCCGCTGTCGCAACCTATAAAGGAGACTCGTAGCTTCCCGTTTGATGTCTTCAAGATTCACAGCTGAAGGCAAGATCCGATACATGGTAGACCCCGGTGGCCCGTAGATTGGCAGAGCAATATCCGATGCTACGGAGCATTCGATGCACGGGCGCGACCGAGGGACACATTCATGTCGTTAACATCGATATAACTTGGCGCGTGTTGAGATGGGTGGATAGGCCCCGGTTAGTGCCAACTGCTGATTAGGGGCGCCGTCACAGGGGTACTGGATCGAACATGTACGGCTAGCGGACTTGTCCTGAGGCGAGAGTCGAGAGTCGAGACAACTTGATACCTGCGTGTTGGCATCGAATTGGGTTTTGATGCAAAATCAAATCCTACTATGAAACGCTTTCTTGCTCTCGTATTGCTGGTGGGTTTAACTGCTTCGTGGGCGATCCCACTGCACGGTCAACCGATGGGCGTGGCGAAATATCGGCGCCAATCCTCGAAAGAAGCCAGGAAACAACAAAAATTGATGAAGAAAAACGCCAAGCTACAGCAGAAAGCCCAGAAGCGAACGGCCAAGGCACAACAAAAGTCGCTGAAGGCGGCACAAAAGGCCGACGCGAAGGCTAACCGGCAACTTCGTCAGAAGTAGCCCCGGCCAATGTTTCCCGCCGCGCCATGTCCGTGATGATAGTACGCGAGCCCATGTATAGCACAAACGCGAGCGCCGTACAGAGTACCGGAATAATCAGCATGGCTTGCTGAAGGCCAATGGCGCGGAAAGCTTCCGTGACCGTGGCTGAACCCGATAGGGCCGCAGCGCGATGCGCCATCACGTCGCTCAACTTGCCGGTGAGCAGCGGTCCGAGGGACGCGCCGCACATGTACATGGCCATAAAATAAATCGCCATCGCCGCGCCGCGCTGGTTCGGGGCCACTATATCCTGTATAGCCGAGTACACCAGCCCGTAGTAGGTGGTGAGGGCAGAGTACGTCAGTGCCAGGAACGCCATGGCCACTAACAAAGAGCCCGCGGGCTGAAGAATTCCTGCGCATGCAAACGGAATGGCCACTAGAGCCATGACTGCGGCGCAAAGCATGCGGCCGTCTTTGCGGCGCTGGACGATGAAATCGCCCAGAAAGCCCGCAAGAGTTCCCCCGCTGACGCCTCCGGCTAGAAAGACGACGCCCGTGGCGATGCCGGATTTCGCCAGCGACAGGCCGTGGACCCGGCTGAGAAACGCAGGCAAGAAAGTTCCGATGGCATACATACTGAAATTCAGCAGCGCGCCGGAGGCGATGATCCACAACAGCGTGGGGATGCGCAGCACACTCCACATTGAGCCATGTACTAGTGGCGCGCGATGGCCCTCGCTGGCACCGCGCTCCGGTTCCTGGAGCATCAGCAAAGCGGGAACCAGCAGCAACGCGGGGACGGCCGCAAAAACCATTGCGGTTCGCCAGCCATACGCCTGTGCTATCGGGCCGCTGAAGAAAAAACCGAGTGCGCCACCGACCGGGACGCCGAGCATGAAAAGCGCGAGCACTCGAGAGCGTTTGGTCTGTGGAAACAGATCGCCGAGCCAGCTCGTCGCGGTCGGCGCGCAAGCAGCTTCGCCGACTCCAACTCCTACACGGGAAACGAACAGTGTCGCGTAGGTAGTGGCGAGGCCTGCGGAAGCCGTCATCGCGGTCCATATGACGACTCCCCAAGCCAGGAGCTTTTTGCGGCTGGCAGAATCCGCGATACGCCCGAGGGGCACGCCAACAATGGCATAGATCCAGATGAAGGCGCTGCCGAGAAGGCCGATCTGGCTGTCGTTGAGATGGAACTCCTTACGCATGGGCTCGACGAGTGCTCCGGGGACGTGGCGGTCGTAGAAATTGAGGATGTTGATGGCGAAGAGCACCGCCACGGAGAACCAGAGACTCTGCTGCTGTGATTTCTGTGACAAGACGCGAGCATGCTAGCACAGGCGGGTTGAGTTTTGGTTCGGGACTGGTGGCTAGCCTCCATCGTCACGAATTGCTTGCATGGGGCCACCGAACACCCGCGTGGTAGTATCTGCCGGTGGAGCTACGTCGAGCTTGGGATTTTTTGCGCGCCAATGCGCTGCGTGTGCTTGTGATCTCGGCGCTGATACTGGCGCCCTGCTTTTGGCATAGGAGAATCGAGGCGGGTGATCTTCCCAGCCACACCTACAATGCATGGCTGGCACATCTAATTGCGAATGGACAGGCTCCGGGGCTTTATCTGGAGACTCGGTGGAACAACATCTTGGTCGACCTCACCTTGGAAAAACTGGGTGAATGGGTCGGACTCGTTGCCGCCGAGCGAATTCTTGTAGTGATGTCGGTGCTCCTATTCTTTTGGGGAGCTTTCTCGCTAATCAGCACTGCCAACCGGCGACCGCCGTGGTGCCTGGCGCCAGCAATCGCCATGATTGCCTATGGATGGACGTTTTATTCGGGTTTCATGAATTTCTATCTGTCGCTTGGCCTGGGGTTTTTCGCCGTGGCTCTTATCTGGCGGGGAGATCGGGCCGACTGGGTGGTTGCTGCTGTTCTCGCTCTTTTTGCTCTGCTGGCACATCCATTGGGATTCTTATGCCTGATAGGAATGGCCGGTTACTTCCGATTAGCCGGAATGCTTCACGGATGGCAACGGTGGAGCTTGTTCGCTTCCGCTTTTCTGGTTGTCGTGGGTTTTCACTACTACTTGAAGCAGCTGCACGTCGACTATTATCACAGCAACGACTTTTACTTGATGAATGGCGCAGATCAGATGGTCTTATTCCAGGACCATTATGTGAAATTGGCGTGGGTAGTTCTGATCTTCGGGGTCATCTCCTTTGCTTACGGCGCCTTCCGAGACGTGAAAGGATCCACGGACCGATGGGCATTTCGGGCGCCACTCGAACTTTGGGCCGTCTTAGTTTTCACGGCGGCCATAATTCCAGAGGTAATTTGGTTCTCTAACCAGCCGATGCCTTTTGCATTGGCTATCTCCCGATTGACTTCAGTAACCGCCGTATTGGCTCTGTGTGTGCTTGGATCGGTGAAACCGAGGTTGTGGCATCTAATTGGCTTTGCCGCGTGCGCAAGTATTTTCTTCGCCTGGACTTACCGGGATACAGGAACATTAAACGACATGGAAGAACAGGTGGAAAGGATGGTAAGAGGCCTGCCTTATGGACGACGGGTGATCGAAACCATCAACCCGAGAGATGATTCCCGCCTATCGTTCATCAACCACATTGTTGATCGGGCTTGCATCGAAAAGTGCTTCGCATATTCAAACTACGAACCTTCTGCGAGGCAATTCCGGATTCGCGCGAAGCCAGGGAGTCCCATTGTGACTGATTCGGTGGAAGATTCGGGCAAAATGGAGACCGGATTCTACGTTGTGCGCCGGGAAGATCTGCCAATGAACCAGATTTACCAATGTGACGAAAAGGACTTGTCAAAGCTTTGCATCCGTGAATTATCGGCGGGCGAAGAAAACGGACGGATTGGCTACCGGCCACCCCCGAACCAATGAATTGAGACTGCCCGACTAGTCGGGCAAGTGGGAGAGAATTACGAACTCAGGAACGCCCGCAATTCTGCCAGTGTCTCGTCCGGTATTTCTTCCGGCAAGAAATGCCTTCCAGCCAGGTGCTTACCACGCACATTGACAGCACGCTCTCGCCAAGCATCAAGCACGTCGAACAACCGATGCACTGCCCCGCGTTCGCCCCATAAGGCAAGCATAGGGCAAACGATCTTGTGGTTCAGGTCCTCTTCGTCGTGTTTCATATCGATTGAAGCGGCCGCGCGGTAATCCTCGCAATTCGCATGAATCGTGCCTGAGTCGCGGAAACAGCGTAGATACTCGGCGAAAGCATCTTGGCCCATCCAGGCTGGCACGTCATTGCGCGACATGTCCCGGAACATCATGTACTTGAGGTAAAACTCGGCGTTGTTTGCAATCAAGGTTTCCGGGAACGGAGCTGGCTGAATCAGAAAGAACCAGTGATAGAAGGCGGTGGCAACTTCGTTGTTCACGCTGTGCAACAGCTTATAGGTCGGCACAATATCGATTACCACGAGCTTGGTGACCCGGTCGGGGTGGTCGAGCGCCATACGATGACCAACGCGTCCTCCGCGGTCGTGTCCCACTACGACAAACTTCTCGAACCCGAAGTGGCTCATCACCTCCACCTGGTCGAGTGCCATGGCGCGCTTTGAATAGTTAAAATGATTCTCGCCGTCCGCTGGCTTGCTGCTGTCGCCGTATCCACGCAAGTCGGAGGCCACTACGGTGAATTCTCCGGCGAGCGGGGCCGCGATTTTGTGCCACATTACATGCGTTTGCGGGTTGCCGTGCAGGAGCAGCACCGGCGGACCCTGGCCTCCAGAAACAACATTGATGTTTGCGCCTGTTGTTTGGACCGTCGAGATCTTGAATCCGTTAAACATGGGTGCGGATGCACCAGCCTGCTGTTGGGGTTGAGCGCTCAAAAACCTCGCCGCCGCAGTGCCAGCAACAAGGGCGGTTGCCCGCTGGAGAAAAGCGCGCCGCTCGCTGTGGCAATTCCTATAGTATTTTTCAGATCGCAAGATGGTGGAATCCGACATAAGTGCGACCTCCTGTTTGAGCCGTACTCTAGCATCGACGGGCGTGGAAATGAGACAAGCCTTGGTGCCTGAGTAACGCGGTATCCGGAGAAGTGGGTACTGGATCGAACATGTGGTTAGCGACTTACCAGGGCCTAGCCACATGTAGTAGTATCTTGCGGCTGGGAGACGTTTTTATGAGCAAGAAATTGGCTCCCGTGATTTGCCTCGTTCTCGCCTTTGCCCTACCGGCATTCCCACAGACTTCTGCGCAAGGCTCTGCACAGGATCAGAACGCGGACCTACAGGACCTGGTAGTTCGCACTTCGCCACGCAAAGGCGATCTCGACGAAATGGATCATCGGCGTGTCGTACGCGCATTGGTCACCTTCAATCGGGCCAGCTTCTTTTTCGATAATGGCCGTCCACGTGGGATGACCTACGATGCGCTTGTGGATTTTGAGAAGTTCCTCAATCGCAAGCTGCATCCAAAAGACACCTCGGGAAAAGAAAAAATCAACGTCGTGCTGATACCAACTACCTTTGGCAAGGCCGGTGCCGATTTGCAGAACGGGAACGGGGACCTGGTAGCCGCTGCCGTATACATCACGGAAGCACGCAAAAAGATTTTCGACTTCGTTCCCCTGGCTAGCAGCGTGCGCGATGTTGTGGTGGCGGGTCCAGACGCCCCGCCGCTGGCTAACCTGGAGGACCTCTCCGGCAAGCAAGTCTACCTCTTCAAAAACTCGATCTCCTGGGAGAATCTCACGGAACTCAATAAAAAACTTTCAGCGGCTAAGAAACTAATGATTAACCTGATCGCCGCAGACGGAAATCTTGAACGCGACGACCTTGTCGAAATGGCCCAGGCCGGACTGGTGCAATACACGGTGACTCCGTCCTTTACGGCGCGGCTTTGGAAGAACGTCTTTACTGATTTGAAGATTTATGAGGACTTCCCGGTCACCGACAAGATGGAATCGGGCTGGGCAGTGCGTAAGGACTCTCCCAAGCTCAAGGCCATGCTGGAGGAGTTTGCCAGTACGCATCGCGAGGGGACGGCTTATTTCGCTCAGCTTGCAAACACCTATCTGAAGAGCGGCCGTTTTATCAGGAACAACGAGAATACCGAGAGTGTAAAGCGGTTCAATCAGCTGAAGGGTTTGTTCCAGAAATACGCAAGTGAGTACAAATTTCCGTGGATGCTTATAGCCGCTGAGGCCTATCAGGAATCTGGACTAAATCAGGAAGCCAAAAGCGGCGTAGGAGCAATCGGCGTGATGCAGGTGATGCCCACGACCGCGGCGAGTTCGCCGGTAAATATCCCGGACGTCACGACGGTCGATCCCAACATTCATGCAGGGGTAAAACTACTCAAATTCATCCGTGATGATTACTTCAAGAACGACCCGATGGACCCGCTCAATAAAACGCTGATGACCCTCGCCGCATACAATGCCGGGCCGGGACGTATCAAACAATGCCGCCAGCTGGCGGCGGACATGGGGTTGAACCCGAACGTCTGGTTCAAAAATGTCGAGTACGCAGTTGCCAAAAAAGTGGGGGCAGAGACGGTCGGATACGTGAGCAATATCTATAAATATTACTTGGGCTGGAAGCTGATGACGGAACGAGAAGCGGCAAGAACGCAATTAAAGCAAACTCAGACGGCCAAGAAACAGGCGAAGAAATAGCTGCCAGGAACGCAGCTTCAGCCGAAGTTACGCCGATAAGTGGCTACCGCTTGAATAGCAACGGAGGTCCACTCACTCGCTTTCCTTTCAAGTCGACTATCACCTCGACACGGTCGGCGATCTTTACCAACGGAATTCCTTTATTCATCCCATAATCCTTACGGTCGAAGGCCATGATGCCTTTAATCTCGCCGGAGCCCGACCCCTTTTGCCCGGAAAGCGTAAACGTCAGCTTCTCAGGTTTGGTCACTCCGCGGATCGTGAAATCGCCGACGTAATCAAGGGTGTCGGGGCCGGTCTGTACAATCTTTGTGGAGTGGAAGGTGATCAAAGGATTGTGCTCGGCGTCGAAAAAGTCTTTGCTCTTCAATTTTCCGTCTTTCATACCGCTTCCGGTATTTACACTGGCTGCTTGAATCTTGATGTCCAGAACGCCTGTTTCCACGTCCGGAGAGGTCATAGTCGCTGTGGCGTCCCACTTATCGAAAGTGCCGTCAATCGCCACCGACGCCTTCACATGGAACTTAATCGAGCTGTCTTCCTTCATGATCTTGATGACCGGAACACCATCAGGAGCCTGTGCTGGCGGCACTGATGGAAACAGAGCGCACGCCAAGAGGCAGAGAATAGGTAGTCGCATAAGGGCGTAGTGTGAGTCTGTGAGGCACAGCTGTCAATTGAGATTCTGCAAAACGAATCGATTATAGAAGGGTGCGGAAGATATCCGCCAGCCAATACGCTAGAGCCTGACTAGCGCGGTAACCGGAAAAGTGGGTAATGGTACGGGACATGTCCGGTTAGTGTGGTCCGTCGATAACTTCCCGTTTGCCGACTACTCGAAAGTTGGCCAGACCAGTCAATGTAAGGGCGTGAATCACGAGTTTTGCGCAGTACGAATCGGCGCTGGCGGTACCACGATCTCGACAAGTCCGGTTGCCACGTCGTAGACGAGGCCTGATATAAGCCAAGAGCCCGGCAATGCGGGAATTGCCCGGAGCGCAGCAACGTCGAAGGTGACTGCCGCCCAAGGATCAGTGACCGCTTTTGTCTTGAGTTCGCCTTCCTGTATTTGAAAATAGTGGGACAGCTTGGCGGGGTCGCCGACTAGGCGAGTGATGCCGCAATCGGTGTGCTGAAGTAGGATGATGTGAAACTCCCCGCCGCCTCCAGGAATCTCTCCGGCAACTTCACCGATTCGCCCGAGTAGTCCTAACTCTTCCAACAGCCCAGGCGTGATTCGACCGCCGATATTGCGTATCACGACGGCCTCGCCCGGTTTGATTCCAAGTATGTCAGCAGGATCTACCCGCATATCAGCGCAACCAATGACGATCGCCTTCACATTTGGCAGCGCCCTCGGAAGCGAGGGCATAAGTGTGCCCTCAGCAGACTGCCGAGCAGCAAATTCTTTGTTACGTTGTAACATGTGGTCGAGATTGTTCAGCTCACCGGCTCGTTGTGTAGCACTGGATTGGGTCATGGTGCCCTCCCTTTTCAAATAGATTCCGCAGCGTTAGAGTCCGGTATATCGGCTTGTGGGACGTGATTGAGCGCTAAGGCCTAAATTAGTGGATTGCTGGCAACTCGGAAGTAATCCTCCAGTCCTGATTATCGCGGTAACCGGAAAAGTGGGTACTGGTCCGTAGCCGAGGGAGACTGGTACTTAGCAGGAAACTTCCTTAGTTTCCCAATCGTTTGCATTCGTCTGCCGAATGCTGGGGTGTGCTCCTTCCAGGCTACAGTAAGTTATTTAGAAACAGCAGGGTATAGCCGCTTTGCGGGCTTCTCCTGGAAACTCGATTGCAGACATACCACCAAGGCTCCGTTTGTCCCCGCACGCAGTCGCTTGGGAGAAAACGAAATGAAGGTATTGAGCTGCCGTATATGTGTACTGGCATGTCTGCTGCTTGTTGGACTGGCGGTGTGCGCGCCAGGTGGCAATGCCCAGGCTGGGAGCGGCCAGTGGCAGACGCTGCCTTATACGATGCCAATCAATCCGGTGCACACGGCACTGCTGTACAACGGGAAAGTGCTGATAGTTTCGGGGTCGGGAAACGTGGCGGGGAACACGAATTATCAGGCGGCGCTTTGGGATCCTCAGGCGGGCACGATTACGTCGCAGCCGGTGGCATGGGACATGTTCTGCAACGGCATGGTGGTATTGCCGGACGGGCGGCCGTTCGTGATGGGCGGGACGCTGCAGTACGATCCGTTTCACGGCGAGCTGAAAACGGCGACGTACGATCCGGCGACGAACACGTTCACCAACCAGCAATCGATGGCGCACGGGCGGTGGTATCCGACAGGTACAGTGCTGGGCGACGGGCGGGCGATGATTTTTTCCGGGTTGAATGAGACGGGCGGAACGAATACTTCCGTGGAATTTTACAGTGCGAGTTCCGGGTGGAGCGCGGCGTTTGCCGCTCCGTGGACGCCGCCACTTTATCCGCGGATGCATGTGCTGCCGAATGGAAATGTGTTTTATTCGGGGGCGACGACGGGCTCGAGCATTTTCAATCCTTCGACGCATACCTGGACGACCAATGTTGCGTTTACAAATTACAGCGTGACGCGGACCTATGGATCGTCGGTGCTTCTGCCGCTGACCCCGGCGAACAATTATTCACCGAAGGTGATCATCCTGGGCGGGGGGAATCCTTCGACCAACACGACCGAGCTGATTGATCTTTCCGCAGCCACTCCGAAGTGGGTGAACGGGCCCAATATGTCGCAGCCGCGCATCGAGATGAACGCTACGATATTGCCGAGCGGGCAGATTCTGGCCTTGGGCGGTTCGTTGAACGATGAGGACACGAACACGACCAGCTTGAATGCTGATCTGTACGACCCGGTCAGCAATAGCTTCAGTTCGGCGGGGGCGCTGGTGTATGCGCGACTGTATCACTCGGTGAGCTTGCTGATGCCCGACGGCACGGTGTGGGTGGCGGGTGGGAATCCGGCGCGCGGGACGTATGAACCGCATATGGAAGTTTATACGCCGCAATATTTATTGAATGCGGATGGCACGCCGGCGACGCGGCCGACGATCAGCAACGTTTCTTCAAACGTGATTGGCTATGGCGGAGCGTTTCAGGTGCAGACGCCGGATGCGGCTTCGATCGCGAACGTGGTGCTGATGCGCAATGGCGCCGTGACGCACGCGTTTGACATGGACCAGCGCTACGTGGGGCTTTCGTATACGTCCAGCGCGGGCGTTTTGAATGTGACCGGTCCGCCGAATGGAAATATAGCGCCGCCGGGATATTACATGCTTTTTATTCTGAACAGTGCAGGTGTGCCGTCAGTGGCGACGATCGTGCAGCTTTCGCTGGCGGCGAACGACACTCCCCCGACGGGAACGATTACGAGCCCGAGTACGGATGTGACGATTTCGGCGGGGCAGTCGGTGACCTATACGGGCACGGGCAGCGATCCGGATGGGACGATCAGCGCGTATTCGTGGTCGTTTCCGGGCGGGAGCCCCAGCACGAGCAATCTGGGGAATCCGGGAAGCGTGATCTACTCGACGCCGGGCACGTTTGTGACGACGTTTACGGTGACGGACAACGCGGGATTGACGGATCCGAACCCGCCGACGCGAACGATTACGGTGCAGCCGGACTTTTCGCTCTCCGCAACACCCGCCTCGCGGACGGTAACGCAGGGCGGCGGGACTTCGTACACGGCAACAGTCAGCGCGAGCAGCGGCTTTTCGGGAAGCGTTTCGCTTAGCGTGAGCGGATTGCCGGCTGGCGCAACCGGCACGTTTAATCCAGCGTCGATTGCGACGTCGGGGTCGAGCACGCTGAGCGTTTCGACGAGCAGTTCCACGCCGCCGGGAAGTTATCCTCTGACGATTACCGCTGTAAGCGGTGCGCTGACCCATACGGCGAATGTGACGCTGGTGGTGAGCGGAGACTTTTCCGTGAGCGTTACACCGGCAAGCATGACCGTGTCGCGGGGCGCGAATGCGCTTTACAGCGTTACAGTGACGCCGGGAAGCGGATTCACGGGCTCGGTGACGTTGAGCGTCAGCGGGCTGCCGCGGCGGGCAAGCGCCAGCTTCAATCCCGCATCGATCAGTGGGCTGGGAACCTCAAAGCTGACGGTGAACACCAACCGGAAGTCGCCGACCGGCACGTTTACGTTGACCGTTGTCGCAACCAGTGGCGGGTTGACGCACAGCCAACAGGTAACGCTAACCCTTCGCTAGCGCAACACAGTAAAATACCGGTCGGTGACGGTGGCGATGTCGGCCGCATTCTGCGGGCGACATGTGGCGATGGAATCGAGGGGCTTATGCCTGTTTCGCGCAGAAAATTGCTTCGACAGATTGGTGTTGGAGCGTTTGTGGGTGCTGCGGCGCCGGCGCTTCGTGGTTTTGGACGGGTTGCCGGCGGCGCGGGGCCGCGGGTGGCGACGGCGGAGGATCCGGTTCTTCTCTACCGTAATGAGAATCCGTATGGGCCGTCGGAAAAGGTGCTGGCGGTGCTACGGGAATCGGTGGCGAGCGGCAATCGTTATCCGCGGACGGAGTATGACACGCTGACGGCGAAACTGGCGGCGATGCACAAGGTGAAGCCGGAGCAGATTGTGCTGGCGTGCGGGTCGGGCGAAATTCTGGCGATGGCGGCGCTGGCGTATTTGAAGCCGGGCAAAAAGCTGGTGCAGGCTGTGCCGACGTTTCCGTCGCTTGGAAGGCTGGCGCAGGCCGCGGGCGTGGAAGTGGCGAGCGTTCCGCTGAACAAGCGATACGAGCACGATCTGGAAGCGATGCTGGAGGCGGCACGGACGTCGACGGGATTGGTGTACATCGTGAATCCGAATAATCCCACGGGGACGATTACGCCGCGGAAAGATATCGAGGCGTTCATCGCGAAGCTGCCCGCGGAAGTGACGGTGCTGATCGACGAGGCGTACCACCACTTTGTTACGCCGAATGCGACGTACGAATCGTTTCTGGATCGGCATTACGACGACCCGCGGCTGATTGTTTCGCGAACTTTTTCGAAAATTTATGGTTTGGCGGGGATGCGGATTGGCTACGCCGTGGCTTCACCGGAAATGGCGAAGCGGCTGCCGGCGGGATTTCCCAACTGGAGCGTGAGCGTGGTGTCAGCGCGGGCTGCGTCGGCGGCGCTGGATGATGCGGAGTACGTGCGACTGGGCATCAAGCGGAACACGGACGACCGGCAGGAATTCCTGAACCAGGTGAACGAGCGGATGCTGCGAGCGATTGATTCGCAGGCGAATTTTGTGATGGTGAATCCGATGCGGCCGCCGGACGAAGTGATCGAGCACCTGAAGAAGAATCACATCCTGATCGGGCCGAAGTATCCTGTTCTGGACAAATACATACGCGTGTCGCTGGGAACGCCGGAAGAGATGCAGGCGTTTTGGCGCGCGTGGGATTTAATGCCGCCGACCGGCAAGATGGCAATGTAGCTGAGGCTGGGTTTGGCTGGCCGCGACTGAAGAAGTCCGCGGGCTGGCAGGTTGTTAAGGTATATACCCGCAACTCCCCATTTCGTCCTTCACTGTGTTGCATGGATGACACGCATCAGGGCTTGGTGCGGGCTTGCTTCACATGCGAATTCTCTGAAAATTGGAAGATGGAGAGCGCCAGGGTGGTGAGGACTCCGCAAGAATTAAAAAATATTGTGTCCTTGAGCTGAAATTTGCATCGAAGTGCAAGTTGAGCAGGGCGCTGCCTGCCGCTTGAACTTGGCATGGCGAGCGCATTGTTCGGGGTCACCATGCGAAACACAAACGATTTTCCCGCTTTTTCCGTAGTATCCAACAAAACATCACTGAACCTTTCCGGAGATTTGAAAAAACGCGTGAGGCGTTGCGTGAAGGGGTGCGCACGGATGCGAAGAGTTGCCTTCGTGTTTGCGCTGGCGCTGATCTGTTTCCCTCAGGCGTGGGCGCAGAACACTCCGTCGCAGGAGCAGAATGCTTCGCTGTTCGGGCTGCCGTCGCGGCAGCACCTATTTGGGGACTGGGGAGGAGAGCGGACAGCGCTGGCCGAGAAGGGCCTGACGTTCGACTTTTTCTACATCAGCGACATGGAAGCGAACCCGACGGGAGGCCTGGAGCAAGCGCAGGCTGGGTGGATGAGAATTCGCGGGACGATGGACCTGAATTTCGACCGGCTGATTTCGTGGCAGGGATTGAGTATCCATGCGACGGGGCTGTGGCAGTCTGGTGCCAACCTGGGCGCGAAGATTGGAACGCTGGCGAATCCGAGCGACCTGGTCAGCGCGCACACCACGCGCCTGGACTCTTTCTGGGTGCAGCAGCTTTTTTTCAGCGACAGACTACGGATCAGGGCAGGACAGTTGGCCGGTTTGGATTTTTACGGCAATCAGGATTATGGCGGCTCGTGGTTGATTGAACCGATGGGTTATGCGTTTGGGAACCTGTTCCCTTCGATCTTTGAGTCGTTCAATCCTGCCGGCACGCCGGGTGTGGAAGTGCGGTTTGCGCCGAGGCGGAGTTTCTACGTGAAGTCGTCGGTGATGTCCGGAAACCGCGATCCGTATCACCAGGACCCAACCGGCACGAATTTCGAGATTAAGAATTCGGCGAATTTCCTGTTTGAGGCGGGTTATCTGTTGCATCCGCCGGATGACGGCACAAGCGGAGCGGCCGGAGCGGCGGCCACGAAAGTTTATCCCGGCAGCTACAAATTCGGCGGGATCTACAATGGCGGGAAATTTCCCGATGCCGCCGGGGTAATGAGCAGCGGCAACTACCTGATTTACGGGATGGCGAGCCAGGCGGTATTTCGGACGGACGCGGGTTCAAACCGCGGGCTGGATGTTACGGCCGGGTTTGACTACAGTCCGGGCGACGTGGCGCGAGAAAATGTGCAGGTGACGGTCGGCGGGCGGTTCAACGCGCCGTTTGCCAGCCGAAAGAAAGATCGAGTGGGCGTGGCGCTGGTGTACAGCAAGATTAGCGATTCGTTTTCGAATTTCGGCACGCTGCTGGGCGGGCCGCCGCTGGGTTCGGAAAAAGCGGTGGAGCTGAACTATTCGCTGCAGGTGACGCCTTACTGGTACGTGCAGCCTGTGTTTCAATACTACGTCGATGTGGGCGCGAATGGGGCTTTGCCGAACGCGCCGGTGCTGGGATTCCGTACAAAAGTAAATTTCTGATTGGTGGGAGCGCCCATGAAGTCCAGAACCGAAGAGTTGAAGAATATCGCGGGGCAGAAGTTTGATCTGTGCATCATTGGCGGCGGGGCGACAGGCGCCGCTTGCGCGCTGGATGCGCAGTTGCGCGGTATACGGACCGTGCTGGTGGAGGCGGGCGATTATGCGGGGGCTACCTCCAGCGCAGCCACGAAGATTATTCACGGCGGCGTGCGTTACCTGGAAGAGGCGATTAAAGGCGCGGACCTGCAGGAGTATCACGTGCTGGTACGGGCGCTGCACGAGCGCGTGCGGATGCTGGAGAATGCGCCGCACCTGACGCGGGTGCTGGAATTCCTGGTGCCGAGCTACCGGTGGATCGACGTCGCGTACCTGGATATCGGGCTGAAGATTTACGACTGGCTGGCGGGAGAGGGGCGGATTTCGCCGAGCAAATTTCTTTCGCTGGAAGAGACGCTGAAGCGGATGCCGGAGTTGAATCAGAAGGGGCTGGTTGGCGGCGTGGCGTATGCCGACGGGCAGTTTGACGACGCACGGTACAACATGATGCTGGTGCAGAGCTTTACCGTGGCCGGGGGAAACGCGCTGAACCACGCGAGAGTGACGGATTTCCGGAGAGACGCGAACAAGAAACTTTCCGGCGTGGTGGTGAAGGAGCAGTTTACCGGGCAGACGTTCACGGTTGACGCCACGGTAATTGTGAACGCCACGGGGCCGGTTGCGGACATAGTGCGACAACTGGCGACGCCGAGTGTGGGGAAGCGCATGCGGCCGAGCAAGGGGGCGCACATTCTTTTGCCATTGGAAGTTTTTCCAACGAAGGACGCGCTGCTGGTTCCGAAAACAGAGGATGGGCGCGTGCTGTTCGCGGTGCCATGGAATGACCGGCTGCTGGTGGGGACGACAGACGAAGAAGTGTCTATTGATGCGGAGCTGGTGGTTACGAAGGCGGACGTTGAGTACATGCTGCGGACACTGAATCAGTATCTGGCGCGGCCGGTTACGCCGGACGAGATCGTGAGCGGCTTTGCAGGCGCGCGGCCGCTGGTGGGTTCGGAAGGGGATGTGGACACGAAGAAACTGGCGCGCGACGACGTGATCGAAGTGGACGCGGCCAGCGGGCTGATCAGCATTATGGGCGGCAAATGGACGACGCACCGCGCGATGGCGGAGGATACGATTCACCAGGTGCAGAAATCCCTAGGCGTGAACCAGACGGAATCGCTGACGCGCAATCACGTGCTCTATGGCGGAGAGGGATTCACGGATGATTATTGCGACAAGCTGGCGCACCAGCACGGGCTTTCGGACGCGACGGCACGGCATCTGACGGCGAAATTCGGAACGGCGGCGGACAAGGTTCTAGCGGTAGCGCGGGAAAATCCGGCGCTGCTGAAGCCGCTTATCCCCGGTTTTCCGGCGATGGGTGCGGAAGTGGTGTATGCGGTCCGGAATGAGATGGCGGCGACGATTGAGGACGTGCTGGCGCGGCGTATCGGGATGCAGCTGCATGCCTGGCGTGACGCGATTGAGGCAGCGCCCGTGGTGGGCGCGCTGATGGCGGCGGAATTGAAATGGGATAGCGCGACGGAGACTGCGGCGGTTCAGCAGTACGTGGAAAAGATCAATCACTTGCTGGACTCGGCGGGGCTGTCGCGCAGCCGGCCGTCGGCGCAGGCGGGTGCTTCCGGAGTGAGCTCGGGCACGGGTTCGGCGGCGCACTGACAGCGCGGAACGAATCGGAATCTGAGGAGGAGTGCGGTGGCTAACTATATTGGTGCGATTGACCAGGGAACGACAAGTTCGCGATTCATCGTATTTGACAGAGGTGGCCGCGTTATTTCCGTGTCACAGAAGGAACACGAGCAGATTTATCCGAATCCCGGGTGGGTGGAGCACAACCCGGATGAAGTGTGGCAACGGACGCGCGAAGTGATTGCAGGGGCGATGGCGAGCGGGAACTTGAAACCGCAGGACCTGGCAGCGATCGGGATTACCAACCAGCGCGAGACGACCGTGGTGTGGAACCGCAAGACCGGCAAAGCGCTGGCGAACGCGCTGGTGTGGCAGGACACGCGGGTGGCGGACTACGTGAGCGAACTGGCGAAGTCCGGCGGGCAGGATCGCTTTCGCGCAAAGACCGGGTTGCCGCTGACTACGTATTTCAGCGGATTGAAGATTCGTTGGGTTTTGGAAAACGTGAAGGGCGTGCGGGAGATGGCGCAGTCTGGCGACGCGATTTTTGGAAACATGGACACGTTTTTGTTGTGGAATCTGACGGGTGGGCCGCAGGGAGGCGTTCACATCACCGACGTGACGAACGCCAGCCGGACGCAATTGATGAACCTGGAGACGCTGGATTGGGATAAGGGGATGCTGGAGGCCTTTGGAATTCCGGCGGCGATGCTGCCCAAGATTCGGTCGAGCAGCGAAAAGTATGGGGTTGCGAATGAGCCGTCGATCAAAGACGTGCCGATTTCTGGAATCCTGGGCGACCAGCAAGCGGCGCTGGTGGGGCAAACCTGCTTTGAAGCGGGCGAGGCGAAAAATACGTACGGCACGGGCTGTTTTTTGCTGATGAACACGGGCACGCGGAAAGTGGATTCGAAATCCGGGCTGTTGACGACGATGGGATACAAATTTGGGGATCAGCCGGCACACTATGCTCTGGAAGGAAGCATCGCGATCACCGGGGCGCTGGTGCAATGGGTGCGCGACAACCTGGGCCTGATTCAAAAGAGCTCGGACATCGAGAAACTCGCGCGGACGGTGAACGACAACGGCGGCGTTTATTTTGTTCCCGCGTTTTCCGGATTATACGCTCCGTACTGGAAGGACAGCGCGCGCGGCGTGATTACCGGCTTAACGCGGTATGCCAACAAGGGGCATATTGCGCGGGCGGTGCTGGAATCCACGGCGTATCAGACGCGCGACGTGCTGGAAGCGATGGAAAAAGATTCGGGGATCAGCCTGGACGTTTTGCGGACGGACGGCGGCATGGTAAGCGACGAATTGCTGATGCAGTTTCAGGCGGACATTCTGGACCGGCCGGTGGTGCGGCCGGTGACGAAGGATGCGACGACGGCGCTGGGCGCGGCGTATGCGGCTGGGTTGGCGGTCGGCTATTTTAAGGACCTAAAGGATTTGCGCGCGAACTGGGCCGTGGACCGAACGTGGAAGCCGAATCTGCAGAACGGGAAGCGTGAAGAGTTGTATGGCCTTTGGAAGAAGGCAGTAACCCGCTCGTTCGATTGGGTGAGCTGAGTTTCGTTTAATCCAGGAGACACTCGATGCTGGCAAAATGTTTCGGCGAGTTCATGGGCACGCTGATCTTGATACTTTTGGGTGACGGCGTGGTGGCGGGCGTGCTGCTGAAGCGGTCGAAAGCGGAGGGCGCGGGCTGGATGGTGATTACGACCGGGTGGGCGCTGGCAGTGATGGCGGGAGTTTTTGTGGCCATCGCGTGCGGAAGCAGCGACGCGCATCTGAATCCCGCGGTGACGCTGGGTTTCGCGGTGTCGTCGGGCCAGTTTGAAAAACTTGCTCCTTACATTGTGGCGCAGATGGCGGGCGCGTTTGTGGGCGCGACGCTGGTGTGGCTGCAATACCTGCCGCACTGGAAGGAGACGCCGGACCAGGGGCTTAAGCTGGCGGTTTTTTGTACGGGGCCGGCGATCCGCAACTTCGCGGCGAACCTGATCAGCGAGATTATTGGAACGTTTGTGCTGGTGTTCGTGGTGGGTGCGATTTTTTCAAAGGCGGTGGCTGCCGGAGGGCCGGCGGCGGGACTTGGACCGTATCTTGTTGGCGCGTTGGTGTGGGGCATTGGACTTTCGTTGGGCGGAACGACGGGCTATGCGATCAATCCTGCGCGCGATTTGGGGCCGCGATTGGCACATGCGGCGCTGCCAATTGCAGGCAAGGGTGGAGCGGACTGGGGCTACGCGGTTATTCCGGTGATTGGGCCGCTTATCGGCGGCGGGCTGGCCGGTGCGCTGCTGCGGGTCATCGGCGTGTAATGGCAACTGTGTGGCGGCGTTCGTGGGCTGCGGTTGTGGCGATGCCAGAGAGGGGAATTGGCCATGAAAAAATTTATTAACCGTCCGGAAAATGCGGTGGAGGAGATGTTGGGAGGGCTGGCGGTGCTGAGTCCTGGACTGGCGCGATTGGCCGGGCACAAGGTCTTGGTGCGCGCGGATGCGGATCGGATTCGCGACAAGCAGGTGGCCATCATCTCCGGCGGAGGCAGCGGGCATGAGCCGGCACACGCGGGTTATGTTGGGGAAGGCATGTTGAGCGCGGGCGTCGCGGGGGAAGTGTTCACTGCGCCGGATACGGATTCGGTTCACGCGGCGATTAAGGCGGTGGCGGGCAAGCCGGGGGCGCTGCTGGTGGTCAAGAATTATACGGGCGACCGGCTGAATTTTGGTTTGGCGGCGGAGATGGCGCGGTCGGAGGGAATTCCCGTTGAAATGATTATTGTTGATGACGACGTGGCGCTGGACAACAAAACGCAATTTGCGGGCGCACGCGGGCTGGCCGGAACGATCTTCGTTCACAAACTGGTGGGAGCCGCGGCTGCGGAGGGAAAGAGCCTGGTAGAGGTTGCGGCGATCGGGAGAGGCGCGATCAAGTCGTTGGCGACGATGGGCGTTTCGTTTTCCGCGGGGACTTCGCCGGCGGTCGGAAAACCCAGCTTTGAACTGGCCGAGGACGAGATGGAATTAGGGTTGGGCATTCACGGAGAGCCCGGCGTAACGCGCACGCGAATTCAGCCCGCGGATGAGCTGACCGAGACGCTGCTGAACCAGATTCTGAAGCATGAGAATTTCGGAAACGACCGCCGCGTGGCGGTGATGATCAACAATCTTGGGGCGACGACGGCGATGGAGCTGGCGATTGTGGCCAGGCATGCGATGGCCATTTTGGAAAAGAAGGGATACACCGTCGAGCGGCTGTATGCGGGGACGCTGTTGTCGTCGCTGGACATGGCGGGAATATCGATTTCGGTGCTCGGCGTGGATGATGCGGCGTTGCGCTGGCTGGACGCGCCGACTTCGGCCCCTGCGTGGCCGAACGTGTCGAAGCAGCGACCGGGCAGGGTGGAAGCACAATTGGCGGCGAGCGCGGCGGCTGGCCGCAGTTCTGCTGCCACGAAGAATGCTCAAACGGAAACGGGCCGGAAAATAAAACGAGCGATTGAAGCTGCCTGCACAGCATTGATCGAGGCGGAAGGCGAATTGACGGAAATGGATCGCATTGTGGGCGACGGCGATCTAGGCGCGAGTATGAAGCGCGCGGCGATGGTTGTGCGGGAGTCGGTGGACTCCTATCCGCTCGACGAAGCGCCCGCGACGCTGAAGGCGCTGGGACAAACGCTGCGGAGCGCGTTGGGCGGATCGTCGGGGCCCCTCTACGGTGTATTTTTTCTGCGCGGCGGCAATGTTTTGGAGAAATCCGGCTGGACTAGCCTGGCGCAATGGGCGAACGCGATTGAAGAAGGCGGGAGGGCAATCAGAGAGTTGGGCGGAGCGAAGCCCGGCGACCGGACGATGCTGGACGCGTTGCATTCTTTCATGGTGACGTTGAAAAATGGCGGAACGAATGCTTCGCAGGAAGTCTTGCGGGCCGCGGTGGAAGCGGCGAAGCGCGGCGCCGAAGCGACGGCGCAGATGAAACCACGGTTGGGAAGATCGAGCTATTTGGGTGACCGCGTGATTGGGCATGCGGATCCGGGAGCGACGGCAGTGGCGATATGGTTGCGCGCGGTTGTGGAAGCGTTGAACGCGGACGAAGTTCCACAGCGGCAGGCGAAGGTGAAGGTGAAGGTGAAGGTGAAGGTGAAGGGAGTCTAGTACAGGAGAGAATTTGAGATTGACGAGACGGATGGCTTTGACACGAAGAATGAAAAAGAAACGGGAATAAAGATAAGAAGTGTTCAGGTATCCGATCGTAAGAGCCCACCGTTCATCCCGCAAACTTCGCGGGATGGCGCAGAGTTCGCGAAAGGCGCGAAGGATGGGGCACCCTCAACTTCAGGTGTTAGGCGGCGGTGGATGGGGAACTTAGCGACCAACACGTATGTGGACGTGCGGGGCACTCAGTTAAGGAGAAACGAAAATGAAAAAGTGGAAGATTGTTATCCCCGTGGTGGTGATTGGATTGATTGTGGGGTGGTACGAGTTCCGGCCGGAGCGGATCGTCGTCAATAAAAGCGTGAATGAGGCGTTGCCGGTCTCAACAGGCGGAACCGCGCCACAACCGGTGGAGACGGGAACGTTTCACAGCGTGTTTCACCCGACGGAGGGGACGGCAACCATTTACCACGAAGGAGATGGCAGCCGGCTGCTCCGCCTGACGAGTTTCAAAACATCGAATGGGCCGGACGTGCACATTTATATGGTCGCGGCGGCGGATGCGGTTGATAGTCCCAGCGTGCTGCAAGCGGGCTACATCGATCTGGGTGTGATGAAGGGGAATATCGGGGATCAGAACTATGCGCTGGGGCCGGATGTGGACCTGACGAAATACCGATCGGTGTCGGTATGGTGCAAACGGTTCAGCTACAATTTCGGGACCGCGCCGCTGAATTCCGATCATCTGGTGACACAGAAGTAGCAGGTTCGCGCGCACAGACGGAGTGTGCCGAGAAGGGAAGCGGTGTATGAAGAAGAACAACGCTTCATCAAACAGGCAGGCGGAAAGGCCTGCGTTAGAAGATTACGACCTGGTGATTCTGGGTGGTGGAACGGGCGCGACGATTGCTGCGTGGACGTTCGCATCCGAAGGAAAACGGGTTGCGGTCGTCGAGCGCAGGTATGTGGGAGGATCGTGCCCGAACATCGCTTGCCTGCCAAGCAAGAACGTCATTCACAGCGCGAAGATTGCGTCGTACTTTCGCAGGAGCGAGGAATTCGGCATTGCGCGAAAACCCTTTAAGGTGGACATGACGGCGGTGCGGGGAAGGAAACGCAGGATGGTGAGCTTCTGGAATGAGGCTTATCTGGGGAATTACAAGAAGACCGGGGCGGAATTTATTCTCGGGACCGGGTGTTTTGTGGCGCCGAAGACGCTGGAGGTGACGCTGCCGGGAGGGAAAGTCCGCCAACTGCGCGGGGCCAGCGTGATTATCAATACGGGTACCCACGCGGCGATGGAAATGGTTCCGGGACTGGCGGAAGCGAAACCGCTTACGCATATCGAGACGCTAGAGCTGGACGAGGTGCCGAAACACCTGGTTGTGCTTGGTGGCGGCTACATCGGCGTGGAGTTCGCGCAGGCGATGCGGCGGTTTGGAAGCAAGGTGACGGTAATCGAGCGCAACGCGCGCGTGCTGCATCGCGAAGACGATGACGTGACGGAAGAGCTGCAACGAATTCTGGAAGAAGAGGGTGTCAAGTTCGAACTGAATGCACTCGTGAAGCGTGTCTCGGGCCAGTCCGGGCAATCGGTGAAAGTGGTTATTGAACGGGGCGGAAAAAAGAAAACCATTGGAGGCAGTCATTTGTTGATTGCGGCGGGCCGCGTGCCAAACACGGAGGGCATTGGTCTGGAACAGACGGGAGTGAAGCTTGCCGCGAACGGGTACATCCAGGTGGATGAGCATCTAGCGACGACAGCGCCAGATGTTTGGGCGATCGGGGAGGTGGCGGGCAGCCCGCAGTTCACTCATGTGAGCGCGGACGATTTCCGCGTGGTGCATGCCAGCATCACCGGAGGGAAGCGCGTGACGACGGGGCGGCTGGTGCCGTTCTGCGTGTTCACGGACCCGGAATTCGCACGCGTCGGCTTGGGCGAGAAAGAAGCGAAAGAAACAGGGATTGCGTACAGGTTGTTTAAGGTTCCGATGGAAGCGGTGATGCGGGCGACGACGATGGCCGAGACGCGTGGCTTCATAAAAGCGCTGGTTGAGGCGGACGGCGATCGCATCCTCGGGTTCACGCAGGTGGGAGTTGGCGCCGGCGAGGTGCTGGGGACGGTGCAGGTTGCGATGCTAGCCGGATTGCCGTATACGGCGCTGCGCGACGCGATACTTATTCACCCGACGCTTGTAGAGGGGCTCATCCCGCTGTTTTTGGGGCAGGCGGAAAAGATTTCGCCGCCGCAGCAGGCTGCGGAGAATCCGAGCGACGCGCGGGACTCCGTGCGTTCGCGGGCAGCGAAGGTTTATTAGCCTCCACGGGGAGAGAACATTCGCGTGTTTAGTGGAGTGCGGGCTGTCACTCTGGCGGCACGCGGACACTTGCACGACAAAAGTTTGACGCTCGCGTCACCATTCTTTGCGTGAAAAACGGTTCGATCCGGATGGATACGCATTAGTGGAAGTGGTTCGCTGCGTGCAATGCAAAGAAAAGCCTTACGTTTTGCCAGAGTATTCCGCGCTAGCAGGCGGACTCGCTGGAAGGAAGGATCGCAATGAGCATTCGTCTTCCCGCATTTCTCCTCGTCCTGCTTGTTCTTGCCGGCTTTCAACAAGTCAAGCCACAAAGCTACAGCAGTTATAACGGATTCGACCTTGTCGATAAGGCCGGGAACATCCGCAAGCCCAGCGACTACCGGGACCACTTCCAGGTACTCGGCGCCTATGCAGTCCAGAATCCGAAGGGCGACCAGGTGCACTTCACCTATGCGTCGCCCGGCGCGGCGGAGTATTACCGCAAGAACGGGAAATTCGCGGACGGAACCGTGCTGGTGAAAGAGGTGTTCGGAAGCGAGCACGCGCAATTAACGACGGGCGACGCGCATTGGGCCACGGGATCGAAGGTGTGGTTTGTGCTGATCAAAGACGGCAAAGGACGGTATCCCGGTAATGCGCTATGGGGCGATGGATGGGGATGGGCGCTGTTCACAGCGGACGCGCCCGACAAACAGGTGGCGACCGACTACAAGAAAGACTGTCTGGGCTGCCACATACCCGCGCAGACGACGGACTGGATCTATGTGCAGGGCTATCCGCTTCTTTCCTCGAAGTGAGCCGACAAGTGTCGGGTGAAGTGGCTCTTGAAGGCGGTTGAAAGGAGAAAGTTCGATGAAAAAATGTTTGTTAGTTATCGTCGTGGGAGTTGGATTGATCGCGGGGGGCGCGTTACTGTCGAACACAAGAGCTGCGGCCGTTAAGGCGCAACCCACGGGGCCGGTATTTGATGCCGATGGCAAGTTGAAGCTGCCCACCGGTTACCGGCGGTGGGTTTTTGTGGGGGCTCCGTTGACGCCGAACGGGCTGAACAATGGAAAGGCGGGGTTCCCGGAATACCATCACGTTTACGTGGAGGAGAGAAATCTGGATGTGTATTTGAAGACCGGCTCTTTTCCCGAAGGAACCGTGATCGTGAAGGAGCTGACGCGGGTGCTTGACCCGACGTTTCCGGATGGATCGCGCTCGGAGCCATCGGGGCGCGGCTATTTCAACGGAGTGTACAACGGCATGGATGTGACTGTGAAAGACAGCAAAAGATTCGCGAAGACCAATGGCTGGGGCTTTTTCAATTTTGGGCATCATCCCGAGCCGTATGCCGAGGCATCCGCGGAAGCTTCGGCCAGCGAATGCGCCGGCTGCCACGCGGCCTACGTCGCGAAGACGGATATGACCTGGGTACAGTTTTATCCGATGCTGCGGGGAAAGTAGGGCGCTGACGGTCGCCGGTTTTACTAGTCGTGCGTGAACCGCATTCGTGTAAGCAGCGCGGTGTAATTGGGGGCTTTTTAGGGGTGATAAACGGAATCGGCGAGGATCAAAGTGAGTTAGCAATGGAGGAAAAACAACCCCAAGACCCAGGCACCAAGAGGCGGAGCCTAGGGCACCCGGCAGGTGGGAGTTGGCGCGGGCGAGGTGCTGGGGACGGTGCAGGTTGCGATGCTCGCCGGATTGCCGTATACTGCGCTGCGCGACGCGATACTCACCCACCCGACGCTTGTAGAAGGGCTTATCCCCATGTTTTCGGGGCAGGCGGAAAAGATTTCACCGCCCAAGCCGCAGAAATCTCTGGAGAGTTCGAGCGACACGAGGGACGCCCTGCGGTCGCGAGCGGCGAAGGTCAATTGACGGGTTAAGATGTCCGACGGTAAGAACCCGCCGTTCATTCCGTGATCCGAGGACACAGAATGAACACAGGAATCACGCTACTGCTGTGGCCGACGCATTATCCCTGTGCAGAAGTTGCAGCGCGCGGTGGACCACGTTGTCGACGGTGAATCCCAGTTTGGCCATAACTACTTCGCCGGGCGCGGAGGCCCCGAAGTGATCCAGTCCGATGATATCGCCGGTTCGGCCTACCCATTTGTACCAGCCAAGCGTCGCGCCGGCCTCAATTGCCAGCGTGGGGATGCTGAGGGGCAGAACGGAATCGCGGTAGTCGACGGGTTGTTTTGCAAACAGCTCCCACGATGGCATAGATACGACTCGGGCTTTTGTGCCTGATTTAGCTAGGGCCTGCGCGGCGTCCAGCGCCAGGTGGACTTCCGATCCGGTCGCGGCCAGTACAAGGTCGGGCTCGGGCGCATCCAGCAGAACATAAGCACCTTTCGCGACCCCGGCGCTGACGGCGAACAGTTTTGGATCCAGGACAGGCAAGGCTTGGCGAGTCAAGACGAATACCGCCGGACCGGGGATTCCCATCGCCACGCGCCAGGCTGATGCAGTCTCGTTGGCGTCCGCAGGGCGGAAGACCGTCAGCCCCGGCATTGCGCGCAAACTGGTCAGGTGCTCGACGGGTTGATGTGTCGGTCCATCCTGACCGAGACCTATGCTGTCGTGGGTGAAAATGAAAATGCTGTGAACCCCCATCAGGGCCGCCAGGCGTAAAGAAGGCCGCATGTAATCGGAGAAGGTGAAAAATGTTGAGCCGAAGGGGATCAAGCCGCCGTGCAACGCCATTCCATTTACCATTGCTGCCATAGCATGTTCGCGAACGCCGAAGTGAATGTTCCTGCCCTGATTGTCGCCGAAGCCCAAATCGCCGAGGCCTTTCAACGTCGTGCGATTTGAGCCGGCAAGGTCGGCAGCGCCACCAATAAAACCCGGCAGTGCCGCGGCGAGCGCATTCATTGTCTTGCCCGAAGCTTCGCGGGTCGCGATTGATCCTTCGCTGGGCGAGAACAATGGAAGGCCTGAATCCCAGTTGTCAGGAAAAACTCCGTCCAGCATGTTCTTGAGTTGATGACTCAAATCGGGGTACTGCTCAGAGTAGCGTTCGAACATGTCGGTCCATGCTTTTTCCAGCGCGGTTCCGCGCGGAATGGCATCACGAAAATGAGCCTGAACATCGGCAGGAACGCTGAAAGGCGGCATGTCCGGCCATCCAAGGTTTTGTTTCGTCGCGCGCGCGTTCTCAGGTCCCATAGGTTCGCCATGAACTTTTGGCGAGTCGTGCAGCGGGCTGCCATAACCGATGTGAGTTCGTGCGGCGATTAGTGACGGCTTCTGTTTTTCGGCCATTGCTTGCCGAATCGCAATATCAATTGCTTCGAGGTCATTTCCGTCCGGAAGAGAAATTACGTGCCATCCGAACGCCCGGAAGCGGCCGCAGGTGTCTTCGGTGAAAACGTGGTCGGTGGTCGCGTCCAGCGAAACGTGATTGTTGTCGTACAGACAAATAAGTTTTCCCAGTTGCAGCGTTCCCGCCAGGGATGCTGCTTCAGACGAGATTCCTTCCATAAGATCTCCATCGCCGGCCAGCACGAAGGTGAAGTGATCGACTACCGGGAATCCGTCCCGATTGAAACGAGCTGCGAGATGGGCTTCGGCTACGGCCATTCCGACGGCCATGGCGATGCCTTGTCCCAGAGGGCCTGTGGTTGCTTCCACTCCAAGGTCCGGGTCATATTCCGGATGGCCGGTTGTTTTGCTGCCCCACTGGCGAAAATTCCGGAGGTCATCGAGGCTGAAGTTGTATCCGGTCAGATGAAGCAATGAGTAAAGCAGCTCCGATCCATGACCAGCGGAGAGGACGAAACGGTCGCGATTGGCCCACCGGGGATTTGCGGGATTGTGCCGCAAAAACCGGTCCCAGAGAGTGTAGGCCATCGGGGCGGCCCCGAGCGGCAATCCGGGGTGGCCCGAGCGGGCTTTCTCGCTCATGTCGATCGAGAGAATTCGGGCTGTATTGATGCAACGCAGATCGAGATCGTGGTTGAGTGTCGGATTCATTGTGATTCTCCTATTACGAACTCGAATTGATTTGAGGCAAGCCTAACGAATCTTTAAGTGCTTGCGAGGGCCGCTAACGAACGGGTTGCCCGCCTCAAAGAAACGCAGCGGCCGATCCACCTCATGCGTGATGCCGATGCGCACGGCTGTTCTAACGTGCGCAGTCTCTCGAACCGCGGTCCCAAGCCAAAGCGGACCGTCGGAGCACAGGTCAACTCCGTCCAACCGCTTGTCGATTTGCAATGCAGCTGCAAGGCGTCCCGGCCCTCTCGCCAAATCCATGAGTTTGTCGGTTTTGCGTAGCCGTTTCATTACGTTGATTCCTTCCAGAGGCTCAATGGCGCGCAAGAGGACGCCAGCACCAACTCCCGGTTCTTCCGCCGACACGTTGAGCATGTAGGACGTCCCATAGATGAAGTAGACATAGGCAAACCCCTTGTCCAGAAACAGGCATTGGTTGCTGGCCGTTCGTCCACGAAAAGCATGCCCACTTCGATCGCCCGGTGGATAGGCCTCTGTCTCGACAATGCGGCCGCTAATCTTGCTACGCGGGGTCTGGCGCACAATGGTTTTTCCGATGAGATATCTGGCCAGCTCTGCCGCGTCACTTGGCAAGCTGGCTCGTGAAAGCCGCCGGACTTCGTTCGCGAGATGTGAGGCGCTCTGCAAGTTCAGGCAGCAGTGTGCTTTGCAATTGGCTGCACTTCCCGGAGGAGACCGGTATCCACGTCGGAAATCAAGCCGCGCACGGGGACATCTTTCGCGATCCAGGGATGCGACCTGACTGTCTTGATCTGCTCCCGGGTATTTTCCTCGGGGTCCTTAAAGGAGAAAAAGCGCATGGGAGCCGGCGACGCGTCACCGGTGGAGGCGCTCAGCTTCGCATTCAGCTCTTCATCAGTGAATGTCGTGAACCCACAGCCGGTGTGGTTGAGAAGCAGAATCTCTTTGGATCCGAGTATACGGGTGGAAACAACAAGCTCACCGAGAACATCTTCTGTTACCGCGGGTCCGCCGGTTCGGATAACGTCAAGATCGGCCTGCGGCAGGCCCAGGATTCCAGAGAGATCCGAGAGCCGCGGATCCATGCAGGTTACGACTGCGAGCTTGGGTGCCGGGCGTTTCCCCAGAGTTGGATCGTATTTCTTTGCATAGCTGCGGTTTGCTTCCAGGGCCTTATCGATAATGCTCATTGGATTTCCTCCTGACATGCGAACGGTGCGGGCAAACCCGTTTTTTTACCGTGTCGCTCGAGTCCGATTGAATCGGCTGCGATGGAGTGATTACAGCGGAGGTGCAGCAGCAAATCAATTGGACGATGGTATTGGCGATACGTTGGTATGAACACGATTCTTGGCGAGGGACAAGACCTGCCCTTGGCCGTTGGAGCCTGGGCAAATCATTGATGTCCGTCCTGAGATTGAAGCTTTGTGGCCGGCGGTTGATTCCTCAGCAGATTTCCGGTGGAGAATTCAAGGTTGACTGCCTCCAGGAATAATTCCGATCGTGCAGAGACACTGGAGAGTCGAGCTTGCGCCAGCTGTTTCTCCGCGGTAACCACATCGACCAGGTTCTTGACTCCGTATTTGTATGCTTCGAGCGAAGCCGAGTAGGAGGCGTTGGCGGATTCGAGAAGGGCCACAGCGGCGTCGTGCTTTCGCAACGCCGTCCGGAATGCGATATAAGCGGTCCAGACCTCGCGCGTCGTCCGATCATGTTCCGTTGTAAGTTCGTCCTCGGCTTCCCGGCGTTTCGATTCGGCGATCAGCAGTTCGTTCTTGCGGATGCCTCCGTCAAAGATGCGCCAATGAACACCGAGTGCGACGGACCAGGTGGGCTCGCTCGCGGAGCCGAGGTGTCCGAAATCGGGGACGGGCCACACAGAGGTCTGCGCTCCCGAACCCGAAAGAACGATCTGCGGTTTGTACTCTGCCCTGGCGGCACGAATGCGAGCCTCGGCGGAGCGGACACGCAGAGTTTGCGCCATGAGTTCGGGACGATTCTCCATCGCGCGATCGATCAGCGCCTCAATGGACATTGTGAGGCTCTCCGGCAGCGGCGCGCTCCTCTGGCTGTCGATCACAATGTTGGGAGACGGATCGGCCCCCACCGCTTCCGTCAGCGTGACACGCGCAATCTTTTCGTCTCCGTCTGCGGATTCCTCGTCAAACACTGCCTGAGACGTTTCGGCACGGGCGTTAAGAACATCGGGAAGAGTCGCAAGCCCGTTGCTCAGCCGGTTTTCAGCCGCATCCTGCGTTGTTTGTGCGGTTCGCAACGTGTCCTGCGCGGCCTGCAATCTTTCCTGCGCAGTCGTCAGCTGGTAATACGCACTGGCAACGCGAAAGGCCAGCGCTTGATTTACCTGAATTAGGTCCGCGCCCGCGGCGAGCCTCTCCGCTTTCGCGGAGCCCACAGTAGCCTCGCGTTTGCCAAAGTCAAAGATGAGATATTGCAGCGTGACCTCCGGCGCGACGATGGGTATCTCGACCATGACGTAGCCGCGGGGAGCGAGGGGTTTCGGGAATGGATTTATAAATCTCTGATCGCCGAAAACAGCTAATCCCTCTAACTCGGGATAATAGGCGCTTTTGGCCAGTCCGAGTTCGCGGGCTTTCTGCTTTGCCCGCTCCCAGATCGTGCGCGTGGCGGGATTGTGATGCTCGGCAACGTCGATCAGCTCGGCCAGGGTGTAAGGGTGAACTGGATCGAGAATCGCCGTGCCTTCGCGAGGGGTTTCGCGAGCGGCACAGTCGGCGACAGCTGCGGGAGAAGACACATTACCGGCGCATTGCCCCTGAGCCTGCGCCGCGGAGAAGGCGAGAAGCAGCGACAAAAGTAGAACATTCAATGCTTTGTTGTATTCGATCAATCGAGACTTCTTCCGGTTCGGCCGCTATAAAGCCATAAGTGCATAACCGAGTCTATTGGACGAACGTATCGGTCGGTCCCAAAGTACTGATGGACATCAACTTCACGGGCTGCACAGGCCAGATTTTCAACAATCAAAATGCGCAGGCGCCAACGGGATCACCTGGCGGGAAGGCATGGATCGATACCTTCGTCCAATAGATTCGGTCCTTAATTTCGACCAATATTCGACGGACATGAGGCCTGCTTGACATGAATGCCGGATCGACGAAGCGCGACCAACGCCCAATGACCTCACATCGCCCCGTCGCCGGTTTATCGCTGACGGCGGCGCTGGTGCTGGCTGGTTGCTCGCACGCGCCTGAATACAGCATCTTCGGCTCTTTTTTCCCGGTGTGGATCTTCTGCGCCGCCGGTGGTCTCGTATTGGCGGCTGGCGCGCGCGTCCTGATCGTGCGGACCGTAATCGCCGAACACCTGGCTGCACCTGTACTTTTCTATCTCAGCACGGCGACCTTTTTTTCGTGTGTGTTGTGGCTGCTGTTCTACAGCTAGGTGAACGCGATGCCGGACCAAGACACTGTCCAACCTGCGCAAGACAATCGGATCGCAAAACTTCAGTGGTACGGCCGCGTCTTCACCGCATCCATGGTTTTGCTGGCGATCGCCGGCTTGCTTGCCGTCTACCTGGTCTCAACCAGGCGTCCGCAGACCGATGACGCCGAAATTTTTGCCAACTACATTGGAATCGCCCCCGTTGTCGAGGGGCCCATACTGCACCTGAATGTCGCCGACAATCAGCGGGTTAAACAAGGCGATCTGCTTTTCGACATTGATGATCGGCCCTATAAATATGCGCTTGACCATGCAACGTCGGACAGGGCCGCCCTCGAAGGCCAGATCGTCGATGAGCAGCGGCGCATTCGGGCCGAAGTGCACGCCGTCACCGCCTCCGGGGCGGCAACCCGCAGCGCCAGCGCCAACGTCGATCGGGCGCAAGCCTCAATCCGCGAGGCGGAGGCCGATGTCGCCCATTCTGAGGCTGCGCTGGATCGGGCCAAGGCCGAGTGGACATACGCTGAAAATAACCTGCACCGCGTCGAGCCCCTGCTCGTCAAGCAGTTCGTTACCGTCGACCAGGTGGACCAGGCGCGTACGACAGAGCGGGCCAGTTCCCAGTCCGTGCACGAAGCCGAATCGCAATTGGCTCTCAATCGAGCCCACCTCAATTCCATGCTGGCAGCCCTGGCGCAAGCCCAGGCCTCGGCAGAGCAGAGCACGGCACAGCTTCATCAATCGGAGTCCAGCGTGCTTACCCTCGATCCCCTGGTGGCCCAACGACAGGGGCGAGACGCCACAATCTATAACGCCCAATACAATTACGACCAGTGCCGCGTCTACGCTCCCTTCGACGCACGTGTAACCAGCCTGAACATTTCCGAGGGAGCTTATGCTCACGTAGGGCAGGAGATTTTCACGTTAATCGACACTCGCGTCTGGTGGGTGCTTGCGAATTTCCGCGAGACGCAGTTGAAGCATATCCAGCCGGGTATGACTGCGGACGTTTACGTGATGTCTGATCCCGGATTGCGCCTTACAGGCGTTGTTGAGAGTTCCGGGTACGGCGTTACACCCGATCCTTCGCTTGTGGGCCGAATCACGTCCGGCTTGCCCGACGTGCAACGCACGCTCAGCTGGGTACACTTGGCCAGCCGCTACCCCGTCCGCATCCGGATCCAGTCGCCGCCCTCTGATGTCATTCGCCTGGGAGCATCGGCAGTAGTCGTCATCCACGGATACAAACGGTAACCTTGATATGGCGACCCGCGCCGCGCAACTCCGCGATCTGCCAGCCAGCCGAATCGCCTTTTGGACCTGGTTTCAAGAATTCATCCGGTGGGAAATTGCCGCGTATCCCGGACGCGTGAGCACGGTCGTCCGCATGACGATCGCAGCTACGCTGGTGATGATTATCGCCGTGACCTTCCGCATTCCTTACGCGTTCCTCGGTGGATTATTTTCCATTCTCATGGCTCGCGAAAATCTCGCCGCTACTTGGCGCGGGGGGCGACTGATCGTCCTCGGATTCGTCCTCGCGAGCCTCTACACCCTGCTCGGGATGATGTTGTTCCGTGGATATCCCATTACTCATTTCTTCTGGGTCATCGGAAGTCTGTATCTGGTCTTTTTCGTTATTCGCACCGTGCCTAACTACGCAGCCGCTGTGGCTTTCGCGGTTCCGATCGGCGTTGCCCTGCCGGTATGGGACCGCACCTTACCGAGCCAAGACCAGGTGGAGGGCACTCTCTGGCCCATCCTGGCTGTCGCCATAGGTGCCGGCGCCGCTGTGGCAACCGAGGCGATTTACCGCATCTTCGATCGCTCCGATCCTCTCATCACATCGGTCGACGATATGTTACTCGCTGTGGAACAGGTGGCGGAAAGTATTGCCGGTCTCCATGCCCCAGCGAGGTCGATCCGCACCAGAGTTCTTCAATACCATCTGATCGGCACTGGCCGGCTCAGAACGGCGTTGCAACGCCAAGGCTTGGACCCGACCAAGCGGGCGCAGCGAAGCGCACTGATTTCGCTGACGGGCCGGCTTATTGATCTTGCCGCGAGTCTCAAGGACATTCCACCGCGGCCCGGCGAGGACGACGCGGTCCGTCTACGCGCACTTGCCGAGAGGCTCGGAGCAATCCGAACGGAGCTTCGCGAATCTGGGGGAATTTCCGCATCTCCGCTCGTGCTCGAGGGGCAGCCGTCCGCTGGCTTGCCCATGCTTCAAGAGATGGAACGAATCGTTGCACTCATCCCCGAAGTCTTGCAACACGAGGAGATCGTCGGCGGTTCGCAGAAAGCGCCAGGGCAAGACTGGTGGCGCGCTCTGTTTCTGCCTGATGCATTCCAGAACCCGGAATATCTACGCTTCGCTCTATCCGGGTGCCTGGCCGCGAGCGTTTGTTACGTTCTCTACAACGTGCTCGACTGGCCCGGCATCAGCACCAGCGTGCTTACTTGCATCGTGACGGCGCTGAGCACCATTGGCAATTCGCTCCAGGCGCAGTTTCTCCGCCTTGCCGGATTTGTAGCTGGAGGGCTGATCCTGGGGATTTCGGCGCAGATTTTGATCCTGCCCGCTATCGACAGCATCTTTGGGTTTGCTCTCTTCTTTGCGGCGGCGACCGCGATCGCCGCGTGGTTCGCCACCTCCAGTCCGCGGCTTTCCTTTTTTGGCGTGCAGATGGCGCTGGCCTTTTACTTCGTCAACCTGCAGGATTTCCAGATCCAGACGGACTTGACGATCGCGCGCGATAAGGTAATTGGCGCCTTCGTGGGTATTCTCGCCATGGGCTTTATCTTTGACCGCTTCGGGACGAAGAGCGATGCGGAGCAGCTGCAGAAGCTGCTGGTGCGGAACGTACGCATGCTGGCACAGCTCGGAGTTTGTCCGGTGGTCCGCGATAGCGCCGTTGCCATTTCACAGATCAGCCGGCTCCGCAGCCAAATCAATGACAACTTCGCCGGCCTGGAATCGCAGATCGATGCCGCGCGGTTTGAGTTTGAGTTTCGCCATCGACGCGAGGAAGACGCTGCCGAGTGTGAGCGAATTCAGAGGGCTCAGCCGGCGATGCGCTCGATCTACCTGCTGGAGCTCAGCCTTGTCTCCCATCGTGGGCGACGAGCGAGCGGTTCCGAATTGACCCAGCACCAAAATCAGGCGCTGGAGCATTTTCTGAACGAATATAGCGATGAGCTTATGCACATTGCCGCCTGGATGGCGCGCGAAGAGGACGCACCCGCGCGCGTCACCGACGATTCCATCCGGCAATTACAACAAACCTTCGAAGTCCACAGCTCCCCGAACTCGCAGGCTATCACTGAGATCTGCCGGCAGATGATCGCTTCTCTCCTCATCCTGCGGAACCAGTACCAACTCGCATTCTGACGAGAGGCTCTGAGCATTGTTCTCCGTAGTGGTTGAACAATCCCCCCTGACCGCGATAGTGTGTAGGCCCACCCTTTGGGTGGATTCCCCCTGGGTGAGGGATTGAGCCATGAAGACCCCGGCCTCCATCTCGTTTGCGGGTTCACAACTCGCGGAAACCCGTCATGTCTGTGCATTCTTCAACAGCGAAGAGGAAGAATACCGAGTGCTGCTCCCTTTCATTAAGGGCGGATTCGAATGTGGTCACAAGGCTGTTCACGTCGTCAACGCGAACCAACGCAACGAACACTTGAAGCGGCTGGTTGAGGCAGGGATCGATCCAGCGGCAGCGGAAAGCAGCGGCCAATTAGAGCTTCGAACCAATACCGAAACTTACCTCCGCGATGGCCAGTTTGATAAGGAGCGAATGCTGCAGGCATTCGAGCGAATCGCCAGTGGCAATGCTCCGGGAGGATTTCCCCTGAGCCGTATCGTTTGCCGAATGGACTGGGCGGCCGAAGGGAAATCTTACACCAAGGATCTGATTGAATTCGAATCGCGGGTAAATCATGTATGGGAGCATCACGACGACGCGGTGATTTGCACCTACCATCTTGGAAAATTTGGCGGGGACACGGTGATCGACATCATGCGCACGCATCCGATGATCATCATTGGCGGAATGCTCCAACGAAATCCATTCTTCGTACCTCCGGGTGAATTCCTTCGAGAGTTCAGCGAACGAAGAGCTGCACGGGGCACTTCAACCTCAACAGGAAGCTAGCATGCCAGCTGAGCCCGAAAGTTCCTCCGGGGAAATCAAGCACCTTCGACGTTGTATCAACGATTTGGTGAGCGTGCTCGCCCTGCCTGCCACCTGGACGGGCGGCGCCCCCTCACAGATTATCGGCAATTCGCTCGATGCTCTGGTGAGCCTGTTGAGCCTCGATTTCATCTATGCACGGCTAAGATCGTCAACCCGCACCGGATTTACCGAAATTCTGCGAGTTGGATCAACTTGGGAGTCGAGGCTTCGACCGGAAGAGGCCGGCGAGAAACTCCAACCGTGGTTGGAAAATGATCCTCAAAAAATGCCGGCGGTTGTGCAGGATTTTTTCGGAAAGCCCGCGATTGCGTTGGTACCTTTGCATCTGGGGGTGCATGGAGAAATTGGCGTCATCGTGGCAGGTTCCGAAAGAGCTGACTTCCCGCAGCTAACCGAGAGACTCGTTTTGAACATTGCGGCGAACCAGGCCGCCATCGGGCTGCAGGAATCCAGCCTCCTGAGCACACAAAAGCAGGTCGCCGGCGAACTCGATCAGCGGGTGGCGCAACGAACCGCGGAGCTTGCCTCCACCAACGAACTGCTCAGGAAGGAAATTGCCGAACACGAATTTGTAGAAGAGAAATTTCAGAGGGAAGAAAGGGAACTTAAGCGCAGTGAAGCGCATAAGGCGGCGATTCTGGACTCTTCCCTTGACTGCATTGTGGCCATGGACCACGAAGGCCGCATTACTGAATTCAACCCCGCGGCTGAACGAACCTTTGGATACGACCGGCAGAACGTCCTGGGCAAGCATCTGGCCGACGTCATCGTCCCGCCGTCACTCCGTGAGAGGCACGGCGCTGGATTCGCGCGTCACCTGGCCACGGGCGAGTCCCGAGTGCTGGGCCGGCGCATCGAGATGACCGCCCTATGTGCCGATGGAAGGGAAATACCCGTCGAACTGGCAATCACGCGTATCCAGCAGGATGGACCTCCGTCGTTCACCGGCTATCTGCGCGATATTACCGAGCGCAAGCGAAACGAAATGGCTTTGCTTGATACCCACGCGAAACTCGCGCGGAGCGAGGAGCGGTGGCGGTCGGTGTTTGAGAACTCGGCGATCGGTGTTGTTTTGGCAGAGTTGAGCGGCCGCATTTTCGCGGCGAACCCCGTGTTCGAGAAAATGCTGGGATACACGGAAGAGGAACTCGGACAACTAAGCTTTCTCGATATTACTATTGAGGAGGACCGTACTCGCAACCTGGCGCTCATCCAGGAGGTTTTGCAAGGAAAGCGCCGACAATTTCAGATTGAAAAACAGTACCGGCGAAAAAATGGCACCACGGTATGGGCGCGTAACAGCGTTTCTGTTGTGCCGGGCACGGAGCAGTTGCCGGGGTTTCTAATGGCACTCTCCGAAGATGTCACGGAGCGCCGGGTGGCCGAGGAAGCTCTCAACGAGACGCGATCTGAGCTTGCCTATATGGCGCGGGTAACGACACTAAGCACCTTAACGGCATCGATCGCGCACGAGGTCAATCAGCCGCTATCCGGCATTGTCACCAACGCCAGTACGTGCCTTCGTATGCTGGACGCCCATCCTCCAAATGTAGATGGTGCGCGCGAAACGGCCAGGCGGACCATTCGCGACGGCAATCGCGCATCGGAAGTGATCACTCGGCTGCGCGCGCTATTCAGCAAAAAGAACGCTCCCTTCGAAGTATTCGATTTGAATGAGGCAGCCAAAGAGGTGGTCGCGCTATCCGTGAGTGATCTGGAACGAAATAGGGTCATTCTGCAGTCGGACCTTGACGCCGATCTGCCATCCGTTTTGGGGGATCGGGTCCAGATTCAGCAGGTCATTTTGAACCTGATACATAATGGCTCGGATGCCATGAGTATCGTTAACGATCGTCCGAGGGATCTGCTGATCCAGACAGCTTGCGACGAAGAGGGTGTGCGTCTGAGCGTCAAAGATTCGGGAGTCGGGATAGACCCCGAAATTGAACAGAAGCTATTTGAAGCCTTCAGCACTACGAAAGGTGACGGCATGGGGATTGGGCTGTCTGTCAGCCGCTCCATCATCGAAAGCCATCAAGGCCGCCTTTGGGCAATCCAGAACGATGGTCCCGGCGCAACCTTTCTGTTTTCCATTCCGTGTAGTACCAATACTTAAGTCTAATAGACGCGGGACCTCCCGATCCTCATTCTCATTCTAAGAAGTCCCTGGACGGGGGAGGCCTATATCAACGTGCGGTTGGTCGCTGTTGTTGACGATGATGAGTCTGTCCGCGAGTCACTGCCGGACTTGCTGGGCGAGCTTGGCTTTCGTAGTAAAGTTTTCTCATCCGCAGAGGAGTTCCTCGCGTCCAACAACCTTAGTCAAATGAATTGCCTGGTATTGGACGTCGCCATGCCGGGATGACTGGGCTTGATCTCCAGCAGGAACTACGGAATCGCGGGTATAAGATTCCGATCGTTTTCATAACCGCCCGGAAAGACGAGACGACTCGCAGGCGAGCGGTTGAGCAAGGGGCTGCGGGATTCCTCTATAAACCGTTCAGCGACACAGCCCTCCTTGGAGCACTTAATGCGGCGCTCGGGTTGGATTAAAAAACCTCCGCATTCCCGCGGCTTGGAGGGTATGATGCATTCAACTGAGGCGACAGGTCATGAACTGGGGTCGTTTTTTATGTCGAACGCCACGTCCGTTGTGTTTGTTGTAGACGACGATATCTCCGTGCGTGAGTCCCTGGAGTTGCTCATCCGTTCCGAAGGCTGGCACCCGGAGACTTTCTCGTCAGCGAAGCACTTTCTCTCCCATCCTCGAAAGCCCGTTCCAAGCTGCCTGGTACTCGATATTTCCATGCCGGGCCTGAATGGCCTTGAATTGCAGAAACATGTTGCGGCCGAACACCCTGATGTACCCATCATTTTCATTACTGGGCACGGCGATGTTCCAAAAACAGTACAGGCCATGAAGGCAGGCGCCGTCGAATTCCTCACAAAGCCTTTCAAGGACGACGTTCTGCTAAGCGCCGTTCGGCAAGCCCTCGAACGCAGCCGCGTTTCTCTTGGCCAGCAGGCGGAGATCAAAGAACTCCGGGACCGTTACGCGTCTCTTTCGCCACGCGAACGAGAGGTCATGGCCATGGTCGTCTCCGGTCGATTGAACAAGCAGGTTGGGGGTGAGCTCGGCATCAGCGAGATCACGGTCAAGGCTCATCGAGGCAAAGTCATGCAAAAGATGAGGGCTGATTCGCTGGCCGATCTGGTAAAGATAGCCGGTAAGCTCGGCCAATCCTTGGCAAAAGCCTGAGTGAGTTTTCACGACCTGGGTTAAGTCACTTCGAAAGCATTGTTCGGCCCTCGCTTCATGCCGGGTTTACCGTTTGTTTCCTCGTCCATTGGATAACTGCGAAGAAGAAAGGGTGCGTATTTTCGTGCGCGCTCTACATCCCGATACGATGGTATTGTCGATACCTTCGTTCAATTGTTTCCTTCCCGTTCTGCTGGCTTAATCACGTTGGGCGCTGGTAGCGCCAGAATTGAAAGTAGGCGGGAGGAATCTATGTTCGCTCCAGAGCTTCAGCCGGGGATAACCGCGGTCAAGGGCGTGCCCCTGGCCGCCGGCAATCAGGGAATCCGCGACGAACATTCACTCGTCGCGAGGGCTAAGTCCGGACACGACGACGCCTTCGGAGAACTCTACAAACGTCATCAGCGCAAAGCCTATTGCACGGCCTTCCGCATCCTTCGCAATCAGCAGGACGCGGAAGATGCGGTGCAGCGCGCCTTTCAGCGGGTACTCGTGGATCTGCAAAGATTCCGCGAAGACTCCGCTTTTTCGACCTGGCTCACCCGGATAGTCATCAACGAAGCGTTGATGTTGTTGCGCCAGCGCCGCACGCGAGAGCCGCTTCACGAAAAGAGGGTGGACGTTGCGCAAAGTGAGGGTGGCGTGGAGATTGCCGATGGCAGATCTACACCAGAAGAAATCCTCTGCGAAAGCGAACGAAGCGCGGCCTTGCTTCAGGCAATTCGACGGCTTCGAAAGAACTTGAGGGTCGTCGTTCTGCACCGCGAGATGCAAGGCCTGACCAGCGCGGAGACCGCTCGGCGTCTTGGCTTGACCGTGAGCGCCGTTAAGGGGCGCACATTTCACGCGCGGAGACTTCTGAGGGAGCATCTTGAACGGAACTTGAAGAGAGCAAGCGCGCAAAGCAAGCTGCAAAAAAGAAAGGCATGACAGGCAGCATGGGGCGTCCGCTTCTCTGAGTCCGCACTCGCACCACCAGACGCGGGGGCGTCACGCGTACTTCCGTGAGTATGGTGCATCGAGCCAACGAGGAGGAGCGACCATGGGCGGTACTGTTTCGAAACCGAAGTTAGAGCAGTCCATGCAAGAGGAACAAATCCGGGCGGCCCTGAATGCGCAATGGCAGACGTCGGCTGCGGGTGATGTAAACGCGGAACACGATGATTATGCGGACGATGCCATTTGTGATTATCCCCAGTCGGGGGAGCAAATCCTCGAGCGAAGCAATTTGCAGGCGTTGCGGAGTCATCATCCAGGGAAGCCGTCCGGCTTTCGGGTCAAACGGATTCTTGGAAACGGAAATCTCTGGATCACGGAGTACACAATCACGTACCAGGGGCGCTCGGCATACACGGTGAGCATTATGCAGTTCCGCAACAGCAAGGTCGTCTACGAAACACAGTATTTCGCGGATCCCTTTGGGGCGTCGGCCTGGCGGAAGCAATGGGTTCAGCCGATCGCGTGACGCCGCAGCGGGGTCCGGGACCGTTGTCCGAGCCGAGAGTCTATTGTTGCGCCCTGCGTACTTTTGACAGTAGCCGAGGGGGTCCGACAGCCCCATACTTCGCCCAACTGCAACCTCCGGGAGGATACGGCACGCACCACCACTGACCCAAGGAAAATGGCCCTTCTAGGCCAATTTTGTTCTCCGGGTCGACCGGATCCTCTTCCTCTTGCAGTTCGCAACTTTGGGCTTAGTCCCACGTCCTTTCAGGGAGACATGCGTATGCCTGCCGCAGGGATTGCTACCGTGTCCGTCAGCTTGAGATCACAATTTTTGGATGGTTTGATTCCCGGCCAGCGCAAGGCGATATTGGGAGCCGCAACACAACGCCGTTTCACCGCCAAATCTGTGATCACAAACCAGGGCCACCCTGCCGAACAGCTTTTCCTGTTGACGAAGGGACTCGTCAGATTTTTCTTTGTTACGGGTGAGGGAAGGAAGCTTCTCTTTCAGTGGATTGGACCAGGAGACCTGTTCGGAGGCCGGGCGGTGCTGTCGAGCCCTTCATCTTATCTCTTGAGCACAGAAACAGTGACGGACAGCACGGTGTTGGTGTGGAATCGCGCGACTGTCCGGGGCTTCGTGTCGCAGTATCCCAAGCTGCTGGAGAACGCGCTGTTAACGGCGTCAGACTACTTGGCTTGGAATCTCACGGCCCACATGGGTTTAGCTTGCCGCACCGCCCGGCAGCGGGTTGCCCAAGTGCTTGTTACTCTTATCCGAACCGTCGGGCAGAAGGTTGAAGGGGGTATCGCCCTTCAAATTACAAACGAGGAATTGGCGAACGCGTCGAACGTTACGCCGTTTACCGCAAGCCGGCTGATGAGCGAGTGGCAGCGCGACCGTGCCATCGTCAAACGGCGAGGTGAAGTTCTGGTCCGGTCGCAGGAGCGCCTGCTCTTGCATCTGGTGTAACTGCGCGTTAAGTTAATTTGTCTGTCCCCGCCGTTGGTGTTTCCCTGATTGCGCTTGGTCAAGTTCAAGGTTGCTTTAGGGCAACGACGGCATCGTTCTCCGATGCCATGCTATTCCTTCATCAATCGGTTCAATAACCAAGGTTCGTCAACTTGGTATTGAACATCAGACTGGAGAGGCCATCAACAATCAGTCCGTGATTCGAGTTCTTTTGGTGGATGATTTCGCCGATTGGCGCAACGCGGTGCTTGCGAAGTTCCGAAAGTATCCAAGATTGCAGGTTGTTGGCTATGCGGCTGACGGAGTTGAAGCGGTTCTGCGGGCGAAGGAACTGCAGCCTGATCTGATTCTGTTGGACATCGGGCTCCCAAAGCTGAATGGGATTGGAGCGGCACGAGAAATACGTAAGATCTCAATCGAATCGAAAATTGTTTTTTTGAGTCAGCAGGTTGATCCAGATATCGTGCGGGCGGCGATCGGTGCGGGGGGGCACGGCTACGTTGTTAAGTCGGATGCTGAGGGCGACCTATTTGCTGCTGTGCAGGCGGTGATGCTCGGGAAAAAGTTTGTGAGCCGCAGCCTGGCGGATCACGACATCTAGGATTCGATAGCGCGACTGAAAGAGGACAGGACGCCCAGTGCCCCTGTTCGTTCCTTGTCTCACCGATGAAGAAAGTTTGTGATGCCAGCCTATTTCAGAATCGAGAAAAATAAACGACTGGTGATGAGTACTCTCTCAGGCGTCTTCACCATAGCCGACGGACTGGCGCATCAAGAGAAACTCCTGAAGGACCCTGAGTTTGACCCCAACTTTTCTGAATTGGTAGACTGCACCCACATCACTAAGCTGGAACTCGGGCCTGATGATGTGCGCAGGCTGGCCCAAAGATCCATATTCTCTCCCGATTCACGCCGGGCCATCCTGGTGAACAACGATCTGGTATTCGGATTCGCAAGGATGTTTGCCATGTTTCGTGAGGTGTCTGGCGAAAAAGGTGTCCGGATATTTCGTGATCTTGATGAAGCACTTTACTGGGTTCTTCCCGAGAACACAGGCACCTGAGTAACTTCTCCGCCCGCGACTGATCGGCCATTATAAAACAGAGAGAAGATATGTCGGCGGATATAGGTCAGAAATCGCCCGTGGCCGTGGTCCCGCAATTTTAAATAGGAGAAGTTCCGTCGGATGCCGGGCCAGCGAAGAGGATGAGATTCTCATCTGGGTCCGAGAGTATGAAGGTTTCGGCGCCCCATGGCTCCTGTTTAAGTGCCTGATGGAAGAAAACTCCTGCAGCCTGATAAGTCAGAAACAGTTGTTTGATTTCGTTTGCAGTGGCGACCGTGATGGAAGCGGAGAGCAGGTGTTCGCGCTTTCGGAGGTCGCCGACGAATACAGGTTCGAAGACCAGCCGCAACGCGAGCCGTGCATTGTCGCGGACGACCTGCGCGTAGAATGGCGGATCGCCATAGATGAATTCGACGGCGAAACCGAGCTTGCTTGTATAGAAATCACAGGAACGCTGGATGTCGGCAACGAAGAGTTGTGCCGAGATTGAGCTGAAAATGGGACGCGGCGTCGTCTGCCTGCCTTCATCGGTCATGCCATCTGCTCCTTATTTGAGCGCCTGCTGCGGGGTGTCTGGGGCACCGGACACCCGCCGCGTTATTTTGAATTGAGATTACTGGATAAGTCCACTTCCCCCATGGATCGAGAAGGATTCGGAAATACTGATCCTTACCCAGGCCACCCGGAAAAATTACCGTTCCAAATTTGCGGCGGACGGCGCATCATGGTGACTGCCCGGTCCCAGGAAGAGCTGGGATGAAGAGAATCGCTTTGCTGCTACCGCTGCTTTTGGGGTTTGCAGCAGGTCCTGCCGCTACCCAAGACGTAAGCTACAACTTCGACCAAGACACGGATTTCTCCAAATTCAACAGCTATAAGTGGGTAGACATCAAGAGCGTGCAGCAGGTCGACTACGCCACCACTCGGCAAATCACCAAGGTGATTGACGCCGAGCTGGCCAAAAAAGGCCTGCTCAAAACAGATTCGGACCACGCCGACCTCTACATCGGTTACCAGACGGCCCTCAGCAGGCAGACAGCGTGGATGGCGTATCGCGACGGCTGGGGCTACGGCCCGGGGTGGGGCGGCGGATTGGCCACCCTGTCCGAGGCGTCCATCCACGCCGGTGAGCTTGACCTGGACATGTACGCGGCAACAGAGAAAAAACTGGTGTGGCGCGGCGCCGTGTCGAACGCGGTCGATCTCAATCTAAATCTCGAAGGAAGTGAGAAGAATATCCAGAAGTTCGCGGAGAAGCTGCTGAAGAATTATCCGCCGAACGCCCTAAGCGCCGATCGCCAGCGCGAACTGAATGACAAGCGACACCTCCCCGGTAATCGCAATCTTCATGCTGCTGCTCACTGTTTTTCCTGTCCTCTTGGAAACATCGGTGTGCTTCTTCGCGTGCTACCGCGAAATCGAGAGCGACATGATTAGGTGGCAACGTTTAAGGATGAGTTGTGTGAATTTGGTGGACGAGACCGGGATCGAACCGGCGACCTCATCGTTGCGAACGATGCGCTCTCCCAGCTGAGCTACTCGCCCACGAGTAGCAACCTTTTAAATGTTAGCAGAGGATTGGAGAAGATTCCAACGGGAGGGAAAATTGATTTGTCATGGCAGACAGGTCGCGCACAAGAACCGACCTGAAGGTCGGCCACTACAAAGGCTGGTGCAGGGCCACCCTTCCTTCGTCAGGGCAGGCTCTAAAGGTGGCCGCTACGGTTGGTCGTGGTTGGAGCCGTTGCGCTGGGCTACTACTTTGCGCGCGTTTTCGTAGAGGGCGCGAGCCTGGGGGATGGAGTCTACGGCCTTTTGGACTTGGGGATCGGCGGCGAGTAGAACCTTGTCGCCTTCCTGGGTGCCGTAGGCGGACATGAAAACTTCCTGTTTAATCTTGCGCTTGATCCAGTCGAGGTTGTCGGAGAACTCGACTTCGGTGTACTTCACGTTGTGTTTCGTGAGGTAGGCGCGGAATTCGCGCAGGACGTTGTCGTCGACTTCAAAGCTGTGCGTGATGGCGGGCTTGGTGCCGAGGTAGTAGCGCGTGAAGCCGGCTACGCCCTGTTCGGCTGGGTAGAGGACATCGGCGCGGAAAAGCGTTTCCTGGAACTTGTCGTACTTGGGTGCGGCGACGATGATATCCGGCGTGATGCCGCCGCCACCGGTGACCTGGCGGCCGCTGTCGGTCTGGCGGATTTCCGTCGGGTGATCGGGGACTTTGCGCTCGTAGTGATATTCGTAGAGAGAGATGGATTTGTAGTCGCGCTGGATCAAGCGGCCGCTGGGGGTGTAATAACGAGCTGTGGTGAGAGCGAGACCCGTGTTTTCAGAGAGCGGCTGGACGGTCTGAACGAGACCCTTGCCGAAAGTGGTTTCGCCGACGACCAGGCCGCGGTCGTGATCCTGAATGGCGCCAGCGACGATTTCGGCAGCGGAGGCGGAGTTGTTGTTGACCAGGACGACGAGAGGCACGGTCATGCCCTGGTTGCCGCGGATGGCGGTGAAGCGGCGCTCCGGCGCGCTGCGGCCGTGATAGGAAACGATGATTTGGTTCTTTTCGAGGAACATGTCGCCGACGGCGACAGCTTCATTCAGAAGGCCGCCGGGATTGCCGCGAAGGTCAAGCACGAGACCGTCGAGAGAATTGGCGCCGAGTTGCTTGAGGGCGTCGGCAATTTCGCGATCCGTGGTTTCGTTGAACTGGTTCAGGCGCATGTAGCCCACGCCGGGCTTCAGCATGGTGACGATGTCAACGGAGTGGCGGGGAATTTCGTCGCGCGTAACGGTGAAGACGAGGGGCTCGGTGAAGCCTTCGCGGGTGACGGTGATTTTTACGATGGTGCCCTTGGGGCCTTTGAGAAGATCGGCGACTTCGCTGGTGGTCAGGCCGTCGGTGGACTTTTCGTCAACCTTGGCGATGATGTCGCCCGGGCGGAGGCCGGCGTTGTAAGCGGGTGCGCCGACGTAGGGGGACATGACTACCGTGTGGTTTTCGCGGGGAGCGACGACCATACCTACGCCGTAATACTTGCCGCGCTGATCTTCGCGGAGAAGGGCGAACTGGCGGGCGTCAAAGAAATTCGAGTGGGGATCGAGCATCCGAAGCATGCCGGGGATGGCGCCCTGGTAGACAGCCTTGTCGGCGTCAACCGGCTCGGCGTAATTGGCCTGGACTACGGACAGGACGCTGGTGAAGTCGCGGACGGCGGTTTGATAGTCGTCCGTGTTGGCGGTGGTGGCGCGGACGGAGGGGCCGTAGAAGCCCCCGAGGACGCCGGAGATGAGGAGGACTACAACTACCAGGATTAGGCCACGACGTTCAGGATTCATGGACACCTCGCCCTTTTTGGAAAGCCCAGTATAACATGCAAAACGGAAGTCTCGTTTGACACGATTGGCTGCCCTTTCTATGATGCAGACAGGGCGCCTTACGGCGCTTTTTACCCATGCTCAGCGTACCGCACATGATTGTGGTGTTTCTGGTGGTACTGGTGGTCTTTGGCCCCCAGAAACTGCCGGAATTGGCGCGGAGCCTGGGCAAGTTGATGGCGGAATTCCGCAAGGCTTCAACGGATTTCAAGGGTGCGTTTGAGGAAGAGATGCGGGACCTGGAGCGCCAGGCACGCGTTGCGGAGCTGCGGAAGAAGAATGCCGAGGCAGAAGCCGCCGAAGCGAAGGCGAAAGGCCTGGAATCGCCGGCGGCGTCGAGCGCGACCTCTGGCACGGAAACCCTCCCGGAAGCGGCGGCGGATTACCCGGCTGGGGAAGGACCCGTGGTGAAGCCGGAAGCCGAAGCTATACCTAGATTAGACGCGTCGAACGGCGAAAGCGTGGCTCCAGCCGCGGAATCCCCGAACACAGAGTTGAAGAGCGAAAGAAGCCCGAGCGAACCTCCCCCCTCCCATGACCAACAGCAGCCAGCCTGACAATTCCATCGCGGCACGACTGGAAGAGAGCGGCGGACAGATGACTTTTTTTGAGCATCTGTCTGAACTGCGGAAGCGGATTATCAATTCGCTGTACGCGATCGGGATCGGGGCGTTTGTTGGGGTCTATATCGCGCCAAAAGTAATCCACTTTATCAACGAGCCGATGCAGAAGGCGCTGGTGGCGGCGGGGTATTCGGACAAGCTGTATTACAACCATCCGGCGGGAGCGGTAAACCTGGTCATCACGCTGGGTGTGTATATCGGGCTGGTGCTGGCGTCCCCTGTGGTGCTGTACCAGATATGGTTGTTTGTGGCGCCGGCTTTGTACAAACACGAACGAAGCGCGGTGACCGGATTTCTGTTTTCGACGGTTTTCCTGTTTCTGGCGGGGATTGCGTTCGGATATTTTATAACGCTGCCGTACATATTGAAGTTTCTGGTGAGTTTCCAAAACTTTGGCGGGACGGTGGCGCCGCTGCTGAGCATCAACGAGTATTTCGATCTGATCCTGATGATTTTGCTGGGACTGGGGCTGGTGTTTGAACTGCCGATCCTGATTTTCTTTTTGACGTTGTTTGGAATTGTGACGCCGACGTTTTTGTGGAAGAACTTCCGGTACGCGATTCTGATTATTGCGGTGGTGGCGGCGATTATTACGCCGACGCCTGATGCGACGACGATGCTGATATTCATGGCGCCGATGGTGGGGTTGTATTTTGTGGGGATCGCGGTTTCCGCGGTGGTGGTGAGGAAGAAGAGGAAACGCCTGGAGGCGGAAACTGCCGATAACTCGAAATTGGAAAATGGAAAATAGTAAATCGTGAAGAGGGAAAACATCGCGGAGGCGCCGTTCGCGAGATTCGCTCAGGGCAGGCGTGGATTCGCAGAGGGGAAGAGGGGCGGGGAAAAGATGGAGGCATTTGGATTGGCGCGGGTGACGGTGTTGGCGATGGCGGGGGCTATGGCGTTGGGGTGCAACTCTGGTTCAAACGCTTCCAGCACCAACATGAATTCGAATCCGGCGCAGCCGCCCTTTATGAGCGCCGTGGCTGGCCCGCCGCCAAAGGCTGCGGATGAGGCGCCGCCCGCGGAGAAGACCGGCGGGTTCGATGGGAAGCGCGCTTACGAGCAGGTGGTGAAGCAGTTGAGCTATGGGCCGCGTCCGGCGGGTTCGGCTGCGCTGGCCAAGCTGCAGGATTACCTGGAAGCCGAGTTGAAATCTTACGGCTGCACGGTGGAGGCGGATTCGTTTTCGGCGGACACTCCGGCAGGCCGGCTGCCGATGAAGAATTTCCTGGTGAAGATTTCCGGGCAGAAGCCGGGAATTATTTTGCTGGGGACGCACTACGATACGAAGCGGCTGGAGAATTTTGTGGGCGCGGACGATGCGGGGTCGTCGACAGGGGTGATGCTGGAGATTGCTAGGGTGCTGTGCGCGCAGAAACAGCCGCGGAAGTATGCGGTGTGGATTGCATTTTTTGACGCGGAAGAGGCGGTGAACCGCGAATGGCAGGATCCGGATAACCGATATGGAAGCCGGCAGATGGCGGCCCGGTTGGCGGCCAGCGGTGACCTGAAGAACGTGAAGGCGTTCCTCCTGGCGGACATTGTCGGGGGGAAGACGCCGCACTTCAAGCGCGATGGAGACTCCACGAAGTGGCTAAAGGATCTTGTCTGGCAAGTGGCGGCCAGGTTGGGATATGGAGAGGTGTTTGTGAACGCGCCAACCAATTTTGGGGGAGACGATCATTTTTCGTTCACAGCGCGCAAGGTGCCTTCGGTGGACATCATGGACCTGGACACGCAGAACGATGTGCCGTACTGGCATACGCCCGAGGATACGATCGACAAGATCAGTCCGAAGACGCTGGCGATCGTGGGGCATACTATCCTTGAATCCGTCCAGGAATTGCAGAAGAAATAGTTTTGTAGATCAGGCCTTTCAGGCCTGACGGTTTTCGATCCCAGGACACAATTTTGCTCTCGGTATGGAAACCCTCACCCCTGAAGGGGTGAGCTACAGGGTTGCCGGAAGCGGCCCCGGTCTGTCAGATCGTCAAGCGATGTCAGGGTTTAACGTTAGCCTTCGCGCCCCGTTCGATTGCCAAGAGCAAGCCGGCGGATGGGAATCTTTCCTTCATCGCATTAATGAGGCTATCCGGGTCTTTGGCTTGCTTGAGTTCCTCGTCAAAAGCTAATAAGTAGTTTTCCGTAAAATCTATTGCGGTACTCGTGTCAAGAGGAGCTCCAACCTTGCTATGGCCGGGGATAACAACCGAGGGCTTCAATTCTCTGATTTTATTTATTGAGTTCAACCATCTCGCTCTGGCTTTTGTGTCTGTTTCTGCGGTGTAAACGTGCATGTTGTTGAAGAGAACGTCACCGCTAATGAGAATTCTCTGTTCAGGAATCCAAAGCATGGTGTTTTCATCGGTATCGCCTTGGACGTTTTTGAGGAGCTCTATTTTTGAGTTCTCAAATTCAATAAAGTTGCCATCGAATTTTTCGATAGCGACAACGCTGGAGGTTGCATCTGAACCCAGGATCTTTTTCCATTTATCTAGTTTCTCTTGATAGACCTTGTTGATTCGATCCGTTACCGCAGAATTCGCGATAATCCTCACTCCCGGGTACGCCTCCTTAAAAACCTCGAGACCAAGAAAGTGATCGGCGTGCTCATGGGTAATGTAGATGATAGAGAGCGGTTTTTTAGTCTCTTTGATTTCCTGTAATACTTTTTCAGCACTAGTTTTTGATAACTGCGCATCGACCAGCATCACTTCGCGGGTTCCCTCGACGATGACGGAATTGGTCCAAAACTGATCGTCGGGAGAGGTGAACACCTTGAGTGAAAAACCTTGCTGACCACGCGCAAATGCTGACGGCCACGAAATTAGGAACAAGAGAGTGACCAAGGCTGAACAAACTGCAAGGCGCTCCATAGATTCTCCTGCTTGATTATTCGGCACCAAAACAGGATTCTCTCTCCCTTTGAGGAAAAGTCATAGCCGGTATGTCCCGGGGCATGTCCAAGCAACCGGGAAAAGCAGATCCGCGGAGGTATGGGCGACTTCATGAACCCAAGACGCTTCCCAAATATAGGGTCAGCGCCTTCTTGAATTCAGCCACAATCAAGTCTTTCCCTTTATCGTCCGCTTCTCCATAGAGTTTCTTCAAGCCTCGGACCATCTCGAGAGTCACGTTCGCAGCCAGCACTGCTCGTTCGTCTGAAAGGGATGGGTTCTTTGCTCGGAAGGCATTCGCGATGTTGGCTCGCAAGACTCTCTTCGCAGCGG
>Ga0210389_10000206_pt1 | contig 61721 bp, 65 predicted proteins | sample IncBWH28OmetaG_FD_160127 | JGI IMG/M metagenome (GOLD analysis project Ga0210389, IMG submission 160127) | Forest soil microbial communities from Barre Woods Harvard Forest LTER site, Petersham, Massachusetts, United States - Inc-BW-H-28-O ... | reverse complement strand
GCGGCCGTCTCGCTGGCCCGATGACCATAGCGGAGGGTCATGACAGGTAAAGAGAATCTCCAGCAGGCCGCCGAACGCATTTGCCACGCCTGGGACGAGGCGCTCAGCAACGACGATGTGTAGGCACTGCTTGTGCTTCATGCTCCCGACGCCGTTTTGGAGAGCCCGGCGGAGCCGCTAACGATGGGTACCGAAACCGGGGTATGCCGCGGACACGACAAAGTGCGGCCGTCGCTTGAGCAGGTTGCCGCACGCAAGCCGCCGTTGCGCACCTACTTCCGGACCGGCTTCCTCACCGATGGCGAGCGGACAATCATATTCGAGTGTCCGCGCGTGACACCCGAAGGCGAACAGATGGATTTCGTCGAGGTCATCCAGGACGACGCGTACCACAAGTAGCCAACCCCAGGTGATCCCGCAACGTCGTGCCCGCATACCCGGTGCGGAACGCGCCGCGCTCCTGCAACAGCGGCACCACCGTATCGACGAATTCGTCCAAGCCGTGCGGTGTCAGGTGCGGCACCAAGATGAACCCGTCGCACGCGTCCGCCTGGACATACCGGTCGATCTCCTCGGCGATCTGCGCGGCGGTTCCGACGAACTGCTGCCGACTGGTGACCGCGATGACCAGTTCGCGGATGGACAGCCGCTCCGCTTCGGCGCGTTCGCGCCAGCGGCGGGCCACCTCGGCCGGATCGCCGTGCCGTACCCGGCCCTGGGTGATGCCGGTGTCGCCGGCCGGATCGGTGTCGGGTAGCGGCCCATCAGGGTCGTGGTCCGACAGGTCGCGACCCCACACCTGCTCGAGCATCGCGATCGCCGTCGCACCGCTCACCTGCTGATACCGGATGTGCCGCGCCTTGTCCTCCGCCTCGCCAAAAGTGTCACCGATGACGAACGTCGCGGCCGGAAAAACCTTGAGCTGGTCAGGGTCTCGACCATAGGACTGAGCCTGGCCCTTGACGTCGGCATAGTAGCGCTGCCCGTCTTCCAGCGACGAGTGCAGGGTGAACAGGGCATCGGCGTGGCGTGCGCCGAACGCGCGGCCCTCGGCGGAGTCGCCGGCCTGCAACAGCACCGGATGGCCCTGCGGCCCCGCGGGCAGTGTCGCGAACCCACGCACGCCGAACTGCGGACCCGAGTGTTGGATGCTGCGGATCCGGTCCGGATCGACGTAGACCCCCGCTTCCGCGTCGGCCAGCACGGCCTCGGCTTCCCAGCTATCCCAGAATTGACGGGCGACAGTGAGGAACTCGTCGGCCCGCAGGTACCGGTCAGCATGGTCGAGGAAGCCTCCGCGCCGGAAGTTGGCGCCGGTGAAAGCGTCCGACGAGGTGACCATGTTCCAGCCGGCACGGCCACCGGACAGATGATCAAGCGTCGCGAATTGCCTTGCCACTTCAAATGGTTCGTTGAAGGTGGTGTTGATCGTCCCGGTCAGCCCGATCCGCTCGGTGACGCCGGCCAGGGCCGCCAGCACGGTGAAGGTGTCCGGCCGGCCCACCACGTCCAGGTCGTGGATCCGGCCGCGATGCTCACGCAGGCGCAGTCCCTCGGCCAGAAAGAAGAAGTCGAACAATCCGCGCTCGGCGGTGCGGGCGAGGTGGACGAACGAGTCGAATTCGATCTGGCTGCCCGAGCAAGGATCGGTCCACACGGTCGTGTTGTTGACACCCGGGAAGTGGGCCGCCAGGTGAATCGGCTTGCGGTGCTTGCCCTCTCGGATGTTCATCCGGCGCACCCTTCCAGCCCCCATCGTTTGGCGATCAGCTCGTGTGAGCGCAACCGGTCCTCGTGCCGATAGGTCACCGAGGTGATGACAAGTTCGTCGGCGCGGGTAGCGCGCTGCAACGTCTCCAACCGCTCGGCGACCTCATCCGGGTTGCCGACGAATTGCGTTGCTATCCGGTCCTCTACCACCGCCAGCTGCTCGTCGGTCAGCGCCGGGCAATCGTCGGGGTCGGGATAGGGGATGGCGCCGTCGCCGGCCCGGATCGAATACACCCATTGGCCGTAGCTGGACGCCAAGTGTCGAGCGGTCGCCGTGTCATCGGCGACCACGATGTCGGCCGACACCACGACATAGGGCCGCGGCAGCGTAGCCGACGGGACGAAGGCGTCTCGGTAAGCATCGATAGCTTCCAGTGCGGTCGACGGCGTGATGTGATAACTGGCGACAAACGGCAGTCCCAGGGCTCCCGCCACCTTGGCACTCTGCCCCTTGCTGCTGCCGAAGATCCACGGCGTCAAGGCGGCGCCTTCACCGGGCACCGCATGTAGGTCGAAGCCGTCGACCTGATAGGTGCCGGCCAGCATGGCGATGATGTCGCAGAGCTGCTCGGCGAAGTCGGGCGCGACGGCTTCCGGCTGCTGAAGGATCGACATGGTCGCCTTTACCCGGCCGCTGCCCAGTAACCCGCGCAGATCGAATGGCGGCGGGACCACCACGCCGTCGATTTCGCGCCATTCGCGCGGCGGTTCCGGCCTTGGAGGTCGGGGCGCTTTCGGCTTCGTGATGCGCCGTTGTGCGGATCGGCCCAGGCCGAGATCGATGCGGCCGGGGTGAAAGGCATCGAGCATGCCGAAACTCTCAACCACCGCGGCGGCGGTGGTGTGACTCAGCTGGACGGCGGCCGAACCCACCCGAATCCTGTTGGTAGCCGCCGCGATCTGTCCGATCAGCACGGCCGGTGACGCGCTTGCCACGGCGACGAAGTGATGCTCGGCGATCCAGAAACGTCGGTAGCCCCACTGTTCGGCGTGCTGGGCCAGCTCGATGGTGTTGCGCAAGGCCGTCGCCGGATCACTTCCGGCGCTGATCGGCACCAAGTCCAGGATGGACAGCGGCACCCCGGTCATTGATTCACCGCCGCATAACGGTTGGGTGCCACCGGCAGACCGAGCCGTGCGCGCAGCGACTCGCCGTCCCGATAGCCGGTGCGGAATTGCCCGGCCCGCTGCAGCAGCGGCACCACCTCGTCGACGATCGCCTGCAGATCGGTGGCGTTGACGGCCGGGCGCAGGCGTGCGCCGTCGATGCCAAGGCGCTGCCAGCCAAGCAGCATATCCGCCAACTCTCTTGCGCTGCCGGCGAATACCAGCGCGTCGGATCGGAAGTCGGCCTCGCCGTTGAACGAAACCACCACGTCGGCAAACACTTTCAGCTCACGACCACCGGCCGCGCGTACCTCATCGAGGATGCTGCGCACTGCAGCGTCGTCGGTGGGCGTGATGAACACGACATCGGCGCTGGCCGCGGCGAATTCATAGACCGGGCCGGCGTGCGCCAGCGCGGCCACCACCGGCTGGCCCTGTGGCGGCCGCGGGGTGATCGACGGTCCCTTGACCGAGAAGTACTTTCCGGTGAAGTCGACGTAGTGCAGTTTGTCCCTGTCGACGTAGCGCCCGGTGGTCACGTCGCGGATCACCGCGTCGTCCTCCCAGCTGTCCCACAACCTGCGTACCACTTCGACGTAGTCTCGGGCCTCGTCAAACAAGTTGTCTTGAGAACCATCCCGGCGGCCGAATAGGGCTGCTTCGTGCGCCGTCACGCTGACCCGTGCCTGCCAGCCCGCCCGGCCGTGCGAAACATAGTCAAGGGTGGCAATGGCTTTAGAGGTGTGAAAGGGCTCGGTGTGGGTGACGGTGGCCACCGGAATCAGCCCGATGTGCCGTGTCGAGGGCGCGATACGGGCCGCGACCAGCACGGCGTCGGCGCGACCGGCCAACCGTCGCGGATCGATCCGCTCGCGGCGGCCGGGTTGCGGCATCAGGGTGTCGTCGATGGTGAGGAAGTCGAGCAGGCCGCGCTCGGCGGTGCCCGCAAGCTCGGCCCAGTAGCGGCCACTGAGCACAGACGGGACGTCCGGCTCGGATGCCGGCGTGGCCCGCCATGCCTGCGGGTGCCAGCCGTACCCGTCCAGCGCGACGGCCAGATGCAAGTGACCGGTCATGCGAGCCACTTCTCGAACGCGATCGGAAAAACCGGACCCACGCTGGGCAGCGGCCCGGGCAGTCGGGTGTATCCGACAGCCTGATACAGCTCCTCGGCCTCGGGCTGGCGATCGCCGGTCATCAGGTAGACCTTCCGGTAGCCGCGCGCTGCGATCTCGGCCTCCAACGCAGCCAACAGCATCATCGCGAATCCGCGGCGGCGATGAGCACTGTCCGTCCAGACTCTCTTGAGTTCGGCGGTCTCAGCGTCAAATCGCCGAAACCCACCGCCGGTAACAGGCTGGCCATCCAACAACCCGATCAGCATGCCGCCGTCGGGCGGAGCGAACTCGTCGTCCGGGTTGTCCTTCAACCACGCCAGCACCGTTGGGGGGGTGCTGCCGTAGCGATGCGCGTACTCGACCGCTAACTCCTCCAGCAGTGGCTGAGCCAGCGCGTCTTTTAAGGCGGCCGGTACAAACTGCAGCTGGGATCGGGACATCACCTAATTTTCTAACGCGCCTCACGCCCACGCATTCCAGCCGGAGTTAAACCCGGGTCGCGGTGACGTAACGCGGGATGTTCACCGCGTCAACAGCGCCGCCGCGCCAGAGCCTGCCCACGCCGGTGGCGGCGAACAAATCAGCGACGTTACTCTCGACCGTCTCCCAGCCCTTGGCCTCTAGATACTCGGGAACATTTCGGTATTCGCCGGGGTAAGTCAGGCTGGCCAGGCCGACGTCCAGGCCGTGTTGCCGCCAGTCGTCGACAAACGCCCGCCCCGCCTCTAGCTGCGCAGAGGTCCAAGTGGGCATGTGATCGGCGGCGAACCGGCTGCCGGCGGCGCTCACCGCCGTGACACCGTCCAGTAGCCGATTCTGTGCTTCGGGCGGTAAGTACCCGACCAGCAGTTGCTCGGCGATCCACACCGTGGGCTGCGTGTCGTCGAAACCGACCCGCCGCAGCGCCGCCAGCCAATCCTGACGAAGATCGATGCCAATCGCGCAACGGTTAGCCGACAGCTTGGCGCCAAGCGCGCGCAGCACCCGAGTCTTGAAATCCATGACTTCCGGCTGATCGATCTCATACACCGTTGTCCCAGGTGGCCACCACAGCCGATAAGGCCGAGTGTCCAAACCGGACGCCAGGATCACCGTCTGGCGAATGCCCACTCGCCCGGCGCGGGCGAGGAATTCGTCCAAGAACCGAGTGTGCGTCGCGAGGATATCCATGAGTCCGGTCACCACGGGGTCGCCGCCGCCATCCCCGTACACCTCGTTCTGGACTACCTGGGTGAGGTACTGCACCCCTGCGGCGCGAACCAGCGGCTCGGCAAACGGATCGTTGATCAGCCCTTTTTTGGTGGCCACCGCCCTGGCGGCCGCGCCGAATGTCGCGGTCATTCCAACGCCGGTGGCCGGATCCCAGGTGTCGTCGCCTCTCCGTACCATCTGCACCCAACGTCAGACGTCAGAGCGGCGTCGCTGCGTGAGCCCTCTGAGCCCTATGCCCGCTCGCCAACCAAGCAGCAGTGCCGCGGTGACCGACGATGCCACCACGACGAAACTCGCTGCCACACCCGCCGAAGTGGCTTTGCGCAACAGCATGCCGACCACCACGGTGCACAGCCAGACGGCCACCCCGGTGGGGACCACAGCCGTGGGGCGCCGCCAACCGCGGGACGTCAGCCAGCCAGTGACGGTTCCAGTGAGAAAGGGCCATGCGGTGGACGCGACGCCGCTGATGCTGAGTCCTTCGGCGTGGCTGCGGCGTCCAACAGCGCAGAACACGAGCACGGCGATGACGTCTGTGGCCAGCCAGGCCAGCCACGCCGGTGCACGCCGCGATTGCATGCAGCAGACTATATTCGTCAGCAATGAATTCCTATTCATCCGCACGACTGGCGGTCGTGACCGGCGCCGGATCGGGTATCGGCAAGGCGATAGCGCTGGCCTTCGCCGCGCAGGGCGACCGGGTGGTCGCCGCAGACGTCGACGAGGCGGCGGCAGCGGCCACCGCCAAGGAGCAACCCGAGCTGATCACCGCGTTGCCGGTAGACGTCGCCCACCCCGCGCAGGTCGACATTTTGCGCGATAGGACACACGCTGAAGTGGGCGTGCCCAATATCGTTATCAACGCGGCCGGTTGGGACCGCACCGACCAATTCCTCAACGCCACACCGGAATTCGCGAGCAAGGTGGTGGCCATCAACTACCTGGGACCGGTGTATGTCTGCAGTGCGTTCCTGCCGGGAATGATCGAGGCGCACGCCGGTGGGCGCATCGTGAACCTGGCCAGTGACGCGGGTCGTGTCGGCAGCGCGGGCGAAACCATCTACGCCGGCGCCAAGGGTGGAGTCATCGCGTTGACCAAGTCGCTGGCCCGGGAAATGGCCCGCCACCAGATCACGGTCAATTGCGTGTGCCCGGGTCCCACCGACACGCCACTGTTTCACGCACAGCCCGAGAAGCTGAAAGAAGCTCTGGTCAAAGCGATCCCGTTCCGCCGGCTGGCCCGGCCCGAAGAGGTCGCCGCACCGGTGCTGTTCTTCGCGTCCGAGGCCGCGTCGTTCATCACCGGACAGGTGATCAGCGTCAGCGGCGGCCTCACTATGGCCGGCTAAGAGGCAGGTTGAAAATGAACACACAAGCACCACCCGCATTTGACCGATACGACCCACTCGGCCTGGACGCGTCTCTGTCCAGCGACGAGCTCGCGGTGCGCGACACCGTCAGAAAATTCTGCGCCGAAAATGTCACCCCGTACGTCGCGGAGTGGTTCGAGGCCGGCGACCTCCCGGTGGTGCGCGAACTCGGAAAGCAGTTCGGCGCGCTTGGCCTGCTCGGCATGCACCTACACGGCTACGGATGTGGCGGAGCCTCCGCCGTGCATTACGGCCTGGCCTGCGTGGAACTCGAGGCCGCCGACTCCGGTGTCCGGTCGATGGTCTCGGTGCAGGGGTCGCTGGCGATGTTCGCGATCTGGAACTTCGGTTCGGAGCAGCAGAAGCAGCAGTGGCTGCCCGGCATGGCCGCCGGTGACCTGCTGGGCTGCTTCGGGCTGACCGAGCCCGACGTGGGATCCGATCCCGGGGCGATGAAAACGCGGGCGCGGCGCGATGGCTCCGATTGGGTGATCAACGGCCGCAAGATGTGGATCACGAATGGGTCGGTCGCCGACGTCGCGGTCGTGTGGGCCGCCACCGATGACGGCGACGTCCAAGGGATTCGGGGCTTCCTCGTCCCGACCGACACCCCGGGCTTCACCGCCAACACCATTCACCACAAGCTGTCGCTGCGGGCGTCGATCACCAGCGAGTTGGTGCTCGACGACGTGCGGCTGCCCGCCGATGCGATGCTGCCCGAGGCAACAGGCCTTAAAGGCCCGCTGTCCTGCCTGTCCGAGGCGCGCTACGGAATTATCTGGGGATCGATGGGAGCGGCGCGGTCCGCCTGGCAGGCCGCACTGGATTACGCGATGCAGCGCACCCAGTTCGGCCGTCCGATCGCCGGATTCCAGTTGACCCAGGCAAAACTCGTCGACATGGCGGTCGAATTGCACAAGGGCCAGCTGCTGTCGCTGCATCTGGGCCGCCTCAAGGACAGCGCAGGGCTGCGCCCCGAGCAAGTCAGCTTCGGTAAATTGAATAACACTCGTGAGGCGATCAAGATCTGCCGAACCGCCCGAACGATACTGGGCGGCAACGGGATATCGCTGGAGTACCCGGTTATCCGGCACATGGTCAACCTGGAATCGGTGCTGACCTATGAGGGCACACCCGAGATGCACCAGCTCGTACTCGGTCAGGCGTTCACCGGCAGCGACGCATTCCGCTGACGGGAGTGCTTGAGCGGTCGTGCCAACCGACCCCGCCAAGGCGGACACCGTGATGCGGGTGGTGCATGACTTCATGGCGCAGGCTCATCTCAAGGCAGTGATCGTTCAGGTGACCGTCGACGGGAAGGAGATCGTGACGCAGGCCGTCGGCGACTCGATAACCGGTGTGCCCGCCACCACCGACATGCACTTCCGCAACGGTGCGGTCGCGATTTCCTACGTGTCGACGTTGCTGCTCAAGCTGGTCGACCAGAAGAGGGTGAGCCTCGACGACAGGTTGTCCAAGTGGTTGCCGGACTTCCCGCACTCCGAACGCATCACGCTGGGTCAACTAGCACAAATGACGTCCCGCTACCCCGACTACATACTCGGCAACGATGCATTCGACAACTTGTTCTATGCTAACCAGTTCCGGCAGTGGATAACTCAAGACATCCTTGCCCAGATACCCTCGCGACCACTGCTTTACGACCCGGGGACAAACTGGAACTACGCGCACACCAATTATGTGCTGTTGGGTTCGGCGCTTGAGAAGGCCACCGGCCAAGACATGCCAACGCTGCTGCGCAACGAGGTCCTTGGTCCGCTGGGCCTGAAAGCCACCGCCAACTCCGATACTCCCGCCATCCCCCAACACGCGCTACACGCATTCAGCTCCGAACGACGCCAATCCCTGAAAATTCCTGCCGGAACACCATTTTACGAAGAATCCACGTACTGGAATCCGTCCTGGACCATCACACACGGCGCCATTCAGACGACCAACATCTGTGACTTGGAGGCCACCGCCGTCGGCATCGGATCGGGCAAGCTGCTCTGGCCGGATTCATACAAGAAAATGGTGTCGACCGAGCTGCGCGGCAAAACACACGCGCAATCGGACTGCCCCACGACATGCTTCGAGCAAAACGACGGCTACACCTACGGGCTCGGGATCGTCATATCCGGCGATTGGCTGATGCAGAATCCAATGATGGCTGGCTACGCCGGCGTGGAGGCGTATCTGCCGGCACAAAAGGCTGCGGTCGCCGTCGCGGTCACTTACGCTCCCGAGGCCTTCGATGGCCAGGGCAACTACAGTAATCAGGCCGACATACTGTTCCGCAAGATCGGTGCGGTGGTGGCGCCGAACAACGCCCCGCCCATGCCGCCAGGGAGGTAGCCATGGGATCTATCGCATACCGGATCGGTGCGTGCATCGCAGCGTGTTGCCTGTCCTCGGCCGCCGGAATGCCCCTGGCAGACGCCGACTCCGTCACGCTGCCCCCGATGGCATCCACCGGCGGCGGACCGGTCATCGGTGGCGGAGGCGCCGCACAACAGATGTCGCAGCAACTCAAGAGCCTGGGGGACGCAGGCGTCCAAGAGGTCGACGGCTCAGACGCGGCTCAATTCATCACGGCCGCAGCGGCTATCACTAACCGCGACCTCGCCTCCCCCTTCATGACGTTGCAGCGGGCGTTGTCATGCCAGACCAACAACGCCGGCTTTGGGGCGCGCGCCTACCGACGAAACGACGGGCAATGGGGCGGAGCGATGCTAGTCATCATCAAAAGCACGGTCCCCAACGCCGACGCGCTGACCGCCTGCGTCAAATCCGGTTGGCGCAGGCCCATGGCGGGAACGCTGACTTCGATGTGCGACAGTGGCTGGACCTACCCACCGCAGACGTTCCTCAACAAGGCGGGCGAGACTTACTACGTTTTGCTCGCCGGCACGGCCTCCGACTTCTGCGCCACGCTCAATGGAAACTACAAGACCAACGCGAGCGGGTGGCCGAACTAATCCCGGAGACAACCATGGCAGTTGCCGCTCGCCGGATTCATGTGAGCATGGCGGCCGGTGGGCTGTTTCTGGCGGCTTCGCTGGCCGGGATACCCACGGCCGGCGCCGACCCTACTGTTAGGCTGCCCGCGATGACATCCACCGGCGGTGGGCCGATCAAGCTGGTTAGCTTCAAGAGTCTCAACGTCTAAGAGGTCGACGGCTCGGGCGCGGCTCAATTCATCACGGCTGCAGCCATATTCTCCAACCGCGACCTCGCGACCGCATTCGTGTCGTTGCAGCGATTGTTGGGATGCCAAACAGACAAGGCCGGATTTGGGGCGCGCACCTACCGACACAACGACGGGCAGTGGGGCGGCGCGATGCTAGTCATCGCCAAGAGCGCTACCCAGAACCTCGACGCGCTGACCGGCTGCGTCAAGTCCGGCTGGCCTGGTCCGCGGCGGGCGGGCCAAATTCGATGTGCAACAGCGGCTGGACCCACCCCACATCCGGCGAAAACCACCGCCCCGAGACCTACTACATCTTGCTCGCCGGCACCGCCTCCGACTTCTGCGATATGCCCAACGGGAACTACCGCAACTACGTGACGCCGTGGCCGTGAGTGCGAGCGCCAGTATGTCCGGACGCACAATGACGCGACGGTCGAAGAGTCGTACGGTGGACATGCGCTGCGGAGATTGGTGAGACCTAACCAGAGGAGAACCATGACAGTCCATCGCGTCGTCATCATCGGAAGCGGATTCGGCGGCCTGAACGCGGCAAAGGCGCTCAAGCGGGCCGACGTCGAGATCACCCTGATCTCGAAGACCACCACCCATTTGTTCCAGCCATTGCTTTATCAGGTGGCCACCGGGATCTTGTCCGAAGGTGATATCGCCGCGACCACCAGGCTGATCCTCCGTAAACAGCAGAACGTCCGGGTCCTGCTGGGTGAGGTCAACGCCATCGACCTCAAGGCCAACACGGTGACGTCGAGGTTGATGGACATGCAGACGGTGACGCCGTTCGACAGTCTTATCGTTGCCGCCGGCGCCCAGCAGTCCTACTTCGGCAACGATCACTTCGCCACCTTCGCGCCCGGCATGAAGACGATCGACGATGCCCTGGAGCTGCGGGGCCGCATCCTCGGCGCGTTCGAGGCCGCCGAGGTCAGCACGGACCCGTCCGAGCGCGAACGCCGCCTGACCTTCGTCGTGGTCGGTGCCGGACCGACCGGCGTCGAGGTGGCCGGCCAGATCGTCGAACTCGCTGAGCGCACCCTGGCCGGTGCGTTCCGGACCATCAAGCCCAGCGAGTGCCGGGTGATCCTGCTCGACGCCGCGCCCGCGGTGTTGCCGCCGATGGGCCCGAAATTGGGTCTCAAGGCGCAACGGCGGCTGGAAAAGATGGGTGTCGAGGTCCAGCTCAACGCCATGGTCGCCGCCGTCGACTACAAGGGCCTCACGGTCAAGGAGAAGGACGGCACGCAGCGCCGCATCGAATGCGCGTGCAAGGTGTGGGCGGCCGGCGTCCAGGCCAGCCCGCTGGGCAAGATGATCGCCGAACAGTCCGACGGCACCGAAACCGACCGCGCCGGACGGGTGATCGTGGAGCCCGACCTGACCGTCAAGGGGCACCCGCAGGTCTTCGTCGTTGGTGATCTGATGTCCGTGCCGAACGTGCCTGGGATGGCGCAGGGCGCGATCCAGGGTGCGCACTACGCCACCACGGTGATCAAGCAGGCCGTGAAAGACCACGACGACCCGGCCAACCGCAAGCCGTTCAAGTACTTCGACAAGGGCAGCATGGCGACTATCTCCCGATACAGCGCCGTCGCACAGGTCGGCAAGCTGGAGTTCGCCGGCTTTTTCGCGTGGTTGGCGTGGCTGGTGCTGCACCTGTACTACCTGGTCGGCCACCGAAACCGCATCGCCGCCCTGTTCGCCTGGGGGATGTCCTTCCTGGGCCGCACTCGCGGGCAGATGGCAATCACCAGTCAGATGATCTACGCCAGGGTGGTGACGAGCATGATGGAGGCGCAGACACAAGGGGCGCTGGCCGCGGCCGAACGGGCGGAAGAGGCCGAGAAACAGGCGGCCGGTTAGCTCAGGGCCTGGTCGATATCGGCGATCAGATCGTCGGTGTTTTCCAGACCGACGGAGATGCGGATCACGCCGTCACCGAGGCCGATCGCGGCCCGACCCTCCGGGCCCATCGCCCGGTGAGTCGTGGTCGCCGGATGGGTGACAAGCGATTTGGCGTCACCGAGGTTGTTGGAAATATCGATCAGCCGCAGCTTGTCCAACACCTCGAAGGCCCGCTGCTTGGCGGTGTCTTCGGGGCCCTGGAGCTCGAAGGTGATCACCGTCCCGCCGCCGGACATCTGGCGCTTGGCCAGATCGTACTGCGGGTGCGACACCAAAAAGGGGTAGCGCACCCAGCCCACCGCCGGATGCCCCTCGAGAAACTCCGCGATCCGTTGCGCTGAAGAATTGCTGTGCTCAACCCGCACCGCCAGTGTCTCAAGGCCTTTCAGCAATACCCAGGCGTTGAACGCACTCAACGCCGGGCCGGTGTGCCGCATCAGCTTCTGCACCGGACCGTCGATGTACTCTTTGTCGCCGAGGATCGCGCCGCCCAGCACCCGACCCTGACCGTCGATGTGCTTGGTACCCGAGTACACCACCACGTCAACCCCAAGCGGGAAGCCCTGCTGCAGCAGTGGTGTGGCGAAAACGTTGTCCAGCACCACCTTTGCGCCTGCGGCATGAGCCAGCTCGGTCACTGCGGCGATATCCACCAGCGACTGCATCGGATTCGACGGCGTCTCGAAGAACACCGCCGCGGTGGGCACCGAGAGAGCCTGCTCCCATTGCGCGAGGTCGTCGCCGTCGACGAAGACGGTCTCCACGCCCCAACGCGGCAGGATCTCATTGCACACCACGAAACACGACCCGAACAGGCTGCGCGCGGCGACCAACCGGTCACCGGCGGCCAGCAGCGCACCCAGTGAGACAAACACCGCGGCCATGCCGCTCGCGGTGCCGAACGCCGCCGCGGCCCCCTCGATCAGCCGTAACCGTTCCTCGAACATGGTCACGGTGGGGTTGCCGTAGCGCGAGTAGACAAAGTGGTCCAGCTCGCCGGTGAACGACTTCTCCGCTACGGCCGCTGAGGGGTAGACGTAGCCGGACGTCAAATACATCGCCTCGGCGGTCTCTTCGAACCCGGACCGCAAAAGTCCGCCGCGCACACCGATGGTGGCCTGGCTGACGCCGTCGGGCAGCGCCTTCGGCGTGCGGACCGAACGGTCTTCGGTCATCCTTGCTTCCAGGGCAATCCGATCGCCCGCCAGCCGGTGTCACCGCGGTGACCTTCCGCATTGAGATTTCCCTCGAAACCGTCCAGCACGTTGTAGGACGGAGCGATGCCCGCGTCGGTCGCGAGCTCGGCGGCGCCGATGGAGCGGTTACCCGAGCGACACAGGAAGACCACCGGCCGTTCTCCCTGACCGACGCCTGCTGGCTGAACCTGGTCCTTCAGATCGGCGAGGAAGTTCTCGTTGCGCTTCCCGTCGGACGTGTTCCACTCGATGTACAACACCTCACGGCCAAGGCTCGACAAGTCGGGCACCCCGACGAACCGCCATTCGGCGTCGGTGCGCACGTCGACCAGCACCGCCTGGGGGTTGTCGCTGAGTAGCTTCCATGCCTGCTCTGGCGTGATATCTCCTGCGTAGCTCACCCGCGTGAGTCTCGCATATTCAGGGCGCCGGCGACTTGTTGGGCACGATCGCGCGCGGTCCCCAGATCGGGCGCGGTGGCGAGCGCCACGCCGCCGGGCACCCGGACATCGCTTTCCGGTACACCAAGCGCACCGGTCAGCGCGTCGGCGGTCGGCGCATCAGGGTCTGGATGCATGACGCGGGCGGCACCCGGGGAAATCATCATGGTGTCTACCGGGAGGCCCAGGATGGCCCGGGCATTCAGTTCGAACGCGGAAAGCCGCTGGCTGCGTAGCGTCACCCAGGCGCTCTTGGGAGGGCACGCGGTGACGTCGGCGAAGTACACCTCGTCGCCGTTGATCATCAACTCGACGCTGAACACGCCGCGCCCGCCGAGGGCCTTGACGATGCGTGCGGCGATGGATTTGGCAGCATCGGAAGCGGCGGGGCTCATCTCCTGCGGTTGCCAGGATTCCAGCACGCCCACGGCGTGGCGATGGCCGATGGGTTTGCAGAACTCGATCACCGGACCGTTTGGGCCATCGGTCCGCACGGCAAGCAAGCTGACCAGAAATTCGATCTCGACCACCGTTTCGGCTAGAACCCGCTGGCGCGTTCCCCCGGCTTCGCGCCCCATCGCACGCTGCCAGGCCAGCTCGATATCGTCGGGCCCTGCGACCAGCACCTGCCCCCGGCCGACCACCCCCGCGACCGGCTTCAGCAGCAACGGAAACCCGGCGTGGGCGGCTACCGCCTTGAGCTCGCTGACCGATCCGGCGAACCAGAACGGCGCGGTGGGCAAGCCCAGCTCGTCAGCGGCGAGCCGGCGTATGCCCTCCCGGTCGGTGGTGAGCCGAACGCTGCGGGCGCTCGGCACCAGCTGAGTGAACTCGTCGTCGACCTGAGCCTCGATGGCCTCGACGGCCTGAAGAGCCTCGTCGGAGATGGAGTCGGTAACCGTCGCAACGAAGTCGGGTTGCAGCCGCCGGAATTCCGCCGACACCGCGGGCGCTTCGGCGTCGCTATCGAGGGCCATTACTTCGGCACCGAGGCGCCGCAAGGCGGCCGCCAGCTCCCGGCTGAGTTCACCCGAACCCAGCAGCATCACCCGCGGCCTGGCTTCGTCGGCAGGCTCTTCGGGAGCCCCTGGGGGCTCGTGCTTGCCGGTGGGCTCGCTCATGTTGCTCAAGGATAGGGGCGCTACCGGTTCCCTAGGGCTGGCCGGGGAGTAACCGCACCATCAGGCCGTTGCCTTCGGCCAGGAGTGTGTCGTCGCTGTCGACCAATTCCGCGGACACAAATGCTTTGCGGCCCTCGGTACTGGCCACACGTCCCCGTATGACCAACGGCGCATCGATCGGGGTGACCTTGCGGTAATCGACATGCAGGAAGGCCGTCCGGCTGATCGGCCGTCCCGCAGCGTGCGAAATCATGCCGAACACGTGATCAAACAGCAGCGGCAGCACACCGCCGTGCACCGCATGGTTGCCGCCGACGTGAAACTGGCTGAAATATCCCGTCATTTCGACCCCGTCGGGGCCGTACCGCGTCAGTGTCCAGGGCGGCAGCAGCAAGCTGCCCATGCCGGGCAGGTCGGGCGTCCGCCCGGCGGGCGCCTTGCCTTCCTCCGCCGCAAAGGGGCCCAGCAGTTCGACCAGCGCCGCGGCGCGCTCGGCCGCCTCGTCCCATACGTCGTCGCCGGGGTCGGCGGACACCGCCAGGTCCTGCAAAATGCGCATGGTCGCCACGAACCTGCGGAAACCCTCACCTGGGTTAGCCGGGCCGTATTCCGGAAAGCCGCCGTGGTGTTCGTATTCGGGGTCGATATCTTCCGGGCGCGCGAACGAATAATCGGTCACGGGCGGGCCTGCAGAACATCGCGGCGCACGATGGTCTGATCCCGTCCCGGACCGACACCGATACACGAAACCGGTGCTCCGGCAAGCTCTTCCAGTCGCAACACGTAGTCGCGTGCTTTGGCGGGCAGGTCATCGAATTCGCGCGCTCCGGAAATGTCCTCCCACCAGCCCGGCATCTCCTCGTAGATGGGTTTGGCACGGCAGAGATCGCGTTGGGTCATCGGCATGTCGCGGGTGCGCGCTCCGTCGATCTGATAGCCGACACAGACCGGCACCGTATCCAGGCTGGAGAGCACGTCGAGCTTGGTCAGGAAGTAGTCGGTGATGCCGTTGACCCGGGTGGCATAGCGGGCGATGACGGCGTCGAACCAGCCGCAGCGCCGCCGCCGGCCTGTCGTCACGCCGAATTCGCCGCCGGTCTTGGACAGGTATTCGCCGTTCTCGTCGAACAGCTCGGTGGGGAACGGGCCGGAGCCCACCCGGGTGGTGTAGGCCTTGAGGATCCCCAGCACGGTGCGGATGCGGGTCGGGCCGATGCCGGAGCCCACGGCTGCGCCGCCGGCCGTCGGGTTCGACGACGTCACGTACGGGTAGGTGCCGTGGTCGACGTCGAGCAGGGTGCCCTGCGATCCTTCCAGCAGCACCGTCTCGCCGGCCTCCAGTGCGTTGTTGAGCAGCAGCCGGGTGTCGGCGATGCGATGCCGAAATTGCTGAGCCTGTTCTAGCAGCGTCTCGACAACGTGCGCCGGGTCCAGCGCCTTGCGGTTGTAGATCTTGACCAACACCTGGTTTTTGAACTCGAGTGCGGCCTCGATCTTGTGCGCGAGCTGCTCGGGGTCGAGCACGTCGGCGACCCGGATACCGATGCGGGCGACCTTGTCCTGGTAGCACGGACCGATGCCGCGCCCGGTGGTGCCGATCTTCTTGCTGCCCATGTAGCGCTCGGTGACCTTGTCGATGGCGACGTGGTAGGGCATCAGCAGGTGCGCGTCGGCGGAGATCAGCAGCTTGGAGGTGTCGACACCGCGCTGCTCGAGCCCTTGCAGTTCGGCCAGCAGCACACCGGGATCTATCACCACGCCGTTGCCGATCACGTTGGTGACACCGGGCGTCAGCACGCCCGAAGGGATCAGGTGCAGCGCGAAGTTCTCGCCGGTGGGCAACACGACGGTGTGCCCGGCGTTGTTGCCGCCCTGATAGCGCACCACCCACTGCGCACGCCCACCGAGCAGGTCGGTGGCCTTACCTTTGCCCTCGTCGCCCCACTGGGCGCCGATAAGGACGATTGCCGGCATGACTAGCTCCCTGCTTATTGTGGTCCAGCCGGTGACCTACCCTATCCCAGCAGGTTGCGAGGAGTGCCTTGATTTCCAGTGTGGCGGTGTTGCTGTTCGGTGATCGCCAGCTCGGGAGTCTCGGCGGCCTGCCCACCCACCGGGCCAATGGTCCGGACGATATCGACGGCGCGATCGGGCCATACCGACGGCTCGTGGTGGTCGGCACCGACGCTGACCTGGCCGCCGTGTTGAGCAGGCTGCTGCGCGCCGACCGCCTCGACATCGAGGTGGCTTACGTACCGCGCCGGCGCACCACGGCGACCCGGGTCTACCGCCTACCGGCCGGGCGCCGCGCGGCGCGGCGCGGTCGCCGGGGTTCGGCCCGGCGGGTGCCGTTGATCCGCGACGAGACCGGCTCGGTGATCGTTGGCTGGGCGAATTGGCTGCCGGCCGACGGCGGACAGTCGATCCACGGTGAGGCTGTCGTCGATGACACCCCGCTGTTCGACGGCGACGTGGCCGGTGTGCTGATCGAGCCGACGCCGGCCGTGCCGGGCCTGCGGGCCAGGGTGCATGGCGGCAGAATCTCGCGCCGCTGGATCACCGGGCGCGCGGTCCAGCTCGGCAGCACCGGTGTCGCTGTGTTCCGTGACGGTCTCCCGGCCCCCCGTACGGCGCGCCGATCGACGTTCTACCGCAACGTCGAAGGCTGGTTGTTGGTGCGGTGAACCCGCAGGTCGGGGGCCTATCCGGGTCTCAGATCGACGCTGAAGTCCGCAGATAGTCCGCAAGAATCCGCCAACGCGGTGCGCATCACGCCGCCGCAGCACTGCGCGTGCGGTCCTCCGCGTCCGGCCACAGGTGGCTGTAGTGCTCAGCGTGGTGGTGGCCGAACCGTGCCCCAGCGCGCGCTGCACCGTCACCACATCGCAGCCCTGAGCAATCAGCGCCGATGCGTAGAAGTGCCGTAGGTCGCCGCCCGCAACCACGCGGTCCGGACCCCATCCTGGTGCGGTGGATTTCCACGGGCACCAGTGAACAGCCACCCCTCCGGGCGGACGCCCACCGTCCGAACGTGCTCGGCCAGCATCGTCACCAGCTCGTCGGGCAGGTAGACCACCCGCTCCCAGCCGTACTTGGGTGGCCGGACGGCGACGTCGCTACCTCCGGCCCGCTGCACCTGCCGTGACACGGTGAGCGTGCGCCGTAGGAAGTCGATATCGGCGAGCTGGACCCCGCGGCCGCTTCCCCCAGCCGCAATCCGGCGAACGCACATAGCCCGATCAACGGGGCGAACCACTGCTCGGCCGCGGCCATGATCTGCCCAACCGTTTCCGGCGTGGGGATCCGCATCGCCGCCTCGGGGCGCCGGCGCGCACCGACCAATCCCCCACCAACCAGCCGACCAAGCTCGCAGACCTCTTGACCCGCGGCTACGTCCGCTTCCATGCCTGTGTCGGGATCTGCCGCTGCGGTTGGGACCCGTGTGCTAGGACAGCCGAAACGCCAGTAGTACTGTGACATGTTGGGCCGGGCCTTTCTCTTTTGCAAGCGCATCCGCATGCATGCATAGGGAACATCAGATCGCGGGGTGACACGATGGTGCAACGCGTCCGACCGCGGCGGCTGACCGTGGTGCGCGAAGGACATCACAAATCCAAGCCAATCGAAAATGACCTCGACACCATGGGGTTCCTCGAGCGTGCGCGATACGAAATCACCATGATCCGCCTGCATGTGGTCCGGCTCCTCCGGCTGATTTGGCTCGGAATATGAACACAATCGGAGGCCCGAAATGCGGACACTAGCGGGGTCGTCGGGGGTGTCAGGTGAGTCTGAGTGATTTGGTAGCCAAGATGGTGACATTCGTTCGCGCTGGCTATCCGCAGGGCGTCCCCGAGACTGATTACATCCCACTGCTGGCGCTGCTGCGGCGTCGGTTGTCCGACGATGAGGTAGCGGCGGTCGCCACGCAGTTGGCCAGTCGCGGCGAGCTGACTATCGATGCCGCCGATATTGGCGCGGCCATCATCAAAATCACTGACGAGATGCCGTCCCCGACTGATCTCGACCGTGTACAACGCCGGTTGGACGCAATCGGCTGGTCTGCTCACCCGGACGATTGAACAGCGGTTGCTCGCGTGCGCGACATCGAGGTGATTGATTGCGAACTTCGGCTGCTTGCAGCGTTTCGCCAGAACTTCCGGGACGGAAAGTGCCGAGCGCCGAGCATAGAGCGAATCGACGAGCTACTGGATGAGCGTTGGAAGTTCCATGTGGAACACGCTGCGCGGACGGCGACACCCACCGAACGGACACCCTTGGTTTGCGACAAACCACTCACGAACAGCCACCCATCAGACGGCCACCGTGTGCAATAACGGCCATCCCCACAGCAAACGGCTGACGACCATCGGCAAGCACCGCCGCGACCTGCGACAATGGCACCATCCACGCCATCAGATCCTATTTATGTTGGTAGGGGGCATAAAAATCACTCGAACGACCATCCACGGCACCTGGAAGTCTCCGCGTTTTGTCTGGCCGACAAGCGAAAGTGTCACTGCCACAACGCTTTTCGCGTATCGGTAACGATGAAAAGCATTGAAAAACAACGGCTTTGAGGAACTATGTCAGCTCAGCATGGGACGCGACACCGCTACATCGACGGTTGTCGCTGCGATGACTGTAAGGCCGCGAACCGCGATTACCAGCGGGATCTGCGCTGGCGGCACGCTAACGGCGAGGCTGGGCAGCGTGCCACGGTGGTGTCACTGCCCGCGGCGCAGGAGCCGGTTGTGTCAGGGCGGGGGCCGGTCGAGCGGGCGGTTACTTCCGAGATCGGCGGTTTAACTCAGGCTGATATGCGGCCCGCGCTGGTGGAGCCGTCTCGCTGGAGAAAAATTCTGGACAACCCCGGGGCGGTGTCACAGCAGCCCGCGGCCGCGGGCAAGCTGGCCGACATCCTCGACCGCTCGCACAAGGGTGCGGCGCCTCGTCGGGGTGGCCTGAAGCTAGTGCGGGCAATGACGACGACTGAAGGCGGCGCCTGATCCACAGTCGTTGGTACAACGGCAATTACTAAACGTCTCGCTGTGAGTTCGCCCCCGTGTGTTGCCGTGGATCAAACGGGATGTGCACCATGCAACTGCCACCTGCCGAGATCGCGGACGAGCAAAGGACAAGGCAGCAAAACTTATCCACTAGCACCCGCAGTCTCGGCAGGCTGCGCACCAACTCATAGGGGGTAGGCCGTGCTTCTCCGTGCAACTCTCATCGCGGCAGCCGTCCATTGCCGCATTGAAGTCGACCGCCAAACGGCAGTACAAGCAAGCGGTGGACGCCTACAAGGCTGAACACGGGAGCGGCAGTCGATCAAAACTTCAAAGCACGCCATGGCGCTGGGTCCCCGCCGAACGCCTTCATTTGGGCTACATGGGCGGCGGCCGGGTCGGACTATCTCGAAAAACTCGACGCCCTGTACCCCGCTGGGCCTGTTCCGGCCCATCCTGGCCTGGTCGACATCTCACACGTCCGCTGGGCGACCGGGAATGCCATCACGGCCATCGACCTTTGCGCGGCCACCATGGGGCGTCTGTTCTGCGGCAAGACGGGTCCGCCGGAACTGAGCCTGCGCGACTTCGACCCTGCGCAACCCCCACGGCATCAAGCCGCGATTCAGGACCACCGCGCGTCACTGCCGCCAGCGTTCCTCAAGTGGGTGGACGACACATTGGCGGATCATCGTTACATCGATCTGCAACCCGCTCGGAACCCGTTTACGCATGCCTGGCTGAAGCAACATCACTTTATCGGCGGGGCGGGCCATGCGGATCGGACTCAGTTCGAAGTGCTTGGCACCGGACATCAGATGAATGCGCGCGACATGGTTGTCGACTCAACGTCGCTCGCGCTGGATCGAGTGCGAGCATTCGTCGAGGTTGTGGACTAGTACTGACTCTTTGCCCGAGGCGCCCCTGAGTCCGCGAAAAGTCCGCAAGAGCATCCAAACGCGCCTACGCTCCCCAACGCTAACGGTCGGTATCGCCGCAGCTCAGATCCAGTTTCCGATCCTTACCATGCCTCGCCGTCCGCTATGACAATGTTCTATCCCAACGTCGAAGGCTGGCTGCTGGTCAGGTAGCTAACGGGTAGCTTCAGCGCTTTGACCTGCGGTCGGCGATCACGGGGCCGGCTATACGGCCTTCTCGCCTAAAACACGTAACAGTTGGCCCCCCACCCAACAGATGACGGCCCGAAAACGCCGCCCAGCACCTGTCTGGGCGGCGTTTTTGTTCGGGTTCAGCTAATGCCGTTGCGGAAGCCGATGCCCTCCTGACCGGCCTGTATCCACTCGTCAACATCGACCACCGGATGGCACGTGTACTGGACATAGTTCGCCAGCTTCGCGGTGCCTTCCAGGATGTCGGCGGGGTTATCGGCCTCACACACCATGAACCCGCCCTCGGAGTCGATGCGACCCACGAACTGCAGAATCCGCACGCGCGGCTGCCACTTGCTGTACAGCTCGACCGCGCGCCGAGTGTCGGCCTCGCCTTGCTGGCCGCCAATACCCGGACGAACGCGCCACTCCAACACGTACTTCATTACATCGAGTTCCTCTCCTCAGCCCCCTACGCGAATTTTCTGGCGGACCGTGCTCCGGGTGCACGAGTAAGCCGGTACTTCATTTCCAATTCATTTCCAACCAACCGGGTACACCCGCTCTAGGCGCGCCAACGGTGCTCCCCTTTAGTGGGTGAACAGGAAGGTCAGAGTGACTTGGTGCCCGGGCCTGAACACAGCGGCGAACGGTTGCCGCAAGCATCGCCTTGACCCACGCCTCGATGTGGGAGCGCCGTGCCGGGTGCAGCGTCTTGAGTGCGTTATCCGTCCTGAGCTGGCCAACAGCCGAGCACGCCACCGGGACGGCGTTCTAGCGCAACAACGAAGGCTGGCTGCTGGTCAGGTAGCTTCGACAGGTGCGCGAATCGGTGCGACCCAGCCCGATCTTTCTGGGCCTGGTCGGATTGACCGCCGTTGGGGGCGTACTGGCCTGGCTCGCCGGCTCGAGCGTGCGGCCATTGGCCTATGCGGGAGTGTTCGTCTTCGTGATCGCCGGCTGGCTGGTGTCGCTGTGCCTGCACGAATTCGGGCACGCGTTCACCGCCTGGCGATTCGGCGACCACGACGCCGAGGTGCGCGGCTACCTGACGCTCGATCCGCGGCGTTACAGCCATCCCGCGCTCTCGCTCCTTCTGCCAATGGTGTTCATCGCGCTGGGCGGGATCGGCCTGCCCGGTGCCGCGGTATATCTGCGGACCTGGTTCATGACGCCCACCCGCCGCACCCTGGTGAGCCTGGCGGGGCCGGCGGCCAACCTAGTGCTGGCGGTGCTGTTGCTGGCGCTGACCCGGCTCTGCTACGACCCGGAGCACGCGGTGCTCTGGGCGGGGGTGGCTTTCCTGGGCTTTCTCCAGCTCATGGCGGTGGTGTTGAACCTGTTGCCGATCCCGGGGCTGGACGGGTACGACGCGCTGGAGCCGCACTTGAGTCCCGAAACCCAGCGCGCCGTGGCCCCGGCCAAGCAGTACGGCGTGTTCGTTCTGCTGTTGCTGTTCTTGGCGCCGGGAGTTAACCAGTTGCTCTTCGCGATTGTGGGCTGGCTCTTCGACTTCTCCGGTGTGCCGCACGTGTTGGCGGCCGCGGGTAACTCGCTGACCCGCTTCTGGAGCCAGTGGTTCTGACTGTTGCAATATATGCGTCAGTACGCATATATTACTGGTCATGGGCGCCGGCCACAGTCACACACCCGCCGAGGCGGACGCGTCGCGGATGATCCCCCGCATGATCGTCGCCGCGGGGATCCTGGCGGCGTTCTTCGTCGTGGAACTGACCACCTCAATGCTGATCAACTCGATCGCGCTGCTGGCAGATGCCGGGCACATGCTCACCGACGTGGTTGCCGTTTTCATGGGGCTGGCCGCCGTCGTGCTGGCCAAGCGCGGCAGCTCATCGCCCGCGCGCACCTATGGATGGCATCGCGCCGAGGTGTTCACCGCGGTTGCCAACGCGGTACTGCTGATCGGCGTCGCGCTGTTCATCCTCTACGAGGCGATCGAACGGCTCAAGGAGGCGCCGTCCGTCCCCGGCGTGCCGATGGTCGTGGTGGCGCTGGCCGGCCTGGCCGCCAACTTCGTGGTGGCGCTGTTGCTGCGCTCGCACTCCGAGGACAGCCTCGCGGTCAAGGGCGCCTACACGGAGGTCGTCGCCGACACGGTCGGCAGCGTCGGTGTGCTGATCGCCGGCATCGTCACCATCACCACGCACTGGCCCTACGCCGATGTGGTCGTCGCCGTGCTGGTGGCGCTTTGGGTGTTGCCGCGGGCGATCTCGCTGGCCCGGGCGGCATTGCGGATCCTTTCCGAATCGTCGCCGGCCCACATCGACGTCGAGGCGTTGCGTTCAGCGCTGGGCGCCGTCGACGGCGTGACCGAAGTGCACGACCTGCACGTGTGGACCCTGTCGCCCGGCAAGGACATGTGCACCGCGCATCTGACCAGCGACGGCGACTCCGCGCGGGTGCTCAGTGCGGCGCGCGCGGTGCTGCACGAGCGTGGGCTGGACCACGCCACTGTGCAGATCGAGTCCGCGAACAGCACCGACAGCTGTACGGAAACTTTTTAGAGCCCGAGCGCCGAGCGCGCCGCGGGGTCACAATCGTCGAGCAGATCCAGGCAACGCAGATACTCTTCGGTCTCGCCGATGGCGTCAGCAGCCCGCGCCAGCGTTGCCACACAGCGCAGGAAGCCCCGATTGGGGTCGTGTGAATACGGCACCGGGCCGAATCCCTTCCAGCCATGGCGGCGCAGTTGGTCCAAGCCCCGGTGGTAGCCGGTGCGCGCATATGCGTAGGCCGTGATGGCTTTGTCGTCGGCCAGCGCCTCCTCGGCAAGCGCCGCCCAGGCCACCGACGCCGACGGATGCGCGGCGGCGACTGTGCCCGCGTTCTCGCCGGCCAATAGTTCGGCCTCAGCGTCGCTGTCACCAGGAAGCAGGATCGGATCAGGTCCCAGAAGATCACCCATCGGCGTCATGGTCGCCATTCTGCCGTTCTGCCATCCGCCGGTGTGCCCTGCCTCCGCCATCACCGCAACCCGGGGCGGGGTCGCTAAGCTCCAACCATGCCCAATGCACCCGAGCCCGACCGGGACGACCCGGCCGGCCAACGGTCCGCAAATCCCGGCGAACAGAACACCGAGGCCCAACCCCTGGTTCCCAACGACCCCGAGACCGAGACCGTGGTGATCCAACCCGATCCCGACGAAGATGCGGAGGCAAGACCGGAAGGGCAACGGCGCGAACGTCGGTTCACGGCACCAGGCTTCGACGCCAAGGAGACCGCGGTCATCGCCACCGCCCCGGAACCCGCAACGGAAGTCTTCCCAACCCCCCCGGTTCCGGCCGGCCCGCCGGGGCAAGCCGGAATACCCCCGACAGCTCCCCCCACACCTCCCCCCAGCGGTGCCCCGAAAACTGCTACGCCACAATCGATCCCGCCGCGGCTAGGGGTGAAGTTACCGACATCAAGGCAATTCAACTGGGGCTGGGTATTGGCGATCGTCGTGATCGTTTTGGCATTGGCGGCGGTCGCGATACTGGGCACGGTGCTGCTGACCCGCCATAAAAATTTGAAAGTCTCGCCGGAAGACCAGGTGCGGCAGACCATCCACAGCTTCGACAACGCGGTGCAGACCGGCGACCTCAAAACGCTGCGCACCATCACGTGCGGCACCACCCGCGACGGCTACGTGGATTACGACGAGCACGCTTGGGAGGAGACCTACCATCGGGTTTCGGCGGCCAAACAATATCCGGTGATCGCCAGCATCGATCAGGTCGTCGTCAACGGCCAACACGCCGAGGCAAATATCACCACGTTCATGGCCTACGACCCGCAGGTCCGCTCGACACGCAGCCTCGACCTGCAGTTCGGCGACGATCAGTGGGAGATCTGCCAGTCCCCCAGCGGCTAGGCCTCGCCGAGTCATAAAACACGGCGATGCGCAGCGGCGTGTCTTGTGCGTGGTGTATATGTCGCGGGGGCTTGGAGCGCAGCCTTTAGCTGCCGATTGATTTTCCGGCGCAGTGCAGGTCGTTGCACGCCTCGATGACCCGCTCGGTCATCGAAGCTTCGGCCTTCTTGAGGTAACTGCGCGGGTCATACACATTCTTGCTGCCCACGTCGCCGTCGATCTTGAGCACGCCGTCGTAGTTGGTGAACATATGGCCGGCGAGTGGGCGGGTGAACGCGTACTGGGTGTCGGTGTCGACGTTCATCTTCACCACCCCGTAGTGCAGCGCCTCCTCGATCTCCGACTTCAGCGAACCCGAACCGCCGTGGAACACGAAGTCGAACGGTTTGGCGTCGGCGGACAGCCCGAGCTTGGCCGCCGCCACCTTTTGGCCCTGGGCCAGGATGTCGGGACGCAGCTTGACGTTGCCGGGCTTGTAGACACCGTGCACATTGCCGAACGTCGCCGCCAACAGGTACTTGCCGTGCTCGCCGTGACCCAGCGCGTCGACGGTCTTCTCGAAGTCCTCCGGGGTGGTGTACAGCTTGTCGTCGATCGCTCCGACAACGCCGTCCTCCTCGCCGCCCACCACGCCGATCTCGACCTCCAGGATGATCTTGGCGGCCGCGGCCGCCTTGAGCAGCTCCTGGGCGATGGCGAGGTTCTCGTCGATGGGCACCGCCGAGCCGTCCCACATGTGCGATCCGAACAGCGGATTCTTGCCGGCCGCTACCCGCTGGGCCGAGATCGCCAGCAGCGGCCGCACGTAGGTGTCCAGCTTGTCCTTCGGGCAGTGGTCGGTGTGCAGGGCGACGTTGATCGGGTACTTGGCCGCGATGATGCGGGCGAACTTGGCCAGCGCTACCGCACCGGTCACCATGTCCTTGATCCCGAGGCCGGAGGCGAACTCCGCACCACCGGTGGAGAACTGGATGATGCCGTCGCTGCCGGCGTCGGCGAAGCCTTTGATGGCGGCGTTGACGGTCTCCGAAGAAGTGCAGTTGATGGCCGGGAAGGCGTACGAGTTCTCCTTCGCGCGTCCCAGCATCTCGGCGTAGATCTCGGGCGTTGCGATGGGCATGAAGTTTCCTCCCTGAAGACTCCGGTGGCTATTAGTATCGCAACACTTCAGAGGGCGGTGCGCGACGACCGGTAATCTGAGAGATCATGAGCACCGCCGTGATGGCCCTGCCCGACATCCTCGACCCGATGTACTGGCTGGGCGCCAACGGCGTTTTCGGGTCGGCCGTGTTGCCCGGGATCCTGATCATCGTCTTCATCGAGACCGGGCTGCTGTTTCCGCTGCTGCCGGGGGAGTCGCTGTTGTTCACCGGCGGGCTGCTGGCCGCGCACCCGGACCCACCCGTCAGCATCTGGGTGCTGGCGCCCAGCGTCGCGGTGGTCGCGGTGCTCGGCGATCAATGCGGGTATTTCATCGGGCGCCGGATCGGGCCGGCGCTGTTCAAGAAGGAAGATTCCCGGTTCTTCAAAAAGCACTATGTTACCGAGTCACACGCATTCTTCGAGAAATACGGGCCCTGGGCGATCATCCTGGCTCGGTTCGCGCCGTTCGTGCGGACGTTCGTTCCCGTGATCGCCGGGGTGTCGTACATGCGCTATCCGGTGTTCCTTGGGTTCGACATCGTCGGCGGGATCGCCTGGGGCGGCGGTGCGACACTGGTGGGCTACTTTCTGGGCACTGTCCCGTTCGTTCACCAGAACCTGGAAAAGATCATCCTGGCGATCCTGTTCGTGTCGCTGTTGCCGGCGCTGATCGCCGCCTGGCGGGCCTACCAGGGACGCCGCCACGCAGCCAAGGAAGCCAAGGAAGCTAAGGAAGCTAAGGAAGCTAAGGACGAGCCTGACCGGCTGGTGCTACCCGAGTGAGCCCGGCCCACTATCGGTGGCCGCTGTGACGCCATAGGCGGCCTCCATCAGCATCCAGCCTGACAGCTGCACCGACAGGTCCCGTTCGGCAATATCGGAACTGTTCACCGCGCCCGCGACGAACTGCGCCTGGTCGCCGTCCTCTGTGGGCAGCTCCGCGTCGCGGTCCCAAAACGACCCGAACACGGGCAGCCCCTCTGCCGTTTGTCGGTTGTCCCACGCCGATTTCGCGCTGGCCAGCACTATCTTGCGTGCGGTGTCGCGAGCCGCGACGTCTTCGGCCCGCTCCCCCGGCAGCGTGGTGGCGACCAGCGCGAGGTACCGGGCAGTGATGCCCGAGAACAGGCCGCCGTCCCCACCACCGGCGCCGTGCAAAACACCCGAGGGTGCCATGTGCTCGTCGACGGCGGCGACCAGGCGGTGCACCCGTGCCGCGTGCCGGTTTCTGGCAGCCGATTCGGTGCGTGCCGCCAATTCGGTTTCCAGCCCGAGCACCACGCCCTGGCAGTAGGTGTACTGGGCACGGACCAGCGAACCGGCCTTGATGCCGTCGAACACCAGGTGTGTCTGCGGGTCGATCAGCGTGCGGTCGATCCAGTCGCCCATCTGCTCGGCCCGCCGCAGCCGGTCCCCGTAGCGGGCCAGGAAGATCCCCGCCGGTCCGTTGGCCGGGGCGTTGAAAAACTGATCTTGCTTGCGCCACGGGATACCGCCACCGTCTTCGGGCACCCACGCTTTGACCAACTGGTCGGCGAGCTTCGGTAGCGCGCGCCGGCGCTCGACACCGACCAGCCGGGCGGCACGTTCCAGTGCCAGCGCCAGCCACGCCATGTCGTCGTAATAGCTGTTGATCCACGAGAAGTTGTTCCGCAGCCGGTGCGAGCGGACCTGCCGGTTGATCTTGGTGCGCCGTGCCGGCTGCGGGTCGCGCAGCTGTGCATCGACCAGGCAATCCAGCAGATGCGCCTGCCACCAGTAGTGCCAGGTGACGAACAACCGGTCCTTTCGGTCCGACGGCCAGGCCACCACTCCCAGCTGCGTTCCCGGCAGCGCCCAGAGCCGCTTCAGGTACCGCTTGGCAACGGCGGTTTCGGCGGTGGCAGCCCGGTTCGCCCATACCTGCTCCATGAAACTAAATCCTGCCTTAACACGCTGGTTCGACGTCAGTGGATGCTGGAGTCATGGGTGAGGGAGAAGATCCGCCGGTTCGACGGCTGACGGTCAACGGGCGCCGGCGCGAGGTTCGTGCCGAGGACGACACACCGCTGCTGTATGTGCTGCGCAACCACCTGGATTTGAAGGGGACGCGATTCGGCTGTGGCTTAGGTTTGTGCGGCGCGTGTTTCGTGCTGGCCGACGGCCGCCCCATCTACTCCTGCGACACCCCGCTGTGGTCGGTAACTGACAAGTCGATTCGTACTGTTGAGGGCCTGAGCGCCGACGGAGAGCCACACCCTGTCGCGCGCGCCCTGATCGCCGGGCAAGCGGCGCAATGCGGATACTGCATGTCGGGCGTCGTGGTGGCGGCCGCGGCGCTGTTGGCCGCCAACCCCGATCCGACCGAAGCCGAGGTCCGCGCCGCGCTGGACCCCTGCCTGTGTCGTTGCGGCTCACATAACCGTGTGGTTCGAGCCGTGCTGAGCGCTGCAGCCGCGATGGCTTCCGAAAAAGCGCGAAACGAAGCGCCCGCAGATGACCAGTCCTGACTTGCCGCTGTCGCTGGCCGCCAATCCGGTCCTGGGCGACTGGATTGGGATCAGATCGGACGGCATCGTGCAGGTGCGCTCGGGCAAGGTGGAGCTGGGCCAGGGGGTATTGACGGCGCTGGCGCAGATCGCCGCCGAGGAGCTCGATGTCGACGTCAACCGCGTGCAGATGGTTGCTGCGGCAACCGACCTCAGCCCGGACGAGGGCTTCACCGCCGGCAGCTTGTCGATCCAGCACTCAGGCGCGGCGCTGCGACAGGTGTGCGCCGAAGTACGGGCGATCTATGTCGACGTCGCGGCGGCCAAACTCGCCGTGACGCCCGACGAGTTGGAAGTTGCCGACGGTGAGATCAGAAGGCCGGATGACCCGGATGTCCTAGCCACCAGCTACTGGGAACTCGCAGACGATGCGCTGCTGGATCGACCGGCCACCGGCGACGCGGCACCCAAGTCAGAGTCGGACTACGAGGTCGTCGGCACCGACGTGGCCCGGCTGGATTTGCCCGACAAACTGACCGGGCGGCCACGCTACCTGCACGACCTCATCCTCGACGGGCAGGTGTACGGGAGGGTCGTTCGGCCGCCCTCGCGCGGCGCCAGGCTGCGCGACGTCGATACGGGCCCCACCCGAGCGCTGTCGGGTGTGATCACCGTCGTGCGTGACGGTGACTTCCTGGGAGTTGTGGCCGAACGCGAAGAGGTCGCCCTGCGCGCCGCTGAGCGGCTATGCCGCGACGCCAGCTGGGACGAGCAGCCGACCCTGCCCGACGAGAGCGATCTGCCCGGATTCCTCCTGTCGGCCAGCGCCGACACCTCGGTGCTCGCCGTCAAAGAGGCCGTGACGCATGTCGAGTCGGCACGGTCGCATTCGGCCCGCTACCAGCGGCCCTATCTCGCACATGCCTCGATCGGTCCGTCGGCCGCGGCAGCGCTCGCACACGCAGACGGCCGCCTCGAAGTTTGGTCACACAGTCAAGGCGTCCATGTGCTTCGGCGTGAATTGGCCGCAGCGCTCGATTTGGCGCCCGATCGGGTGCTTGTGCGCCACGTCGAGGGTGCGGGGTGCTACGGACACAACGGCGCCGACGATGTGGCCATGGACGCCGCGCTGCTGGCGCAGGCCGTGCCCGGGCGCCCCGTGCACGTCGTCTGGTCGCGCCCCGACGAACTGGCATGGGCGCCGTTCGGCACCGCGGGTGTGGTCGAGATCGCCGCCGACTCCAGCGCCGACGGCAGCGTGCTGTCCTGGCGCCACGAGATATGGAGCGGCAGCTACATGGGCCGCCCCGGGACAACGCCGACGAACGCGCTCCTGGCGGCCAGCCACCGCGCCGGCGGCGAGCCGATCCGTGCCGGCGGTGAGCCGCCCCTCGAACGGGGCGGCGGCGCCGGACGAAACGCGTTGCCCGGCTACGACTTTTCGTCCTACCGTGTGATAAACCACCTGCTGACCGAGATGCCATTGCGCACCTCCGCGTTGCGTGCGCTGGGGGCCTTTCTCAACGTCTTCGCGGCGGAGTCGTTCATGGACGAGCTCGCGTCGGCGTCCGACCGTGATCCGCTCGAGTTCCGCTTGGCGCACCTGTCGGATCCCCGTGGACGGGCGGTGCTGCACACCGCGGCGTCGCGGGCCGGCTGGGCGGAATGGCCGGCGCGGGAGGCGGTCGGGCACGGCATCGGCTATGCCCGATACAAGAATTCGTCCGCATACTGCGCGGTCGTCGCCGAGGTCGAGGCGGTCAACGAGGTCCGGGTGCGCCGGCTCACCATCGCGGTGGACGCGGGCCTGGTCATCAATCCCGACGGGGCGGCCAACCAGATCGAGGGCGGCGCAATCCAGGCCACCAGTTGGACGCTCAAGGAGCGAGTGCGCTTCGACCGATTGAGCGTCACCAGCGACACATGGGAGACCTACCCGATCCTGCGCTTCTCCGAGGTGCCCGAAATCGACGTCGAATTCGTTGCTGGACAAGGCAATCCACCGCTGGGAGTCGGCGAGTGCGCGCAGGGCCCAACAGCCGCCGCCATCGCCAACGCCGTCTACGACGCGCTCGGCGTCCGGGTGCGCTCGCTGCCGCTCACCGCCGAACAGCTCATCGCGGCGATGTCCGACTAGCGGCCGGGCTCGATGCGCCCTCTGCGCTCTCGGCGGCATCCGCCTGGTCGTCCAGCGTGGCGGGTGGCTGCCGTCCTGGTGCTCGGGCAGAATTATTAGCGGAGGTGGCAGTATGCAGCGCCAGGTCCCGCAGCCCGTGCTGAGAGCCGCCGACCGCCACGAGCGCCGGGGCGGCCGTGATGTGCTGGACATGGTTTTCAAGCGTGAGCGCGCCCAGCCCGGTATGGACGGCGGCGCGGCTCATGTGACGGAGAACGAGGGGCAGCTGAGCCCAACCCGAAAGCGCGGGCGGCTCGTGCCGATACCCGTGATCGCCGGCGTGCTCGCGGTCATAGGTAGCGCCGGATTGGTTGTATTCCTGACTGGGTATCGCGGCGCGACTCACACCACTTCTTTCACAGTGCCCGTCAGCAAGAACCCGTTCGGGGTGGCGCTGGACGCGGGAACCCGCACGGTGTATGTCACCAACAGTGGCGACAACACGGTGTCGGTGATCGACGGCTCGACGCGGGCCGTCGCCGCCACCGTGCCCGTCGGCAAGAAGCCGGAGGGCGTGGCGCTGGACCCGGGCACCCACACCGTCTACGTCGCCAACAGCGAAGACAACATGGTGTCGGTGATTGACAGTTCGAAACGCGCCGTCACCGCCACCGTGCCCGTCGGCAAGAGTCCCGAGGGCGTGGCGGTGGACCCGGGCACCCACACCGTCTACGTCGCGAACCGCGGCGACAACGCGGTGTCGGTGATCGACGGCTCGACGCGCGCCGTCACCGCCACCGTGCCCGTCGGCAAGAATCCGGGGGCGGTGGCGGTGGACCCGGGCACCCGCACCGTCTACGTCGCCAACAGCGAAGACAACACCGTGTCGGTGATCGACGGCTCGACGCGCACCCTCGCCGCCACCGCGTGGGCCGGCACCTATCCGGACGGGGTGGCGGTGGACCCGGGCACCCACACCGTCTACGTCGCCAACAGCGGCAATGCCACGGTGTCCGTGATCGACGGTTCGACTCACACCGTCACCGCCACCGTGCACGTCGGGGGGCGGCCGTTGGGGGTGGCGGTGGACCCGAACACCCACACCGTCTACGTGGCGGACAGCCACGGCTGGACGGTGTCGGTGATCGACGGTCCGAAGCAGACAGTCACCGCCACCATGGCCGAGAAACCGCGAGATATTCGCCGGGTCGAGTTCGGCGGCATGGCACCGTGGGGGCTGGCGGTAGATCCGGGCAGCCACACCGTCTACGTCACCAACCGCGGCGACCAGTCGGTATGGGTGATCGAACGTCGATAGTGTTTGCATCGTCGCCACCCGGTCCCCCGAGTTGAAACGTCGATTGACGGTGATCGGAGGCCAGCGCCACAAACAGCTGCTGCAGTCCGGACAGCGAGTGCGCCGGCAGGAACAGATCGCAATGTGGCAGGGCCGCCGCCATTGAACCGGCCAGCGGCTGGAATTCACTGTGCGCCGCGCGCGGGTTGAGCCACACCAGCAACTCGGCGCGGCGCCGTAGCCTGGCCATCGCGTGCCCCAGCACATCGGGAGGATCGCTGTCCCAGCCGTCGGATGCGATGATCACCACCGCGCCGCGCAGCGCATTGCCGTGTGGCGGCGCCAGCAGGCCACCGACACTGCGGCCAATGAACGTGCCGCCGTACCGGTCGGTCACCTTTGCGTTGGCCCGTTCCAACGCCACCTCGGCCGAGCGATGGGACAGTACCGAGGTGAGCCGGGTCAGCGACGTCGAAAACGCGAATACCTCGGGGCGCATCCCCGCCTGCCGCAGCGCCGCTGCGCGCATCAAATGCAGATAGATCGCGGCGTAGGGCTGCATAGAGCGGCTCACGTCGCAAAGCAGGACAACCCGGCGGGGCCGGCGGCGAGGCCGCGTTCTGGCCAGGATCACCGCCTCCCAGCCGGTCGCGCGCGACGCGTTCATGGTCGCCCGCAGATCGATCCTTTTGCCGTGCGGGCTCGGCTCGAACCGCAGGCTGCGGCGCTGCGGCCAGCGCTGCACCGACGCCTCCAGCCAGGAGCCCAGCAGACGCAGGTCGTCGGGATCGAATTTGTCGAACGGTTCGTCGGCGAGCGCGGCGATGCGGCTTTGCGCGAAGTCCGGCAGCTGGATGGCCGGGCTGGCGGTGTTCTTCTCGTCGCTGGCGGTCCGGGCGACCCAGGGCAGGTTTTGCACCGCCACGTCGGACTGGCTGCCGCCGCGCTGGACTGTGCCGGCCGCCGGCGTCTTGGGGCCGGGCAGCGGCAGTCGCGAATCGGGCCGGCCATCGAGTTCGGCGCTGCCGAACACCTGTTGGAACACCGCATCGAACGCGCCGAGGTCTTCCATTCGGTTGACCAGGGTCAACCTCGCGGCCCAATACAGCGCCGACCGCGTCTGCGGTACCAGGCGTTGCATCGCGTGCACGAAATCCGGCTGCCCGCTTGCGGATACCGAGACTCCCGCACCGCGCAGGCGCGCCACTAGGGCGGCCGCGAACGCCGCCAAGTCGACGCCCCGAAGCAGCAAGGGGGTATTCATGCCCGACTAGCGTCTCCGGCGCAGCACCCAGATCAGCAGCAGCACGGCGAGCACCGCCGCCGCCACAGGGGCGTACTTCGTGAGCTGGGCGGCACCGGCGAGCTCCAGCAGATCGATGGGCGCGGGCTCGGCAGCAGGCGGGGCCTGGCGAGGCTGCGCGGCCCGCTCGCCGTTGGACGTGATCGCTGGAATCTCTTTGCTCTCTGTGCTCTCCGGGTTCTCGGCGGCAAGCTTCGCCTCCAGCGACTCCACGAACTGGCCCAGCAGTTTTTCCGAGACTTGCTGCAGCATTCCGCTGCCGAACTGGGCCAGCTTGCCGACGATCTTCAGGTCGGTGTCGACGGTGACGTTGGTGCGCTCACCCGCCTCGTGCAGCTGGGCAGTCACCGTGGCGGCCGCGTTGCCGGTGCCGCGCGCCTCCTTGCCCTTGCCGTCGATGACCGCGCGGTGTTGGCCGCGGTCCTGTTCGACGAACCGCACTTTGCCGGAGAATTCGCTGGTGACCGGCCCGACCTTGATCTTGACCTTGCCGAGGTAGTCGTCGCCTTCATGCCCGACCAGCTGCGCCCCGGGCATTAGCGGGATCACCTGTTCCAGGTCACACAGCACGTTCCAGGCCTGCTCGATCGGCGCGCTGACGGTGAACTGGTTGGCGATCTTCATCCTCTGGTTCCTTTCATGTGCGGCTGTATTCGATAAACGCGTCGCGGATCAGGGTACGGTCGTCGGGCGTCTTGGCCAGCGCGCCCAAGCTCATGATTGCGGTGTCGTCGACAAGGTCCCCGACGCCGAGTGAAACAAGCGCGGCGACCCAGTCGATGGTTTCGGCCACCCCGGGCGGCTTGTCCAGGTCGAGATCGCGCGCGCCCCCGACGAATTGGGTGGCGTGCTCGATCAGCGGCGCGGTCGCCCCGGGCACCGTCCGGCGGACGATCGCGGCCGCCCGCGCCGGCTCGGGGTAGTCGATCCAGTGGTACAGGCAACGCCGGCGCAGCGCGTCATGCAGGTCGCGGCTGCGGTTCGAGGTAAGGACCGCGAGTGGCGGGCGCTCGGCGACGAAGGTGCCCAACTCGGGGACGGTGACCGCGGCCTCGCCCAGGAACTCCAGCAGCAGCGCCTCGAATTCGTCGTCGGCCCGGTCGATTTCGTCGATCAGCAACACCGGCGGCGTCGGCCCGCGGTGCCGCACGCACTGCAGAATGGGCCGATCCACCAGGTAGGTCTCGGTGTAGAGGTCTGCCTCTTCGATGTCCGCGCCGCGGGCCTCGGCCAACCGGATGGACAACAGCTGCCGTTGGTAGTTCCAGTCGTAGAGCGCCTCGTTGGCGGTTAAACCTTCGTAGCACTGCAGCCGGACCAGTTTAGTGCTCAGCACCGCCGCAAGGGTTTTCGCCGCCGTCGTCTTGCCGACGCCGGGCTCACCTTCCAGCAGCAGCGGCCTGCCGAGCGTGACCGCCAGGTAGATCGCCGACGCGGTTCCCGTGTCGAGCAGGTAGTCCTGCGCGTCGAATTGACGGACCACGTCGTCGGGGCTGTCGAAAAAGGGCGGGTAGGTCATGACGGCACCGACTCCAGCAGCCGGTGGTAGTCCTCCCAGGTGTCGACGTCGAGTGGCACCGGCCCGTCCACCGCGAGTTCGCGCACCGGGTGCCGTCCGGACTCCAGCAATTTCCAGACGCCCTTGTCGCCGTGCAGTTGTGAAAGTTCTTCGAAGGCATCGCGGCCGAACCAGAACGGATGCCCGACGCCGTCGGCGTAGCGGCACACCACGATGTCGGCGCCCACCCCGGCGGCAACCATCCGCCGCACTGTCGTCGGGTCCACCCGCGGCTGGTCGCCGAGCATCAGCACGATCCCGGCGGCGCGCGGGTCCACGTGCTGCAACGCGGCGCGCAGTGATGCCGAACAACCGGTGCCGAAGTCATCGACGGTCACCACGTCGGCGCCGTCCAGCGGCACGGCATCCCGCACCGCTTGCGCGGCACCACCCAGCGTGACGATCAGCTGGTCGAACCCGGCGATGCGAGCGACCTGCAGAGTCGCCCCGAGCACGGTCGTATCCCTGTACGGCAGCAACTGTTTGGGCGTCCCCAGCCGCCGCGAACTGCCGGCGGCCAGCACGACGCCGGTGACCCACGGCGCGGTCATACGCCGGCTTTCCCGGCCGCGAACGCCGTCCGGCATCCGGCGCAGCAGAACCAGTAGTCCTCGTCGGCCAATTGCAGGTGCTCGGTGGCGGGCCCGATCGGCACCCTCATGCCGCACACCGGGTCGACGGCCTCGATCGGGTCGGCGTAGACCGGCACGGTGTGACGATCCACGCTGCCGTCGCGGACGGCGGCGATGAGTTCGGCGGCGATCGACACCGCAATCTCGGCCGGGGTCTTGGCGCCGATGGGGAATCCGACCGGGGTGTGGATGCGGGCCCGTTCGGCGTCGGAGAGTTCGAGTCCGTTCAGGATCGACGCGCCGCGCACCTTGCTGGCCACCAGGCCGATGTACGCGACGCCGTTATCCAGTGCTGTGCTGATGATTTCGGCTTCCGGCCCGCCGTGGCTGGCGATCACCACCGCGTTGGTTTCGGCCAGATCGGTGTCGGCCCGCGCGTCATACCCCAGCACACCGCACAACTGGATCAGCGCCTCCGCGATCGGTGTGGCTCCGTAGACGCGGATCAGCGGGGCCGGCAGCTGCGGCGTCAGGAAGATCTCCAGCGAGCCACCGGACAGGCACGGGTTGACGACCACACAGGCGCCGGGGGCCTCGGGAAAGTGCACGTCGCCGTCGGGAAGCACACGCAGCAAAACACTTTCACCGGCCTGTAGCGCGCCCAGCGCAGCCTTGCGGACCGAGTTCTGCGCGCATTGTCCGCCGACGAACCCCTCGATTGTGCCGTCGGCCAAGAGAATTGCCTCGTCGCCCGGGTACGCCGAGGTGGGCGGCTGGGCCCGCACCACCGTCGCGTGCACGAACGGTGTCCGTGCCGCCAACAGCTGCTGGGCTCGCTCGCTGATCCGCATCGTCGCCACGCTTAGATCGGTGGTCTCGCGCGGCCCTGCATGGCCTCCCAGACCCGCGACGGTGTCAGCGGCATATCGGCATGGCGAACCCCGAACGGCGCCAACGCATCCACCACCGCGTTGACCACCGCGGGCGGCGATCCGACGGTGGCCGACTCGCCGATGCCCTTCGCGCCGATCGGGTGGTGCGGCGACGGCGTCACGGTGTGCCCGGTCTCGAGATGCGGCACCTCGAGCGAGGTCGGGATCAGGTAGTCCATTAGCGACCCGCCCAGGCAGTTGCCCTCCTCGTCGAAGGCGATCATCTCCATCAACGCCATCCCGATGCCGTCGACGATGCCGCCGTGCACCTGGCCCTCGATGATCATCGGGTTGATGCGGGTGCCGCAGTCGTCGACGGCCAGGAACCGCCGCACCTTGACCACCGCGGTGCCCGGATCGACGTCCACCACACAGAAGTACGCGCCGTAGGGGTAGGTCAGGTTTTCCGGGTTGTAGCAGATCTGGGCGTCCAGGCCACCCTCGATGCCCTCGGGCAGGTCGCCGGCGCCGTGCGCACGCATCGCGATGTCCTGGATCGTCACCGACGCAGAGGGGTCGCCTTTGACGTGGAACGAGCCCTTCTCCCAGTCCAAGTCGGCGACCGAGACCTCCAGCATGCCCGACGCGATGATCTTGGCCTTGTCGCGGACCTTGCGCGCCACCAGGGCCGCGGCCGCCCCCGAAACCGGCGTGGACCGGCTGCCGTAGGTGCCCAATCCGAACGGCGTCTGGTCGGTGTCGCCGTGCACGACCTCGATGTCGTCGGGCGGTATTCCCAGCTCCTCGGCGACGATCTGGGCGAACGTCGTCTCGTGGCCCTGGCCCTGCGTCTGGACCGAAAGCCGCACAACCGCTTTGCCCGTCGGGTGCACGCGCAGCTCACACCCGTCGGCCATGCCGAGGCCGAGAATGTCCATGTCCTTGCGCGGGCCGGCACCGACGGCCTCGGTGAAGAAGGACATCCCGATGCCCATCAGCTCGCCGCGCGCCCGGCGCTCCTTCTGCTCGGCCCGCAGCGCGTCGTAACCGATCATGTCCATCGCCAGCCGCAGGGTGGTCTCGTAGTCACCCGAGTCGTAGACCCAGCCGGTCTTGCTCTTGTACGGGAACTGGTCGGGCCGCAGCAGGTTTCGCAGCCGCAGCTCGGCCGGGTCCATCTTCAGGTCGAAGGCAAGACAATCCACCAGCCGCTCGACGAAGTACACCGCCTCGGTGATCCGGAACGAGCAGGCGTACGCCACCCCGCCCGGCGCCTTGTTGGTATACACGGCGGTCATGTGGCAGTAGGCGGCCTCGAGGTCGTAGCTGCCGGTGAACACCCCGAAGAAACCGGCCGGGTATTTCACCGGTGCCGCAGTCCCGTTGAACGCACCGTGGTCGGCCAGCACGTTGGTCCGGATCGCCAGGATCTTGCCCTCTTTCGTGGCGGCGATCTCCCCGACCATGATGTAGTCGCGCGCGAAGCCCGTCGAGGTCAGGTTCTCGCTGCGGTCCTCCATCCATTTGACCGGCCTGCCCAGCACCAGCGAGGCGACGATCGCGCACACATAACCGGGATAGATCGGCACCTTGTTGCCGAAGCCGCCGCCGATGTCCGGTGAGATCACCTGGATCTTGTGTTCGGGCAGGCCGGCGACCAGCGCGTACACCGTGCGGTGCGCGTGCGGCGCCTGGCTGGTGGTCCACAGCGTCAGCTTTCCGGTCACCGGGTCCAGATCGGCCACCGCGCCACAGGTTTCCATGGGAGCCGGGTGTACCCGGGGGTAGACGATCTCCTGGGTGACAATCACATCGGCCTTCGCGAACGCCGCTTCGGTGGCGGCCGCGTCGCCCGTCTCCCAGTCGAAGCAGTGGTTGTCGGTCTTGCCCTCGAGGTCGGTGCGGATCACCGGCGTCGATGGATCGAGCGCGAGGCGGACATCCACGACGGGGTCCAGCGGGTCGTACTCGACGTCGATCAACTCCAGCGCGTCGCGGGCCGAATACCGGTCCTCGGCAACGACGAACGCCACCTCCTGACCCTGGAAGCGCACCTTGTCGGTGGCCAGCACGGCCTGCACGTCGTTGGACAGCGTCGGCATCCAGGCCAGACCCTTCTCGGCCAGGTCGGCGCCGGTCACCACCGCCTTGACCTTCGGATGTGCTTGCGCGGCAGTCACATCGACGCTGACAAGGCGGGCGTGCGCGTACGGCGAGCGCAGGATCGCCAGGTGCAGCATGCCCGGCAGCGCGATGTCGTCGACGTAGCGGCCGCGGCCCCGGATGAACCGGGGATCCTCTTTGCGCAGCATCCGGCCGTAGCCGCACGGCTTTTGGTCGTTGTCGGCGGTGTCTTCCGGTGAGGGCGGCCTAGATTCGATGGTTGTCATGATGTGGCCTCAGCCTTTGAGTTGCGCGCGGCCCACTGGATGGAGCGCACGATCGTGGTGTATCCGGTGCACCGGCAGATCTGCCCGGAGATCGCTTCCCGGATGGTCTCCTCGTCAGGGTCTGGGTTGCAGTCCAGCAGGGCGCGGGCGGTGATCATCATTCCCGGTGTGCAGAAACCACATTGCAGGCCGTGGCACCGCATGAACCCTTCCTGCACCGGGTCGAGCTGGCCGTTCACCGCGAGGCCCTCGACGGTGCGGACACTGTGGCCCGACGCCATCACGGCGAGCATCGTGCAGGACTTCACCGGCACGCCGTCGACGTCGACCACGCATGTTCCGCAGTTGCTGGTGTCGCAGCCCCAGTGAGTTCCGGTGAGCCGGAGCTGATCACGCAGGAAATGCACCAGCAGCATCCGGGGTTCCACGTCGGCGGTGACTTGCTCGCCGTTGACGGTCATATTCACCTGCATGGCTAGTTGCTCCTTTGTTCGCGCACGCGCTCGGCAGCGGAGCGCAATGTGCGGATGGTCAATTCGGAGGCCAGGTGCCGCTTGTACTCGGCGGTGCCGCGGATATCGGTCACCGGCTCGCACGCTTGGGCGGCCCGGCGGCCTGCGTCGGCGAAGACCTCTTCGGTCGCGGGCCGGCCGACCAGAGCAGCCGAGAGCTCCGCGAGTGCGGCCGCGTCGGGATTCACCGCGGTCAGGCCCACCCGGATGGCGGCTATTGCGGCTTCTCCATCCTTACCATCGAGTGTGAGACCGGAGCCGGCGGCCGTGACCGCCCAGTCGCCGACCCGCCGTTCCACCTTCGCGTAGGCGCTCGACGTGTGGTGTCGCACCGGGATCCGGACTTCGACCAGCATCTCGTTATAGGCCAGGGCGGTCTCGTACGGCCCGACCAGGAAGTCGTCGATCGGTATCTCGCGCTCACCCGATGGCCCCCGGGCCAAGCACACCGCATCCAACACCTCGCACACCGTCGACAGATCCTCGGCCGGGTCCGCCTGGCACAGCGAACCGCCGAGGGTGCCGCGATTGCGGACAACCGGGTCGGCGATCACCCGTTCCGCGTCACGGAAGATCGGGCACACCGCCGCCAGGGCGTCCGACTCCAACAGCTCGCGGTGACGGGTCATGGCGCCGATGCGAACCAGGGTCGGATCGGTGATCACATATCCCAGCTCGAGCGCCAAGTCGTTGATATCGACGAGGTACTCGGGGTTGGCGATGCGCAGCTTCATCATCGGCAGCAGGCTGTGCCCGCCGGCGACCACCCGCGCCCCCTCCCCCAACCGATCCAGTAATCCAATGGCGTGGTCGACGCTGGTCGCGCGTTCGTATTCGAAGGGCCCGGGTACTTGCATTGGAGCAGTGTCAGCCGCCAGCGAAAGGGCGTCAATATCGAGTTAAGGAATCGTTTAACTCGCCCTCGACCTGCACGTCATGGTGGATACGCCCAGCGATTTCGGCCAGCCGGCGGCCGCCGCCGCCCCAGCGCCGGGCGATGATGTCGGCCGCGATCGAGACCGCCGTCTCCTCTGGAGTGCGGGCCCCGAGATCCAGTCCAATCGGGCTGGACAGCCGGCTCAGCTCGGCCTCGGTCAGCCCCGCCGCTCGTAGCCGCTCCATCCGGTCGCCGTGGGTCCGGCGCGATCCCATCGCACCCACATACCCGACATGGGGCAGGCGCAGCGCCACCTCGAGCACCGGGACGTCGAATTTCGGATCGTGGGTGAGCACGCAGATCACCGTGCTCTCATCGATCTCGCCCGCCTCTTCCTGGGCGGCGAGATACCGGTGGGGCCAGTCGACGACGATCTCGTCGGCCCTCGGAAAACGCGCTCGGGTGGCAAACACCGGGCGAGCGTCGCAGACGGTGACCCGGTAGCCGAGGAACGATCCCTGCTCTGCGAGGGCGGCAGCGAAGTCGATCGCGCCGAACACCAGCATCCGCGGACGCGGAGCGTAGCTGGACACGAAGACCTCCATGCCTTCGCCCAGACGCTGCCCGTCGGGCCCGTACTTGAGGAGCTCGCTGCGGCCCACCGCGAGCAATCCACGCGCGTCGTCGGTGACCGCGGCGTCGGCACGCTCCGAACCGAGTGACCCCACGACGGCATCCGGCCGCACGACGAGCCTGCGGCCAACCCACTGCGCGTCCGGGTGCGCAATGACGGTCGCGACCGCCACGGCGCGCTGCCCGCCGATGTCGTCGGCTACCCCACCAAGTTCCGGAAATGTTGCCCGCGACACGGCCTCGACGAAGACGTCGATGATGCCGCCACACGTCAGGCCGACCGCGAAGGCGTCGTCGTCGCTGACCCCGTAGCGTTCCAGCCGTGGCGCGCCCGTTCGCGCCACCTCGGTGGCGAGATCGTAGACGGCGCCCTCCACGCAACCACCCGACACCGACCCACTGACCGACCCGTCCGGCGCCACCACCATCGCGGCGCCCGGCGGCCGCGGCGCGGACCGCAATGTTCGCACCACCGTCCCGAGGCCCGCGGTGTCACCGGCACGCCAGATCGACATCAGCTCGGCAAGCACGTCACGCACGCATCCCAACGTAGGCTCATATTCATGACTCCGGCTCAACTTCGGGCCTATTCGGCGGTGGTGCGCTTGGGTTCGGTGCGAGCGGCCGCCGCGGAGCTCGGCGTATCCGACGCCGGAGTCTCGATGCACGTGGCGGCGCTGCGCAAGGAACTCGAGGATCCGTTGTTCACCAGGACGGGTGCCGGGTTGGCGTTCACACCCGGCGGTCTCCGGCTGGCCAGCCGAGCGGTCGAAATCCTGGGTCTGCAACAGCAGACCGCTATCGAGGTCACCGAGGCCGCCCACGGGCGTCGATTGCTGCGGATCGCCGCGTCCTCGGCTTTCGCCGAACACGCCGCGCCGGGGCTGATCGAGCTTTTCTCGTCGCGGGCCGACGACTTGTCCGTCGAGTTGAGCGTTCATCCGACCGGCCAGTTCCGCGAGCTGATCTGCTCGCGCGCCGTCGACATCGCGATCGGCCCGGCCAGTGAAAGTTCCATCGGTTCCGACGGCTCGCTGTTCGTGCGGCCCTTTCTGAAGTATCAGATCATCGCCGTCGTAGCGCCAAATAGCCAACTGGCCGTGGGGATTCCGACGCCGGCGCTGTTGCGTCAACAACAGTGGATGCTCGGCCCGTCGGCGGGCAGTGTGGGCGGCGAGATCGCAACCATGTTGCGCGGCTTGGCAATCCCGGAGTCGCAGCAGCGAATCTTCCAAAGCGATGCCGCCGCGCTGGAGGAGGTGCGGCGGGTCGGCGGTGTCGCGCTGACCATCGGTTTCGCCGTCGCCAAGGACCTTGCCGCCGCGCGGTTGACGCACGTGACGGGCCCCGGGCTGGACCGCTCCGGCGAGTGGTGCGTGACGACGCTGGCTCCGTCGGCCCGCCAACCCGCGGTGTCCGAACTGGTTCGCTTCATCACCACCCCGAGGTGCATCCAGGCGATGATCCGGGGAAGCGGGGTCGGGGTGACCAGGTTCCGCCCAAAGGTGCACGTCACTCTGTGGAGTTAGCTATACGCTGACACCCATGAGCGTGTACAAGGTGATCGACATCATCGGGACGAGCCCGGTGTCGTGGGAGCAGGCCGCGACGGAGGCGGTGGAGCGGGCGCGGTCCAGCGTCGACGACATCCGCGTCGCCCGGGTCATTGACCAGGACATGTCCGTGAACGAAAAGGGCGGAATCACCTTCCGCATCAAGCTGGAGGTGTCGTTCAAGATGAGGCCGGCGAAACCGCACTGATGACCATCGAGCGTGCGTCCATGGCGGAAAAATCGCGAGATTCCCGCCATCACCGCACACTCGACGCCGTCAGCGCACACTCGATCGGCGAATCCAGGGCGGACCCTCACCACGCGCGGGTCATGTCCCCGTGCTGCCTGATCCAGGCGTGCATGGCGATCCCGGCGGCCACACCGGCGTTGATGCTGCGCGTCGAGCCGAACTGAGCGATCGAGACCGTCATCGCCGCGCCCGCCCGGATGTCGTCGGTGATGCCGGGACCCTCCTGACCGAACACCAGTAGGCACTCCCGCGGCAGCGTGGTCTGCTCCAGGCGCGCCGCGCCCGGGACGTTGTCCACCGCCACCACCGTCAAACCCGCGCCCGCGGCAAAGTCCAACAGCTCGGCGGTGCTGTCGTGATGGCACAACCGCTGGTAGCGATCGGTCACCATGGCGCCGCGGCGGTTCCAGCGCCGGCGCCCGACGATGTGCACGGTGTCGACGGCGAACGCGTTGGCGGTGCGCACCACCGAGCCGATGTTGGCGTCGTGACCGAAGTTCTCGATCGCGATGTGCAGCGGATGCCTGCGGGTATCAATGTCGGCGATAATCGCATCCCGGGTCCAGTAGCGGTATGCGTCAACGACATTGCGAGCGTCGCCGTCGCGCAACAAGGTCGGGTCATAGCGCGGGTCGTCGGGTAGGTCGCCCGCCCAGGGCCCGACGCCGGCGGCCGGCGCTCCCCATTCGGTGGGCCCCGGTTCAGTCACTTGACGGTCCAGACACCGGCGTGGGTGCCGGCGATCGCCACCGTCGCGTAGAGCAACGCGTCGTTGATTTCACCCTGAGTGCACAGCGACGCGTTGACGTGCACCGCGTCCAACGACGCGTCGGGCAGGATCAGCACCGAGGACCCATACGCCGCGCAGGCCGGGTTCAATCCCCGGCCGGGCAGGGTCGGCGAAGCGAGCAGCATCAACGGGCCGCCCCGGCTGGTGGAGTCGTCGCGGTACCGCGCCGCGATGGCATCGGTCTCAAGCCCCAGCAGCATGTAGCCGTTGCCGGCGAACGCTGCCGGGTCACCGAGCTGAGCCCTGGTGACCGGGGTGCCGTCGGCGCGCCAGGCCGACAGGCTGGTGGTCTTGATCGTCACGCCGGTGTCGTTGCCGTTCGTCGGCAGCACCCCGACCGGAAACGCCGCTCCATAGGCGACCGTGGTTTTCGGCATCCGGTCACGGGGCGAATACGTGTACACCCCGCGGACCTCGCTTCGGTCCTTCAGCGGCCCCAGGCAGACCGTCCCGGTGAGCCGGTCGGGGGGCGCCGACAGCGGTGAACTTATATCGCGCGCCTTGGCCATCGCGTTGTCGCAGCTGCCCAGCCCGCCTGCCTCCATCGGGTGCGCCGGCGCACCATAGAGCCCGAAGCGAATGTCCTCGGGTTTGGCGTGCGGCGCCTTCGGGTCGGTCGGTGCCGCGTCGACATCGATCAGCAGATAGTCGTCGTCCCAGCGCAGATTCGACACCGCCATGTTCCAGCCCAGCAGCCCCAGCGCTTCGCCAAGCCGCGCACCCTGGGCGCCGTAGGGGCGAACGGGATGGTTGGAACCCGAACAGCCCACGAGACATGCCGCCAGGCAGGCAAGAGCAACGAAAGTGCGCATAGCGTGCTTCTAGCCGAGCCCCAGATCGGTAAGACCCAGCACGCTGCGGTATGGCAGGCCCTCGGCTTCGATCGCCTCGGCGGCGCCGGTGGCGCGGTCCACCACGGTGGCCACGCCGACCACCTCGCCGCCCGCGTCCTGAACGGCGTGCACCGCTGTCAGCACCGAGTTGCCCGTGGTACTGGTGTCCTCCACCACCAATACCCGCCGGCCGGAGACCTCGGATCCCTCGATGAGACGTTGCAGGCCATGGGTTTTCGCTGACTTCCGGACCACGAACGCGTCGATCGGGCGACCCGGCGCGTGCATGATGGCGGTCGCGACCGGATCGGCGCCCAGGGTCAGGCCGCCGACAACCGCGTAATCCCAGTCGTGGGTGAGTTCGCGCATCAGCCGGCCGATCAGCGCGGAGGCCCGGTGGTGCAGGGTGGCGCGGCGCAGGTCGACGTAGTAATCCGCCTCCTTACCCGACGACAGCGTGACCCGCCCGTGCACCACCGACAGCTTGCGCACCAGATCGGCGAGCTCCTGGACGTCAGGTTCGGCCACTGCCGCCGCCGAATCGTTTGGTTGCGGCCCGCCCCAGCCCGCGCGGAATCATTCGCATCGCCGTGGCAATCGCTTTGTACTGGATGCCCGGAATGCTGATCACCTTGCCGGCGGCGATATCGGCCAGGCTCGCGCTTACCACGTCGTCGACCTCGAGCCACATGAACGACGGCAGCTTGGCCATGTCGATCCCGGCCCGGGCGTGGAATTCGGTGTGCACGTACCCCGGGCAAACGGCGTGCACACCGACGCCGGTGCCGTGCAACCCGGCGGCCAGGCCCTCGCTGAACGCGATCACCCAAGCCTTCGACGCCGAGTAGGTCGACCCGCGTCCCGGCACCAGCCCGGCGATACTGGCGACGTTGATGACGGTGCCGGCGCCGGCGCCGAGCATGGCCGGCAGCGCGGCCCGGGTAAGGTGCATCACCGCGGTCACGTTGACGTCGAGCTGGGCCTGCAGCAGGGCGGGATCCGCCGTCCAGAATTCGCCTGACGTCCCGAAGCCGGCGTTGTTCACCAATACCCGCACCCCCGCGGCGAGCCGGTCGGCTACTTTGTCGCGGCCGACGCGATCGGATAGGTCGGCGGGCAGAATCTCGACCCGGCCGGCATGGCCCGCCGCGCCGTGCAGGTCGCCCGCCAATTGCTTCAACCCTTCCACATCACGGGCGACCAGAACCAGGTCGAAGCCGTCGCGTGCATAGCGTCGCGCATAGCCCGCGCCGATCCCGGACGTGGGCCCGGTAATCAGCGCTACGGGACGCGGCACGCTATCAGCGCTGGTAGTTCGCGGCCTGACGGCCGTTGCGGCCGACTGGCGGCGGGCGCCGAAACGCCTCGGAACGACCCTCGTCCCGGCGGACGGGCTCACGCTCCGCACGGTGCGCGGCCTGAATATCCGAGCCCAGCAGCCCAGCGACGTCATTCTCGGCGCGCCGCTGCGGCAACTCGGCCCGGCCGGCCGGAGCCAACGGACGACTGGGTGCCGCATTGCGCAGCCCCACCGGCTCCTCGGCTTCCTGGGGTAGCGGCGGCAACACCCGCAGCAGGTCGTTGAATTGGCGCACGGTGCGCAGGCCCTCGTCCCATTGGACGCGGGTGCTGCCGATCGGCATGCTGACCAACGTCCAGTTCTGCTCGTTCCACATGATCTCGGCGCAGTCCGGTGCGGTGTGCGCGAAGGTGACCATGCGCCGGTCGCAGGCTCGCCGGGCGGCGTCCAGGTTGGTGGAGTACACCATTCGCGGCCCGATCGCGCCCAATAGCCAGATGTCGTTCTCGCGTGGCTCTTTCAGCCCCTTGAGCCGCAGGTCCACCACCACGTTGGTGCCCACCTTGCGGTGCAGCGCGATCACCGTGGCAACTTCCTCGAGGTCAAATATGTAGACCGCCTCACCGCGGATCTGACCGAGCACGACGTTGTGGGCGGGCACATCGCCCACCGTCGACATCACCCCACGCTTCCAGCGCTTCAGGATGTCGGTTGACTCCCGCTCATAGTCGAATCCATGCGACCGCGCCCACGATTTACGTCGTCTGCTGCGCCCGCGGCGTCGATCGATGTCGACGTATAGCAACACCGCCGCACCGACGAAGCACAGCGCGGAGAGCGTGAACCAAAGCGGGACCATCCCAAGTAGCGTATCTGCTGTTGGGCCAGAACCGAGAATCCGACCAGGTCACAACCGAATTAAGGTTTGCCGGCACGCGGATTGGTGCTGCGGGCGCCTCCCGTAGTGTTCCGGGTCATGGTCTACGAGGACTATCAGCTCATTCGCATCGCCGTGGCGGCCGGCATTTGCCGGGCGACCATCGACCATCCGCCCATCAACCTGCTGAATCTGCAGCTGCTGGCCGAGATCGGCCGCCTCGCACGGGAGGTCGCGGCCGACGACGACGTGCGGGTGCTGATTGTCGACTCCGCCGATCCGGAATTCTTCATTGCGCACGCGGACGTCGGGCTGATCCTGGACCTACCGACCGACGACACCTCACTGCACGACGAGCTGTCGCCCTTCCATGCCACCATGGAGCTCTTCCGAACCCTGCCGAAGGCCACCATCGCCGTCATCGAGGGCATCGCCCGCGGTGGCGGCAGTGAGTTCGCTTTGGCATTTGACATGCGCTACGCCGCGCTCGGCAAAGCGCGCTTCGGTCAGCCGGAGGTGGCCGTCGGGATCATCCCCGGTGGCGGCGGCACGCAGCGGCTGCCAAGGCTCGTCGGCCGTGGGCGGGCCCTCGAAGTCATCCTCGGCGGCATGGACATCGACGCCGCGACCGCCGAAACCTGGGGATATGTCGACCGCGCGCTGGCGGCCGATGAGCTGCGAGGGTTCGTCGACAAGCTGGCCGCACGCATCGCGTCGTTTCCGCCCGGGGCGGTCGCGAACGCCAAACGCGCGGTCGACGCCGCCCTGGAGGGCGATTTGGCGACCGGCTTGCGCATCGAGGATCAGCTGTTTCGCGAAACCCTCGCACAGCCGGTCGCGCGCGAACGGCTGCAGGCCGTCATCGACGCCGGCGCCCAGACCCGTGAGTTCGAGCTGGGCAGTGGGTTCTAAGGGCTTGTGACCTAGCCGAGGACCAGCGAGTCGCCGTCCGCGCTGACGTTGACGGGCACTACGTCGCCGTCGTGCACGTCGCCGGCCAGCAGCATCTTGGCCAACTGGTCGCCGATCGCCTGCTGCACCAGCCTCCGCAACGGCCGGGCGCCATAGACCGGGTCGAACCCGCGCTGCGCCAACCACTTCTTGGCCGGTAGCGACACCTCCAGCTGCAGCCGACGCTGCGCCAGCCGCTTGCCCAGCTGCTCGAGCTGGATGTCGACGATCTCCACCAATTCCTCGGGGTTGAGCGCGTCGAAGATCAGCACGTCGTCGAGGCGGTTGATGAACTCCGGCTTGAACGCCGCGCGCACCGCCGCCATCACCTGCTCCTCGCTGCCACCCGACCCGAGGTTGGACGTCAGGATGAGGATGGTGTTGCGGAAGTCGACCGTACGTCCCTGCCCGTCGGTGAGCCGGCCTTCGTCGAGCACCTGCAGCAGCACGTCGAACACGTCGGGGTGGGCCTTTTCGACCTCGTCGAACAGCACCACCGTGTAGGGCCGGCGGCGCACCGCCTCGGTCAACTGGCCGCCCTGGTCGTAACCGATGTAGCCGGGCGGCGCACCCACCAGACGGGCCACCGAGTGCTTCTCGCCGTACTCACTCATGTCGATACGGACCATCGCCCGCTCGTCGTCGAAGAGGAAGTCGGCCAGCGCCTTGGCCAGCTCGGTCTTGCCGACGCCGGTGGGGCCGAGGAACAAAAACGATCCGGTCGGCCGGTTGGGGTCGGCGACCCCGGCCCGGCTGCGGCGCACCGCGTCGGACACCGCCTGCACGGCCTTCTTCTGCCCGACCACGCGCTTGCCCAGCTCGTCTTCCATCCGCAGCAGCTTGGCGGTCTCGCCCTCCAACAGCCGGCCGGCCGGGATGCCCGTCCACGCCGACACCACGTCGGCGATGTCGTCGGGGCCGACCTCTTCTTTGAGCATGACGTTCTCGCGGGCCTCCGCCTGAGGCAGCGCGGCGTCGAGTTTCTTCTCCACCTCCGGGATGCGCCCGTAGCGCAGCTCGGCGGCCTTGGCCAGGTCGCCGTCGCGCTCCGCGCGGTCGGACTCCCCGCGCAGCACCTCCAGCTGTTCCTTGAGCTCGCGGACGATGTCGATGGCGTTCTTCTCGTTCTGCCACCTGGTGGTCAGCTCGGCCAGCTTTTCCTTCTGATCGGCCAGCTCGGCGCGCAGCTTCTCCAGGCGCTCCTTAGACGCGTCGTCTTCTTCCTTCTCCAGCGCCATCTCTTCGATCTCGAGCCTGCGCACCAGCCGCTCGACCTCATCGATCTCGACGGGGCGCGAGTCGATCTCCATCTTCAGCCGGCTGGCCGCCTCGTCGACGAGGTCGATGGCCTTGTCCGGCAGGAACCGCGCGGTGATGTAGCGGTCGGACAGCGTGGCCGCCGCGACCAGCGCGGAGTCGGTGATCCGCACGCCATGGTGCACCTCGTAGCGGTCCTTGAGCCCGCGCAGGATGCCGACGGTGTCCTCCACCGACGGCTCGCCGACGAACACCTGCTGGAAGCGGCGCTCCAGCGCGGCGTCCTTCTCGATGTACTTGCGGTACTCGTCGAGCGTGGTGGCGCCCACCAGGCGGAGTTCGCCGCGGGCCAGCATCGGCTTGATCATGTTGCCGGCGTCCATCGCGCCCTCGCCGGTCGCGCCGGCGCCGACGATGGTGTGCAGCTCGTCGATGAACGTGATGATCTGCCCAGCGGAATTCTTGATGTCGTCGAGCACGGCCTTGAGCCGTTCCTCGAATTCGCCGCGGTACTTGGCGCCGGCCACCATCGAGCCGAGGTCCAGGGAGACGACGGTCTTGTCGCGCAGGCTCTCCGGCACGTCGCCCGCGACGATGCGCTGGGCCAGGCCCTCCACGATCGCGGTCTTGCCGACGCCGGGCTCACCGATCAGCACCGGATTGTTCTTGGTGCGACGGGACAGCACCTGCACCACGCGGCGAATCTCGTTGTCCCGCCCGATAACCGGGTCGAGTTTGCCCTCCCGGGCCCGGGCGGTCAGGTCGGTGGAGTACTTCTCTAGCGCCTGGTAGGTGGATTCGGGGTCGGCGCTGGTGACCCGGGCGCTGCCGCGCACCTTGATGAACGCCTCCCTTAACGCTTGCGGCGAAGCGCCATGCCCGGTCAGCAGCTTGGCGACGTCGGAGTCACCGGTGGCCAGTCCCACCATCAGGTGCTCGGTGGAGACGTATTCGTCGTCCATCTCGGTGGCCAGCTGCTGAGCGGTGGTGATGGCCGCCAGCGATTCGCGGGACAGCTGCGGTTGCGAGCTGGCGCCGCTGATCTGGGGCAGCCGGTCCAGCATGCGCTGCGCTTCGGCGCGGATAGTGGCGGGCTCGACGCCGACAGCCTCCAGTAGCGGCGCGGCGATCCCGTCGTTCTGCGTCAGCATCGCCAACAGCAGATGAGCAGGCCTGATCTCGGGGTTGCCCGCGGAACTGGCCGCCTGCAAGGCAGATGTCAGGGCCGCCTGCGTCTTGGTTGTCGGGTTAAAAGAGTCCACGACACCTCCGTTCGGATACGTATGAAAATGCTTGTCGCGTTATTCAACGCCGTCAAGGTTGAGTCTGTTCCGCTCAACTCTAACGGGTTTTATGCACCTGCGAGCGGAGGCTAGGCGGGCGAATTCACCGCGTTCAGCATGGCCTGTTCGGCGTTGGCGGCCTCGGTGTTGGCATACGAGCCCGCGCCCCCGTTCATGAGCTGGACGAACTGGTTGTGAAACGCCGCAGCCTGAGTGCTGAGCGCCTGATATGCGTGAGCGTGCGCGCCGAACATCGCCGCGATGCTCGCCGACACCGCGTCAGCACCCGCCGGCAGCACCGCCGACGTAGGGAAGGCCGCCGCGGCGTTGGCCGCGTTGATCGTCGCGCCGAGATTCGCCAAATCCGAAGCCGCTGCCGAAACAAATTCCGGCGCCGCGATCACGTACGACATCCCGCACCTCCACGTGTGGCACAGACAAGAGTCAGTAGGGGAATGATATGCCTGCCAATGCGCGCCACATCACCCCAATTTCACGGCGCGCATCTCCGCCACGCGTCCGTTACCGTTCTCGCGTGACGGTCGGTCGGGGCTCGTAGATGGTGGAACTGCTGCCCCTCGCACTGGTGATCACGGTTTCACCGCTGTCGATCATCCCGGGAGTGCTCGTCTTACACGCCCCACACCCCCGCGAGAGCAGTCTCGCCTACCTTTCCGGTTGGCTGTTGGGGCTGGCCGGGCTGACGGCGCTCTTCATCGGCGTCTCCAATATGCTCGGCGGCCTGAAACACTCCCCTCCGGCATGGGCGTCCTGGCTGCGGATCAGCGTCGGCGCGGCGCTCATCGTGTTTGGCGTCATCCGCTGGCTGACCCGACGTGGTCATGACCACATACCGGCCTGGATGCGAACGATGACGACGGTCACCCCCGCGCGAGCGGCGGTGACCGGGGCGGCGCTTACTGTGGTCAACCCCAAAGTGCTGTTTATTTGCGCGGCAGCCGGATTGGCGATCGGCACCGACGCGCTGGGCGTCGCGGGAACCGTGCTATCCGCCGCGCTGTTCGTCGCCGTCGCCGGATCATCGGTCGCTATCCCGGTGCTGGCCTATGCCGGCGCCGGTGAACGCCTCGACGCTCCGCTGGAGCGACTCAAGAACTGGATGGAAAAGCACAACGCCGCCCTGGTCGCGGCCATCCTGGTGCTGATCGGATTGGTGGTGCTGTACAAGGGAATTCATGCCCTGTAGCCGAGCCACCAGCGGCAAGCTTAGAATCGAGGCCTGTGGGCTTAGAGGACCGGGATGCGTTGCGGGTTTTGCGCGACGCCTTCACGCAGCAGGACCCGGGCCCCGGCAACGAGCTCGCCCGCCGCTTCTACACCCACTGGTTTGCGCTCGACGTCTCGGTACGCGACCTCTTCCCGCCTGAAATGGAGAGCCAGCGCGCCGCCTTCGCCCATGCAATGCACTGGGTGTACGGCGAACTGGTCGCGCAGCGCGCCGAGGAGCCGGTGGCCTTTCTTGCCCAGCTCGGCCGGGATCACCGCAAACACGGTGTGCTGCCAAGCCATTACGACACGTTGCGCCTGGCTCTGTACGCGACGTTGCGCAGTCATCTGGGCGAGGCCTGGACCGGCGCCGTCGATGACGCCGCCGATCAGTCGCTCAAGCTGATCACCGGGGTGATGAGCGGCGCCGCCGACGCCGACGAGGGACCCGCCTGGTGGGACGGCACGGTCGTCGAGCACATTCGGGCGTCGCGCGATCTCGCGGTGGTTCGGCTACGTCTCGACCGCCCGATGCACTATCACCCCGGCCAGTACGTCGACGTGCACGTTCCGCAATGCCCGCGCCGATGGCGATATCTGTCGCCCGCCATTCCGGCTGACCCGGAGGGCGGAATCGAGTTTCACGTCCGCCTGGTCCCCGGCGGCCTGCTCAGCACCGCCATCATCGACGAAACGCAACCCGGCGACCGGTGGCGGTTATCCAGCCCGCATGGCGCTATGCGGGTCGACCGCGACGGCGGGGACGTGCTGATGGTGGCCGGTAGCACCGGCCTAGCACCGCTGCGCGCACTGATCATGGACCTCAACCGCTACGCGGTGAACCCGCGGGTTCACCTGTTCTTCGGCGCGCGCTACCGTTGCGAGCTCTACGACCTGCGCACGCTGTGGGAGATCTCGGTGCACAATCCGTGGCTGTCGGTCTCGCCGGTTTCGGAGTACAGCCGCGACCCGTCCTGGGCCGCCGACTACCCCGACGTCTCGCCGCCGCGCGGCCTGCATGTCCACCAAACCGGTCGGCTGCCCGATGTGGTCACGAAATACGGCGGGTGGGGCGACCGACAGATCCTGATCTGCGGCGGACCAGCCATGATCCGGGCGACAAAGGCCGCTTTGATCGCCAAAGGCGCACCGCCAGGACACATTCAACACGATCCATTGTCGAGGTAAGCCATGCACATTGTCACTTTGCACGATCCATCGTCAACGGTTGCAGCGCAATTCGTGCCGGAAGCCGGCATGATCGGCATCTCACTGACCGACGCCGGCGTGGAACTACTCGGACAGCGCCGCGGCCTGGACGCCTACATCACCGCCGGTAAAACCATGGGCATCCCGATTCTCTACCCCTGGGCAAATCGGTTGGGCGGCAACAGCTACACGGTCGACGGCGAACTCGTCATGCTGGCGCCGGACGCCGCGGGCGTCCGCGCCGATCCGAACGGGCTGCCGATCCACGGCTTGATCGCGGGCTACCGCGGCTGGCGCGTGACGACCGAGGAAGCCAACGAGCTGGTAGCCGAGCTGGACTTCGGTGCCGATCCGGCGCTGCTGGCCAGCTTCCCTTTCCCGCATCTGCTCGTAGTGCGGATCCAACTCCTGGACCGCACGCTGAGCATAAACATCGCCGTGGCGGCCACGGCCGATAAGGCCGTGCCACTGTGCTACGGCTTCCACCCGTATCTACGGTTGCCTGATGTGCCGCGCGCGCGGTGGAATATCGAAACACCCCCGCTGCGCCATCTGACCGTCGATGACCGCGGACTGCCCACTGGAGAGACTGCTGCCCAACCGGGCGCCGTGGAGCCGTTGGGCGACAGGGTTTTTGACGACGGCTACGATCAGGTCACCAACGGCGCGGTATTCGCGGTGTCGGGTGGTGGCCGCCGCATCGAGGTTCACTTCGAACGCGGTTTTCCGGCGGCGCAGATCTTCGCGCCCCCCGCCGAGGACGTGGTGTGTTTCGAGCCGATGGCCGCCCCTACGGATGCATTGCGCCGCGGCGGCTACCGTTCTGCGCGCCCCGGCGAGCCGGCGGTCGCTCAGTTTTCGATCCGCGTTTAGGCAAGCCCTGCTTAGCGGGGCTTGCGAGGTTGCCAGACAACCAGCGCCGTGCTCTTGGGCACTACCGCGACATCGCGGCGCTGGTTGGCACGCAACGCGATTAACTCGTCGGCCATTTCCTGCAGCCTGGCCTGCAGTGCCTCGACCTGATTGGTGAGCTCGATGATGCGCTTGATGCCGGCCAGGTTGACGCCCTCGTCCTGCGAGAGCCGCTGCACCTGGCGCAGCAAATCGACATCATGCTGCGAATAGCGGCGCCCACCACCGGATGTGCGGCGCGGGCGGACCAGCCCGAGCCGATCATAGGTACGCAACGTCTGCGCATGCATGCCGGCCAGTTCGGCGGCCACCGAGATGAGGAACGTCCGCGATTCCCGTTCCTTTGGGTTCTTAGCCATCAGCGGTTACCTGCCCATCCCGCCCGTGGGTCGAAACCACTGGTCCGTTCGGCGGCCGCATACGCCTCCAGCGCCTCCTGGGCGGTGCCCTCCAAGTTCGGCGGGACGGCCACCTTGACGGTGACGAGCAAGTCGCCGTTCCCGCCGCTGCGTTTGGGCACACCGCGTCCGCGCACCCGCAGAATGCGGCCGTCGGCGGTGCCTTTGGGCACCCGGACCCCCACCTTGCCGTCCAGTGTAGGTACCGAAAGCGTTGAGCCCAATGCTAATTCGGTGAAGCTGACCGGAACGGTCACGGTGAGGTCGTCGCCGTCACGGCCGAAGATCTTGTCAGGCCGCACATGCACCGTCACATACAGGTCACCCGACGGGGCACCGCGCAACCCGGCCTCACCCTGACCGGGCAGCCGGATCCGCTGGCCGTCCTCGACACCGGGCGGGATCCGCACGTTGATGGTGCGGGTACGGGTGGTGACACCGGTGCCTTTGCACTCGTCGCAGGGGTGCTCGATGATCGAGCCGCTGCCCCGGCAGTCGGTGCACGGCTCGGAGAAGCCGAACGCGCCCTGGTTGCGGTTGATCACGCCGGAGCCGTTGCAGGTGGGACACACCTTGGGGCTGGTGCCGGGCCGCGCGCCGCTGCCATGGCAATTGGTGCACGGCGCTGGACTGGTCAGCCGCAGCGGCATCGCCACGCCTTTGGCAGCCTCAATGAAATTCAGCTCTGTCTCGGTCTCCAGGTCGTTGCCGCGCCGTGGCCGACTCGGACGGGTATTGGCGCCGCGTCCGAACAAGCCGCCGAACAGATCGCCGATGTTGGAGCCGCCACTGCGGCCGGCGGCGTCGAACAAATCGTTGAGGTTGAATTCGGCGCCGTCACCACCAACGTTGAAGCCGCCGAAGCCACCACCGTCGAACCGGCGGCCACCGAAGCCGCCGGATGCGAACAACCGCCGGGTTTCGTCGTACTCCTTTTTCTTGGTCTCGTCCGACAAGACGCTGTACGCCTCGGACACGGCCTTGAACCGGTCAGCACCAGCCGGGTTCTTGTCCGGATGAAACTCCGAAGCCAGCTTGCGGTATGCCTTTTTGATCTGGTCTTCGCTGGCGTCAGAGGAGACGCCTAGCTCCTTGTAGAAGTCCTTCTCAACCCATTCGCGTTGAGCCATGCCGCGTCACCTCCTCACCTTTCTCGTTGATTCTGTGCCTTATTCACCTGAGGTGTCGTGGTTATCGCTCGTGTCGGCCTGCTCGGTTTCCGAGCCAGTGTCGACGGCCTCGCCGGTCTCGCCGGCGACCGTATCGACGACGCCGACCAAGGCGTTCCGCAGTACGTTTTCGCCCAGCTTGTAGCCATGCCGCATGACGGTGCCGATCACCGGTTTGGAGCCGTGGGCACCATCGCCCTCGTGCTGCACGGCTTCGTGCAGCACCGGGTCGAAGTCTTCGCCCTCGGCACCGAACGCCACCAGGCCGAGCCCGGTCAACGCGCCGTCCAGCTTGTCGGCGACCGACTTCAGCGGGCCGGACTCCAGATCGCCATGCTTGCGTGCCCGATCGAGATCGTCGAGCACGCCCAGCAACTGGCTGACGACGGTGGCCTTCGCCCGATCTGCCGCCGCCTGCTGGTCGCGCAACGCCCGCTTACGGTAGTTCGCGAAGTCGGCCTGCACACGCTGCAGATCGTTTGTCAGCTCGGCGACTTTGTCCACCGGCTTGCCCGAAGCGTCCGGCGCGGCCCCTCCCGGCGCAGCGCCGGGAGGGACATGCCGTACTTCGCCTGTCTCGGGATCGATCCGCCGCTTATCGGTGACCGTCACCTGGTCCGGATTGTTTTCGGTCACTTGGACTCCCGGTCGTCGTCGACCACCTCCGCGTCCACGACATCGTCAGCTGAGCCGGGCCCCGCGCCGCCGCCGGGCGCAGCGCCACCGCCGGGCTCGCCGGCGGCCGCACCCGCGGCTTGCGTGGCATCGTAGATCGCCTGTCCGAGCGCCTGCGACTCCTGGCCGAGCTTCTCCATCGCCGACTTGATCGCCGAGATGTCGGTGCCGCCCAACGCCGTCTTAGCCTCTGCCACTGCGGCATCGACCTTGTTCAGCGTGTCCTCGGGCACCTTCGAGCCGCCTTCGGCTTCGCGTTGTTCCTTGACGAATTTTTCCGTCTGGTAGACCAGCGTTTCGGCCTGGTTGCGGACGTCGGCCTCCTCGCGACGCTTGCGGTCCTCCTCCGCGTGCGCCTCGGCGTCCTTGATCATCCGGTCGATCTCCTCCTTGGACAGGCCGGAGCCCTCCTGGATACGGATCGTGTTCTCCTTGCCGGTGCCCTTGTCCTTGGCCGTGACGTGCACGATGCCGTTGGCGTCGATGTCGAAGGTGACCTCGATCTGCGGGACGCCGCGCGGCGCCGGCGGGATACCGGTCAGCTCGAAGGAGCCGAGTAGCTTATTGTGCGAGGCGATTTCACGCTCACCCTGGTAGACCTGGATTTGCACCGACGGCTGGTTGTCGTCGGCGGTGGTGAAGGTCTCCGAGCGCTTCGTCGGGATGGTGGTGTTGCGCTCGATGAGCTTGGTCATCACGCCACCCTTGGTCTCGATACCCAGGCTCAGCGGCGTCACGTCAAGCAGCAGAACGTCTTTCACCTCACCCTTGAGCACACCCGCCTGCAGAGCGGCACCTACGGCCACGACCTCGTCGGGGTTGACGCCCTTGTTGGGCTCCTTACCGCCGGTCATCTCCTTGACTAGCTCGGACACCGCGGGCATGCGGGTCGAACCACCCACCAGCACGACGTGGTCGATGTCGGACACCGAGATCCCGGCGTCGGCGATCACCGACTGGAACGGCTTGCGGGTGCGGTCCAGCAGGTCCTGAGTGATGCGCTGGAACTCCGCCCGGGTCAGCTGCTCGTCGAGGAACAGCGGGTTCTTGTCCGCGTCGACGGTGATGTAAGGCAGGTTGATCGAGGTCGACTGGCTCGAGCTCAGCTCGATCTTCGCCTTCTCCGCGGCCTCACGGAGCCGCTGCATCGCCATCTTGTCCTTGGTCAGGTCGATGCCGCTGGTGCCCTTGAACTTGTCGACGAGCCACTCGACGATACGGTCATCCCAGTCGTCGCCGCCGAGGTGGTTGTCACCGCTGGTGGCGCGAACCTCGACCACGCCCTCACCGATCTCGAGCAGCGAGACGTCGAAGGTGCCGCCACCGAGGTCGAAGACCAGGATGCGTTGTTCCTTCTCGCCTTTGTCCAGGCCGTAGGCCAGCGCCGCGGCGGTCGGCTCATTCACGATGCGCAGGACGTTCAAGCCCGCGATCTGGCCGGCATCCTTGGTGGCCTGACGTTGGGCGTCGTTGAAGTAGGCGGGCGTGGTGATCACCGCGTCGGTGATGTCCTCGCCGAGGTAGGCCTCCGCGTCGCGCTTCAGCTTCATCAGAATGCGGGCGCTGATCTCCGGCGCGGTGTATTTCTTGCCGTCGATCTCCACGGACCAGTCGCTGCCCATGTGCCGTTTGACCGAGCGAATGGTGCGGTCGACGTTGGTCACCGCCTGGTTCTTGGCGGGCTGGCCGACCAGTACTTCGCCGTTGCGGGCAAACGCGACGACGGATGGCGTCGTCCTGGAGCCCTCGGAGTTGGCCACGACAACGGGGTCGCCACCTTCGAGGACGCAGACGACGGAGTTGGTGGTCCCGAGGTCGATTCCGACCGCACGAGCCATAGTGATTCCTCCTGATTTGTAGAGCTTTTGTCCTGCATTATGCTGAGTGAACCTCGCTCAAGCCTGCTCGCAGACCGATATCCTGTCAACCCGAGGATTGAGTCTGAGTCACTCAACTTCTTGATCATCCTAACGGCAGGCGTTCGCTACTTGTTCCCGGGGCCAAAAATCGGGCGGATGGCGATCACCGCGGTGGGCCGGCGAGGGAAGCGTGTCTGCACAGCAAACAATATATAAGCACGCTGTAACTGATAACCAGCCTTTTACACTGCGAATAGCAAATAAAGCGGGGTTGCATAGCTTGGACACAGCTCAGGGAGAGGTCAGCCCAATGCCTCATGGCTAGCGTCGATGGTGTTACGCCGACGAAGGGAGACAACGATGGCATTCCGTACCATCAAGCTCCGTCGATTGCTGGGGGCTACGGCGTTATGTGGGGGTATGGCGATCGCCGCGACAGGCATTGGCGCGGGTGTTGCCAGCGCGGATTGGGGGGCTCCGCCGCCGCCACCGCCTGGCCCGGTGGCCTGGGGGCCACCGCCACCCGCTTGGGGACCACCCCCGCCACCGGCATGGGGACCACCCCCGCCTCCGCCGGGACCCTGTCTTCCGTTCCTTCCCTGCTGACCGGTTCGGTGAGCAGCGAGGTGACCGCTGACGCTGTGGATGCCGCCAATGGCGAACCGGTGTCCACAGCGTCAGCATGCGGTCGCCTCAAGACATCTTGTCGGCTGGTCTGTCAAGACAGCCTGCAAGGTAGAATCGGGGTATGGCCTCAGTAACCCGCACCACTCAGCGGAGTCGAAGCGATCGACGCAGCGAGTGGCAGGGCCGATTTTTGGCCGGCACCGAAAAGCTGCTGAGTGAGGGCAATGCGTTCACCGATTTGAGCGTGGATCGCTTGGCGGCCGCAGCCGGCACCACCCGCGCCACCTTCTACGTCTATTACGAGGACAAGGGACATCTGCTGCGTCAGCTCAGCAGACACGTCATGGTCGAGCTTCAAGACGCCGCTCAACAGTGGTGGCAGTCCGCAGCGCGACGCGATCCGCACGACTTGCTGGCAGCCGTGAAAGCGGTTGTTTCCAGTTACCGCAGACATCAGGCCCTGATGTCAGCCGTCGTTGAGACCGCCGGCTACGACCCCTCGGTGGCCTCCGACTTCCAGGCGCTGATGGGGGATTTCGAGGCGGCGACCCGGGAAATTATCGAGCAGGGTCACTCAGCCGGGGTCATCGGCGATCTCCCCGCGGGTGAAGTCGCCCGCGCGCTGGTGTGGATGGTGGAGCGGACCTGCTATCAGGCAGTGCGCAGCACACCACCCGACAACGACGACCAGATCGCCGTCGCGCTCGCCGAAATCATTTGGCGAACCCTGTACTTGGAGCCGCTCAATCCGGCATGACGCTCAGCCGCCACCGGGTCGGGTCGGGCGCTTGTTTACGACGCCGCACCCGGCTAACCATGATGCCGACGGCGGCGGCGACGCTGAAACACAATGGGCACACGGCGACATCCTCAGTTGGGGGTCGGCATAAGGCGAACTTCGAGTCGGCCCTCGAGATCGACATGCGCCGAGGCAGTTCCGTCGGCAGCCGCGACGATCTGGTCCTCCACGCCACCACGCACGGCGTAGGTGACCCCGGGTCGCAATCGGGTGAACCCGAGTCGACGACGCCCGCCACGATCGCCGGGACGCAACACCAGATCGAGTGCCTCACCGTCGGTTACGGCACGGGCCACCAAGACGTGTGGGTATTCGGCGACATCGAGGATGGGGCCGCGCGCCCAAGCGTCGGGAATTCCGTAGTTGACTCGGTCGTAATGCGCGTTCGCCCGACCACAGTTCGACATCACCCACGCCAGATTGGCCTGTGTTGAGCCGTTGGCGAGTCGGCGCACTCCCCCTTCGGTGACCGCTTGGCCTTCGTCGGCAATCCTCGCTCCAGCGGCCGCGGCGATGTCGGCGTCGCCGAGTTCGGTGGCTGCGGCCTGTACCCACAACAGGGCGCTGACCCCGCTGCGGCGATAATTACCGGTGTCGATGCGATCCCAGCCGGACATCTTCACGTCCAGCCGCCCGTCGTCGCGCAGCGTCAGCATTTCGCGCTTGAGGATTTCCCACTGCCGACGCGCGATATCGGGCATCACCGGATAGATCTGCCAGATCACCGAGGCATCGGAAAGAATCGAAGTCATTGCCGGAATCGAGAATCCGGTCCACTTCGACCTGATGCCAATTGTGCGGCCATCGGCGCTCAGGAATTCGTTTTCGAACCCTCGGCGAAAGCTCGGCATGATTCTTTCGACGTAGCTGGTGCCGTAGAGGTGGTCATGGATCGGCAGTGGCAGGATCCCAAAGCCGTTGCACAGTGCGTAGATCCAATTCGGTTCACACGGAAACAGCCCATACTTCGCTGCCGCAAAATTCCGCGCCAGAACTTCGGTCAACGAATGCAGGTCGTAGTCATACCGCATCCCGCGAGGATGGCGAAAGCTGATGGAGCCGGGTTCGCTGTAACATTGATCGCGGGTAGCCGCGACGTAACCGGCAATCTGATTGCCCAGCCATCCCGACACCATGATGTCGTCCCGGGGAATGGGATCGGGGTTGTACCGCAGATGGCCCCACATGCTCTCCTTGGACCAGAATGCCCAGCAGATCCGCTCCTGCCACTTTGCGATGGTGTTGCGTTGCGCCAACGACAAATAACCGTGAAATGCCGGAGTGTGGGCATATTGAACCGCGGTCAGGCCGTAGCCATTCACCGCAACTTGATAACGAATCGAGGAGAGCTGGAATTGCTCGATCTTGTCATAGCCCTTGAACTCGCTGACCGGCTGCAGCGCGCGCTCGAGTGCGAATCGAACAAGTTCTAGCTGCTCTGTACTTAATTCTGGTACTGGAGGCGTGGATTCGCGCTTCTCGGACCTGGTGATCGGTACACAGTTAGTCGCGCCCAACGTCTGCAGGAACTCATTACGCGCCGTCCGCCGCTTCACCGCCTTCTGGAACGCACTGCGGCGCAGCGCGATCCCGCCACAGACTGTCGCCAGCGCGGTGAGCGGAACCATCACCTTGGCCAAGGGTCTGCGGACGTCGTGACGCAGTGCCCCCAACGCGGTGGCGAGCCAAACCGTAACGGGCGCCATAACATTTCCGCTCCCCAACCACATCACCAGCGAAGTGGCGAAGCCGACCACGCTAGCCAAGAATCGCACGGGTTTGCCTGCGCCGAGGTAGCCGGCACCCGGGGCGATCAATCCGACACCGAGATTCGCGGCGCGGCCGTTGGCGGCGCACCGTGCGATCGCGGTGCCGGTTGCCACCAGCGTGAGATATCCAATTACTGTGCGGCGCAACTGGTGTGTCGTCACCGGCCCGTCCGGGGTGCTGCGCTCTGGAATCAGCGCCGGAGGAATGTGCCAAGTTTGCATTCCGGGGTCCTTTCAGCTCAGCTGTGGCTGACGCGTTCTTGGTAAGTGCGGCGGGCGGCAAGGTCGGAATCGCGAAGGACTGCACGTTCGGCGCCGAGCATCCGGCTACCGAACTCGCCTACGCTCAACGGCAGCACACGCAACCCCATCAGCAGCAAGCCGAAACTCCTTGGCGCGTAGATACGCCGGTGTGACCGCCCCGACTCCAGCGCCCGAACCACCTCCGCTGCAACATCGTCCGGCTCTAGTTTGCGGATCAGGCGAGGTTGCGTGATACCGGCGGCAAGTTCGGTGTTCACCGCACCGGGCAGTACGCAGGAAAACTTCACGCCGCTGCGCCGGAACTCCAGCCGCGCCGCGTCGGTGAACCGGATAACCGCGGCCTTACTCGCGTTATAGGAGACCAGCCCGGGCACCGATGACTCACCCATTGTCGAAGCGATGTTGATGATGTGCCCACGGCCCCGGGGCACCATACGGGCCAGCGCATGCTTGGTGCCCACAACAAAGCCGTACGTGTTGATCTCGAAGATCCGCTTGGTCACCGCGTCGTCCTCGTCGAGAAGCGGACCGGCGGGCATGATGCCGGCGTTGTTGACCAGCGCATCGATCGGCCCCAGCCGTTCCTCCGTCTCGGCCAGAAAGGAGCGGAACGAACAAGGGTCGGTGACATCGAGGCGAGCCCAGAACGCTGCTCCGCACTTCCGCGCGGCGGTCGGCAGAGCCGCTTCATCGATGTCGCCGATCGCGACGCGGGCGCCGCGCGACGCCAACGACTGCGCAATGACACGTCCGATGCCTCGTCCCGCCCCGGTGACGACAACGACCTGACCGGAGAGCGGGTTCGCCGTCATCGTGGCCTCGCGGCAACCCACGCGCGCCGGCTGCTAAGCGCTGTGAGTGCGATGGCGATCGCGACGGTCGCGGAGAGGACGGGGACGATCCATTGGCCGGCCATCCACATATACCCGTGATGCGGATCGTGGGTGAGCGGAGCGGCCGCCACCACAAGCCAGGCGAGCGCCCCGAGGGCAATCCGTCGCATCAAGATCACGTAGCCGACGCCGGCGAGCGATATCGCCGCCTCTGCCCAGTGGCCATAGAAGGCCAACCCGCCCCCGGGAACCATCAGCCCTAGGCCGAAACCGGTGAGCCGTGGCGACAGCTCGCTGCCCGCGACGACCAGACCGACAAGCCAGGCGGTGACGTACAAAAGCGCATGTCGACGGTGGAAAGTAGCCGTCACGAAATTTGTCATGAAGGCATTGTGGCGGCTGCTTGACACTCTGTCAAGCAGCCTGTCTTGACAGAGTGTCAAGCAGTGTGTTGTCCTCGGGACACCCCAGCCGACCAGCGCTCGATCGCCTAAAGTATTAGAGCATCTGCTCTGTTACTCTGACTGGCGTGCCCCGTCCTCGTGTGCACGACCCGGATCGCGTCCTCGACGCCGCCGAGTCGTTGGCTGTCGCGTCTGGGCCGGCCGCGGTGACCATCCGCGCGATCGGTTCGGCGATCGGAGTTTCCAACGGCGCGGTATATCACACCTTCGGATCCCGGGTGGGATTGCTGGGCCGGACTTGGCTGCGG